>C687J35174_10000637_pt1 | contig 52441 bp, 57 predicted proteins | sample RifCSPhighO2_01_FD_35174 | JGI IMG/M metagenome (IMG submission 35174) | reverse complement strand
TTGCTGACTCTGTTGGTCTTGGAAAAACGTGGATTGCCAAAAAGATTCTTGAAAAAATAGGATACTATGAAAGGAAAAACATCCTGATTGTTTGCCCAGCTCAATTAAGGGAAATGTGGAGAAGGGAACTGAAAAAGATTGATGTAAAGGAAAATATTCTCTCTCAAGAAGATCTGGCTTCAGAAAGCTATGTAGAAAAGGCAAAGAAAACTTTAGGGGGACGATTTGATAATGTAGAGCTTATTGTAGTAGATGAAAGTCATAACTTCAGAAATCCGCTATCAAACAGATGGGAAAACTTCTTCACTCTGGTTAATGACCATATTGCCAAATCAGGAAAAAGACCTCATATGCTCTTCTTGACAGCAACACCAATTAACAATACCCCTTGGGATTTATACTGGCAGATTATGCTTCTTGTTTTAATGGACAGATCAGCGTTCATAAAAGAGAACATAACAGATTTATTCAAATTCTTCAAGCAGGCAAAAGACAATCCTTCCTTATTGAATGATTTGTTGAACGAAATTTCCATAAGAAGAACAAGAGACTACATCATAGAAAATTATCCAGATGCTTTTATTGTGGTCGAACTGCCTAACGGAGAGATGAAAGAGCAGAAGATAATCTTTCCAGACAGGGTTTTAGAGAACATCAACTATAAGCTAGATAAGGCTTACAAAGGAATGTACAAAGAGATCTCTGACACAATCACAGAAAAGCTGACAATGGCTTATTATAAGATCCTAGAATACAGAAAAGAAGGCTTAAAGTCAGAAGAAGAAAGGCTTGCATTGGGAAGAATGATTGCAATAGGCGGAATATTCAGAACTATTCTTCTCAAAAGATTAGAGAGCAGTGTTGATGCATTCAGGAAAAGCATCTTTAATCATATTAAATTCTTAGAAAAGCTGAAAACATATCTTAAATCAGGAAAGCTTCTGACAAAAGAGACTTATTACAAATACTTAATGAGCATTGACGAGGAACTGGAAGAAGAGGACTTAAAGGATATTTTAACAGAGTTCAAGATAAAGGAATATAACGCAGAAGAATTGTTTAGGGATATCGACAAAGACATTAAGTTGCTTAAAAATATATTGGAAAAAGTAAACAAGATTGAGCCAGAAGACGATGCCAAGCTCAAGGTATTGAGGGACAGATTATTAGATTTGGCAAAAGACGGCCAGATTGTTCTATTTACGTATTATGCAGACACCTTGAACTACATTCATAATGAGATAATAAAAGACAAGAGGTTTTCAAAATTGAAAATCGAGGCGGTATCCAGCTCTGGTTCAACGAGCAAAAACCCCCAACAGAGAGAAAAAATTATGGAAGATTTCTTTGCAAAGAAAATAGACATTATACTTAGCACAGATGTCTTGTCAGAGGGTCAAAATCTTCAGACGGCTAAGTATCTTATTAATTATGATCTCCACTGGAACCCTACAAGAATGATTCAGAGGGCAGGCAGAATTGACAGGATCGGTTCTCCTTACAAGAAGATATTTGTCTATAACTTTTTCCCAGAAGACGAATTAGAGGAATTACTTAAATTGGTGGAGATTCTGCAAAATAAAATCATAGACATCGACAAATCAGTCGGCTTAGACCAAACTATACTTGGCGAAGAAATACATCCGAAAGTTTTCGGAATTATCAGGAGAATTAGAAGTAAAGACGAAAAGATATTCGCAGAATTAGAGCGTGATGTGTTTGGTGGAGGCGAAATGTTCTATCAGCCTCTAAAGGATTTCCTTAAGAATAAAGGGGTAGAAGAACTTGAAAAAATTCCTTATGGAATATTCAGCGGATTAAATAAAGGCAAGATTTCTGGAATATTTTTCTATTACAAATACGGGAATGATTTCCATTTCTGGTATCTTTATGATATAAAAACCGACACAATTATAACTAACAAAACAGACATTCACGAGTTTATAAAATGCAAACTTAAAGAAGAGCGGGTAATTCCCAACTTCTTCGAGAGAATATACGAAACTAACAAATTAGTAGTGGAAGATATAGAGAGGGTCTACAAAGAAATTGAATTGAGTTATACTCAGGATTCAAAACTAAAAGAGCTAAGCAAATCTAGAAGCACAAAGTTTGTAAAGAATATGATTAACGAGATTGAACTTCAGATTAATTCTTATCTCAATGAGTATCCTAACGATGCTTCAATAGAAAAAATATGGGAGCCTATCAAAACAAAGCTAATATCCATTCCCCAGACGAAAAAGAGACTGCAAACTTTAAGGGGAATATGGAGACAATATAAAAAAGATAATGACTGGAGAAAACTCATTAAAGAGCTGGGCGGATTCTTAATAGAGAAGGGAATATTCAAGAAAACAGTTGTCGAGCCTTTTGATAAGTTAAAGCTAAAATTAGTAACAATAGACTTCATTTCGTGATAAAATGCCATACAAACTCTCCCCAACAAGCATAAACTTGATGCTAGAATGTCCCAGATGCTTCTGGCTTCAGTTGGTAAAGAAAATTAAGAGACCGGAAGGTATCTTTCCGTCTCTTCCTGGAGGAATGGACATGATTCTCAAAAAGCATTTTGACAAATTTATGCAAAGAGGAGAATTGCCACCAGAAATAAGAGAATATGGGGTTGGGAATGGTTACAAATTGTTTAATGATAAAGCAAAATTAGACATTTGGAGAAGTAATCAAAAAGGAATTCAATATAAGGATAAGACATCTGGTATTTTGTTAAGAGGAGCTGTTGATAATCTTCTAGAAAAAGGAGAGAAGTTGGTTGTTCTTGACTACAAAACAAGGGGATATCCGTTAAAAGAAGATACCCATGAACATTATCAAACCCAGATGGATATCTATAATTTCTTGTTAAGAATGAATGGTTACGATACAGAAAATTATGCATATTTGTTGTTCTATTATCCGAGAGAAATTGCCGAAACAGGAGAAGTTATTTTTGATACTAAACTAATTAAGATACCAACAAACGTTAAGAGTGGCGAGAGTGTGTTTAAAGAGGCTATAAAAATACTAAACTTAAAAGAACCACCAAAAGCTAGTCAAGATTGCGGATTTTGCAAGTGGAATACTGAAACTAGTCTTTTATAAGTCTTAAAGGAACCTTAAAATCTAGTTGATGGCACCGTCAACTTTGCCAACTACTGAAGACAGCGAAAACTTTATAAAGATGTTAATTATTCTGTTCTTAACCTTGATAGTTCTGAAATAAAGTTTAAAGGTGATGTAAAATTATGCAAGACGGAATGGAAAAAAACATCCTTAAAACAGGAACGACTACTGTCGGCATTATATGCAAAGACGGTGTGATATTGGCAGCAGACAGAAGAATGTCCGCTGGTTATATGATAGCAGGAAAGAAAACAGAAAAGATAATCCCGATAAGTGAAGATGTTGCAGTCACAACAGCAGGGATGGTCTCAGATGCACAATTATTGACCAGAATAATTAAGGCTCAGATAAGACTTGAAAGCATTAAGAGAGGAAAAAAACTTTCTGTCAAGGAAATAACAAATTTTCTTGGAAGCATGGTCTATAACAATATAAGAAGAATGTCAATGGTTCCAAGTGTTGTCGGCTTCCTGGTTGGTGGGAAAGATAAGAAAGGATTTCACCTGTTTGCCCTTGGAATAGATGGCTCTATAATAGAATATGATGATTATTATGCAGATGGCTCTGGCACAATGTTTTCAATTGGTGTCTTGGAATCTTCTTACAAAAAAGATTTGTCAGTAGAAGAAGGTATAAAACTTGCTGTAAAAGCAGTCAACACATCAATCCAAAGAGACATGGCATCAGGCAATGGTATAGATGTCGTAACAATAACAGAGAAGGGAATGAAAAAAGTAATAGACAAAGAAATTAATACATCTTTAAACATTTAAAAATAAACAGAAATTGGGAAAAATTTTTCTAAGGAGTTAACCAATAATGACTGAAATATTAAAGGAAATATCAAAAGAGCTTCCTAAAGATGCAGACGTGTCTGACATCAGCTTTGAAGGAGCTAATATTGTCATCTATACAAAAAATCGTGAATTCTTTGCGAACAATAACGGAACAATAAAAGGCATTGTTGATAAGATAAAGAAAAGAGTTGAATTAAGGGCAGATCCTTCTATCCTGCTTGATGAGGAAAAGACTGAAGAAAAACTAAGGTCCATAATACCTAAAGAAGCAATTGTCGATAACATAATCTTTGACCTGCAGAGATCACAGGTATTCATAGAAGCTGAAAAACCAGGAGTGGCAATCGGCAAGTCAGGAGAAGTTTTGCATAGGATAAAACAAGAAACATTATGGAGCCCTGTTATCCATAGAACACCTGCAATAAAATCAAAGATAATAGATAACATAAGGCAGGTTCTCTACGAAAACAATGATTACAGGAAAAAGTTTCTGAACAATGTAGGAAAAAGAATCTACAGTGGATGGCAAAGAGGCAAAAAGCAGGAATGGATCAGGATTTCTTTTTTAGGTGCATCAAGGCAAGTAGGAAGATCATGCTTTCTTTTGCAGACGCCAGAATCTAGAGTTTTATTAGATTGTGGCATTGATGTAGCTGCACAAGACCAGGATGCCTATCCTTATTTAGATGCCCCTGAATTTAACATTAAGGAGCTAGATGCTGTCATTATATCCCATCCGCATACAGATCATCTTGGCTTCCTTCCTTACTTATTCAAGATGGGTTATGAAGGCCCTGTATATCTTACATATCCTACACGTGACATAGGTGCCTTATTGTGCCTGGATTATGTCAGCATAACGCAGAAAGAAGCAAAAAAAGCCCTTTATTCAAGTACTGACATCAAGGAAATGGTCAAGCATACTATTCCCTTAGAATATGAAGAAGTCACAGATATAACACCAGATATAAGGATTACATTTGTCAATGCAGGTCATGTCCTGGGAAGTGCAATGGTTCATATCCATGTCGGCAATGGTTTGCATAACATTCTGTATTCAGGAGATCTAAATTATGAGAACACAAATTTATTATCAGCTGCTGTAACAAAATTCCATAGGTTAGAAACCTTAATAATAGAAGGCACATATGGTGGAAGAGAAGACATACCTCCGACAAGGAAAGAAGCAGAAGAAGAGATCATAAGGATAATAAAAGAAACACTTGACAAAGACGGAAAAGTACTGATGCCTGTTCTTGGTATAGGAAGGTCTCAGGAAGTAGCATTGATCCTAGAAAGATTAATGAGAGAAGAAAAGATAAAACAGGTTCCAATTTATGTCCAGGGCCTTGTCTGGGACATAACAGCAATACATACAGCATATCCAGATTACTTCAATAACAGTATAAGAAAAGAAATATTCCACAAAGACAAAAACCCATTCTTATCTGACATCTTTAAAAGAGTCGGAAGCCAGAAAGAGATGGAAGAAGTCCTAGAAGGAGGGCCATGCATAATAATGGCAACATCAGGAATGATGGTCGGCGGCCCAAGTGTAGAATACTTCAAGAGGTTAGCAGACAATCCGAGAAATTCACTGATTTTCACATGCTATCAAGGCCCTGGATCTCTTGGNAGGAGATTAAATAANGGCGANAGAGAAATCAATTTTGGCACAAGCTCAACACCTGATATAACAAAAGTCAATATGAACATCTATTCTTTATCAGGATTGTCAGGGCATGCAAACAGACAACAACTGATTAATTTTGTCAGACATCTAGATCCAAGGCCTAAGAAGATAATAATAGTTCATGCTGAAAACAACAAGTGCCTGGAATTAGCCTCTACATTGCATAAGATGTTCAGGATAGAAACAACAGCACCGAAGAACTTAGAAGTTATAAGGCTGAAATAATCCAAAATATTTTACTTCTTCTTTATTACCAAATGATTCAAATCAGCAAGAACCAACATTCCTTGATTATCATTGAATTGAACTAAAAACATCTGCCTAATTGCAGGATCTGGATCTTCTTCTGAACCATGTCCAGCACAAGTTAATTCATAAGAACCTGATTTACATGCTTGTAAAATTTCTTCGCAAATTTTATCATATAATTCTCTTAAATTCTTTCCAGAATGATGTGAATCAAAATTAAAATCTTCTGCATCTTGCAATTGATATTTTCCTTTTTCTCTTAGATCTGACATAAGAGTATAATGCACTCTTTTAGGATGCCACATATTTATTTTACAATCATATTCATGCATTTCTGGAAGAAATAAATCTATTCTTTCGCCAAAGCCCATATCTTTTAAACTCTCAATTGTCATTTCTAAACCACAACTCATTAATCCGGAAGCGTAACCTGTAAGCATAAAATATCCTTTATGATTTGAATCTTTTTCTTTTGTAATAGTGTCATAAAAAGAACTTTTTCCGACAAGTCCAGATTCTGGCAATCTAAAAACTAAAGAGTTTTTACCTCTTGTAATCAATAAAGAATATTTTAACGGAACTTTAACTCCATAAATCTTATTTCCTTCAATCTCTTGCTTCAATCCTTTAAACATAAAATCCATTTCTGATTTTGCTTTTTGAAAATCATACCCTGCCATACCCAATGAATATCAGTAGAATATTTATAAATCTTTCTACCAATTACTACTTATTAATTAATAGATTATTCACATCGTGATATATCATTTTTTCAACTTTGAATTTTCTTCCTAATTTAAACAATACAGAATCTTTAATATTGGTATATCTTGTATTTTTGCTATTGCATAAACACATATATCTCTCTTATCAATCTCCAAGACTATCCATCTTATTTTTCTCTTGTTCAGCTTTCTTAAAGTCTCGGTTAGATTAGATTTGTTTAGTTTCATACGCTGAACTATATCAGCGTTATAAACTCTTTTTCGTATAACACACACTTTCCTAAATCACAATATTTAAAAAGCCTCTAAATCTTAATATTCTTCTTTCAAATTTAAATCATAAGGAGGATTTACAAAATGGAAAAGACATGTACCAATTGCGGTGCTACATACACATATTTAGATGAAAAATTTACACCATCATTCATAGAATGTGTTTGCAGGTCAAAAATTTTGTTCAGCTAAATTCAGGCAAGCTTAAGCATTAAAGTTTAATCATTAGACAAGAAAGATCAGATAAGATATACTATCAGAAGACCAAGGAAACATCCTATAGTTAGGAAAGGCATTGCAGGATAAAACTTATTCTTCTTTCCAAGAAATAATAATGTAAGCAAAGACAGTCCTGTAACAAGGCTTACTATAAAAGCATCAATCAAGCCAAATTCTCTTAACACAACACCTGAAAATAATAATGTAAATCCAATGTCTCCCCCTCCTAATATAGCGCTTATCTTCTTTTTTCTGTAAGGTATTGACAATCCTGTAAACATCTTGCTCTTTAACTGGAACTTGGCTAATTTTATCATGTGTTTTGTTTTATAGACTGAGACGTAATCATACACAGATATCAGAATCAAAAGAAAAATAATTGAAAACAGATTAAGTATTGGAACAAACAATGCAGCTAACCCACCATACAAGAATATTTCAGTAAAATTATGGATTATAACATTCGGCTTAAAGATTTTCCATAATGCCAGTACCAAGGCTATAAAAAAAGCAATCTTGCTGTTCAGGAAAGAACTGAATGCAATAGCCAAAGCTATAAACACGCTGAAGAAAAACCATATTTTCCATAATCTCATTGCTCTAAATTTTATAAGAAGAAGAGCGATAAAGGTTGAAACAAGAATAACAATGAAAATGACAATGAAAGATGTTTTCTCTTTTGTTTCAGGGGGTTGTATTTTATAAGGCAGTTCCTTCGTGTCATTGTAATGGTTCAGTATCAACAAACCTGTAAAATGCGCTGTCAGGAACAAGAGGAATAAAATTATAACAACATCCAGCCTGTGTTTCATTCAATTGTAAAAATTAAAGAATATATAAACTTAATCAATTAAAATAATGCTCAGGAATAATTTTGCCAAGGAGTTCAATCTTTGTTCCTTTATATGGGGAAAGTTTGGGGATGTGATGTAATTAACTTTTAATTCATTTAATTCTTTCTCGGTATTTTTTTATTTCCTTTTCAGAAAGATTGGAAACTAGTTCATCAAAATTAGAGATAAAATTCTGTGCTTCTGTAAGCATCACTTTTACTTTAATTTCTTGATCTACTTTCATGTAATACTGAGCATCAATTCTTTTGTCTTTATGTTTATTGATTATCTTTATTTTGTCTTCTCCAAATAGAATTCCAACAGCAAGAATCGAACATGAATGATTTTCGCATTTTACTCCAATCTTTTGAAGGAAAGAATAAAGGGCATAATATTCTGCGTAATAGATTGCTACGGTTGTCCAGAGCAAATCTTTATCTTCAAGATCTTTTTTAGCTCGGAGTAAAGAAGATTTAGCTTGTTCAAGATAGGATTTTGAAAGTCGTTCATTTGGTTCAACTATCTTTAATCCGCCTTTTATCTTAAAACACCATTTCAGCTTTTTATTTTCCATAGTATCCCCACATTATACTTACATAAAACGAATGATTATTCAAAATTATGTGGTTTTCCTCAATTTCTTTTATTAAATCTTCTTGCTGATCAACTGCTCTTAGGAAGGTTTTTTCACCCATATTAATTTNATGTGGGTTAAAAGGCAATAAATGGAATGATAGCTTTAATTCTTTTTCTGAAATAACGAGCAAGTCTAAATCGGAATCTTTATCTGCTGTAAATTTTGCAAAACTTCCAAAGACAATTATTGGAACAGTTGTTTTAAACGCTTTTAAGAATATTTTAAATTGAGGATATTTTTCTATAAATAAATCTGTTTGATAAATTTCTGCTTGTTGTAAATATGATTTTGTTTTTATGTTTTCAAGATTTAATGAAAAATATTTGTTTTTTCCTTCTATTTTACTTTTAAGAATTTTGGATTTTTCTAATAATAACAATGTATTCTGGCAAGTTTTAAGAGGAAGCTTTGAAATTTTGCTTATTTCTCTTAGATAAAATCTTGACTTGTAGTTTCCTCTAAAAAGAGATAGTACTTCCAGTTCATTGTTTCTATTGGGATACATATGTATCTAATTATATACATTACTATTTAAATCTTTCTGTTTTTAGAAAGGAAAATAATCGTGTTTGTATGTTTCTTAATCTAAGACAAAGAATCCTCTGTTTCATATAAAAGATATTTTGAATATATATTGAAGCAATCAAAAGAATAAAATTAATCTCTTACAGGCATTGGTCTTTTTATTGTTATAGGAATTATGTTTTTATCAAACTCCATCTTGGCAATCTCAATAGGATTATACATAATCTTTTCTAAGTCACTCTTGTCCATCTTCAGGATTAAGGGAGCACCCATAGTGATCTGCAATGTCCTTGCTCCTATTATCCTTGCTTTTTCATATTTTGTGAATTTCATTGTCGTCTCTCTGCAGCATTGGAATATATAAATTTAAATTACCTTTATGAGTCTTTTTAACTCTTTCTCTTTGTGTATTGCAGTATCAATCATATGATTTATCTCTTCCATAGTGAACCCCTTGTCCCCGCCTTTCTGTAATGCATATATCTTCCCGTTACTTGTTGCAATACTTAGCCTTGCATCCAAAACCTTTTCTTCCTTTGAATTAGGGTCCAGAATTATCTTTCCGTTTATCTTGCCGAATGTACATGTTATAGGAACTACCTCTAGTTTTATCTTATCATTTGAATACTCATTGTAGTTTATCTTATCATCTTCCAGCTTATGGAATCTAGCTCCGTTAAGCGCTGCCAAAGTTGCCAGAGCACCTGCATCAATCAGATTTCCATCATCATTTATTGTATATACATCAATAAAAACCATCCAGCATTTTTCTCCTTTTTTTATGCATAGTTTCTTGAAGCTAACAGCCTTGCTCTCTCTTATTCCTCTATCAATTATCCTTGCCAGTTCAATTGCCTGTGTTCCAGGAGGACCAGGTTCAAATTCAGGGTTTGACAATGGAAGCAATTCAGCTCCAACAACAATAGATCCCTCATCAGCAGAATCCGGATAAGGCTGACCAATATCCATTTTGATCCCGACAATGACTTCAGTATCCCCAATAATGCATCTGGCAGAGCCGTCTGCATTCTTGCTTATACCTGTCTCAATCTTTATATCTCTATAATCATTGAAATTCCTGCCATCAATTCTTGTATTATTTTCAATTAATGAAATAACATATTCATGATCCATTTTATTCAATCTCCTTATATATTTCTTTTAATGCTTTTTGCTGCTCCTTATGTATAATCTTGCAAGCCTCTCTTCCGATTTCCAAGGCTTTTATAAGTTCTTCCTTGTGAATCTCACCATCAAGCTGCAACAAAGTAAACTCACCATTTCTAGGAATGTATGCAATTGGAATGTCAGTAGCGCCACCAAATTCCTTGAAATCTTCTTCATCCTTGTTTAAGTCAACCATTATTCTTCCCCCAACCTTTCCCACTGATACAGCGCTAACCAAATCTTTCATTGGAATACCTGCATGTGCCAAAGCCATGCTTGCAGCTGTAATTCCAGCACATCTGGTTCCTGAGTTAGCTTGGATAATCTCAATAAATACATCAATCACAGAAGTCGGATACATACTTAAGTCCAGAACAGGCAATAAAGCCTTTTCTGTCACCAGAGAAATCTCAGTACTCCTTCTGTTTGGACCTGGTTTTTTTCTTTCACTGACTGAGAAAGTAGTCATATCATAAATGCATCTCAGGACACCCTTTTCAGGATTCTGTAAGAATCTTGGATGTAACTCTCTTGGACCATAAACAGCAGCAATAGCTATAGTATCTCCTATCTTAAACATTGCACTGCCATTTGCTCTCTTAATAATCCCTACTTTAGCCTCAATTTTTCTTAATTCTTCAAATTTTCTTCCGTCAGTTCTTTTTTCAAGCATTTTTTCTACCTTCCTCTAATAATTCCTTGATCTTATTTGTTAATCCATCAACATGACTTGCTTCTTCTATCTTCATGATTGCTTTCGTCGCAAGAATCTCATCAGCTACATTATCTCCTTGTATCCATACTCGTCCATTTTGTCCGACAATGATATTGCATTTGCTGTGATCCTTAATCATTGATATCATGCTTCCTTGTTTTCCAATAACTCTGGGGACTTTAGTAGGTGTTATTTCTATTATTTTTCCGCCTTTTAATTTCCTCAATCCCTGGGCTTTCATTGTAATATCAACATTCTTGAATCTTGTTATCTTGACAATTTTAGCAACAAGCAAATCATCGAAATCATAATATCTGGCCAAGTCAGCTCCTCTGTCAATAAAATCAACAACATCTCTTATTGACAAATTAGCCTGATGTGCAGATCCTATGTCAACATACCATCCGGAAAATCCCATGTCAGCAATTCTCCCTATGACAACATCATTTTCCTTAGGTTGATATGAACCTGTTAAGGACACGACCTTTAAAACTCTTCCATCAATATTAACCAATCCAAGCTTACTTGAAACAATATCATTCTTATCTCTATATGTTCCATCATTTGGCAGATAATCTATTCCATTCGCCAGAACCTGGCCTGGAACAACTATTTCTCTTGGTTTTACTAAAATATTTTCATTTTGTGTTTCCATTTTTTATTTCCTTCCTGCTTATCTACTCCCTATAATCCTTGATTCTACATTACCATGTGTTAAGTTATTAAGCTCTCTGTATAGTTCATCCTGCAGTCCTGCTGGTATTTCTACAATAGCAAGCAAAGAGCCATCATTTCCCCATTCTTCTTTCGTTAATTTTCCATACTTTTTTATTATAGTAAAACTTTTTCCAGAATGTTCAGCAGGAATTTTAAAAGCAACCTCTCTTACTTCATACTTTATCGGCATTATATGTCTTATCTTGTCTATAATATCTTTTATCTGGTCTTCTGCACTCTTAAACTCGTCAATTTTGACTTTTGCTTCCTCAATAGCAGCTTCTATCCTCTGTGGAGGATGTGGCAGATTATTCTCAGGATTGATAGCGTTCCTATGTATAAGATTGATTATGCTCTTCTTCTTTTCATTTCTAATTCTGTCTCTATATTCTGAAGTTAATTGTACTTCTCCCTCTTTTATTATTTTTATTGCAACATCTCTGAAATTAGTTGTGTTAAAGACCTTTTCCATATCCTTTTCAGAAGCTCTAAATCCTTTCTTGACATCNGTGAACACAGATTCGACAGAGATTACATCGTCAATCATCACATTTTTATTTCCATTCTTTAATGCAATTGCCTTTTCACAATCAACAAGAATCTCAAAATTAACACCTTGTTTGTTATATCTTGCAATTACTGCATCATCTATATTTACCATTTTATTGTTTTAACGTCTTCTTTATGTAACCCTGATCAAGTCTTATAAACTTCTTTTCCTGTGTGATTATATATGCACCATCAACCCTTTTGATATCAAATTCCTTTCCAAGAACATTTTTCAATGCCTTTATAGCCAGTTTAAATCCATCATCTACTGATAGTGTTTCTTTATACTCCTTATTCAATATCTCTTTAACTTCATTCTCAGATTCACCTATCGCAGTTGCCCTATACTGAAAAAATATTCCTGTAGGATCAGTCAAAAACAATACAGGTTCTTCATCATCAATTCCTCCGAATAATATGCTCACACCAAAAGGTCTTGCCCCCCCATACTGCGTGAATGCCTGTTTTAAATCACAGATATCCTTAACCAGTGCTTCAGTATCAATTGGGCTATCATAAGTAACTTGATGCTGCTGTGCTATTAATCTTGCTCTGTCAATCAAGACTCTTCCATCACTTAAGATTCCAGAAGCAGCAGCTCCTATATGTTCATCAACCTGAAAAACCTTTTCAACTGACTTTGGTACTATCAGCTCTTCACTTAATCTTTTATCAGCAACCAACAGCACNCCNTCCTTACAGACCATTCCTATCGCTGTTGTTCCTTGTTTTACTGTTTTTTTGGCATATTCTACCTGTAAAAGCCTTCCATCTGGACTAAACATCGTACTTGTCCTGTCATACCCCATCATCTGATGTTGAACCGGTTGCATATTATCCATTTTTAATCATCTCCTTTTATCTTTTTTAATTATATAAAAATCTGCCTCTGGCTTTTTTCAATATCCCGGAAATACCTCTGGTCTGGACAATAACATCATAATTGTTTATCTTGTTGATAAACAAGAATGGTATCCTTATCTTGTCTGAATAGTGATTGCTCACTTTTATTATGCCTCTTTGATTGCTCCAATCACTTAAAAACATAATTCCTGCATTGCTCATTTCTATCTCTCCTAACATCTTATTTTCCATAGTATAAATTTCTTTCTTGACATTATCAAATTTTATCTTGTTCTTTGAGATTACTTCAAATACAATGTATCTGTTCTTTTCTCTTAAGCTTGGTAAAATAGGTTTCATATTAACCTTAAGAAGATGCTGAATCTCGTCTTCTTTTCTCTCAATCAAACAATCGGAAATCTTTAATGTATATAAATCTTTCTTTGACCATAAATAAACCCAAGTAAACTGATAAAAGAGCCAAATTAGCTAATTATGGTATTTGTTAATCCAAGTAATCATTTATAGATTAAATCTCTTCTTAAAATATCCTTCTTTATAATTCTTAAAATCAAATATTTCATTAACTTCTTTGTTTAATTTATCTATGTATTCAAAATAGGTCTTATCATTAAAAAATGTCAATTTCAATCTTTTGCATTCTTCCTTGATTAATCTTCTTACATCCTCAGAATCCTCATTTTTGTGTATCAGTTTTTCAGCCTCAAAATAATAGCTATGCCCAGGAACAGTGACTAATGAAAATTCAATCCCTTTATAATCATAGACTTTAATATCTCTGATGCATTGGATTCCTTTCTTAAATCCAAGAACAGCAAATATCTGTACCAGTTTGTCAAATTCTCCAGATTTGGTTAGTACAGACAGCTCTTTTCTTGTATTGTTTCCACCATATCTTCCTATCTTGATTATTATCTCTGGAATTCTATTTGTCACTCTCAATCTTATATCCCTTAATCTGCCGGAGATACCTTCTTTTTCCGAAAAAACAGAATAGTCTATTAGAACCCTGTTATTTGCCTGTTTGAATCTTCCATATTTCTTTAAAAATGCTTCAATTTCAGTAAATTTATCCTTTGACAAAGGTCCCCTTAGCTCTACTTCTATGTTTTTATGCATTTTTAGTTTTTTTACCCTGATTAATTCCACTGTACTTAAAAGAAAAGAAAAAAATGACTAAATATGCAATTTAGTCAGAATCATCATTGTCATCATCATTATCATCACTAGACCAGTCATCATCAAACTTGAATATTTCTATCATTTTACCCCCCATTATCATTTATGTTATCTTTTATCAGCCACATACCCATGCTTTAGGGCTTATAAACCTTTCTGTATACTTGCATTGTTGCATAAGCGGGAGCTATTAAATCAAAATAGGCAACTTTTTAAGTATTAAAACATAAACAAGTTTATGGATAAATTAGAAAAATTAAGCGGAATCGGTGGATGGTTATTATTTTTCATTATAACGCTGGCGTTTATAACTCCCATAGGAATACTTTATTATGTTTCTTCAGACTATTATATTATTGATGGACAATTTGATTCTGGACTAGCTCTGATTAGTATAGGTTTTGGTGTTTGGGCAATCATAGTAGGAATAGCTCTTTGGAGAAAAAATCCAAAGGCAGTTGTATGGGCTAAAGAATTTCTTTTGAGTTATTTAATCTTTAGTATAGTTTCTATAATTGTTGGGGCAATTCTTGGGGGCTATTCATCAGACCCAGAATTGCTGGCTGAAGACTCTGTTAGTCTTATAAGAGCAATAGGTTACTTTGCAATCTGGTTTTCTTATCTAAATGTTTCAAAGAGAGTTAAAAACACCTTTAAAGAAAGAAAATTGAAAATAGGAAGAATTAGTTTAATTATAATAATAACTCTTGTTGTATCTTTTCTTTTAATTTTATTTTTTAGCCCATATTATTTTGAAACTGAAACTGTTGCTATTGATACTACCCCAAAACCTCTAACAGATACTTTAACCGGTGGTTATTTGCAATATCATGAATTCACAGACCAGTATGCTGTCCAAAATATCTCTCTTCACTTTACGAGTTTAGGGGGAGCTATTGATGTTTACATGGTAAGAAGCGAAGATGAATTTGATAAATTTATTAATGGCGAGAATATTGATACATATCAAGGATGCTATAAAAAGAATACTCAATCAGGAGATATAAATTGTATTGTACAGACTGGCGGAATTATTGTTTATAATCCAAATAATTGGAATATTACTTATACCTTAGAATTGAAATATTAAACTTCGTCTGGCTGATGAGGTGCTGTTTGCCAATAAGCCATCCCTTCATCTCCCGTATTACAAGGTTTTGCTCCAAATCCGTCTCTATTAACACCGAAGAACACGCAAATCTCATAATAACAGCCTATAGCACCAGATTTATGGGTGTCGTATAAAATATTATATCTATGTCCTCTGCTATCTAACCATCCATCCAAAGCTTCATTACAATCGCCTGCAACACTTCCCTTACTATAATAGCTCATACCTCCAGCGTTTTCTGCTAAAAATTCCGAACTACTAAAACCATAGTCTCTCTTAAAATCATCAGCACATTTTCCTTCTGGAGTAACATGATCAAAATAATTTCGATCGTACATGTCTTTTGATCTTGCAACTGCCAAATTATATGCTCTATCATCCCAGTCTATTGTTCTTTTCCCGTTTTCGCTTCTTACTTGATTTAAAGTATTGAAAGTGTTCATACATTCATTTTTACGTTCTGGCTCTGATTTGAAAGCATTACCTATATCAGAAATAAAAGAACTTCCCCCATTTCCTTTATTGGATGATGAAGAACTTGAAGGACCATCTATACTTTCCAAAGAAAAGTTACCTAATCCAATTGGAGCAAATAAAGTAAAGTTTGTTTTATTGTAAGCTTCAAAAACAGGATTTAAAACATCATCTTTATGTGTATAGCCCTGCCAAAGCAAAATTATAATTAAAATTATAACCAAATATCTAAACCAATTCCTTTGTCTTTTAAAAACATTGATGATTTCCTTTCCAAGTCTCCATCCAAATTTAATTGCAAAAAATAATGAAGTTAAGATTAATACGCCCCCAAGTTTAATTATCCATAATCCTACTTCGTTAAGTTTTGATGCGTTGGAGTAAAAAATAGCGATACCAACTACTGAAGCCGCAAAGATCAGAATTGTTGTTATGAGATAATTTGCTCTTGATTCATAATCATAACGATAATGTTCTCTCTTTTTTAGCCAATATTTAAGACCTTCATATTTTTCTAATCCATAATTCTTTAATCTTTCAGAGAACTTTAATTTTTTATGACTTATCTTAGATTGCTTTACCCTTCTTTGTTCTTGGGGTTCCTCTTCCTCTTCATGATGTGTTTCATGACTAACGGAATGTCCAACAAAAGAATCGTGTATACCTTTTTTCCATCTTTCTGCATTTCTTTGCTTATAATGCTCCAAACCTATACATTCATGAGACTCGGGCAATAGATGATTATGACAATGGATTTGTCCACAAAACTTACATTTATGAGGTAAAACTCCATCTATCTTCTTACCACAATAATCACATTCTGTCATAGATAAAAGTAGATTAAATCAGTTTATTAAAATTACTAATCGTGTTTTAAATTTGACTTATCTTAATCAAATCTAACCATTTATTCTTTCCCAACTCCAATTCAGGAATAGCCAGCTCATACGGACAGCATTTTATTTGTTGGTGTTTGGTTATGAAGTTGTAATAAATTTCCCAACCTTTCATAATTGCATTAGCAGAGTTAATAGAACCGTGAAAACCACGAAAAGTCTTTGTTCTTGCCTTTATTGAATTATGCAATCTTTCAATAGGATAATTAAAAACCTCGTCTTTTTCTGAAACTATAACTCTATTATGAAATACATTATATCTGCCTAATTTATTATTGTAGCCAAAAACAGACTTTATAGTTTTGATATAAGCATTCCAGCCATCTGTTGTAGCTATTTTAATCTGTTCGTCTGTTCTTTCTTTTATCCTTTGAGTAACTACTTTAATATCTCGTCTATTTCTTGTTTTTGCATATTCAGAAGATAGCAAAAACTTTGTTTCTGGACAAATGCTATCAATAAAGAAATTTTTATCAATTCCTTTCTGTCCTTTTTTATGCCCCTTTCTTCTGTGAAATTCAACCTCATCTATTTGAACTTCAGAACCAACATTTAGCTTTAGATTATTAGTAAATTTGCTAATTATCTTTGCATATTTTACAACCCAATTATAAACGCTCATATGTGAAGCGTTGTGAGGATGAAAGATAGCTAAATGTTCTTGGACTTTTCTTGTTGAAACGCCCCTATAAAATAAGTCTATTGATTGGGTTATTTTTGTTGGGTTATTTCTCATTCTGTAAAAACCATCATCAATAGTAAAATAAAAATTGCATGATTTGCATTTATATCTTTGGATTAATCCTCTGTTTTGTGTTTTTCTCTTACACCATTTAATTATATCTTCGGAGTTACAATTAGAACACAATATTTTATTACGCTTTTTTTGTTGCTTATTTTCTTGTTTCATATTACTTAATTAACCTTATTTAATTAAGTATACTCTACTATATAAACCTTTCGTTTATGAGTAAGTTTTATAAAGTAGTATTACTTATGTAAATATATGGCAGAAATAAAGATAAAGGAATTTGATAAAACAGCATATAAATGTAATAAGTGCGGTCATGTTTGGTTTTCTCGTGGAGATGAACGCCCTTTAACTTGCCCTAAATGTAAAACTGCGAGATGGGACAAAGAGCCAAGAAAGAAAAAAGATTAAACTTCTATTTGATTAAAAAATTTATAATTTCCAAAAAGAAAAATTTAAGGGTAAAAACCAACCTTTAACTTTACAATGTAGCAATAGATTAGAATTTATAAAACTGCTTAAAACTCCCGCTTATGCAACAATGCACTGTATACTACAAGTATGCTGTACACTGTATGTCTTATACTGTGCAAGTTTTTATATGATTTGTATTCACTTGAATCAGCATTACTAAGCTCTTAACACCCTACAATAACATCATAAATCCTGTTTTAAGATAATAAAGCTTCATCTGGTAATGCTTATTTCTGTTATGTAATACTTATTAATACTAGCAAAAGCAACATGTATTTTTATTCTTTATAATTGTCAATATTTATGATATAATACAGATAAACATATAAACAAAATAGCAATATTGTTTTTTATGAAAAACCAAAATCCTCAGATTGAACGTGTTGTTCCTAATATAATGAGTGACATAAATTCTATAGATAAAAACAAGCCATTAAAGATCATACCTGCTATAATGAAAAAAGGCATTGACAACATAAATCTCTCAATGTTCAACGAAAGTCTAAGAAAAGAATTGCTGAATGCAACAGGTGATGAATACTTCAAGAGGGGATTTATTGTAGAAGCTATAAAAGCATATACTCTTACAAATAACAGCCAAAAGCTTATTGAAGTAGGAGACCATATGGTCAATACAAGCATGTATAGCCAGGCAATTGACGCTTATTCAGCAGGAAATTCCAAAGAAAAGCTGCTATGGCTAGGAGAAAGATGCTTAAGAGAAGGTCATTTTAATGAAGCCATAAGGGCATTTAAGTTAGTAAACGACAGAGACAAGCTAAAGACAGTTGGAGATGAGCTATTTGACAAGGAAAAAGTCGAATACGCAATAAAGATATTTGAGTTCATTGGTGACAAAAACAAATTAAGCTTCATCGGAAACCATTGCGTAGATTCCCATGACTATGAGAATGCAGTCCGCTCCTTTAACCTTGCCAAAGACAGGGAAGGCCTGAACAAGATAGGAGACATTTTCCTAAAAGAATCTCTGCTAAACAAAGCAATGGAAGTTTACCAGCTAGCTGATAACAAGATAATGATATCGTTCATTAAGGAAAATTTCTTTAACGAGTAAAGTATGGTTAAATTTAATTAATCTTATTTTTTATTCATTCTATAGATATTTTCTACGTAGGTTCCAGTATTCCACATAAATTTCCAGCTTGAACCTAGAATGCCATCTTAATCGATAATATTCATTATCAAATTCTATATTATTTATCTTAGTTTTATCTTTATAATATTCTGAAACCACATAATGCAATATTGCATTTTATTCTCGGTTAGTAGTTCATGCATAACATTCAAGTTTTCCTTTGTNGCATTTTAAGATTTCTTTATCTGGTAATTCTTCAAATTCTTCAAATGACAATCTCTCCGTATCTATTTCCTTGTTNATCTATGAAAACCTCGCTGTTTATATTCAATAAAGATATATAAAACAAGCGANGTGATTTATATGATACAATNATATCAGTCTTTAACATAAAAATTATTAAAAAAGTCCGTATTTTCAGAGTTTAAGAGATAATTTTTATTGTAACAAAGTATAAAAGCAAAGAACAACACAACTTTAATTAACTTAATCTATTATACTTGTATAATGGAAATTATTCAGGGAATAGATATTGTTAATCTCGCCTTATTCATCAAAAAAGAAAAAATTCTAATAATTAGTGATTTACATATTGGCTTGGAAGAAGCATACAATAAAGATGGTATTTTAATCCCGAGATTTCAATTTCCGGAAATAATAAAGCATCTGAATAAAATATTTTCCAGAATAAAACCAAAGATTACAGTTATTAATGGTGACTTAAAACATGAGTTTGGTATTATTTCACAACAAGAGTGGTCTTATGTTCTAAAATTGCTGGATTATCTAATTGAAAAAAATCAGGAAATAATACTTATAAAAGGAAATCATGACACAGTACTTGAGCCTATAGCAGATAAAAGAGAAATTAAAATTTTAAATTTTTATAATCCTAATAAAAATATTACAATAACCCATGGTCATAAAATTTTAAAGAATTTAAATAAAACTATTATTATAGGCAATGAACATCCTGCTATATCTTTTCGTGAAAGAAAATATGAAAAATATAAATGTTTCCTTCTTGGAAAATATAAAAACCATAAGATTATAGTTCTCCCATCTTTTAATTTCNTTACTGAAGGAACGGACATTACAAAAGAAAAAACAATAAGTCCTTATTTAAAACAAGATCTGAAAGATTTTGAAGTTTTTGTAGTGGAAGATAAAATCTACAAATTCGGAAAAATAAAAGATGTATTATGATGTGAACATTGTCATAGTAATATAAATATATCATAAATAAACTAATAGTCAGAGTTTTTTCAAGAAGCCTGTTTTCTTGTTTATGATCCAGATTATTGATATCAGAATAACTACTATTACAAGCAAGATGTATAAAATCTTTCTGGGTCCTGCAGATTCTCCAATCTCAATGTTTTCCTTTTCTTGATTCTTAGATTCCTGCAAGGTGGTGTTCCCATTTAACGTTTCCTTTTCCTCTAATGCTCTGAATGACAGGTCTGCCAGCAGACCACTGACACTTTTCAATGTAATTGCAATATCATTCAATCCATTACCATCTGTATCAACATTGGCTGTTTCTCCAATTCTTATGACAACTATTATCGGATTAGATTTTATTTCCAAAGTAACGCTGTCTGTCTTGACTTCTTTTACAGTAATTTCATGTGAGATGTTATTTAATTTAAATGTAATCTTGTTGCTCTCTCTTATAATAATTTCACTATCTTTATCAGCCAAAACCTCTATATTCCTTATCAGTCCAATTACATCATTATTTTCAGAGCCGCTGCTGCTTGTAGTTCCGGAGGTGCTGCTTGAACTGCTGCTGCTTGAACTTGCAGGCACTGTGTAAGAAACACTGACAGTATGCGTTGAAGCACTCAGACTTGATGTAGTAGTTATACTTCCTATAGTGTAATTCTGTGCAGGGATTTCAATGCCATCTATACTTATATTAATATTACATATAATAGCAGTAGGACAATTTGTAGGTGTCAGGGAGTTCAGTTTTGTCGTTGGTATTTTTAATGTGCTGCCCGCACTCATTGACACTGTCACATTATAGCTGTTCTGTGCACCTGCCGCACCACTGACATTGTTAACTTCTTGCAACACAGGAAATATCATTTGAGAGCTCATGTTTATTGTCACATTCGAAGCATTTTGTCCAGGATTCCAATTATTGAAACTAGAAGAATTCAATGTCAGGTCAATTATCTGGAATAACACAGTTAAATTTTTATTGTTTGTAACAGATGCTCTCAGGTTATCCCTAAAATTTGCAGTTTCTGTTGCATACAGCAACCCTGAAGAATTAGTCCATGATCCTGTATTGTTCTTCCAAGTAACAATCAAATCCTTGGTAATGTTAAATACATTTTGAGATGTAGTAGCATTAATTGTCACATTAATAGGCTGTATGAAATGTATGTTCATGTTTGTTAGTGTAAAGTTGCTCAGGTTATTTCTTATGCTTATAATATAACTATTATTTATAACATCACCTATGTTAGGTGGATTGCTTACAGGATCAAACCCTGAAATGTTCTGTGACTCAACCATTACAGGTGTACAAGTTCCCTGAGAAGCTGCAATAAGAGTGAAAGGAACTGCCAATGATATATTTCCTAGATTTGTAGGAGCAGTAATGTTAAGTATTGTATTTGTAGCAGCTTCTCCAACAGAATAGCTTAAGTTAATACCATAATCAGTTGTTAGATTAGTCGTATTGTATTTTGTTCCATTATAATAAACATCAAAGACACCGCCAGAGACATATGGAAATGCTACTGTCTGATTATATGTTGTGTTGCTCATGGGGTCTGTAAATGCATTGGTTATAGTCTGCAATGGGCTCAAGATCTGGCATGATTTGTCATAATTAGATGTTTTTATCTGGAAAGATGCAACTGCATCGCTGCTTACAGTAGTGTTATATATTGTAAAGTTCAATGAATATGAAAGCATTTCAAAATATGTCGGAAAATTAAAGAAGGGTTTGTCCGCATAGATTATATTTATCTGACTGTTAGTAGCAAGGACAGTTCTGTTTGAGGAACTATTGAATGTATACAAAGGAACCCATGCCTCATATTTTGGCCTGAGTTGGCCCCAAGCTATGAATTTCAGGCTTGCATTATTGAAGCTGTTATTTACAGCATAAGGTCTTGGATTTATCCAGAACTGATATCCATAAATTCCTGAAGGATTTATTGTTGAAACATTTGTGTCAGTTGAGCTTGTATTTGTTGCATTTACAATTATGTACTCTCTTGTGTCCAGAAACCTTGTGAATGCAGATATTGTAGCTGTTATATTCAAGTTCAGTGTTACAGGAGTTCCAGCTGTTAATGCAGGGCTGTTAATCGTACAGGCTTCTGTGGTCAGGTTAATATTCCTGAATCCGTTAAGGCCATCACANGCACTTTGGTTTTTCATTCCATAAGGCAGAAAAAAAGTAACATTATAAGCAGANACTCCTACATCAGTCTTTGTAAGGTTGACATATATCGTATAATTATTATTAGATCCTGCTGTTATATTGAAAAAGCCTGTAGAATATTCAGAAGAAGCATCTGTAATAACGATACCAGCATTAACATTATACATACTTATAAACAATATAACAATAAATATAACAAAAATTACACTCTCTTTTTTAAACATTTTCCTTCAAAATATAAATTCATAGATATTATTTAAATGTTCCCTTTTGGGGTTCTGTTAAGTTAATTAATGTTTTATAAATAAAGCCTCTTTTCAAAAGATATTAAAATGAAGTTCTTCTCGAGAAAGAAGGTCATATCAACCTAAAATAACTCTAAAAATTAATCAGCATTACTTAAGTTAACACCTCTCCGTTTAGTATAAAAGATTTAAAAGGAAGAGAAAGAATTTTATATAAAGGAAAAGAAGTTTATAGATTAATTTATCATGGTAGTTATGTTAAAAAGAGATAAAAATGCTAAAAGAATTTAAGAAATTACCTTACAGAAAATGTGTTTCTGCTGTTGTAATGAAAGGTTCTAAATTTTTAATTGTCCAAAATAAAAGTTATAAGAATAATGAATGGAAGTTTCTTTCCGGTGGTGTAAAAAGAAACGAAACTAAAGAGAAGACTTTATTTAGGGAATTGAAAGAAGAACTGGGAACAAGAAATTTTGAAATTGTTTTTAAAAGTAAATATAAGAGTGTGTATAATTGGCCTGATGAAATTATAAAGAGAAGACATTCTAGGTTTAAAGGACAAAGTCAAACTATATTTTTTGTTAAGTTTTTAGGAAAATTTTCTGATATTGAAATAGATGAGGGAGAATTAAAAGATCATAAATGGGTTAGGGAAGATCAATTAAGGCACTATCTCATTTTTCCTAATCAGTATAAGAGATTCTGGAGAATAATAGATGAATATAACAAATTGAAAAAACAATAGAATTTAAGTTTTTATCTGTCATCTGATGATTTACTAATAAATCTTTCAATAACTGCATCTACAAGAATATCTATTATATTAATTTTTGGAATATTTTCATTCTTTAACATAACAGCAAATTCTGTACATCCTAGAATAATAGTTTCCGCTCCTTTTTCAATATATTTTCTACATATTGATCTTGTTTTTTCAATTTGTTCTTCTTTTTTATACCCTTTATTAAAATCAAAAATAGATTTACTTAGTATTTTTAATTCTCTATTATCGGGATTAAAACATCTTATGTTTTTAAATTTATACAAACCCTGTTTTACAGTATTTGGAGTTCCTAGAATAAATGCTGATTTTATTTTGTTTTTGATTAAATATTCTTTAACTTCTTTCCTTAAATCTATGATAGGTGTTTTAACTTCTTTTTGTAATCTTTCATAATATAAATGAATAGTATTACAGACCATTACTATAAAATCGGGATTAAATTTATCCAGTTCTTTTAATCCTTCAATATATGGTTTTAAATCTTCTTTTAATATTTTCTCATAGATTAATTCTGGAGCCGGAATGCTGTTAATTATTATTTGAGGATAGTCTTTGTTGCTTTTTATTAGTTTTTCTTTCTGTAAGGTATAAATTAGTTTTGAATAAAATTCTGCAGTTGCCTCAGGCCCTATTCCACCCAGAATGCCAATCTTAATTTTAGGTGACATATCCAGCCTCCTTTTTGTATGGTAAAATTATATTATCAAGAACTAATCTCTTTGTGATCTTTTTTAGTCTCTTACCTTTTAAATTGTTAATTTCTTCTTCTGTTGAATATTCCTTGTTTAATAAAAAACCAGAGATTGATGCTATCTTTAATAGATATTTGTTTGCTTCTTCTGGTCCGAGCATTAATTTTGCTTCTGATTTTTTTATATCTTCATTTAAGAAAATCCTTTGCCCCATATTTATACCCCTGCTGGTTGGAATATAAGGTATTACTATTTCAGGTTCTTTTGTTCCTAGAGCATATGCATCTATTGTATAAGCAAAACTAACGTCTAGACTCAAATCTTGCATTATTTCATCGTATACTTTTTCTTTTGATGGACCGATTTTAACTTCGAAATTTCTAGAAGATCTTAAAAATTCAACACAAGCTATCTCGTTCAATGGATATATTGTTGAATTTTTTCTGTTTCTGAATTTTTCTGGTACAGTTTGCAGTAGTTTCTCATTTAGATTTAAATTATTTATTCTTTCTTCAATATCCTTAAGAACAACTTTATACCCTTGAGACCTCATAAAATCTGAGGCTATTAAAACTTCNGGGTTAAAATTGTATAATGAATTCAAATTTTCCAGTGCTTTTCTAATATTTAGCAGGCCTATCTCAATCTCTTCTTCAGGAATGTTATTGAATCTTTGAAATTCATCTACTAATAAAATAGAATATTGTTTTGTNTAAAGACCTGCCAGAAATAATGGTACTACATCTATTGGGACATTATAATNGCCAAAACCAATTCCCATGAATGATATTTCTTCTTCTAGGTTAATGTTCTCTGGACTTGTACTTTCAATTAATTTGCCAGGGACAATCACCCTTTATTGTTCTAAGTATTAAAGAATTAGCTTTATTGCCAGAGACATTTATTTATCATACATTTTTATATGTTTTAAGACTATTTAAATCTTGTTGTTATTTTAATTAAACTTTTATTCATTTTTAAATTTATAAAAAAGCTCTTAAAGTTTTAAATAATGGAATGCCTGATTGTAGTGAGAAATGTATATTTTGTAAATGGATAAATATTAATCAAAAATAAAATGAATGAAGTTTATTATTTTGCTTATGAGTCTAATATAAGTTCTGAGGATCTCAAAATATGGTGTAAAGAGAAACAAAAAATAATAAATTTTTATGTACATACCAATTGACTATTTTGTTATCAATTCCTNAATAGGTTTGCATCAGAGCTATTCTTACAGAGTCATTTTTGTATCAGATATAATAACTATTACAAAGTAACTACAAAAGGAAAGACTTATAAATGTTAAATTTCTATAAATACACTATAAAAAATGGAAAATGAACAGCTAAAAAGCAAAAGTCAAGTACTAGAATATCTTGAACAAGAAGGCATTCCTGTACCAAAAACTTATGGAAAACTTAATTTGGGTTCTCTTATTAGTAATTCTCCAGGAAATATTATTTTAAGAAGTGATCATCCAGGAGAAATAGACGGATTTGAAGGGATATTTGATTCTCCAATTCTAGGATTTAANACAGAAAAGCTTGAATCTTACTGTAGAAAAANCAATCTTAATGTAAGAGATATATTATCACAGCTTGAGCTGAATATTCAGGAATACCTTCCTTATACAGTAATAGGAAGGATATATGCACATCCTAATGATGAAAGCAGGTTTTTCTTAACAGCACAGATGTTTAAGAAAGGAAAATGTTATTATTCACGTTCAGTATGTATACCTTTGATTAAGTCTAAGAAGAGGATTGAAGGAAAAATTCCAGAACTTTCCAATGAATGGGGGGATAATAAAGAAAACTGTATAATATTAAAAGATAATCTAGATCAATTAATTACATGGTATGAAAAAGTTTCGTCTTTGCCAAAATTCAATGATGGTTATGTATGGGAGATGGAATTCGGCGCAGGCTTGGGCTTGATGGATGTTGATTTTCATGCATTGCAAATGAGAAAATTTAGGTTAAGGNAGAAATCAAATTTTTTATTGGATAAAAGAATTAAGCNTAATAATAAAAGAACTGTTGTTGATACTGTATTTGGATTAACACCAGAAGAAGGAATTCATGTTAACTATTTGAATAATTATGACGGGAATTATGGTGATCAATATAGCAAAATTTTAGAAGAAACAAAAGGAGAAAATCTTTTAATTAATGCACCACATCGATCAGACTTCCCGATTCCTCCAGATAGCTATAAAAGAATTAAAGCAATGGCAATAAAGAGCAATGGAATCTTAGAGAATCATACAGAGTTCAGAACAACAAAAGACATTCCTTTGCTGTTATTCTCTAATAAATTACATAGTTTTTTATATGAAGTCAATTCAAATCCAGGCTCATTAGTACCATTAAAAATTTATTCTGACGGAATAAAGGCTGTAATTGAAACAATTAAAAAATGAATACAAGAAAAAATAATTCAAATATAGGAAAGATATGTAAAGGAATTTTAGCTACTGCAATATTGTCTGGTCTAATATATTTCTTAACGAAAGATAAAAAAGAAACATATAATGGGCAAGTTATAAACAGATTTTTAGATAATGGTTATATAGTCACTGGTTTAGATATCAATACATCCGGGGATATAACAGAGGTTACAGTTCCTGATAATGCAAAAATATCTGTAAACCAAGATAGTTCAGTAATAACAATACAGAGCGATAGCTTATTCTATAGAATAAAACCTCATACAGTTTCTGATCGTAAAGGAGGTTATGTCGACAGATATGGCAGAAACACATATGGAAAAGATCCTTTCTCAGATACAAGAAAAGGCATTATAGTTTTAAAAAGCCAAAATACATTAGAAGGAAGAATTAGAAATTTATTTTAGGAAGATAAGAAGATGAACAAAAATGATAATTTTGTCGGTGAAGGATTAATTATAGAAGAATATGAAAGATTAAGATCAATAGATCCAAATAACCCGATTTTAAATTATGGTATAATTAATGAAGGAAAAACATTTTCAATTTAATGCTAGTTTTTATGAATATAGAAGAATTCAATATAGGGAACAATCAACTTCAAATGATAAAATATATTATAATCTTCAACTAAGGAATACTATCAGATCATTAGGTGGAAAAACAGTTATGGAAGAACGCAATGAGAGAGAAAAAGAAATGTTGGGAGTATTTTCTCCAGAATCTAATTTAGACCATATTGTTGTGGATGAAAATTTTTAATGAAATAAATAATTTTTTAAAATCTTACTCTTCTATAAATCTTACATGAAGGATATAATCAAATTTCAGCAACTTTCAAAACATAATCAACATATTCTTTAGTTATATCAACTCCGGTTGGTTTTATGCTATTCCTAAATTCAGGAGTGTAATTAATCTCATTAACTAGATACTTTTTACCTTTTTCAGTTTCAAACAAATCTAATGCTAAAATACCAAAACCAACAGATTCAGCAGCCTTATTGCATATTTCTTCAAGTTTGTCATTTAAAGGGCAATTAATAGCCATGCCGCCCATAGCAGTATTAGTAATAAAATTCTTGCTTACTCTGTATATTGCACAAATCGTTTTCCCACCAAAATTAAATGCCCTGATATCTCTATTATAAGTTTCTCCATCATACTCAAAGCTTTTATCAATATGCTCTTGAATGTAAAATATTTTTTGGTTTCTTAAGTCTCTAATTGAATATCCGTTTAATATTCTTATTACTTCCTCTTCATCATTAATATNCTTTATAAATAATGCTAAATCCTTTCCCAGATTTCCATTTAACTTTCCAACTGCTTCTTCCTCATTTTCAATTTTATTCACATTCCTCCCCCATGATCCTAATATGGGCTTTAAAACAACAGGATAACCAATTTCATGCATAACAGCTAATGTCTCTTCCTTACTATATGCTATACCAAATCTTGGTTGGGGAATATTATGTACAGCTAAAACAAAGGATGTTTCTGATTTGTCCCCACAAATTCTAGCTACAGCAGCAGTATTTACAGTTTTATAACCGGCTAAATTTAAAATCCTTAAAGTGTTTTCAGCTTGAATATGGCTTTGGCATCTTTCTACAGTAACATTATATGGCCAGGAAAAATCTCCGCTAACAAAAGAAGTCTTCCTTATGTCAACAGAATCAAAATCAACTCCTCTTTCTTTTAACTCATTTATTATTAGTTTTGTTTCTTTTTTTACAATATCTCTTAATACAGCTACTTTGGTCATTATTTTATATTATTAAAAAAACTTAAAAATATATCGAATGGACATATACAGAAAAATTCTTGCCCAAAATTAATTAAATTTTTAAAACTTGGTTTATTATAATTCTCTATGCCAAAAATAATTTGTTTAGGTATAGAATCAACAGCACATACCTTTGGATGTTCAATAGTAACAGATAAAGGAGAAATATTAAGTGATACTAAAGATACATATACAACTAATAAAGGCGGTATAATACCATCAGAAGCAGCAGAGCATCATAAAAAAGTAAAAGATTCTGTAATAAGAAAAGCAGTAGAAGAATCTAAAGTAAACGAAAAAGACATTTCTATAATTTCCTGGTCTCAATCTCCTGGTTTACCTTTATCATTGGCAGTTGGAAAAAACGCTGCAATTGATTTAGCTAAAAAATTAAATATACCTTTAATAGGAGTATCGCACCTTGTTTCCCATTTAGAAATTGGGAGATTATTAACAAAAGCAAAAGATCCTGTTTTTATTCTGGCAACAGGAGCAAACACACAGATAATAGCATTAGAAGGAAACAAATACAGAATTTTTGGAGAAGCCCTGACTATAGGAATAGGAAATGCCTTTGACAAATTCGGCAGAGAAATTGGGTTAGGATTTCCTTCAGGTCCAAAAGTAGAAGAACTATCAAAAAAAGGTTCTTATATAAACTTACCTTATGTAGTTAAAGGTATGGACATAGAATTTTCTGGAATAATAACAAAAGCTATTAACTTGTATCAACAAAAAAAAGCATCAAAAGAAGATTTATGTTTTTCATTGCAGGAAACATTATTCTCAATGTTAACAGAAGTCTCAGAAAGAGCTTTGGCTCATACAGAGAAAAAAGAGCTTCTGTTGATAGGTGGAGTCGCGGCCAACAAGAGATTGATAGAAATGCTGGAAATAATGTGTAAAGAAAGAAATTCCAAATTTTATGTTGTTCCAGTAAAATATAGTGGTGACAACGCAAGTATGATTGCCTGGACTGGAATACTGCAGTATAAATCAGATCCGGATTTTTATAAAAACTTAAACCTAGAAAATATAGATATTAAGCCTAGACAAAGGATAGATGAAATCGAAGTTAACCGGGTTTAAGTATATAACTTATATAACTATCTATAATTAAAAACTTATGGCATTGAAAAGTCCTGAAGATGTAACATTTGGACGTTGGTATATAGGCAGTGATTCTGACCCCGGAAGAGTTAGAATTATAGACATACAAAAGAACACATTAGACATAACAAAAATAGAAGGATTGGAAGACTTGATTAAATCCTTACAATATCTTATTACATATGGAGATGATGACTCTAAAACATTTGTATATGAAAAAAATGATGAATCTCTTGGCGTTTCTGGAAAAATGACCGCTGTATGGTACAGTGCTTCAACATTAATCTTTCATCTAGAAAAAGCTAAAGGCGCCCTTCTTCCACATTTTTATGAAGGAGAGTTCTAGTAATACAAAAATATATACTAAAAAACAATAATCTTTATTTATAAGTTAAACGCAATATCAAGAAGGGGTAAACTTTAATTTTTCATTAAAGAACAACTAGAATTAATGCTCGAAAGAGGGCTGCTCAATGTAAGTTTCTCACACCTCTTTTTCTTACATTGAGCAGTTTTTACTTATATTCCTATAATTCTATTGTTTATGCTATTTCTGTGTTATCCTGATATTATTTCTTAACGCTGATATTATATTGGGACTGGAATATCAGGCAATATTTCTACTGGTTTTGGCACTATGTTGACCTGTAATTCAATAGGTCTCGGCACATTCATGGCATTAGATGGCATCATCTTAACATTTATAGGTTTATTACCATTAATCTTGGCTTCAGTACCAAAATAAGGTAGGTTAAACCTCTCAATCTTTATCTTATGTTCATATTTCTCTTTGAATTTGTATTGCTTGAACAAAGCCAGTACAAAATTCTTCAGAAATAAGGCTTCTCTATTTCTATAAATTGGTTTTTTATTTGCTGTCTCAATAACTTTTTTTAGCACATTCTTGTCTTCATCTTTCAGAGGATCCAGCATGAATTTTATAGCCATGTTAAAATTGTCGTGCACCTTCAAATTGCACCTTGCTCTTAACATAACCTTCAAGTATAGTCAAACCCTTCGAGATATTCCTGTTCTGTTCCAGCAACTCCTCAAGTTTGTCAGTGAGCTCCAGAATCTTCTTGTCTTCTCCTACCTCAAGAACATGTTTGCTGGCTTCTTCAAAGATATTCAGCAGTTTATCAATTCTTTTGTTAAGTTGATTTGTAGCATCTATTATCTCAATAGTTTTTTTCTGTAAAATAACATTATGTTCTATTAATATCTTAATTAAATCATTATGAGGATTATGGTGGTCTTCTGTTCCAAGCGAAGATTCTGTTTTATGATGTTCAGCCATTATATCACCTTTTTTTGTTATAATAGATAAAAATGTTAAGTATATAAATTTTACTTCTCTTATGAAGTTCAAATGAAAGACTCTATTACAACAGAACTGAATAGATTTGGTCTTTGGATTACAGTACTAGAAGGTTATATGCCAACAGATGTAGATTTAGAAACATCGTTAAAAACAAAGCCTGTTGCAACAACATCAACGGTAAAAGATTATGAAATAAAACTTGACCCAAATAACAGATTATACTTATCTGTATCAAATTATAGAAAAACTGGTAAAGCAATTCGGAATAATTACAAACCTATAGACGTGAATGGTTTATACAAAGGCACATTTATATTTTCTATAGGTAGAGAAAAAGAAACAGTAAATAAAAATTTAGAGCGTATAGTCAAACAAATAAAAGTCTCAAAAAGATTTAGGTCATACAAAAAACAGGAAGAAGTAACAGCGTTAACATCTATGGCCTACCAACATTTATTAGTATATTCTAAAGAATTAAATTCTCCTGTTTATTCAAATTAAGAAATATTAAGTATCATATTAAAGGAAAAGTTTCTTCTTTAAGATAAGCTTATAAATATTTATCCTTATTAAACATGATATGAAACCTTCACTGTTATACATTGTTTACCATGACTACCTAATGACAGCTAGTAATGTTTCTACTCTTATCACAGAACCTATGGCAACTAGTAAGAAAATTAAATTCTTGCCAAACTCAGAAGTTTTTGAATTTGATAGGATGCCGCATGGCCCAAATTCTTTATCAGCCTGTGTTGCTCAAGTAGGTAAAATGGGAGAAATAGGACCTTTAAGCTGCTATTTCACAAATTGTCCAGATGAAATCCATGAAAGAACTCGGGATTTATATAAAGGAATGTTAACCGAAGGAGATGATATTTTCCCTATCATAACACCTTCAAAAGCACAGTCAGGATTGGCACCAGACGACACTTCTTTTCCTACTGAAGAACAAATAAGTCCTCTCAAAAAGTTATTAGAAACATATTTAGAGGCAAATCCTGATCCATATCCCAGATTAGCAATCGTCAACACCACTCAACCTTATCTAAAATGTATATTAGATGCATTCTTATCAATGGCAAGAGAGGTTGGAAAACCAACAGAAATAAAATTGCCATAAAAAGACATTTTTATAATTTCCTGGTCTCAATCTCCAGTCTACCTTTATCATTGGCAGTTGAAAAAAATGCTGCAATTGGTTTAGCTAAATTTATTGGAAAATTAAATATAAAACTAAACTGCAACAACTTCTTTAACCAACAAACCATCTAAGTCATTTCCAGTTAATATTCCTATCTTGCTTTCCTGTTGCCTGATCCTGGAATGCATTGCCACAACATATTTTAAGCTTGAATTCTCAAGACTAATGACAAGACTTTTGTCAATAATACCATCAAGTATGACTGAATAGGCATTCTTCAGATCTTTTACACTGTTCACAAGCTCAGTTACAGGAACTTTTCCAAGTATTGTAAGTTTCTCATCAAGAAGATAAGCTCCTCGTGTACCTACAAGGTCGTCCAGCAGGTCTTTAAATTTTTTCGATTCTACAGGTGAAGGTCTTCTTGTTGGGAAATTATTCCTCTGGTTATCATATCTTTGTTGCTGAAACCTAAATGGTCTGTTCATAACAGATTTTTGTTGAGAGTGTTCTCCTCTAAAAAAAGTGTTTTTATTGTTTTGTCCATTATTGCCTTCATGAACATTCTCATCTCTTGCCAAATCCATCTTGATCTGTTCAATAGCCACCTTGCTTCTTAATGCCTTATGCACTTCTTTCTTTGTTATTTCTTCCACTTCCTTACCATCAGGTGCCTTGACAACGAAATCTATCTCTATACCTGCATTAATCAGTCCTTTAATTATAAGGTCTCCGCCTCTGTCCCCGTCAACAAAAATAGTCAATACTTTTTTTGTTCCAAGGGCCTTGATATCTTCTGAAATAGTTGTTCCATTTAATGCAACAACATTCTTTATCCCATGCTTCAAAAGATTGAGAACATCTGCTCTTCCTTCAACAACAATGATCTCTTCACTTTCATCTATTGCAGGACCACAAGCCAATCTGTCTTTTCCATATTCTCTAATTTCCATCATCATAACACTTTGGCTTACCAGATCTGTCAGTTCCTGCGAGTCAGGCAGTACAGAATCTGTCAGTTCCCTCAATAACTCCTTGGCTCTCTCAACAACAAAAGTCCTCTTGCTTATCCTGACATCTTCTATTTTCTCAACCTTGACTCTGGAATTACAAGGTCCAATTCTTTGTATGGTTTCCAAGGCTGCTCCGATTATCGCTGTTTCAGTTTTGTCCAAAGAAGAAGGGATTATAATCATACCATTGGTTTTTCCATTCCTAGTCTCTACATTGACCTCTATTCTGCCTATTCTTCCTGATCTTTGCAATTCCCTTAATTCAAGATCTGCTCCCAAAAGACCTTCTGTCTGTCCGAATATTGCTCCTATGACATCAGGCTTATCAACTGCACCCTCAATCTGAATATTAGTATGAACAATGTATTTAGCGCTTACAGGACTTATTTTAGCCATTTTTCCTCCAATAAAAGTCTAAGAACAAAGCTCGTTTACAGATTCTAAAATATTTTTTAAGTTAAGTATATCCTATAATGCATACTTGTTTTCTTTCAGATGAAATCAAATGATTGTAAATTTTAAGCCTTGCCCTTTACTTTTTGTAAATTTTAATTTATATTTTCTGATTAATAATCGTGATTTGTAGCCCGAGACACTAACCTCAAAAATTCATGGCTTAACATAAGTTAAAAGCTCGATTGAGTATTCTCATGCCGGGCCCTAAAATTCATAAGAAAGTCATATATTTAAATGTATCGCAGAATCAGATTATGAACAAATTTAAGCTCAGACAAGGGTTTAAACCATATTCATTCTAAAATATGCCTAATAAAAAAAGAAGCAGCAAAAGCACTATGATGAAAATCGCAAAAATCACAAAATATATACAACCGAAAACATAAACAACTTTAAATGTTTCAGGATTGAAAAAATTCTTGTATTTGTTTTTTGTATAAGAATGTACAATAATCATGGCTATCCAAAAGACCAGATTAAGCACCCCTAACCATCCAAAGACAAAGGCTATCTTTCCAAAGATACTTAATTTGTTCCAGTAGATTTGTTCCATATCAATAACAAGTAATACAAATTTATTAAACTATCTTTTTTCCCTGCTTGTCAACAATATGTATGACATTCACAGGGCAGCAGTCAGCAGCATCTTTGTTTGCTTGCAGGTGTTCTTCATCTACCTCAAGCTCCTGCCAGCCGTTGTCAAGATTTTTTCCATGTTTTATATCAGATTTGCTACCATCTTCTGTCATCTCCCAAAAATCAGGTGCAACAGCCACGCAAGCAGCGCATCCTATACATTCTGGCCTATTATGCTGTAATTTTATTTTGTTTGTCATAAAAGTTCATAAGAAATATAATTTATAAATTATTTGGTTTTCTATTGCATTCCTAATGCTACTTTTACTAATCCATAGAATAATGGAACAGGTTTTATTAAGCTCGATTTTAACTCTGGATGCGCCTGGCAGCCAACAAAATAAGGATGATCCTTAAGCTCAATAAATTCAACTAAACTTCCATCAGGAGAATAACCAGAAAATACCATGCCATTTTCCTGCAGTATTTTATAGTATTCGGGATTTACTTCATATCTATGCCTATGCCTCTCATAAATTTTTGTTTTTCCATATAAATTTTCAACAAGACTTCCATTTTTCAGATTAGCTTCATACGAACCTAATCGCATAGTTGCGCCTTTAATCCCGATATTAGCTTGCTCAGGCAACAAATCAATAACAGGATATTCAGTGTTTTTATCAACTTCAGTAGTATTTGCATTTTCTAANTTGCATACGTTTCTGGCATATTCAACAATTGAAAGCTGCATGCCATAACATATCCCTAGCAAAGGGATTTTGTTTTCCCTGCAGTATCTAATAACATTAATCTTGCCTTCAACACCCCTTTCACCAAAACCACCAGGGACAATAACCCCATTATAACTTTTGATTATACTTGGATTATCTATTAATTCAGTATCAATAAAATCAATATTAATCTTGCATTTTAAATGCGCACCGCAATGGTTTAATGCCTCTACAACACTTGCATATGAATCCTTAAATTTAGTATATTTCCCACATATAGCAATCCTTACTTCTTTGTCTGTAATTTCTAAATTCTTAACTAATTCTATCCAGTTATTAAGATCAGAATCAACATCTATGTTTAGTTTCTTGCCCAATATATTACATAAATTCTGGTTCTTAAAGTTAATAGGAATTTTATAGATAGAATCAACATCAAGGCCAGTTATTACTGCATCCTTGTCAATATCGCAAAAAATGGATATCTTTTCTTTGATCCTTTTATCAAGCAGTTTAGAGCATCTTCCTATTATTATATCTGGAAATATGCCTTTTTCCCTTAAAAGATTAACACTCTGCTGTGTTGGTTTGCTTTTCTGTTCATCTACACCATAAGGTATAGGTACATAAGTCAGATGCACATAAATTATATTATTATTTCCTACATTTTTTTTTAGTTGTCTCGCCGCTTCTATAAAAAGCTCATTTTCCATATCTCCCACTGTACCGCCAATTTCTACTAAAACTATTTCCGCATCTTCTTTCTCAGCTATCTCAATCCATTTTTCCTGTATATAGTCAGTAACATGTGGGATTAACTGCACATTTTTTCCTAAAAAATCACCTCTACGCTCTTTGTTTATGATATCATAGTAAACCTTGCCCATTGTCAGATTCCATTCTGATTTGCAGTTTACATTTAGAAATCTTTCATAATGACCAAAATCCATGTCTACTTCTCCACCATCATCAAGGACAAAAACTTCACCATGTTCCACAGGATTCATAGTTCCCGGATCTACGTTTAGATAACCATCACATTTAATAGGAATTACTCTGTATTGTTTTAATAAAAGACCAATGCTGGCAGAAGCTATTCCTTTGCCCAATCCAGAAAGAACACCGCCTGTAACTACAATCCATTTTTGGTGCATATATCATTATATTAAGACTGATATATAAACATTATTGACATACAAATATTATTTTAGATATTCTTCCTGTAACAACAAGGCATCTTTTTCAATATTCGGGCTCTCTGATACCACAACACCTTTAATCTTGAATTCTTTCCATACTTTTATTAAATCCTTGTAATTAAAATCCGAATCCTGCAAATTTAAATGATTTTTTTCTCCCTTTTCTCCGTATGCAATGCCTGCAACATGAATATGCATATTGTTTAAAGCTTCTTTTCCTAAGTTTTTTTCTATATCTTCTAAAATTGAATCAAATTCTTTTTTTGTATTATATTTGCCATTCTCTCTAGCATGGAAATGCGAAAAATCAATACATGGCATTACCTGATCAATTTCTTTGCTTAATTTTATTACTTCGTTCAAATCTCCAAACTGGCTTTTTTTTCCTGAAATCTCTGGCCTAATCCAGATTTTATTATCATACTCTTTAACTTCTTTAACTATTTTCTTGATTCCTTCTTTAATCTTATCATAAACTTTTTTAGGATCTTGTCCTTGATAATATCCAGCATGAAAACATGTAGACCAGCCACCACATAAACTTAAAATTTTTGTTGCTTCTAATATTCTCTTTATTGATTGTTCAATAATTTTTTTATCTAGTGAACATAAGTTTAGATAATAACTTCCATGGGCACTTAATAAAACATCATTTTCCTTTGCTGTTTCTTTAACTTCAGAAGTTTTTTCTTTTTTTATATTAACAGATCTTACAAATTCTAGTTCCATAAAGTCAAGATTCAGCTTTCTAACATCCTTTATCCCTTGAATAGTATCTCCTCTAGTTGAAGTAGGAATTCCAGCAGTTCCGAATCTTAATTTATTCACTTTTATCCTCATGTTCTGATAAATATTTAATTAATTTTTTCGTTTATTTTACATCATTTTCATTAAAAGCGCTAATTCCAAAAATACCTTTAAAACTATCATCAAATTGTGGTTTATATAAAAATATTTTCAGCCTTTTTATATTCTCTCTTAATCTAACAGTATCGCCTTTGAATATATGCAGCATAACTTTTTCATTATTAGAAGGCATTAAAGCAACTATATCACGGATATCTTGCAATCTTCCTGAATGGAATTTCATTGATATCAATAATTCTTTTTCAGGTATTAAAAATTTCAAGCTGTTTAATTTTCCAACATAAGAATGTTTTTTAATATAATCAAAACTCCACGTAGAATCTGTTGTTCTGGATACTAATCCATTAATAAGGAAGTCTATACTTACTTTTAAACTGTTTATTTTTTTACTAAAACGTTTAAATTTCTCACCATAAACTAATTCAATATCCTTATCATAATCTAAGGAATAGCCTTCCTTTGAGATCATATTCTTAAATTCTGGCAAGTTTTTTTCTTTTATAATCAAATCTAAATCAACAGAAAATCTTTTTTTAAATGTTGCAATCGCATAACCATCAACAACGATGAAATCTAAACCTTCATCTATAAAAATATGTAATATCCTAATAATTTCATTTTCCCTTGATAATAAACCTTCTCTTGAATCCATATTATACATTTGTCTTAATTTCAGAATATTTTTCTCTTAAATTTAAATTATATAAAGAATCTAAATGCTCTAATATATTTTCCAAATGCAATTCTTTGCACCATAAAACTAATTCTGATAAAGGCATTACAGGCAAGTTATTATTTTCCACAATTTTAAATGTTTTCTTAGGTATTATACAGATTAAAGGTCTTTCTTCTGTTATTTCTTGAGAGGAAAAAGCAATATTATATTTTTTCATGCAAACATCTCATATCCCTTGTCTTCTATCTCATTGGCTAAATCAGATAAACCTTCTGTTATAATTTTTCCGTCTCTAATAATATAAACTTTATCTGGTTTTAAATATGACAAAAATCTGTTATAATGTGTAATTAACAGCATGCCCATGCCTGTTTTTTTCCTGATTTCATTTAAACCATCTGCAACAATCTTCATAGAGCTTAAATCAAGTCCTGAGTCGTTTTCATCAAGCACAGCGATTTTAGGTTCTAAAATAGCTAACTGTAAAATCTCAATTCTCTTCTTCTCTCCACCGGAAAAGCCTTCGTTTAAAGGCCTTAATGCAAATTGATCATCTATCTTTAATAAACTCATTTTCTCTTTTAAAATTTTATAGAAATCCATGACATTTATCTTAGTATTGTTAACAGAGTTATAAGCAGATCTTAAGAAATTACTGACGCTTAATCCAGGAATTTCAGGAGGATGTTGAAAGCTCAGGAATAAACCTTTCTTAGCTCTTTCATCTGTTGACATTTCCAAAATGTTTTCTCCATCATAAATTATCTCTCCTTTAGTCACTGTATAACCGGGATATCCCATTAATGTCATTCCTATTGTTGATTTTCCAGCGCCATTCTGCCCCATTAAAGCAACAATCTCTCCTTTATTAATTTCTAAATTTATTCCTTTAAGTATCTCTTTATCCCCTATATTAACACATAAATCTTTGATTACCAATTTTCCATTGTTCATTTTATTCTCCATTTTGTGTATATTTCACCTTGTCAAATCCATAAATAGCCTTTTTTAATGTAATCAGAGGTAATAAAGCACACTTAACCCTTATAGGGCTTAGTTCAATTCCCAACATATCAAAAACATCTTCATTCTTTAAGTTTTTTATTTCCTCTTTGCTTTTTTCTTTAATGAACTCGCTTAAGATAGATGCACTGGCCACACTTATTGCACACCCTCTGGGAATTATTTTTACATCCTTGACTGTATAATTGTTAAACTTAATTTCTACATTCAGTTCATCACCGCAAATAGGATTAAAATCATGATAAGCTGCATCTGGATTTTTCATTTTTCCCAGATTTCTTGGATTCTTGTAATTATCCATGATATTCTCCTTATATATTCCGTTTCCAATATAATCCTTGTTTACCGTTTCTTCCATTTTGTTTAACATCCGGATTTAATACTCAAATCTTGTTTTTATTAAGGTACATCCTTTTTATTATAAAATAAAAAACAAGTGACCATAATAGNCTATTTAATATGAAAGGCGTCCAGCCGAAGAATGGAAACCATTCAAACCAATTTTGTGAATAAGGGAATAAATANATTAATATTGTAAGTATTGGAAAGCTTAAGATTAAATATATTACTTCTGCAATTTTGCCTTTAAACTCTAAATAATCTGCCTCAGGTATATNCGGGTTATCAAATACAGNCATTGTAGATGCAAGCGAATATAGTATCGAAGAAAATTGAAGTATGAGATGCAATACAAAAAAGAGAAACGCAAAGATAAGCAGTTTCTTCTTTAAATTTTTTCTATGATTTTTATTAATCTTGGATTTCATTTTCTTCTGGCAATTTTGATTTTATTTCCATCAAATATAACTCCTTTTTCTTCTAAAATTTTCTTTTCTTTTTTTGTTAAATATAATAAAAACATTGGTTCATGGCTTATTATTTTAGCTGTTATCTTGTTCTTTCTATAAAAACATGGATCGTAAAAACCATAAAACCCTTTTATCTTGTTGTTTATGGTAAAGGTTAATCTTGTCTTGTTTAATATAGATTTTAATCTTTTTGACAGCTTGTAAGCATAATATTCGTAATGATATCTAAAACCGAATAATTTCCCTTTTTTTNTTTTTTTATTGATTAAATCTTTCTCAATCAACTTCAAAAACTTAATGAATCCTGAGTTTTTGTATTGATCATATTTGATTCTCTTGAAATTGATCCATTCAGTATAATAGGGAGTTAAAGTAAATCTAATCTTATCAGTTCTATTTAGTAAAAAGTTCTTGATTATTCTTTCTGATTTTCCTGCATTCTTAAATGATATGGTATACNNTCTTGTTTTCATNTTAATCAAAAATTTTTCTAACTTTTTTTAATCCTTCTATTAGTTTATCAATTTCTTCTTTTTGATTATACAAATAAAAAGAAATCCTGGCACTTCCCTGAACACCAAGTAATCTGTGTAATGGCATTGCACAATGATGGCTTGATCTTATACAGATATTTTCTCGGTTCAGGATATCTGCAATGTCATGGCTGTGTATCTTCTTAATGTTAAAGGCAATAACACCAGCTCTTGAATCCTTATCAGGTCCATAAATCTCCAGGTCTTCAATTTCATGCAACATAGTATAGGCATAATCTGTTAATCTTTTTTCATGGTTTCTGATACTGTCCATTCCTATCTTCTTCAGATAATCAATAGCATAGCCAAAGGCAATGCCTCCTGCAATGTTAGGTGTTCCTGCTTCAAATTTCCATGGCAGATTATTGAATGTTGTATTATAATATCCCACCTCTCTTATCATATCTCCCCCATACAGAAATGGATTCATCTGCTCTAAAATCTCTTCTTTTCCATAAAGAACACCAATACCAGTCGGCCCAAGCATCTTATGGCTACTAAAGCAAAAAAAATCAGCATCCAGTTTCTTGACATCAATAGTTATATGGGGAACTGACTGAGCTCCGTCAATAGCAAACAATGCTCCATTGCCATGGGCGATCTTCCCGATCTCTCTGACAGGATTTATTGTTCCTAAGACATTTGAAACATGCGCAACAGAAACAATCTTTGTCTTTTCTGTTATTGTTTTTTCAGCATTTCCCATATCAAGTTGCCGGTCTTTGGTAAGTTCAATATATTTTAATTTTAGGCCCTTTAATTTAGCAATCTGCTGCCATGGCACTAGATTAGAATGATGCTCCATCCTTGATATCACTATTTCATCTCCCTTTTTCAGTTTCATGCCAAGAGAATACGCCAGCAAGTTCAATGATTCAGTTGTATTTTTTGTGAAAATTATCTCATTCCATTTTCCATTTATAAATTTCCCGGTTTTTTTATGGGATTCCTCATAAGCTGACGTAGCCTCTTCAGATATCTTGTAAATCCCTCTGTGAATGTTTGCATTGTAGTTTTCATAATAATATTTGATGGCATTTATGACTTGTACTGGCTTTTGCGTTGTTGAAGCGCTGTCAAGGAATATTATGGGTCTTCCATTTATCTTTCTATTAAAAATAGGAAAATCTTTCCTTATCCTCTCAATGTCCAAATGTTCAAATTCTTGTTTCATTTTCAAAAATCAAAATCATATTTTTTCTTCATGTTTTATCACAATATTAAACTATAAGGAAAACTATAAGGTTCTCTCAAATTTAACTCCAAAGTATTTTCTATTAAACTTTGATTTTCCTCTTCCTCAGGACCGATATATAAAGAGTATTTATCTAAAACACCCAATATACCTCTCAAAAGTTCTTTTCTATAATCTTCATTTTCTAAAGCGAGCAACAAATGTTCTCTTTCAAAAGAATGATGATAAGGAAAAGGNTTTACAATACCGTATCTCAATAAAAATTCATCAGTTTTTCTTTCCAATTCTCTCGCAGATTTACCATACTCTCTGTTAGGACCTTCTATATGAAACAAAAATAAATCCACATCACTATAAATCTTTGGAATCCCATTCATTCTGCTACCAAACAAGATTAATCCAAATTTATGATCTCCACTAGACACATTAAATTTAGTAACAGTTTCCCTTAAACCTTCAATCAACTCTTCTTTTGAGATGTATCTGGGTTTTAATTTAAATAACATTTTCATTCTCCTTTTTTCCTAAATTCAAAATTAATTTCATTTTTCAATAGATTTTCAAAAGTTTTTCTAAACTTATCCTGAATGAATTCTGATTGAACATTTTTTATTAAAGGTTCAAAAAATCCTTCAACAATTAATCTTCTTGATTCTTCTTCACTTAAACCTCTGGACATTAAATAAAATAATTTTTCCTTGTCAATTTGACTTATTGTAGCTCCATGTGTACATCTTACATCATTGTTATTTATCTCTAATTCAGGAATGGAATCTGCCTCCGCATTTTCGCTTAAAATTAGAATATCTTCTTTCTGATATCCGTCAGAATTTACTGCACCTTCGCTGACATTTACAAGCCCTCTATAAACAGATTTTGAGCTATCTTTTACTATTCCTTTAGTTAACATATTTGATTTTGCATTCTTTCCTTTATGATAGACTCTTGCATGAATATCAAACTGCTGTTTATTTTTTCCAAAAAAAACTCCAAATGTATTTGCATTAGAATATTCTCCCTCTAAATAAGTAGTAGTTTCTAATTTAGTAAAACTGCTTCCAAATAATCCAGTAATGCAGTTCATAGTTCCGTTTTCTTTTACAATAGTTCTTATTATATTATGATTATAACTTTCATTTGATAAGGTATTTATGCATCCATAATTTAAAACAGAATTTTCCTTTACAATAATCTCATTAAAAGAGCTATTATACATATTAAAACTTTTGTCTGATTTTAAATCTTCTATTAATGTTAATCTGGAATTTTTCTCCAAAATAATTAAATTATAGGAAAATTTATTTGCATTTACAAAATTATTAAATATTATTGGCTCATCAATATTGATATTTTCTTTCACCCTTATGAATAAACCTGAGGAAAATAATGCCCTGTTCAATATAATAAAAAAATCATCCTTATCATTTGCTAAAGAAAAAATATATTCTTTTATTAATTCGGGGAATTCATTAACTGCTTTTCTGATATCTATTACTGTAATTTCATCGTTATCAACATCAGGGGCATTTGTAGTTAAATCAAATTTGCTTATAGAGTCCAGGTTATAATCAAAATTCAGCACAATATTCAGGCCATATCTGAAAAAAGCCGGCTTTTCTGAATTCTTGTATGTATAAAAACTATTTAACCTGCTTTTAACCAGCCATTCTGGTTCATTATTCTTTTTTGAAATTGCATTGATTGTATTTTCGCTTATCATTTTCTTTTTTGATTTTTTATTTTTTTTAAATTTCAAAATTAGTATTTATTTTCTTTAACCAACAGAACCTTCCAATTCCAATTCAATTAATCTGTTAAATTCAACTGCATATTCTATAGGAAGTACCTTTGTTATTGGTTCAAAAAAACCTGCAACAATCATTCTAATAGCCTCATCTTTGCTTAAACCTCTGGACATTAAATAAAATAATTGTTCTGTACTTATCTTTCCCACAGTAGCTTCATGTGCAACATCAACTTTATTCTCTCTAATATCCATGTAGGGAATAGTATTGCTTTTGCTTAAAGGATCTAACATTAAAGCATCGCATTGTACATTTGCCTTAACATTATAAGCTCCTTTTTTTATACTTAATAATCCTCTATATGTTGTTATCCCACCATCCTTGCTAATACTCTTTGATTTTATTAATGAAGAAGTATTAGGAGCCAAATGATAAACTTTACATCCTGTATCTTGGTTTTGTCCCTGACCGGCATAAGCAATTCCCAGAAAATCAGATCTCGCGTATTCTCCTCTTAAAACAGAGCAGGGATACAAAAGAGTACATTTTGAGCCGTTATTTGCATTTATCCACTCAATAATCCCATTTTTATCTACAACAGCCCNTTTTGTATTCAAATTATAAACATTTTTACTCCAGTTTTCAATTGAATTATATCTTACTCTTGCANTTTCTTTAACAAAAATTTCAACACATCCTGCATGTAAAGCATTATTTCCATCAATAAATCTACTGCTTGAACAACCTTCAATATAAGAAACTTCACTTCCTTTATCTCCAATAATTAAAGTATGCTCAAACTGTCCTCCTTTGGCAACATTCATTCTAAAATAAGCTTGTAATGGCATTGAAACTTTTACATTTTCAGGCACATTGATAAAAGTCCCAGAACTCCAGACAGCACCATGTAAAGCAGCGAATTTATGTAATCCAATAGAAACGCATTGCGTCATGAAATGTTTTTTCACTAACTCAGGATATTCCTGGACAGCAACATCCATATCAGCAAAGATTACTCCAAGGTCTTCCCATTCCTTTTTCAGATTATGGTATANATTCATTGAATCGAATTGAGCACCTGCTCCAGCTAAAGCTTTCTGTTCAGCTTCTGGAATTCCTAATTTTTCAAATGTTCTTTTAATTTCAGCAGGAACTTCATCCCATGATTTTACATTGCTCTTCGCATCAGGTTTCACAAAAAACTTAATCTTGTTTAAATCTAAATCTTTTAAGCTCGGACCAAAACCAGGCATATTTAATTTTTTAAAAACTTCAAATGATTGTAGTCTTTTGTTCAGCATCCATTCCGGTTCATTTTTATCATTAGAAATCATCTCAATAACCTCTTTTGTTAAGCCTTCACCAGATTCTTTAACAATATTAACATCATCCTGATGATCTAGGTATTCTCTTCTCAAATCAATTTGAAATTCCTGTTGCTGTTTCATTTTAACCTCTTCTTTAAATTTTCTTAAACTTCTCTATAATGCCAACAACTTCTCCTCTGGAGCCTTTTATCGGCACAATTTTAATTTCAAATTCCCCTTTTCCATTAATACTATTCATTAATGCCACAGAAGTATTCTCGATGCCTTCACTCAGTGTAATTTGTGCAGGACATGTATCACATATATCATCGCTGTTATTAAAAGCCTTATGGCAGGTTATGCCAATATTGGATTCATGTTTGGAACCGATAAACTCTTTCATATTATCACTCGCCCAGATGATCCTCATGTTTTTATCAGCAATGCTTATTCCTTCATCTAAAGAATTCAATAATTTTTTAACCTGGAAGCTTAATTCATCATTATTTTCAAACAAAGAAATAATAGGGCTTCTGGTTTCAAACCAGACCTTGGTTCTTCCATACTGCTTATACTGTATTAAGCCTTTTGTCTTTAAAACTTCTAAATATTTAACTAATGTATGTCTTTCTAGATTTAATTTTTCAGCTAATTCTAATGTTGTTATTCCTTCCTGAGAATTTCTTATTCTTTCTAATATCAAATGATCAGCCTTTTTTATTTTTTCCATAAACTAAATTAAAAAGAAAAATATATAAAGGTTACCATTAAAGGTTACCAATAGAATAACCAATTATTGCTGTATGAGTTTTTATGAAATAAGAACCAAAATTGGAAATTTTGAGTCGAGACAAGATAAACTTTTAAGTCTTATTACTACCACATTATTTATGGCATTAAATATTTTAGTTGTTGATGATACATGGATTATTAGAGATAATCTTCGTGAATTGTTGGAAGAAGAAGGCTATTATAATGTAGAAGAAGCTTCAAGTAGTGAAGAAGCAATAGAAAAAATCAGAGAGAATAATTATGATATTGTCTTTATGGATTATCAAATGGATGGTATTAATGGACTTGAAGCAACTAAAAGGATAAGAGAAATTAAGAGTTCTTTACCAGTCTATATACATTCTTTAGACTGTTTTAGAGAAGAACAATTAAANGAATTTGGAGCAACCGGTAATATTCGTAAATTCANTACCTCATACATTGATGATATCTTTAATGTCATTGCAAAATACGAAAATAAATAATATCTTTTCTCGATTTCAAACTAATTATTCTGTATCATACAAAAAAGAGTTTATAACGCTGTTCTTATAATTCAGCGGCTCGTTACGAAAGCAGTCGTCTTATAATTATTTCCCTCGTATAATTCTCTAACCTGATTAAATGGATCAACAAAAAGTGTTGTTTTAATATTTTCAACAGTTGATTGTGGTGATAAACATTGTGCTTTAATAATTATGCTTTGCTTTGGATTTAATTTTGGAACATTATAATAATAGCTGTTAGAATTATTATAATTAGAATTAATCTTTTCATGCTTAATCAATAATTTTGTTTGACTTGAAGCTTTAACTCCAGTATTAGAGATAGTTGCCTGGAACTGTATGCCAAGTCTCTTGTTTCCTAAAGAGCAAAAAGGCAGTTTCATATTAGTTATCTTCAGATCAGGCAATGATTGAATCTGTCCAGGATAATTTCCAGTATGGCTTGAATCATATAAGAACATAGGCCAGTAAATTGTTTTCTTGTTATAATTGCTATTCAAATCCCAGACATAAATACTTCCTCTATTTTTTCTTTCCCAAGTTCTACTATCAATATTTTCATTTGAACTACCTATCAATTCAATTTTCCCGTCATTGTTTAAATCATCAATTGTTAGGGAAGCATCAATAGATTCTTCAGTAGATTTAGGAAATCCATCTATCAGACTTCCGTCATTGTTCCATGCATATATCCTATCAGGTGAAGCAGCTATTACATCCGGAATATTATCTCCATTAACATCTCCGCTTAAGACATTTCTAGAAATAAAAGCTCCCTTAACAGGCCAACCATCTCTTAGCTTGCCATTATGATCAAATAAGTATATTCCTGCTGTATCTTCTTTTAGATCTTGCACAAGTATCTCTAAATAACCATCATTATTCACATCTATAATTGAAGGCGAAAATGCAACAACAGTATCTGTCATTTTTGGCCATCCACTTAACACTTTTCCAAATCTGTCAAAGATAAAAACACCAGAACTCTTGTTATCAGGATTAAATGAAGTGATTGAAACAATTATCTCATTAAAACTGTCATTATTTACATCAGCAATAATAGGAGAAAAAAATACAAAACCATCTAAATCAATAGGAAATCCATTAAAAAGAGAACCGTCTGCCTTATACACATACAACCTGCTTTTACAAGGTAATTCTTCATGAGGTGTATCATTATTAGAATCTAAAGGAATATTTCTTAAACCCATAGCAATAATTTCCTTAATACCATCACTATCCAAATCACCAACAACAGGCCCACCAAAATCTCCACAATAAGTAAACTTTCCATCTTTCTTATTTAAAACATCTTCACTGAAAGTATTTTTAGGCCAATTCTTTCTCATTTTTCCGTATTGATCTAGAACACCAATTTTCTGGCTCATGATAGATTCATTAAACTCTATATATTCTTTTATTATCTCTTTATTCCTGTCATTATCAATATCAGCTACAGAAATCTCACTGGGATAATAAGCATTATAGCCCAAAAATAATTTCCTTAATAAAACACCATCATACTTATAGATATAAATAGAATCACTCCCGTAAACCAAGATTTCCTTCTTTCCATCTTTATCAACATCTGAAATTGAAGGAGCTGCAACATAACTACTCTCTAAATAATCATCTGGAATTTCAACAGGCCAGCCTTGAAGATAGCTACCATTTTGTTTAAATCCGTAGATTTTAGCATGAATCCCGCCTACAAAAACAAATATTTCTTTCTCTCCATTATTATCAACATCATCAACAACAGGCTCAAGTATACCTGGCCAAACATAATAACCGTTTAAAGAATCTTTATTCAATATCCTAAAAATGTTATGCTCTTCTTCCTTACCGTTATTATCTCTCTCAGCATTCATATCCCCATAAAAATCTCTTGTCCTATCCCAATAAATATTAGATTTGTAAAATACTTCATATAGCTTGCTTAATCCCTCAGGGAATATTGAAATAATTTTGTTATTCTCATTTACAACAGCCTTGACATCAATATTATTTTCTTTGTCTTTATTAAAAGCAATAAAATCATATTTTATTATTTGAGGCCATCCTGATCTTAATGTTTTATCAAGGTGTAAATCCCATATATATTTTGAATTTATAATTTTTTCATTCTTGTACATAGAGACTCTTAAACTAAAATAGCCAGAATCTTGAAGAGAACTTGTATCCCAATTAGCAATAACACCATCCTCAATAGGCATAATTCCATTATTAACTAATAAAATCCCATTATCATACCAGGAAATATCATCAGAAGAATATTCAATTTTATAATAATCAAAATCTCCCGTGACAGTTCCGATAATATTTAATCTATCCCCTAATCTGTAAACATCATTATTCTTTGGCTCTTTTAATATTAAATTATCGACAAAAACGAAATTTCTGTCTTCGCTTATCTCTCCTTCATTATTAGAAACCACTAATCTTAGAACATTTAATCCACCATTTAACTGAGAAATATTAAAATTTGGGAATAATAAGTCATCATCAACAGGATTATCTCCTTCACTAATCATTTCCCATTCAGTCGGGTTAGCTCCTTTTCCATAATATAAAACATAATTGTCGAAATCCCTGCCTTTTGCAGTCCCAACTATATCAAAATTCTCTCTTGCTATATAATTAGATTTAACCTCTGCTATTGAGGGTATCCCTCTAAAATTAATTGCATTTAAGATATCTAATCTTCCATAGCCTTGCGTATTTATATCATAATTTAAGCTTACTGCCTTGCTCCTTAATGCCATCTTAATTTCTTCTGGACTCCAATCAGGATTTTTTTGTTTTAATAATGCTGCTGCACCAGAAACATGCGGCGTTGCCATTGACGTGCCAGAAAGTGCAATATGCTTATCATCATTGTAACAATCTCTATTCATAAATCCACCCTGCACTGACTTAGCTGCGCAAATATTAACTCCTGGAGCAACAATATCTGGCTTTATTATCGCATTATCATCCCAAATAACTGGTCCTCTTGAGCTAAAGGAAGCAATTGAATCATTTTTATCAGATGCGCCCACAGTTATAGCTTTTCTTGCTTTTCCAGGGCTTCCAATAGTCTGCTCTTCAGATCCAGAATTTCCTGCTGCTATAACTGCAACAACACCAGCGCTTGCTGCATTATCTATAGCCTGAGAGACAGGATCATCAGGATCTCCATAACTGCTGCCTAAACTTAAACTTATTATATCCAAGTGATCAGAATAATCATAATCCTGATTTGGGTCAACACTTCTTTCTATGGCTGCTATCACATCACTAAAATATCCAGAGCCAAAATTATTCAATACCTTATATGCTACAATCTTAGCATCTGGTGCTATTCCATTTAAACCATTTTGTAAAATACCGCCTCCTCCACCTCCACCAGAATTTTGAGCATCTCGATTGACAATATCTGAATGAAGCAAAACATCATTAGCCTTTCCACCTGCTGTTGCAGCAACATGAGTTCCATGCCCATTATCATCCATTGGATCATTGTCATTATTGACAAAATCATAGCCATCAATCACCTTTTCATTAAAAATATTCTGAGGTAGCTCATAACTATCATTAACATCATAATCATGGCAATAGATATTTTTATCTGTAGAAACAAAACAAACTTTATTATCTATAGCATCAAAATCTCCGGTAGGTTTTATAATGTTTATCTGCACATATCTTTTTTGATTCATGTCATAAGCCATTATTGAATTTGCACCAAAATCTTTTGAAAAAAAGATTAAATCATCTGTAATTTTTGATTGGATTATCCAGTAGGTTATCCACATAAAGTCAACATCGCTTGCATTAGTTTCTTTTTCCTCTAAGTTTAATCCTATTTTAGTATATTCGCCAGTCTTAATGTCATAAAGGTAATAAGTTCCGAAATTCAAAGAGTAATCATTACATGCCATGTAGAATAATTTGTCATCTTTAAAATCAAGTATAACACCAAGCTCAGCAGGTTTTATAATTTGTTTTAAATTCGCATTCATGTCATAGATTACACCATCATAGCAGCCGTTTTCTGAATCTGTAGAATAAGCAATTAAATTATTAGAGACTGAAGGCAGATAAAGAAGTTCATTATCTTCATTTAATATTGCTGTATCATTTCCAGTTTTAATATCATAAATAAATATATTGCTCCTAACATCATCATTATTATCAATCCTGCTTGCACTGTAAACAATCTTATCATCAGAAATGAAAATATAACCAACTCCTCTAATGCCTGAGGCAATTTGTTTATGCTCCCCTGTATTTAAATCATACAAAAAAATATAATTCTCTGAATTACCATTATTAACGGCAAAATACACCACATAATTGCCTTTCAAAGACAGTCTGTCAACCTTAAGTTCTGTTGTTTCATTAGATAACATTGTTATTATATTTGTTATCTGCTTAGTCTGAAAAGAATAAATATATATCTTATCATCAGAGTAATATGCAATTCTGTCATTATCCATGCTTATACTTTGGTCTACATGATTAGAGAAAAATAAATCTAAATTATCATTAGTGATCTTTTCCAGGTTTCTCTCATTTATTATTGTTCTGCCCAATTCAGGATGCGTATAATCAACACCAGTATCAATAATTCCAATCTTGACATCTTTCCCAGTCAAGCATTCCTCTCCGCTTTCCAAACAATTATTCCCGTATTTATCTAATCTCCAGGCATCATCAGCATTTATTAAAGAGACAGAATCCATTAAATCTGCATAAACCATATGGTTAGGATAAACATTTTTTACTTCTGGAAATTTCTTTATTTTTTCAACATCTTCTTCAGAGGTAAGGTTTAATACAACACCGTTAAAAGCATTTTTGTATTCTTTTATTATTTTATCATTAGGGGAATATTCATCAACAGGAGCACTTGAAAGAGATTTCTTTTTATTTATTTGCTCTTCATTAAGAACATTAGACAATCTTGATTTAAAATTGATATGCTCTATTTCAATTTTGTTTTTATGTTCTTCTAATTCTCTATTATAGTTTGATGTATCAACAGGANCATTAATATGACTTTCTCTATTATCTGTTATAACACTGTTTTTAAGTTCTTTCTCTTTAGCCAATAACGGCTCCTCTTTAAATTCAATGATGTAGCCATTATATTCTTTTAATTTATCTTCAGGCTTATCATTGCTCTCATTAAAATCAAAACTTGATTCAGTTATGGGTATTAAAGCCAAGAAAAGAACAGAAAATATAAGAATCAAACTTTTCTTATTCAGAAAGTTTCTATTTAATCCAGATTTCATAATATTTCAAATGAATCTTAATTTATAAATCTTTTGCCACTGAAAAATAAGAACTTATTATAAATCTCTGCTTAGAATCTTATTATTTTGCAAATAAGAGTAAAAAGATAAAAAATAAGCTTTGCCCGAATAGTCTATAAAAAGTGATACTTTTCGGGCAGATTTTTTATTATTTTTTCTTTTCTTCTTCAAAATAAAAATCTTCTAATATCTTAAGTAATTGAGAGGCTCTATGAAACTTTTTATTTATTTTTGTTTTATTGTTTACTACCTGACCACTCCACAATGGAATCTCTCTTTTATTCTTAGTATTATCACCATAATATTTTCTACTCCAAATAAGCACATTAAAAGAATGTGCAGATTTCATCTTTGAAATTTTTTTAGTCATTTTCCTTTTTTCTTTAATGCTTCTTTCAAAGCATTTTCAACATATTCAGAATATTCTTTACCTTCATCAATACAACGATGTTGCACCTCTTTCCACACCTCTGGGCCTATTTTTACACTGACAGTTATTCTCTCCATAAGTAATAGAAGAATTAAGTAATATATAAATATATCTATGCTTATGTATATATATTCTTCAGTATAACAATCTTTATATACTAACCTATTTTTAAAATACTATGAAAAAGATACGAGCATTAAATTTAACTAATTCTTATATTTCTCAAATTAAAATAAAATCTAACATAGTTAGAGGGGGTGAATAGAAAAATGTTAATGGGAATGAAAGAAAAGATATTAGTGAAGTTGTCTTTGTTGAAGTCAAGAGTGGAAATGCGAGAACAAGTCCTGTAGAGAAGACATTAAAGGATGTTATCCAAAATAAAAAGATAAGCTGGGCAGAATATAGAATTCCTAAGGATTTAACTAAAAAAGATGGTGTTGAATTTGATAAAGAAGGTTTAATTAATAATAAAGAGAAGTCTACAAAGGAAGGTAAACATGGCGTTTAAAGATTGGATAAAAAATTCTGAAACGGGGATAGAAGATGCTCTTAAGGAACAAACGGGTAAAAGTAAAATAATTGATACAAATAGAGGACACAATTTATTATTACCATATTACATTCAATATGAAATATTCAAGTGGACTAAATGGTTAGTGTTTGGGACTTGGGCTTTGGTTATTGCTACTATTTTGTTAGTCATCTTTAAGGGTTAATATTATTCGGGCATGAGCTACTTATCGGGCAAAGCTTCAAAAATAAGAACATTTAAAAGACTTTATTTATAACAAAACAACATGGCACAAATAAATCAAAAAATTCCTGATTTGACATTAGATGCATTCCATGAAAATAAAATTAAGAAGATTAAATTATCATCCTTCAAGGAAAAATGGTTAATCCTGGTTTTTTACCCTGGAGATTTTACCTTTATCTGTCCTACAGAATTAGAAGAGCTTGCTGAAAGTTATAATGAATTTAGAAATTTAAACGCTGAGATAATGAGCGTGAGCACAGATTCTGTTTATGTTCACAAGGCCTGGCATGACAATTCAAAATCAATAAAAAAAATTAAATTTCCAATGCTGTCTGATTCAACAGGCAACCTATGCAAAGCTTTAGGAACTTACATAGAAGAAGAAGGCAAGTCATTAAGAGGCTCTTTTATATTTGATCCTGATGGCTTGTTAAAGGCATTTGAAATTCACCATAATGACATTGGAAGAAGTTCAAAAGAATTATTAAGAAAAATTAAAGCTGCCAAATTCGTCAGAGAAAATAAAGG
>C687J35174_10000635_pt1 | contig 52491 bp, 55 predicted proteins | sample RifCSPhighO2_01_FD_35174 | JGI IMG/M metagenome (IMG submission 35174) | reverse complement strand
TAAGATTATTAGTTGTAGATTCTTTAATGGCGCATTTTAGGGCAGAATTTATCGGCAGGGGGACTTTGGCAGAAAGACAGCAAAAAATCAATAAGCATATGCATGTATTATTAAGGCTTGCAGATACAAATAATCTTGCTGTTTATGTGACTAACCAAGTTTCCAGTGATCCAGCGCAATTTTTTGGTGATCCTACTAAACCTGTTGGAGGTAACATTGTAGCGCATGCTTCAACGTTTAGGATTTATCTGAGAAAAGGCAAAAAAGGATCAAGGGTTGCAAAGTTAATTGATTCGCCTAACCTTCCTGATGGAGAAGTCGCATTTTTTGTTGAAACAACAGGGTTAAAGGATTTCGGCAAGTACTAAACTTTATATACTTCTTTTTCTTTTATTTTTATTATGAAACATTCTATGAGAATTACTTTGATATTGTTAACCTTTTTTTTCATATCTCAAGTTTTAGGTTTAGCAATTATAAGCAAGTATTTAGATGTCTCAAAAACTTTAGAGACTGGGGAAATAAAGCATAAATTATTGCCTTATGATTTACAACCACCAGAGGTTGAAAAAGATTATTCATTTGTTTATGTATTTATTGCAATCTTGATAGGGACAATTTTAATGTTTTTATTAATTAAATATATGCAATTACTCTTGTGGAAAATTTGGTATTTTACTGCAATTTCTTTTTCATTGTTGTTGGGTTTTGGCGCTTTTGTTAGTCAAAGGAATGCTTTAATAGGGGCACTTATTTTTGCATGGTTAAAAGTGTTCAAGCCTTCAGTAATTTTACATAACTTTACTGAACTTTTTATATATGGCGGACTGGCTGCTTTTTTTGTGTCAATATTTAACGTGAAAAGCGCGATAATTTTATTAGTATTAATCTCACTTTATGATATGTACGCAGTTTGGAAATCCAAACATATGATTATGCTTGCAAAGTTTCAATCTGAATCGCAAATGTTTGCAGGGTTATTCATTCCGTATAAAATGGGCAAGTTAGTTAAATTTAAATCAGGGACTGGCGCATTTAAAAAGATAAAAACTGCAATGTTGGGCGGTGGAGACATCGCATTTCCCTTATTTTTTGCAGGCGCCGTACTAGAGAATGCGATTCTTACCATGAGCTTACAGCAAGCATTATGGAAGGTTTTAGTTATTCCAATTGGGGCTACAATTGCTTTAAGCTTATTATTTTGGAAAAGTAAAGAAAGTAAATTTTATCCCGCAATGCCTGTTTTGTCAATTGGATGTTTTGTAGGGTATGCCGTATTTTTATTAATATAATTCCTCTTCTTCAATATTATTTTTTATTAAAGGTTTTTTAGGAATTTTTAAGTCTAACAACGTTTGTTGTTTAATTTTAGAATTAAAATTATTCGGTATAAGAATAAAGCCATCTTTAGCTGCTACAGTCTGTACTTGGGTTTTCATTTGAATTTCTCTTGCTTCGTATATAGGATCGGCTTTTAACATTTTCATTCCAAAATGTGTTAATATAACCAACTGAGGTTTTAACTTGTTGATTATTTTTATTGCATCATTTGTACAAAGTTGGCCTTCAACATGCATATTCCCCGGGTTGTTTACATTCATAATTATAATGTCTGAATTTTCATATTGATTAATAATTTCGTCACTATAATCTGTATTTCCGGTATATGAAAGCACAAAATCCGAAGTCTGGAACTTGAAACCGAGCTCTGTTTCAGATGTAGTTTTTAATACCAAAATATCTGTATTCTCAATTGCAAGTTTTTTACCCGGCTGAGCATGTATTATTTTTGAAATTTGTTGTTTTTGTTTATCAGCAAGGGTTTTTTCAATTACGGTTGAATGCGCAATTAATACTCCCCGCATATCCAGTCCGGCATATGTCATTGAATCTATTACGGCGTTCGTATCGTTAGCTTCAATTAAATCGTTTGAAGAAACAAGAAGCGCAATATTCTGTCTTAGGTTTATGTTATATTGGGAAGCTCTTACTAATGTTCCTGGCCCGGGATTAATGTGGTAAAAATTGTCATCTAGGTCTATAATTATTCCGCCGGATGCTCTGTGCTGTTTTCCAGTTACGATAGAATCTCCTGCCGTTCCTAAAAATATTATTTTCGAGCTCATCTTGTATAAATTAAGGTATGTTATAGGATTAATAAAGATTTCTTGCCTTGATAGTAACCTTTTTAAATAAATGTCCTATTAAGCCTTTTAGGTAAGCTAGATTGGGTAGTTAGCCCTTGCCTGTCACCACAAACGGGCTATATGGTGGGATCGAAGCCCAAAGAGCGATATATGCTTAAAGTTTAGTCTTAACTTGTACAATGAGATTTTGTCCTTTGGGATCGATGTTTTTATGAAATTTGTCAGGTCCTGACGGAAGCAGCAATAAGTTTAAATATTGATGTTCAGAGGGTAGCAGAATTGAGAAAGAGTTAAGGTAGCTAATCTTTTTTGTTTATATTCATCTTTGGGCCCGCTTATCTACTTTTTTAAGTCTAATTAAAATTAATGAACTTCCGATGAAGTTAGCCAGCATATCATAAATTGACATTATTCTTCCGGGTACAAATGATTGGCGATATTCATCCAATATACCATATAAAGTTGCAAATATTATTGCAAATAAGTATGAATATTTTTTATAATTTGTTTGTTGCACTGCCCGAAATGTTAGTCCTGCAAGGATTAAGTATGCTGTTGCATGTTTAAGTTTGTCATTTATTAATTGAGTTCCTAATGGTCCTGAAATAATCGGTTGAGATGAATAATAAAAGATTAATGAACAATAAAGAATAATCGGCAGTATGTAAAAAGTATAAAAATTTAATTTTTTCATTCTATTAAAATCGCAGGTTTGCCAGGCATCGCATTGTTTGCCTTTTTTTCTGAGCTTGATTCTGCAATATAAATTTCAATGCTGCAATTAAATTCATTTTCAAGTAAATTTTTAGAGTTTTCAATCGTTTCTTTTTCAGTTTCTTGAGTTAAAATTATTAAAGGCATTTTTGAAATATCTTTCAGCAGCAAAGGTATACGTTTTATTATGTCTTGACTGTGTATTTTTAATTCAGTTTGCATCATTGATTTGATAATTGATTTTGAGTCTCTTGTTTCTTGGATTAAATGTTTAAATTTTAATAAGAAATCATATTTCCATTGGGCGCTTATAATAAGAGTTATCCTATTTGGATTTTTAAGGTTGATAAGTTCAAGAACTTTCGTAATATCTCCTTTAATATGTTCAATAAGTTCATCTTTGTATTCTGCAATTGGATCTATCTTGTCGATGTCATACTTTGGCCAGATAGAACTGCTAATAAAGTTTTTATTGCCAAGCTTTTCCCATAGCTCTTCAGTTATGAACGGGCAATATACATGCAACATTTTAATGAATGACTCTGCAGTTTCTTTACTAATTGGTTCAGTTGAAATTATTTTAAATAATTCTCTTAATTTTATTACTGCCAAATTATGTTTGAATTCGTCAATGTATACAGTTATATCTTTGATGGTTTTGTGCAGCTTACTTTCTATTTTTTTATTTGTAGCCCCTGATTTAAAGTTAGAGAAGCGCTCATAAACTTTAACTATGAATTTATGGTTTGATATCATACCAATATCATTCCAATCAAAATCGCTGTCCGGCGCAGAGTTTGACACTAGATATAGTCTTAACGAATCTGCGCCAAATCTTTCAATCATTTCAAGAGGTTCAACTATGTTGTTCTTTGATTTTGACATTTTTTCACCGTCACTGCCTTTAACAATTCCCTGTGTAAAGTATCTTAGCGCAGGCTCATCAAAATTTAGCAAACCTAAATCTCTTAAAAATTTTGTATAAAATCTAATGTAAATTAAATGCATAGTTATATGTTCAGGCCCCCCAATATACTGGTCAATGGGAGCCCAGTAATTGGCTTTTTTGGTATCGAATATTTTTTGGTTGTTATGGGGGTCTGTATATCTTAAAAAGTACCACGAAGAGTTTGCAAAAGTGTCCATTGTATCTGTTTCTCTTCTTGCATTAGAGTTGCATTTAGGACATTTTACATTTACCCATTTTTCATTTGTTAATAAAGGGTTGCCTTCTCCAAATGTAACTTCTTTTGGAAGTTTAATTGGCAATTCTGATTCGGAAACGGGGGTAATTCCACATTTTTTGCAATAAATAATCGGTATTGGAGTCCCCCAATATCTTTGTCTTGATATTAACCAGTCTCTTAATTTGTATTGTATTGTTTTTTTGCCTAGTTTCAATGATTCCAAATGTTTAGTTATTTCTTCAATTGCTTTTTGATTATCTAAACCGTTAAATTCGCCCGAGTTAATCAGTTTACCCGATTCAGTGTATGCTTTTTTTGTCTCTTCCAGTTTTAATTTTTGTTCAGGTTGAATAACAATTTTGATGGGAATATCATATTTTTTAGCGAATTCAAAATCTCTCTGGTCATGCGCAGGCACTGCCATTACCATTCCTGTCCCATATTCAGCGAGTACAAAGTTACCTGCCCATATAGGCACTTTTTCCGCAGTTAGAGGATTAACAGCATAGCTGCCTGTAAATACTCCCTCCTTTTCTAGTTCTTCCATGTCTTTTTCGCTGACAGATTTAATTTTTTTTAAGAAATTTTTAACTTTAGTTTCTTGTTCTTTTGCAACAAAGTCCATTAAATTTGTGTGCTGCGCAGAAATTACCATAAATGTAACGCCATAAAGAGTGTCAGGCCTAGTTGTAAAGATTGGGAAATCTTTATCATTAACTTTAAAAATTACTTGAGTTCCATAACTTTTACCAATCCAATGTTTCTGTAATTTTTTAGCTGTTTCCGGCCATTTAAGCTTATCATGGTTAAGCAATTCCTCGGCATAATTTGTTATTTTAAGAAACCATTGTTCTAGGTGTTTAATTTCAATATTCGTATCTTCGTGTCTCCAACATTTACCATTAGTAACTTGTTCATTGGCAAGAACTGATTGGCATTTATGGCACCAATTAACCGGGGCTTTTTTTCTGTAGGCAATCCCTTTCTTTAACATTTGTAAGAATATCCACTGATCCCATTGATAAAATTCAGGTGTTGAAGTGTTAACTGTTCTTGACCAGTCATAACTCCACCCCATTGCTTTTTGTTGGCGCATGAAATTTGCAATGGATTTTTTTGTATAATCTTCTGGATGCGTGTTATCTTTGATTGCGGCGTTTTCGGCAGGCAAACCTAAAGCATCGTAACCGATAGGATAAAGGACATTATATCCTTGTAACCTTTTAAATCTTGCAAAAATGTCTCCCAATGAAAATACAAAGGCATGTCCTATATGTAAACCTGCACCGGAAGGATAAGGGAACATATCAAGAACGTAATATTTTGGTTTGTTTGAAATTTCTGTTACTTCATATATTTTGGATTCTTCCCATTTTTTTTGCCATTTTTGTTCAATTTTTCTAAATTCCATAATAGAATAAGGACAATAGAAATGTATTTTTAAAGGTTACTATGTGTAATTTATTATAATTTGGTATTATTTGAAAAGTTATGTTCATTCTATCTTTAAGCCATAAAAAATGGGGTGTATTGAGCCGATCTTTTAAAAAAAGCCCATTAAAAACAATAAGACCTGCGTTCGCTATGTTCACTTCATTTTAAATTAGAGAAAATAAAATGCGGCGTACAGGGCTCGAACCTGTGTAAGCACTAAGCTAATGGATCTTGAGTCCATCCCATTTGACCACTCTGGCAACACCGCATTATAAGAGTAGAACTAGTCTTCATTTAAAAAATTAACTAAATAATAGATTTAAGTTTTAAAGGAAATGGAGCTTATCTTCAATATCTTTTAATTCTGTTTCTAAAGCTTCAATATCATTGATATCAATATCGGGCATTTCAGATCTAATTGGTGTTTCTTTTGTTATCTCAACTTTTTTATTTTCAATTATTGCCGGTTCTGGCGTTTTTTCTTTTTCAGTTTTATAACGCATTGAAGCTTTAGGCAGTCTTGCTTTAAGTTTATTAGTTATTATATTAAGATCTTTAATTTGTTTTTTTAGTATCAGTGTTGCTTGCTTTTTTTCTTCACGGATAATTCTAAATTTTTCAAACATTTGTAAAAATTGGACCATATCACGCGCACTTTCTAAAATGTTACGTCGAATTTCAATTGGGTTAGATATACCCATGTAGAATATTTCTTCTTTTGCAAAAGAGACATTTTCTGTTTTTCTGATTGTTTTTTTTGGACTTTTAACTGTTTTTCTTGCAAATTTAATTGATTTAGCTGACTTAATGGAAATTTTGTTTTTATGTTTAATATTTTGCTTTTTAGATTTAACTGATTTCATTTTCAAAGTCTTCAATTTTACAGCTTTTTTTCTTTTAACAGTCATTTTTATTATAATTTTTCAGGTTCAAATAATATTTTGTCAATGTGATCAAGACGTTTTTCAGCTTCTTTTAAACTAGTCTGCCATAATTCTAGTTCAGAATCTTCTTCGTTTTTTAATCTGTTAATCCTAGCAAGGATTTCTTTTGTATCTTCCATTTTATTTTTAATCATATTCATTATTTCAAGAACGTCTTTATATTGATCAATTTTTACAAATACTTGTAGTGGGTCTTCCATTTTATCACCTATTTAAATAAAGATTTATCCATAAATATTAATTTATGCTGTATAATCTCAATATTTTTTCTTAAATCTTCGAAACTTATTTCTTTAAGTTCATGTATTTCTCTAAATTTTGTTGTAAAGTTTTCAGCTTTTTTAAGTTCGACCTTTGATTCTATTAAATCGATTATCATATTTTGGAATTGCGGACCACGGACAAATAAGGGCTGAATAACTTCTAGCATATTTCTCTGATTCAATCTCTCTTTTTCTTCTCCGTATATATCCTTTTCAAAATTTTTAGAAACTAGTAAAGATTTAGTTATTGGCATTCTTGGAAATCGTTGCGTGGATTTTTTAGATGGTAAAGGTAATTGAGCGTTTTCAATAGATGGGGGTTCTGGTAATGTATTTACATTAGATACATTAGAAATATTTTCAGTTTCTTCCTTTTTTTTTCCCCAATTAAACAATCCCATTATGCACCTCTATTATATTTAATAGGTTAACTTATTTTTAAATGTTTTTATATTTATGTATAATTTAAGATTTATATAGTTATCTATGTCCAAGGCATAATCCATCTAATATTAAATATTAATGTTAGCATTAGTGTTGCAAAGATTGCAAGTAACCACAAATCAGCTGCAACTGCAAGTCCTATTGCGGCAGTAGCCCAGATACCTGCTGCAGTTGTTACTCCAATTATATTTCCCCTTTTTTGCCAAATAAGGCCTGCGCCTATAAATCCTATACCGCTAACAATGTTTGCAGCGATTCTTGTTTGGTCATTTAAATACTGGTTAGATATAATTCCAAATAAACATGCCCCCATGGCGATTAAGGCATATGTTCGCATTCCTGCGCCTTTTCCATATTTTTTTCTATCTAGGGCGGCTATGAATCCTAATATTGCTGCAAGAAATAATTTAAAAATTAAAATACCTTGCCCATTAAAGTATTGCGCAATCATAAAATAATAAGGATTCTAATATATATAAATATTACCCTTTATTAAATAATATAATTATCTCTTGATCCTTTACTTTTTCCACAAAAGTGTTCTCATATATTTCTTGAGGTTCATCGTTACTAATGATTATATTTTCTGCGCCTACTTTTATTTGTATCTGTTCTAACCAATTATTTAATTCCTCACTCATACTAGTTTTAATATAAAGTTTGATGCTATCAGATTTGATTAAACCCTTTTCTTTTCTTGCTTGTTGTATTCTCCTAGTTATTTCACGAGCAAAACCTTCATTGTTTAATTCTGTGTCCCGTTCTTGATTTAAATAAATGTGTCCTTGTTTGAATTCACCAAGTATGTATGGTTCAGGTACTTGTTTTTCAATTTTAATATGGCTTTCTCTTAATTCTAGTTCTTTATCATTTATTTTAAAAATATGTTTACCTTTAGTTTTTATTTCAGCAAGCAGTTTATTTCCTTTTATCGTTTTAAGATATTCTATTACTTTTGGAGTAATTGCACCAAATTCTGGACCTAATTTTTGGTGGTTTGGTTCAATTTCTATATTTAATTCAGGAAGATTGCTATTGATTAACAACGTTTTAATATTAGTCTGCGCTTTGATGGTTTTTTGCATTTTTTTAATGGATTTTATAAATTGCTCTTCGCATTCAATAATAACCTCCTTTACCGGCCATCTTAATCCAATTTGAGCTTTTTCTCTTGCGCTTAATATACTTTGTATAATTGATTGGGAAATTAACATATTTGTTTCTAATTCTTCATCAATTGATGCTTGGGTATAATTTGGCCATTCATACATGTGCACAGATTCTTTTGTTAAGTTAAACGATTTTTTAAAGTTTAAAAATATGGTTTCAGCAATGAATGGTAAAAAAGGAGAGCTTATTTTAATGAGGCCACTCATAACTTTATATATTGTATAAAGTACAACTTCTTTTTCTTTTTCAGTGCCTAATGTGACTTTTTCTCTAATTTGTTGGATGTAAGTTCTTGATAATTCCAGGTATAAGTTTTCAATTAAATCGGGAATATCGTCTAACCTATATTCATCAAAGGCGAGAGTTACATTTTTTATTGTATTATTTAATTTTGAAATGATATATTTTTCTTCAATTTCAAAAAGATCTTCTAGTCCGGAAGGAAGATTTAGGGGGATTTTACCTATTTCACTTGAGAGATCCAATAAATATTTGTGAAGGTTCCAGAAAACCGTTAAGTTTCTATATTTGAGTTTTATTTCGTCCCATGAAAAATTAATATTTTCACCTGCATTTACGCTGTTTAAGTAGTATCTTAATGTGTCAGCTCCATATTTATCAGTAATTTCGTATGGTGAAATCACGTTTCCTAAAGATTTTGACATTTTAACGCCGTCAACACCCAATAACATACCATGCATGTAAACATTTTTGTAACATGGTTGATCCATTGCTAACATTGAACATTTAAGGAGCATACTAAACCATAATCTGGTTTGTTCTTTCCCTTCAAGTATAAAGTCAGCTGGCCACCATTTGTTCATTAAATCAGTGTGATTAGGATAATCTAAACAGTTCCATGCAGCTGTTCCTGCATCAATCCATACGTCAAGTACATCCGGAAGTCTTATTTTTTTGCCACCGCATTTACAGTCAAATATAACTCTGTCAATCCAGGGCTTGTGTAAATTTTCAGGTACTTCTGCACCAAGTTCTTCTAGTTCTTTTGCAGATGCTACTACCGTAACATCTTCGCATTTATTGCATTTCCATATAGGTACAGGTGTTCCCCAGAATCTTTGTTTTGTTATTGAGTCATCACGAAGATTTTTTGTCCATAGTTCTAATGCATTTGAACCTTCATTCGGCACCCAATGAACTTTTTTGTTTGCTTCAATCATTCGGTCTTTTAAATCTTCAATCTTAAAGAACCACTGTTTTGTTGCTCTGAACACTACTGGTTCTTTACATCTCCAGCAATGCGCATAGTCATGGGACACATCTGTAACTGCGATTAGTGCTCCTGCTTCATTCAATGCTTCAATAAATTTTTTGTCATCTGTTTTAGCTTTTAATCCGGCAAATTTTCCAGTCTCTTCAGGGAATCTACCTTTCTCAGAGATGTTATTGAAAGCAGGAATATTGTTTCTGTGGCCTACTTCATAATCTTCAGGACCGCAGCCTGGCGCACAGTGCACCAAACCTGAACCGGCAGTAGTGTCAACGAATTCGGTTGACATAATAACTGTATGAGTTTTAGGGAATTCTTTTTTTGTTTCTATAAAGTATGGTATTTCTGATTCCCAAGGATGCATATATTCAGTACCCTCAAGCTTTTCTCCTTTAAATTCTTCAACAATTTTTAATGGTTTATTAATTACCATTTGGATTAATGGACTTGCTAATTGTTTTGCAACTATCCAAATTTCATTATCAACTTCAACTCTTACATAATCAAGTTCAGGGTTTACCATGACTGCCATGTTAAAAGCAATCGTCCAAGGAGTAGTTGTCCATATAATTAGGAATTCATTATTTTTATCTTTTACTTTAAATTTTACAAATATAGATTTTTCGTTTAATTCTTTATATTCACATTCATGCTTTGCTAGCGCAGTTGCACAGCTTGCACACCATGAAATTGTTTTTTTACCTTCATAGACTTTGCCTTTTTCATATGCAGTTTTGATTAGCCACCATTCATTTTCCATAAAAGTATTTTTGATTGGCATATATGCGTTATCATGATCCATCCATACGCCTAATCTCCAGAGGTCGGTAGTCATATCATTTGCTTTTTCAATTGACCATTTTTCGCATTCTTTAGCAAACTTTTCTTCTCCAAATTCAATAATGTCTTCTTTAGTTTCGAGGTTAAATTTTGCCTGCACTTTAAGTTCTGTTGGAAGTCCGTGCATATCATATCCCCCGCGGTCCCAAACATCAAAACCTTTCATACGTTTATATCTTAGAATAGCATCTTTTAGTGTATTATTCCACGCATGAGCCACGTGAAGTTTTCCGCTGGTATATGGCGGACCTTGCAAAAAATAGAATTTTTCTTTGCCCTTATTTCGTTCTTTAATTTTTCGATATATTTGATTTTCTTTCCAATATTCAATTGTTTTTTGTTCAGATAGTAATGGGTTATAATTCTTAACTTCCATGTATTTTCAGAATAGATAACGCATTTATAAAGTTATTGTTAAATGGGCGCTGTCCAAAAATTTTATTGTCTGTATGTTAATTTTTAAAAATAAATTTGGGTGGGGAAACCTGCAAGATTTCGTAGTCGGTTAAGCTCTGTTATGCTCCCTGAGGCGAAGCCGAAAGCGCAGCGCGGTCTGAGCGAAGCGAAGAAGTTTCTTTCCACTAACTTAAAGGCACCTGGCCCTAAAATTACTTCGGTCTCCAAGCGTATACAGAATCGTGATGGTCGAAATAGTAAATTTCTACCACTTTTTTATGATGGTTTACTTGAAATATAAGGACGAAGTGCTTATCGATATGGACTCTATTAAAACCATTAAGAGGCTTTCTTAAGAACTTATAACCCGAAGGATCTTCTCGAATTTCATTTATTTTCTTGTCAATAATCATCAATTGCTGAGGATTCTTCTTTGCTAGTTTTGAGAATATCTTATCAATTTCAGGTTTAATCTTTAGATCATATATCAATTATCAACTCTTTTTTATGAACTTTTAAGTCCATATCGTTTTGCAAAATCAGTTACTTTAATGCTTTTTTGTTTCTTAATTTCTTCAATCTTTTGAATAAAACCAGGTGCTAATTCAGGCTCGTTCTCAAACTCAATAAATTCAGAAACAACAAATTCGATAGCCTTACCTTTATCCTTAAGTCCGAATTTTGCCTTAACAACATTTAACACACGATTCGTATTATCATTAATTTCTACAAGTGCTTGTACCATATTAGTTAACCTAATTCCATATAAGTAGAACTTATTAATAAACCTTTTGGCCAGGTGCCTTATTTTTGATTTAGTGGAAAGAAATTGCGTATAACATCGCGATCGCTGTTAGTTTCTCTGAATGAAATGAGGACGAGATTTTAGTGCAATGATGCTCGAATAGCAAAAAATTAAAGTAATTTCAGGAGTGTATTCAATCAAGCGAACACAGTGAGCTCCTCAAAAAGCAAAGCTTTTTGGGACACCAGAAATCTTTAATTTCTCAGTGCATCAAGAATAAGTATCAAGGGGTAATTTTCAGTTAGTCGTTTCGCGGGGGGAATCGGAAGTTAATTTTCTCTAGCCTTTTTCTTTTTTTCTTTTACCTGTCTTTCAATTAAATCAAAGAGTTTGTCCATAATTTCTGAAGGAATATTTACTCCCATCATTTTTCTAAGATCTTCTAAAAAACAAGTTAAATCAAATACTGCTCTTTCTTTTCCCAATTCCATTTGGTTTTTAGCTTCTCCTATAATGGTATCCCAATTTATTTTTGTGGAATTAATAATTCTTCTTGCATCGTCTTTGTCTTTTAAACGATCAGTAGCACATTTCATAAGGATAATATCATGGGGATTGGCTATTTTTAGAATGAGTGTTTCTCCGAACTGATGCGTTTGTTCGGTTCTTTGTTTCATATTTTCTGAAAAGATAAAATCAACTACTTCTACTACAAATAAATCAAAGCGTTCATCGTTAAGCTTAAACATCTCAGGTGTATTTCGTTTTACTCCGTAAATCTTAATAGCGTCCATTTCTAAATAACCTAAAGATTTTACAGCTTCTTTGAATACAGCGCGGTCTTTTTCATTCTTAAAGACTAGATCAATATCTAAAGTTGCATCTTTAAAACCAAGGAACATCATGGCAGTTCCGCCAATGGCGTAAATAGTTATTTTCTTGCTAAGTCTTCTAGCAACATTTAATAATAATTTTTGCTGTTGGTCTATAGTAATCATTTGTACTCCTCCAAATCTTTCTTGTTAAACGGAAGATAAATTTTCCATATTTTTTCTATTCCAGTAAAATCTCTAGATTTTAATTTTGGAACAACATATTCAAACTTATATTTTTCTTTTGGGAGAGTACTACTTCTAAATTTAGGAGACATTTTTCTCACCTTCATAATCTGGCGAGCAAGATCATATAATGCCCCAACTTGTCTTTCAATATTATTCTTTTTAGCTATATTATATAATTCTACCCAATTAATAATTTTTCCAAATAAAGCCAATGACGCAAGAATAGTCCTGATACTTTTAGTTTTTATTGCATAAATTAAGGTTTCTTCTAGGCTTGGTTCTTTACCGTATATTCTATAGATTACTGGCGTTGAGATTTTAATGGGGGAATGTTGATTAATAATCTCGTAATAGCTCTTGCCACCTAATTTATTCTCAAGTGAGATATTGTAAACTCTTCGATTATTGCTCTGTCTCTTGGTTTTAACATAACCTTCTTTTCTAAGGCGGTGTATGTAATAAATTGCCATTCTTTTATCTACTTTAAGTATATCCATAACCGAACCCATAGTTTGAATTCCAGCTAGTTTTTGCAGAAGTTCTCTCCTTCTCATAGTTTAATCTAGATATAACTATTATATAAAGGTTTCTATAATTAATTAATTTATGTTTGATGTAGCCTTTGCATTATATTAATGAACCATAATCGGCTGGTTCAGCATTTAAACTACAACCTTCTACTTGAGTTAATTTATCTTCCTAAGGTTTCGGATATAAGTACCACTCTAATATATACTAAAGTTTCAAACAAGAATATTCGCAATATTAAAAGCCCGTTAGATGATTAAATATTCAATCAATTTTTTCTAGTAGATCAAATTATTTCTTTCGCATAAAGAGGGATGGAGACGGCGGGTTTCATGCCACTACACAGATACAAAAGTAACATTAATGCGGTTTAGTTCATTTTATAATTATTTATAATAAGGTTTATAAAGGAGATAAAACCACTTAAAAATATATGGCGGCGGTAGTTCATCGGTAGAATATGGGACTGTGGCAACCTTTTTGCCAAGCAAAAAGCTTGACCAAAATCAGCGAGCAAAAACTTTATTTTAGCTCATTTCTGATGGTTAAAGGCAAATTGCAGAAATCCTGTGAGGAGGGTTCGACTCCCTCTCGCTGCCCTTTTTTTATTTATAAATCAAAAAGTTTAATTTATCTAGAATTGATTTGTAAATGAACGGCGTAATAAAAGCTAATGCATATGTTAATCCAATTATAGGTGGATTATGTGCTATGCTAAGTTCAAGTAATTCAGCCATTTTATTGCTAAGCGTGGTAATAACTGCTATATTTACAATGGCAAGCGCAGGGATAAAAAATGTTGCTATATTCTGATGTTTTTTTTCTAAATTATTTATTGAGTCTAAGGTTAGTTTAAATAATGAACCAAACATTATTCCAATTAAAAATATTAGTGTATATAACGGCATTTTTTCAAGAATGATTAAAAACGGAATAAGCACAATTGAAATTGTAAAATTTGAGACCAAAAGTACTACTAAAGCCATCCAAAATGTAACATTATTTCTCTGAGGCATATTTATTTGCCTTAATGGCACATTAAAGTGTGGTTTGTAACTTTTACTTATTTTTTGATTATGGCGTTTCTTTGCCGTTTGTTTTTTCTGCATTTTCAACTAATTGATATGTATAATCAAAGAAGTTTTTTAATTTTTCGTAATATTCATAGATTAAATCAATATTTATATCTAAATTTTCATCTGCATCAGTGAAATTTACTGACATTGTAACATGTCTTCTAAATTCTTGTGAAGCAGTATATTTTGCTCTTAATACTTTTCTAAGCAACAAATAAAATTCCAAATAATCTTGTAATTGGTTATTTTGCGGGAAGTTAGACTTTAGTAACCTTGCTCTTTCAGATGCATGTTGCGGGAAAATTTCGGCGGTGGATTCTTTTTCAGTTAAAAGATTAGCCATTATTAGAAAATCCATTGCATCAACCATTCTTTGTACAATGCTTTTTATTACATCAACCGTTCGGGTATATTTTAAACTAACATAAATCAAATGGTCGACTCTTTTTATTTCTTCTAATGCATCACGGAGAGATTCTTTCATTTTCTTTTATTATTAAACATATTTTATCCTTAAATTCTTTTATTTTTGAGACATATTCACGGATATTTTCGAGTGAAAATGTTTTAATGTTATAGTTATCTGAACAAATAACAAATTTGTCTTTTCGGATAAATTCCATTGGACTTGCTTTATGATCCTTGATTAGCGATTCAATATTTTGGATTAGTGTTATATATGATTTGTCAATTTTATACCTTTCAACACTTTTAGCTCTGAATACATTAAATTGCGATTCGAACGAGTCTTGGAATGGGGGTAAACGTTTGTAGTGTCTATCATAATAGACTAGGGCGGCAATTGAGTTTTTTAGGGTTAAATTTAAATTTTCTAGAACTGCCAGTAATAGTTTGGTGTCCTTTACCAACGGGTAAGTAACCGAAACCATGTGGTCTGCAATTTTAAATGTCCTAGAAGCTTCTCGAAGATATTTATCATAAACACTCATTCTATAATATATATGTTATATAGGTTTTTAAATATTATTATTGTAGAGTTATATAAGGGTTCTTTTTATTGGTTGTTAATGTCAAAGTTGTTATGCTTAAATTTAAAAAGTAATGTTTATTTGGTTTAATTAACTTAATTTTTAGTTTAGAAATAATTAATTCTTAATCTATTTTTTTCAAAATTATTCATGGAAGTCTAGAATTGCCGCTGCAATGTCTCCTTTATGTTTTTTAAGTGACTCTTTTGCTTTTTCAGTTGAAACATTTGCTTGTTCAGCAACAGTATTTATATCATCTTCGTCAATTTGAGGAATACTCGAAATTTGTCTTTCAATAAAGTTTCCTACTAACTGGAAAGTATCTTGTCCCATCATATTAACTTTTGTCACTTGCGGATTTGAAAAAACAAGCTCTTTATTTTTAGTTTTAATTATTACTTCTTCAGCAGAGATTTCTTCTTGTTTAACACCTAACTGTTTCATCATCTGCTGCATTTTTCGTGGATTCATGCCTGGAAACATATTGTTTATAACCCCAAAAATGAATTGCCATATGTATGAAGCAATATTTCTATAGTTATTATGATAACAGCAATAAGAATAATGTGTTCAGGTTTGAATAAAATTTTTGACTTGTATTCTTCATAATAACGCACTAAACCGCTTTGTGATGAAGGCATTGAAATTTTATCTTGTGTCATGTTAATTATAAGAATATATTGCTATTTTTAAAAGTTTGGGTAAAAATTGAAGTAGAGAGTAATAAGCCGTCTTTTGTCAGTCTTCGTTACAAAGTGTCGAACAGACTGTCTTAACATTCAACTAAGCGTCAACATGACTTGCACCAAAAGGGGTTCGGATTTCATCGTTTCCATTAAGGTCGTCTGTGGGTTAACTAACATCGGTCACCCAATGCTTCGCGCACATCATTCCTATTCTTAATGGCCGTGTGTTTCTTACCCAGAGCCGCAGATTGCTCCGCCTCATTTTCATGAGCAATTACTTCCATATAAAATATGGGGTGGACGGACTTTCCTCAGTGAACTTTAAAATTCAGTGATTTAACACTTGAATTTTCATAGTTTACCGTTGGTTAAGTAACTTTCTACTTCAGGGTTTATGCTTTTCGGATTATTTATAAAGGTTGCTGTTTTTTTTTAGCGTTGTGTTATCTCGTAATTATTTCGCATCTTTAATTTAGTTCTGCCCATTTAAAAAACCTCCCTAAAATAATATCTTGTGCTTTGAACCAGAACGCTTGTTCCGGAGTCATAAAATTAAGGCTTCCGTGAGGTCGATTGTTATACCAATCGACAAATTCTTCAAAAAAATTAAACCTATATCTATGTAGTTCATAGGTATGATTCCATTTTTCAAATTTCCCATTTGTCTGTGGATGATGATACTTACAGAAAATATGATTAATTCCTTTATTCTTGCAGTATTCCTGGAATTTACTTTCAGATTGGTCTCCATCGTTTTTCTTTTTATTTGCAAAAAATTGAGATCCATGATCGGTAATCACTTCCCTAATGCCAATTATCTGTTTATTTTTCTCATATGCTTTTTCAAGCATATCTATACAATGACTTGCATATGCGTTATCATACTCCCCACCAGATATAATTTTTCTTGAAGCATCATCTAATACTGCACACATCCATTTATTCAATTTAGAGCTATAATGCCAATCCATATGTACCGCAGACAAGCTATGTCTCCTTTCATACCTAACCCAAGGTTTTCTACGTTTTTGTTTGCATTTATTTGGCATTGCTAATCCCCCATCAAGCAATATTTGATGAATATAATTATTTGAGATTGGTATTTTAAGTTTATCTCGTAAAAATTTCGCAATATAAGTAGCACCAAAATTATGCTTCTTATGGATTCTAAGTATCCTATCTTTTAGATTAGGGATTTCCTTCCTATAAGGCTTCCTTCCTGGCTTTTGTATCGGGAGATATGCGGTATTTTTACAGAAATAGCTCCAAACTTGCTCCACTCTGCGTTTTGAAATATTAAACTGCTTAGCGATTAAAGCTGATGACAATCTATTTTGTTTTCTTTTCACTATACGCACCTGTTTTTTAATTATTAATTTCATGGATAAAGCAACAGCTTTATCATACTTTAAACAAGTGCGAAATATTTGAGGGATAACACAGTTTTAGCGTTGCCAATGTCCAGTCATGCCGCTAGTTTTTACCAGTGATTCTTGATTTTAACCATAAAAATTAAAAATATTTCGGAGTTCTGTTTCCAGTGTAATTTTTATTTTTTGGATGAAGCCTGTTTTTCAAATACATTTAGCCAGAATTTAGTTTTGCCCTGCATAATTATTCTTTCATGAATCATCCGGAGTTTGTTTTCTTCAGCCATTTTTTTAAGAAGCTCATTTTTTTGCGTCAATGCAACAAATAAACCATTTTGATTTAAAATATATTCTATTTGATAAAAAAGTTCTTTATATATTTTTATTATTTCATGTTCAGATCTGCGTTTAGAAGGACAAGGCAGGTATGTTACTAATTTGTTTACTGTTTGTTTTTCAAACTTTGTGTCAAGCCATTCAATATCAATTTTTGTATTATGTATATCCTTATCTACACCTGCAATTTTTGCATTTTTTTGGGCATATTTCACATGAGAAAGCAGACTGGCATATCCGTAAATTTTAAGTTTACAGGTTTTTATGTTATCCAGTTCATCAAAATAGCCCTCGTAAAACGTTTCTTTGAAAGGAAGTAAACGCTCAAAGCAGAATTTATTTTTTCTGTAAAAGTTGACCGATTTTTGCAGCATAAATAATGCGGCTTCAATTTCAATTGCGCCTGAACCTGTAGCAGGGTTTAATAATACATCTTTCTCATTATAATCCGCAATTCTGACCATGCTATATGCAATTGGACCTTTTATGGTTTCAGCAGATGAAAACATTTTATAATCACGTTTTGAAAGGTCTAACAGAGTTAAATCAATCCCTATATAACAATTATTATCATGGATATAAACATATATTAAAATTTCTGGATTATCAAGGTCAACTTTTAACTGGTCCTTTTCATAGAATATTTCACCAACTTCCTGCATAATAGTTTCACTTGAAAATTTATGTTCTCCGGAACGAGTACATTTAACTTTGAAAGTTGTATTTTTATTTGTCCAGCCTATCAGTTTAATTTTTTTAACATAATCTAATATTTCTTCAAGTGAATTAAATTTTAGCATACCTAAAAAACCAAGCACTTTTGTTGGAGTCTGCGACATGTAACAATAATTTAAAACTTTAGCCTCGTTTAACTCAAAAATTACGGCGCTTTCATGTTGTGAAGAATCAACACCGCATAGTTCTCTTATTTCAGTTGCGCAGATATCTTCTGTTCCAGGAAAACATAAGGCTATAATTTTCATATTAATATCTGGCCTTCATCATTTGACGTTTTTTTAATTCTTCCAATGTAGGGACATTTTCAGGATTGGGCTTAGGGTTATAATTCGGCATTTCAGAGTTATTTTTTGGTTCTGCTGGCATCTGTTCTGGAACTGCTTCTTTTTTAAATTCAGATTCTTTTATTGGCATGATATCCTCATTGGTAGGGGGCATGTTTGATGATTGAATTGGATCTTTATTTTGAATTATTTCAGATTCAGGATTGTCTTCTGGAATTATTTTTGCAATAGCTCTTACTGCATCACCTTGATTTAATCGCATTAGCCTTACTCCTTGAGTATTTCTTCCAATATTTGGAACATGTTTAGCATTTATTCTTATCATGATTCCGCTTTGAGAAATCATCATAATTTCATCTTTATCTTTAACGCATTTAGTTGCAACAACTTTGCCGTTTTTTTCAGTACATTTTATGTTAATTACTCCAATTCCCCCTCTTCTAACTATTCTGTAGTCTGAAACCGGAGTTCTTTTTCCATAACCTTTTTCAGTGACTGTTAATATCGTTTCATTATTTTCACAAATTATTGCGTCAATTACTTGATCATTTTTTTTAAGAGTAATTCCCTTTACTCCGCGGGCATTTCTTCCAATTGATCTTGCGTCCTTTTCGTTAAATTTTACTGCCATTCCATTCTTTGTAGCAATCATAACCTCATTATTTCCGGAAGTCATTAAAACATTAACAAGTTGATTATTTGCATCTAATGAAATGGCCCTTATCCCGCCATTGCGCGGTCTATTAAATAAGTTTAATAAACATCTTTTGATAGTGCCATCTTTTGTTATCATGACTAAATAACTATCGCGGTTAAACTCCTTGACTGGAATCATTGCAGTAATACGTTCATCTGCATCTAACCTGATTAAGTTGATCAAAGCCTTGCCTTTTGATGTTCTTGATCCATCGGGTATCATATACACTTTTAACCAGTGCAACTGGCCTTTATCCGTGAATAGGAGCATATGCGAATGTGTTGACGCTACAAATAAATTCTCTACAAAATCTTCTTCCGTTGTGCTTGTACCAATTATTCCTTTCCCGCCGCGGTTTTGGGTTTTATATGAATCCATACTTTGTCTTTTGATATATCCTTTATGGGTTATAGTTACAACGACTTTTTCTTCTTCAATTAGGTCTTCGTTATCAATTTCAAGGTCTCCGCCTTCGTTGATTTTTGTTCTTCTTTCGTCCTTGAATTTTTCTTTTATCTCTTTAAGTTCAAATTTAATAATATCCATTAATTTAATCTTAGAATCTAAAATTGATTTTAATTCACTGATCAATAACATTGTTTCTTTGTGTTCATATCTGATTTTGTCTTGTTCAAGATTTGTAAGTCTCTGCAACCTCATATCAAGAATAGCTTGAGATTGTTTTTCAGTTAAATTATATTTTTCAGTTAAATCTATCTTTGCTTCAATTGCAGATTTTGCAGCTTTGATTAATGTTATAACAGAATCAATATTTTCTAATGCTATTACTAATCCCTCGAGGATGTGACTTTTTTCTTCTGATTTTATTAAATCATATTGTGTTCTTCTTGTGACAACTTCAATACGGTGATTAATAAAATGATTGATTATTTGTATCAGGTTTAATGTTTTTGGCTGTTGATCTACAAGCGCCAATGAATTAACACCAAAAGTAACTTGCAGTCTGCTATGTTTGTAAAGCTGATTTAAAACAATTTCTGAATTTGCATCTTTTTTTAGGGTTATAACAATTCTCATTCCTTCTCTATCGGATTCATCTTTTAGATCGGCAATGCCTTGCACGTGTTTATCTCTTATTAGATCCGCAATTTGCTCAATTAAAGCGCTCTTGTTTACCTGGTAAGGTAATTCCGTAATAATGATATTTTTCCTACTTTTTTTTTCTTCTTCTTCAGCTTTTGCTCTTATTATTAATTTTCCACGGCCAGTTAAATATGCTTGCTTTATACCTGCGTTTCCTAAAATGGTTCCTCCTGTCGGGAAATCTGGACCTTTAATATAATGCATTATATCGTATACAGAAGCTTCGGGGTTTTCAATGTAATGTATAATGCCATCAATAACTTCTACAATGTTATGGGGAGGCATGTTTGTAGCCATTCCTACTGCAATTCCGCTTGTTCCATTAACAAGTAAATTTGGGACTCTCGAAGGCAGAACAGTTGGCTCTTTTAATGAACCGTCAAAATTAGGTTGAAAATCTACTGTTTCTTTTTTAATATCGCTTAATAATTGCTCTGCAATCGATTTTAACCTTGCTTCTGTATATCTCATTGCAGCGGCATTATCACCATCAACACTTCCGAAGTTGCCCTGCCCATCAATTAAAATATATCTTAATGACCATGGTTGGGCCATTCTTACCATTGTATCATAAACTGCTGAATCCCCGTGAGGGTGATATTTACCAAGGCATTCTCCCACAATTCTTGCCGATTTTTTATAAGGCTTGTTGTGGAACATTCCCATTTCGTTCATTGCAAAAAGAACTCTTCTATGCACCGGTTTTAAACCATCTCTCACATCCGGTAGAGCCCTGCTTACAATAACAGACATGGCATAATCTAGATAAGATTTTTTCATTTCATTTTCAATTAATTTGAGAACAACATTTCCTGTTTCTGCATGATTTTGCACTGCAATTTCTTCTTCCATTTTATACCTATAATTTTAATGTTTATTAAATTAGAAAATTGCATTATTTATAAGCCTTTTGGTGTTAAATTTAGGGGTTATAGCGCCTATAACCCCTAAATTTAGAAATATCAATTATTAGGTTCGTTCTTCTTTTATGGATTCAATTGCAAGATGAATCTCTTTTTCAGCATCATTAAAAGTTTTAAGCTGTTCCTGCTTTTGTTTTTGCAGTTCTGACTTAATTTTATGATTTTCAACCGCTTTTTCTCCTTCATGAATTTCAATCTCAGTTTCATCTATTTTATCCTTAATATTTTCAGGGACTAAATTTTTTAGAACTTCTTTTTCTTTTTTATGTGTAGGTAAATCAAAATAATTAAAGAATTTTTCCGTTAAATTTATTTTTTTGGTTCTTCCAGATTTAATTCTTGAAATAAAGCCTAACTCTTCAAGTTCTTTTATGTCGTCATATGCTTTATTTGTTCTAATGTGTACGACATCAGCTTGGAGCGCGGGATGTTTCCATGCTATAACCCCTAGGGTTTCCATTACACTTTTACTTAGCTCTGTATCGCTAACAATATTTTCTACGATATCGCAATATTCTTCTTTAACTCCCATTTTCCAAAATTCGTTATCTTGGATAAGACGGAGCGATGAATCATTTTTTTCATATTCTTCCTTTAACTCATTAAGGTATTGGTTAAGAAGGCTATCTTCAGTAATTCCAGACAATTTTTTGATTTCATTTAAAGATATGTGTTTGCCGATTGTAAATAATACTGCTTCCACTTTTTTTTTAGGGGTTTGTGTCATTTTATGATAAATAATAATACTCTTCTTCTTTTTTAATCTTATTGTCTTTTAATAATATTTCAATGAATGGTTTTAAACCTTCTTCAGGGATTCCACAAAGTTTTGATAATTCTTCTTCTTTTAATTTTTTATTATGCAATGAAACCAGTAAAAGGTTTAGTATTGTTGTTTGCATGTTCTTTTTTAGGAATATATTTTCGTTATTTTGATTTTTTAATACAGCATCCATCTTATGGAGTTTCGCTTGTAGATCATTAATAAAATCTGTAATTGTATGGTGATTAAATATGATTTTATCAGGACCCAGGATTTCAACTGAAGCGGGCATGTAATCAAAGCAAAATCCTACAAGGTTTGAAACACCTTTAATAAGGAATTCTATTTCGGCAAAAGTACTCCATATTTTTTCTTTTTCCTCTCCGCCTGTTTCTGTTGGAATTTCCTGTTCTTTTGCCTCTGCAATTTCTTTTGAAATCATTTTAATTGTGGTGCTTTTTGTAATAGTTTCAACATATTTCTTAATCGTTTCTTCTATATGTTCTTTTGGTTTGCCCACTATTTCGAAAATTATCCGGGTATGTAAATATCCGAGATCTATCCAACTTTTAATTTCTAGTTTTTCCATTTTAGATTATAATTTAGGTTTGATTTATATTATTTGTGGTCAATACCGCTTTGCAGAAATTCTTTCATATGGGTTGTTTAAATGATAAAAATATTATTTACTGGAATACTAAGAGTAAACTCAGATATGATAATGCTCATATTGTTCATTCAATAATGGGAAAGATTTTTGCAATGCCGGAATAATTTTTGTTTAATCTAAAGGTACTTCGCTCCATAGTTGCCAATCTTCAGAGGGGTAATATGGGGGAGTTACATTTCTATAAGGGGATCTGCTGGCAAAATAACCTTGATGAACCTGGCCGAATTGCACAGGTTTGGATGATTTTATAGAGTATATTGGGCTTCCAAAATAACTCCATGCTGATGTTTCTTGTTTTACTGGATCTCCCCAGCCTTCAGATTCAAAAGTTCCTTTGTATCCTTTTTCTTTTAGATATTTTATTGCGTCATATAAAGGCATCGCCCCGTGTCCAGCAGGCAATTGGCTCTGAGAGTAACCAAAAGTATCAGCTATGTGCACATGACCTACAACATCAGCTTCACCCAATTTTTTTATTTGTTCAAGGTACCACTTTTCGAATCTTTTATCAAATTTTTCTTCAGATTCGCCAGGTTTTTTTTGAAAATAACGTTTCCACATACCTAAATGTTCTGTGTCCAATGTTGATTTAATGTGTCTGTTTGCAAGTTTTTCTGCTTCAGACATTTCAATATTTTGTTCTTTATGTAATCGCTCAGCCATACTTTTTCTTGATTCCTGTACAAGTTCAATAAGTTCATCAGGATGGCTGCCATGACCCATTTCTGCGAATATATTTTCAGGCGCAATAAAAATGTCTCGGACTTTTTGGATTTTGCCAAATTTTGCTTCGGCTTTTTGTGTTTCTTTCATTGCATCTATCCCCAAACTAGCTAGAGAGTTTATACTTTTATTTTTTGCATAATTGCTAATTGAGTCAGTTGTTTCTTGCACTCTTTCAAGTTCTTTTATATTTCTTTGACTTGACATCGTTGCTTCTTTAAACGATTCTACTTTTCTTTCATTATTTTTAATTTGCTGGTCTAGTCTTTTTAAAATTAAATCTTTGTTGCCCTTTTCAGATTCAGGGATAAAAATGATTTTTGAAATCTGATCTTCTATTCTTTCTAATTCTTCACTTGCAGGATAAGTTTTAATATATTCTTTAATTTTGTTTATTTCCTCTTTTACTTTGTCTGCGCCTTCTTTGGCCTCAAAATATCTTGATTGGTAATCGAGCGATTGGCTGTTAGCTTTTTGCATCTGAGTTTTTAATGTTTCATCAAAAAATAATTTACCCGGGTCAATATTTTTACCTGTTTCTTTTTGTATTTTATGGGCTTGATTTTCGTAATAATTCCAAGTTTTTTTAAATGACTCATATTCGCCTTTCTCGTTTACATACAATTTTGGAACTTTTTCACCAGCTATAGTTTCTGTTTTTGCAAGTTTTTCATCAGTAACCATTTCGCCATTTAAGCCTTCATAATAAAAATCGTAGTTCACCTGGTCTTCTCTCACTGTTTGGATTATTTGTCCAGTCTTTTTGTCAATAAGATGATGCACCCTTTCTTTTTTTCCTTCTTCGCCTGCAAATTCTGAAAAAAGAGTTCCGTCTTTGTCTGCTTTTGAGATAGACCTTGGAAATTCTCCGGTATGAACAACAATTGCTCCGCCTAGCGCTGTTTCTCCTGCGAACTGGATAGCTTCTCTAATTTCACCCAGCTGTCTTTGTCTTTCCTGTTCAGAAAATCCTCTTTGTCCTAGGCCAGATAAATTTCCAACTGTTCCAGGACTAACATGAGTACTTGTAAATCTTACCTGATTTATGCGGGCCATTTCTCTTAATTCTTCACGTTCTTCCGGGCTGTAACTGCCAGGACCTTCAAACACGTTGCTTGCCTGCATAGAAAGCTCAATCTCTTTAACTCCCCGGCCCATTGCAGCCGTTACAGTTTGCCTTAATCTTTGACCTTGTACCGGTTTCCCTTCAGTAACACTTGTACCTATTTCTTCAATGCTTAATAAAGGTTTAGACATGTTTTTACTTGCTCTATTTTCACTTTGTAAATTATTTAACATTTCATATTCTCTGTCCATGCTATGATAATAGCCTTGGTTGATTTCTACCATTTAGTTATATCTTCTATTTGGACTATATAAAATTTGCTTAGAATAATGTCCTGATACTACATAGAATAATATTTAGAAAGCCGGTTTATCAAAAATTAGCTTCTGTTAAGCTATTCATCTATGGCAAAAGACAAACTATATTTGTTGAATAAACAAAATGGTTAGCTCTCATAGGAGTGAAGCTAACTTTCTTGTAATTGATTTTCTATTGGTTTAGAATGAGGTCATTCCATGGCTTTTTTTGTATAAGCTGAAAAGTTGGTAAAGCGTCATCTGAACATCTTTTTCGGCTTTACTTTTGTCTGTTTTTTCTGCATCAACTTCTTTTTTAGGTTTAGCTTTTTCTACTTTTCTTGAAAGGTCTATTCCAACCATTTCAGCAAAACCTTCGCCCATCATTTTGAGTGGCGATATTGTTGCTTTAGCGAGTTCTGTAAATGGTTCAAACAATGATTGTCTGGGGGGTTTAGGTTTATCCTCTTCTTTCTCTTTTGCAGTTTTTTCGTCTTCTTTGAATGTTTCAAGCCCCGCCTCTTTTAAATAAGCTTTTAAATCATCTTTAAGCACTTCCATTGCAGCGCTGATTGAAGTATCAACTGAACCTAATAATTCAAAATCTTCATCTTCCCTTAATTTCTTAAATGCATCAATTTCTTCATTTTTCCACGTATAACCCCTAAAACTTACTTCAACTCTTCCAACATGGATAGCTCCTTTATGTTGATAATTTTCTTTATGAAACTCTAAAGCGGGCCTTGTTTTGTAAAGGAAATGGACAAGTATACACCGATTATGCGGGGCGCCTTTTTTCTTTGCAAGGAACTCAACTTCAATCATTGACTGTTCAAAAGCACCGACTAAATCCGGACTTTTTATTCTTTCTAAATCTGAACTTAATCTTTTTGCATGTGTTAAATAAGGACGAACCCAGTTCATGTATGTTCTGATTATTTCATAATGTTGTCTTAAATATTTTATCATGAATTTTCTTCGGTTTACATATTCATAATAACTTTTTTCTTTCCATGAAAAATAAGAATAAAGTTTTGATTTTAACACATTTTTTACTTTTTCATTATATGGTAATTTATTCATTTCTTTGTCAAGGTCTTCTGTAGATTTTGCAGGGTTTGAAAAAAATAAGTCAGGTAAAGTTCCAAAGCCTACTTGCTGCGCTAATCCAAAAACTGAATTTGAATTTTTAGCGCCGCCTTCTACTAATTCTATCCATAAGTTTTTTAACGCGATTTCTGCAGATTGGCTTTCAGGCCTGTTTAAATTTTTATTTTCGATTTTATCTTTTTCGTTATTTCTAAATTTTTTGTTGCTTTCGGTATACATTTCAAGCCTTAAATCAATTGTTTTTAATTCGCGAATCATACCAAAAAGTTCTTTTATGAATTTGCCAATCTGCGCAAGATATTGCATTGCAAGAGTTTGCTGTCTTTCTAATCTTGTGCCTGTTAAACCAAAGAATGACGAAGTTTCTGTTGCTGTGAACACATCTTTAAGTTTTATAATATCAACGTATTGCATTCCTTCACGTAGCATGTTCAGAATCCAAAAGTATGGTTCTTCTATACTCATTCCATAAGATTCTAAAACTAATTTGTATCTTTTAATAGATTGTGGGAAAGCTAAATCGGGTTCATCTAAATAATTAGCATTAGCTTTTTCTTGCTTAAAATCATGTTTTTTTAGAAGTTGTTCGTGGTTCAATCTTTCACCTTTAACAGTCTAACTATTATACCTATCTATTCTAAGAAATTATATAAGGCTTTCGGTGGTCTTGATTTTTTTAAACATTAATTATGTTATAGTAGTGTTCTAAACCGTAATTATGTTACGGTAGTAATAAATTTAGTAATGTGCCGCTGCGCAGATACAAAAGTAACATTAATGCGGTTTAGTTAAGTTTATGTTTTTGATGATTGATTTTATTGTTTTTTTGGTAAAAAATATAAATCAATGTTAACAAAAGCAGAAATGATATTATCCAGCCTGCCTTATCGAAGGTTTCTAATTTCGCGGGTTTTTCAGATATGGTTTCTGTTTTTTTAATAGTTTCAGGGTTTTCAGAAGTTGTTTTTTCATCATAAAATACTTTTTTTGGAGCTGAAATTGCATAATATTGCAAAAATTCATTGACATCAGATTCAAATTCATAAAATTCTTCATTTATTGAGATTCTTTTTTTTGTAGATAATTTTATCCAATCAATGTCTTTGAAAACATTTAATCTTATATTATCTTCATCAATAGAATTATTTTCAACCCATTCTTTTTTAACTCTAAATATTATTTTTGACGTTCTAGTATTGCTTTTTAAAATATTAGATGTTTTGAATTCATAAAATTGATAGCTTTCTGTATTCAGTATTGGGGTTGTTACAGGTCTGTAGGGTAGTTTTATAAGTTTGAATACGGAATTTTCAGTTTCTGTATTGACATTAATCCAAATCTCTCTAATGTTAAATTCTTCATTATTAGCAAGGAATTTTGTTGGCTCAACAGCTGATAATTTTTCCCAGTGTTTGCTAAATTCAATTGTTCCATAAGTTGCTTCGCCGGTAATATCTTCAGCTGCAATTACCAAATTTGAAAAAATTAATAATAATGTTGTCAGAATTGTAATATCTTTAATGTTCATATACTCCACCTTTTTTAATATTTAGATATTTAACCTTATATATCTTTCGTATTTGTGGGTTCATCCGGAGTAGTTTCATTGTCAATTAATTATGTTTAGATGTATTAAGAATTATTAATTAAAATATCTTTTAAGAACAAGAAGTATCTAGGTTCTTTTGATAACATTTTAAGACTCATCTGTAATATTTGGTCTCTGTTATGCGTGCCAAGGATATCTTGGATTTTATCTTGATTTGAAAGACTTACCAGTTTGTTTAATGAGTTATTATTTAACCTGTCTAAAATTTTTCTTGTCCAAAGATGCAAGTTTAATGACTTACCAAGTTTATGTTTCCATAAAGTTTCATAATTTTGTTTTGTTTTGATGCTTTTTGTAAGTTGTTCTGCTGCTTGCAATGAAGGGACAATGCCTCCGCCTGTAGTAGCTTTTATCATGCCTGCCGCATCTCCTATAAGATATGTATTGGTTTGATAAGTTTTAAGTGATGGATCATATACTGGAATTAAACCGCCTTGTCTTTCGATTATTTTGGCATTGTTATAACTTGTTTTTAACAAGTGATCTAGTTTCGTTCCACTTTCTTTATAACTAAATATTCCCACTCTTGCAATTTTTTCATTTTCCGGAACTACCCATCCAAAACCTTGTTTGAACAAGAAAGTTTCAACTATATCTTTTTCAAAATTACCTTCTATTATTGCTTGTGAACCTATAAAAAAATTTTTGATGCCGGAACCCATACTTTTGCCAACAACTGATAAAGGTCCGTCAGCGCCGACAATATATTTATTTTGAGTCACATATTTAGTTTCGCCGTTAATTGAAAATTTTAATTTCTTATTTTCTATTCCAGTTAATCTGTGGTTATGAAATACTCCTGCGCCGGTTTCAATTGCTTTTTCAATTAAATATTGATCAAATTTTGTTCTGTTTAAGATAAGGTCTGGTTGTTTTAATTTAATTTCTAATCTTTTTTGCTCAGGACTAATGATTTTTAAAGTTTTAATCTTATTAACAATTATATCTGGTTTAATATGTAAAATGTCTTTTATAGCAGAAGTTACTATGCCTGTGCATTGGACTGGCTGACCAATAGTATCATGTTCTTCATAAATGTCAACATCAAAGCCTTCTTTAGAAAGTAAATAAGCTGAATATGCTCCAGCCGGTCCGCCACCTATAATTGATATCATGCACTTATAATTTTATGGAAGCTTTATAAAGATTTATAGATAACTCAATATATATGTATACAATTAAAGAAAAGCCGGAGGATTTTGTAGTTGAAGAAGTTACAAATGTTGAACCTTCTAAAGATGGAAAGTTTATATGTTTTTGGTTAAAGAAAACAAATCTTAATACGTTGCAAGCCATAGAATATATCGCAAAAGCGTTGCATACTCAGCCTAAATTTATCAATTTTGCCGGAACTAAAGACAAGGTTGCCATTACTACACAATTAATTTCTATAAAAGGTAAAAACAGGGTACAAATTGAAAAATTAAAGTTTAAAGATATAGACTTAAGGTTTTTTGGTTATAGAGATGAACCATTACATTTAGGAGAACTTGATGGAAATAAGTTTAAAATTGTTTTAAGAAATGTAATCCGGAAAGCAGTTAAGAAAAATAATTTTATTAATTATTTTGGTGAACAAAGGTTTTCCGATTATAATATAGCAATTGGGAAATCTCTTATAAAAAGTGATTTTAATATTGCTGTACAATTGATTGAAAAAAGTGATTCTTTTTATTTTAGAAAATTGGAAGCATATTTAGACAAAAAGCCCAATGATTTTGTCAATGCTTTAAAATTAATGCCTAAAAAGTTATTAAAACTTTATGTGAATTCTTATCAATCTTATATGTGGAATGAAACCGTTAAATCTTATTTGAAAAATAATCAACCGGGGGAAAATATTGAAGTTCCGATGATAGGGTTTGGTTTAAATATTGAAAATTTGGAGCTTAAGGAAATTGTTAATCGGATAATGAAGGTTGACAGATTAAATTTTAGAGATTTTATTGTTCGGGCTTTGCCAGATTTAAGTGCTGAAGGTGATAATCGTAAGATTTATATGGATATTAAGGAGTTTAATATGGAACAAAAAGGAAAAACTCTAAATTTAAATTTTCAATTAGGCAAAGGAAGTTATGCGACTGAAGTTGTCCGTCAATTATTTGAATAAGTCGAGAACTTTTTTACATTCTTCAATAATTTCCGGAATTTTCCCATTTGCATTAATTTCATGCAATTTATTTTTAGGTTTATAAAAAGTGATTAAAGGCTTAGTTTTTTCTTCATAAATTCTTAACCTTTCTTTAATAATTTCTGGTCGTTCATCTTTTCTTTGCACTAAACTACCACCACATCTGTCGCAAGTATCTTTTATTTTTGGCGGATTATTTTTTATATGGTATATTGCTTGACATGATTTGTTTAGGCAAGTTCTTCTGCCAGATAAGCGTTCAATAATTCTTTTTTCATTTGCGTCAAAATTTAGCACCGTATCAATATTAATAAAATGTTTTGCTTGATATAAAGTTCTAGGAAAACCGTCTAAAATGTATCCGTTTTTGCAATCCGGATTTGAAAGCCTATCATCTATTACTTTTAAGGTAGTTTTATCATCAACAAATTGTCCTGCCTCTATGAGCGCTTTTACTTTTTTGCCTAGTTCAGTGTTATCATGTTTCATTGCTCGAAATATGTTTCCAGTTGATATGTGTGGAATCTTATAATATCTTGAAAGAATGTCTGCGTATGTCCCTTTACCTACTCCCGGAGACCCGAGGAATACAATTTTCATATTATCACCCTCATTTTTTAGGAAGTTTTTGCTTAAATAGATTGTTGTAATAGAGAATTAATTAATTGTATAAGATTCATTTTTTAAACCTGCTGGCGGGTAATTATCAAAAATACCGAGGATGCAAGCTAGTGAATTAGATAAGGCTGGTCCATGTTTATCAAGTAATTTTTGATAAGTTTTATCTAATTTTGTTTCTAAATCATGTATTTTTGTATCGAGGCGTCCTATAAAAGAATGATATTTTGTTTTATAACTCCAATTGATACAGAAATAGAATTTAGTGTATATGTCCGGTTCTATATTTTCTCTTCTTGATTTGTAATGTTGAATCTTTCTACATATTGGGTTTAATTGTGCATTAATTAATATTTCTATTTCTTCTGCTTTTTTCCAAGCTTCTTGTGATAACTCTTTTTTTAAAGGATGTATGGTCATTTTAAACCTTTCTTCGTCTTTTTGATTAAAAATGTATAAAGCCTCTGAAGGGAATTGCACCCTCGACCTTCGGCTTTCTTGTGTATATTACAAGGCCGACGCAATAGCTGCTATGCTACAGAGGCGTAGTTTGTTTTAGTGACTTAAATTTGTTTTAGGTCGCTTTGTTTTAGTCAAGCTTTATTAAAAGTTGGGGACTATATTATAGGGGCTTAGTTTTGTATTAGTTTAATTAGTATTGGGATAAGAAAATCATTTAAAAAGTTATCTATTTTGAATGAAATTATATTGATAGATACAAAAAAATAAAAAAAGAAATAAAATTTGAATAATTATTCTTCTGCTAACATAACTACTGATTTAATAGCTACTATTAATGCAGCAAATGCGCTAAATGTTGTAATGTTTACTAAAATTGCTTGTAAGTAACTTCCAATGACTGGAATTAAACTAACAGTTACATTTGCAACGCCTGCCAATAACAGAGCGATAGCAGCTACCAAAAATTCTGTAACTTCTTTAGCAGTGACGTTTAAGAACCCTACAACTAAACCTAAAACCGCTAGTATGAATGTTGCAGTTTCCACTCTGATGATGTCAGAAAATAATCCTGCAATTACAGCGATTAAAATTCCAGCTAAGAATGAATATCTCCCGGGTTTGTTACTTGCGCGACTTTTTTTGGCCATTTATATCTTACCTCCTTTTTTTTAAAAATAGTAATAAATGTATTACTACAATTATTTATTAGATTTACTCATTTATATATGTTTTCATAAATATGCTAGAAAACTAGATTATCAAGGAGCTGATGGGCATTGATTGAATTTTCTAAAAATTTAATTTTTTCCCAATCTTTACCTAATTTTGTTTCTAAATACACTTTCAAATTTAAAATTTCCTGATTACTTACTCGCGCCAATCTGTCAACAAGCATTAATCCGTATGGATAACCGGGGTAAATATAATCTTTAGAATTAGATATCAATTTTTGTATTACTCTGTTAATTTCTAAATTTTTAAGTTCAAGCTTGAAAGAATAACTAGAATGAGAATTTAATTTTGTAATATAATATTTTTCTTTTTCCAAGTACCAACATCCAGATATTGAATTAAATAGAGAGTTATCTTTGTTTTCAGAAGTTTTGGAAAGGCCACAAAACGTATTTAATCCATTAATTTCTTTTCTCTCGAGTTCAGTAAATGCTTCAAATCCACCGTCTTTAATAATTAAACCATTAAATATGCCTTGCATTTGCGTATACATTTTTAGTTCCAGGGCATTTCTAATTATATTTCCCACTTCATGAATGTTTTTGCATAAAACAATGTTAAATTTTTGTTTGTTGATGATTTCTATTTCATATCCTGAGTTATTTGCTTTAATTAAAACCAATTCCTTTTTAATAATAATCTTATTTATCTTATTTTCTTTTAATATTATTGCCACAATCTTTATTGCTTGTAATGAAAGTTTTGGGCTAGAAATAATCTCAGAATTTCCTCCATCAATAAAACATAATGGGTATGTCTGGTTATCGGGAATGATATGACTTACTGTTAAATTGGTTTTATTAAAATTATGATTTTTAATTATATTAATAACTTTATTATAATCTAGCATAATCAAAAATAATATGAAAATCTAAATAAAGATTATTGTTCACTAAACTTGGTTTTTCAGTTTATCTTCTTCTCTTTTTAGATTTTTTTTGTGCAATTTTTCTTTTTACGGTATGTTTTATAGCTTTTCGCTTATTTGTTTTTTTAACAACAGCTTTATGTTTTATTGTTCTACCTACAGATTTGGCTTTTTTTATAACTTTCTTTGAAAGAGCCATTCCTTTTATTCTGGCACTTCTAACTCCTTTAGCAAGTTTAGCTTCTCCTAATTTTGCACCTTCTCTAAATTCGCTCATTAATTCTTTTGCTTCTTTGCTTTGGGCAATTCTGCGGGATTCTCTTTTAGTAAGACTAAGAAGTAGTCTAAATGCTCTTTTTATTCTCCTTTTCATCATATGAATTCACCTCTTTTAGAGTATATTTATTTTTATATTTTTAAAACTTTCTTTTTATTCATTACCGGTAAAGATTGTTCGTTTAATTAGCCACATGCTTAAAATCAGCGATAATGAGTATCCTATTACTGCTAAATATCTGAAGGCTTCTAATGTAAAAACTAGTGATGAACCAATAACTAATGCCCCAATAATTATGCCAAAAGACAGATTTCCTGAAAATTTTTCGAATTCATTAACAAAACTTTCAACATTATTATTTTCAAGGTCAACATTGATTTTACCTGATCTTAAACGTTCAAGCACATCTCTGGTATAATCGGGCAACCCATCTTCCATTTCAACGAGGTCAAAAGAATGGTTTTTGATTTCTTCTATAATTTTTTTAGGCCAATTATTATTATGCAATAGTTTGTTTATTATCCTTACACTTTCTTTTTTTATTTTAAAATCCGGAGCAAATTTAACTGCAATTCCTTCAATGGTCATTAAGGTTTTTCCAAATAATACGAAATCTATTGGTATTTTTAACTGATGTTTCATCGCAATATTTAATATATTTAATATTGATCCAGTTATTTGAGTATGATTCAATGAGTCCAGTTGCATAGGAAAAATCACATAACGTAAATCTCTTTCAAATTCATTTATGTCAATTTGATTATTTCGAGGGTCTAACGAGAGAATTCCGGAGGCAATATTTTTTAAATCTTGATTTATGATGGCATTATAGATTTTTAAAGTTTTATGTTTTAATCTTTTATCAAACTCACCCACTATCCCAAAATCTACAATTCCCAATCTATTATCTTTTAATACTACAAAATTTCCGGGATGCGGGTCTGCATGAAAAAATCCGTATTTAAAAACTTGCAGTATTAATGCTTCAAATCCATTATTAATTATCTTTGTTTTGTCTATATTTTTGTATTTAGGATTATTTATATCATTTAGTTTTATACCTTTTAATAATTCGCTTGTTAAAACTTTAGGGGTTGTATATTTTTTATAGATTTCAGGGATATAAACTAATTTACTATTTTTGAAATTTTCCCTAAATCTTTCGGCATTAATCGCTTCTACGTAAAAATTTAATTCTGATTCAGTCCAGCGAGAAAATTCAGTGATTATAGTTGTAATATGAAAATTATATTTTTTGAAATGTTTATCAAGAATTCTTGCTATATATTTCATTATTTCTAAATCATTTTTCATGATCTCTTCAATACCGGGACGTTGGACTTTAACAGCAACCTCTTTTTTATTAAAAAGCACAGCTCTATGCACTTGCGCAAGGGATGCAGAAGCAAATGGGGTTTCATCAAATGATAAAAAAATTTCTTTAATGGGTTTTTTTAATTCAGTTTCAATTATCTTTATAGCCGCTTTACCTGAGAAAGTTGGAACTTTATCAAGCATTTTTTCAAATTCTATGACATATTCTGGAGGAATTAAATCTGGCCTTAAACTTAAGATTTGGCCGAGTTTGATAAATGTTGGACCTAATTTCTCAAATGCTTTTCGTATTCTTATTGGAAATGAATTCTCACTATCTTTTAAAATTGTTTTTTTAATTCTTTCGTGATAAGGAATATATGTTTTTAATGGAGTTTCATCAATTAAATACCCAAAACCTTCTGCAAAAAATACTGACAAAATTTGTTTAAACCTGTTGATATTTTTTATATCATACCTTATCTGATTAAGCATTGAAAATTTCCTCTCTTATAATATTGGTATATCAATTGAGTTAATCGCTTATTATGTTTATATAATTTGTCATTATATGGCGCTGTCCAGAAAGTTCATTGTCTGTATATTAGTATATAATTTGAAACATAAAGTAGCCAAGAACGTTTTTGCAGTTATAGCTAAATCTGAATGACTCTGGACAGCGCCCATTATATGTATGCAGTGTTTAGTCTTTTAAATACTACAAAAAATGTTACTTTATTTCTTGATTAAACAAGGACGTTATTTATACGAAACCTTTTTAAAAGGCTTCTTTCTTTACTAATTTTATGTCATATGAATTAATTATTTGTGAAAAACCTTCTGCTGCAAAAAATATGGCTAATGCTCTGGCAGACGGTAAGCCAATATTACGAAATGATAAAGGGGTTTCTTATTATGAAGTTACGCGCGGTAAAACAGATATTGTTGTTGTTTCTGCAATTGGCCATTTATATGGTTTAGCCCAAAAAGATCAAAAGAAGAAGTGGACATACCCAATATTTGATATTGAATGGGTACCGACCTCTGAGATTGACAAATCTTTATCTAATACTAATAAGTTCATTAATATTATAAAAAAACTTTCAAAAAAGGCTAAAACATTTATTGTTGCATGCGATTATGATGTTGAAGGGGAAGTTATAGGTTTGAATGTTGTAAGATATGCTGCCGGTCAAGAAGATGCGAAACGTATGAAATTTTCTACACAGACTAAACCGGATCTTGTTAAGGCTTATGAAACCGCTTCACCGCATATCGATTGGCCACAAGCTGAAGCAGGTGAAACTAGGCATATGTTAGATTGGTTTTTCGGTATAAACCTTAGCAGAGCATTAACTGATTCTATTAAATCAGCAGGCGCTTTCAAAGTAATGTCAACTGGGCGTGTTCAAGGTCCGGCATTAAAATTAATTGTTGATAAAGAAAAACAGATCCAATCGTTTAAGTCTGAGCCATATTGGGAAATTTCCTTATTAGGCCATGCGCAAAAAGATCTTACTGCATTACATGAAAAAGATATATTTTGGGACGAGAAAGAAGCAGATAACGTTATGAAGAAAGTTAAGGGTATTAAAACCGCAATAGTTTCTAAAGTTGAATCTAAAAAGTTTAATCAAAATCCCCCCTTCCCGTTCGATTTAACTTCGTTACAAGTTGAAGCTTATAGGTTGTTACATATAAGCCCTAAACAAACATTGTCAGTTGCTCAAAATTTGTATATTTCGGGGTATATTTCATATCCTAGAACATCATCTCAGAAATTGCCAGTTGCAATTGGTTATAAAAAAATATTATCAGATTTATCTAAACAATCTGGTTATTCAAAAGAGATTAAAATGTTATTAAGTTTAAAAACTTTAAAACCGAATGAAGGCCCTAAGAATGATGCCGCGCATCCGGCCATTTTTCCAACGGGTATTGTTCCTAAAGCCATAACCGGTCCAAATCAAAATTTATATGATTTGATCGTAAGGAGATTTTTAGCGGTGTTTGGTGAAGCTGCATTAAGGGAAACATTGAAATTTACAATTGACTGTAATAAAGAAATGTTTATAGCAAAAGGCACAACAACTCTGGAAAAAGGCTGGCATGTGTTATATGGAAGATTTGCAATATTTAAAGAAGAAGAGTTGCCTAAATTGCATGAGGGTGATAAGGTTCAAGTTAAAAAGATTGAAAAACTGGACAAAGAAACTTTGCCACCTAAACGTTATACTGAGAGTTCTATAATAAAAGAACTGGAGAAAAGGAATCTGGGCACTAAATCTACTAGGGCCAGTATAATTGATACGCTTGTACAAAGAGGTTATGTGGTGGGTAAATCTTTAGAAGCAACTTTACTTGGTATAAGGATGGTTGATACACTTTCCAAATACTGTCCTACAATTGTTGATGAAGAATTAACTAGAGACTTTGAAACTGATATGGAAAAAATACGTGAAAAAAAAAGCAATCAAAAAAAGATACTTGACCAAGCTAAAAAAGTTTTACTAAAAATATTTGAACAATTTAATAAAAATAAAAATAATATTGGAAAAGAATTGCTTTCTGCTAACCGTGAAAGTATGCAGCAGGCTGCATTTGTTGGAGAATGTCCGTCGTGTAAAGGGGAGCTTCAGATGAAAAGAGGCAAATATGGGCAGTTTATTGCGTGTTCAAAATATCCGGAATGCAAGGTTACCTTTTCAGTTCCAAGTTTTGGGCTAGTACAACCTACGGATAAAAAGTGTAAAGAATGCAATTATCCTTTAATCCTAGTAATTAATAAAGGCAAAAGGCCAAGGGAGGCTTGCATTAATCCCGATTGCCCAACTAAAAAATTATCTGTCGAAGCAAGTCAAGAAGCTAAAAATATTTTGTCAGGAGCCTTTAAAAAGAAATGTCCTAAATGTGTTGGTGAGCTGGTTTTAAGGTCAAGCATTTATGGGCAATTTTTAGGATGCAGTAAATATCCTCAATGTAAATATACGGAACGTCTTTCAACTGTAGATAAGAAAGAAGGACTTGAGAAAACCAAAAATAAGCCTGTGAAAAAGAAAAAGTAATTGCAATGTTATTTTAATTAAGGCATATGTTTAATTGTTAATCTAAACCCGACACCGCCAGTCACCGCTTTATTTATGATAATATGTTTGTTTCGCTTTGTCTGGTTTCTAAGGCCCTATTTTCCATTAGTTAAATAATTAAAAGATAAACTTTCAGTGAAAGACACTGGTGGAAAATGAGATTTTAAATAAATTTTTATTAATATTATTTGGTTTTTATCTTAATGATGGGATATTTGTTATATATTCAGAAAATAATCATTTATAGATTATTTTAATAAATTTTAAGAATTATAAGAAACATTTAAAAATACATCTCTTTTAATATACTAAATCAAGGCTGGCAATATGACAACTCAAGATGAAATTTCAAAAATCATGTATACATATACTGCTGAAACTAATCAGTTAGAACAAGAAAACAGAATTTTACGAGAAACTGTTTCTCAGTTGAAAAATGAATTAGATAGATATAGACAAAATCCTTTAATGGTTTGTGAAATTAGGGAGATTAACGGCAGCAATGCAGTTATTAAAATTCCTAACGGCAATATGTTTCATGTCAATATTGCATCTGATTGCCCCAAACTTTTATCTGGTGATTCGGTTTTAGTTGAGCAAAAGAATTTAACTGTTATAAGCAAGCTTGACAATAATAAAAAGTTTAATGTAGAAAAATTTGTTATTATGGAAAAACCAACAACTTCGTGGGATGAAGTTGGGGGATTATATAATGAAGTAAGAGAAGTTAAAGAAGTTATTGAATTGCCGTTGTTAAAACCTGAGCTTTTTAAGAAAATAGGTATAACGCCGCCTAAAGGAATATTACTTTATGGCCCTCCCGGAACAGGGAAAACTTTACTTGCTAAAGCAGTTGCTGCAAGTACAAATTCAACATTTATTGAAATTGTGGGTTCTGAATTAGTGCAAAAGTTTATTGGTGAAGGAGCTAAGCTTGTGAAAGAAATATTTCAGTTAGCAAAAGAGAAAGCACCAACAATTATATTTATTGATGAAATTGATGCATTAGCTGCTACGAGGGTTGAGCTTGGTACCTCCGGGGAAAGAGAAGTACAAAGAACATTTATGCAGTTTTTAGCTGAACTTGACGGGTTTAAAAATTTAGGTAATGTGAAAGTTATAGGGTGCACCAATAGGATGGATATTCTTGATCCGGCAATTCTTCGTCCAGGAAGACTTGACAGGTTAATTGAGGTTCCTAATCCAGATGATGCTGGGGTATATGAAATATTAAAGATTCATGCAAAGAATATCAAATTACATAAGTCTGTGGATCTTGCCGAAATTGCGATGTTAATGAATGGATTTTCAGGCGCAGAGATTAAATCTGTATGTACTGAAGCAGGATATTTCGCTATTCGTGATAATCGGGGCAAAGTTGGAAAAGAAGATTTTTTTAGCGCCGTAACCAAAGTTAAATGTGAAGAAGAAGAAACTGATTTTATGAAAGTACTAGGTTAATTAGATTTTTTATTTTTCAATATTTTTATAGCTTAGCAGAGATAATAGTGCTGCAACAATCGCGCCCAAAGTATTATATATTAAATCCCAAGAAATATTGTTCCATTCTCCCCAGTCGCCTGCGCCATAGCCCAGAATACCTTCACCTTCTCCAATGATTGAATATCCTATAAATTCTTGATGTTCAATTATCGTGCCCAGGCCCATTGTAATTAAAATTGTGATAAGTGCAGTAGTAAATACATTTTTTTGTGAAGGTTTTATCATCTGATAAATGATTAAAGCCAATGCAAACGTCCCTACAAAATGCATTATCCTGTCAAATGGAATTGAATAAAAAAATGTGCCATACAATTTAGCGTGATGCAGTCCTAATGCTGATAATGCAATTATTACTGACAATTTGTTAAATTTCCATTTGCTGTATTGAAACAGCAATATCAAAAGTAAGGCTATTGTTAGGAAGTTGTCAAATAATAGTTCAGGATTTTGACTATAAAATTCTTTGATGCCTTTCCATATGAAAAATAGGGTTAGTAAAACCATAATTAATTTGAGGTATGATATTTTGGCCATATTTTGTTTTATTACTAGAAAACCTTTTATAGATTCATGTGATTTTATCTATATTATGCAAGATCATTTTACCAAACGGGCGAAAGCTCAAGGATACAGGGCAAGGTCTGTATTTAAATTGAAAGATATTGTTAAAAAATATCAATTTGTTAAACCTACTGATAGTGTTCTAGATTTAGGGGCTTCACCAGGTTCATGGATGCAGTATTTGTCAAGGTTTTGCAGATATGTGCTTGGAGTCGATATTTCTGATGTTGAAGATGTTAAAGGCGCATATTTTCTTAAAAAAAACGTGATGGATGAAGATATTGTTAAGGAGATTCAAAAGTATAAGTCTAAGTTTGATGTTATAATTTCTGATATGGCGCCTAAAACTACGGGACAAACTTTTGTTGATCAAGAAAGTAGTTTAGTGCTTTGTGAACGCGCATGGTTTATTGCTACTCATGTATTAAGAGGTAATGGCAATTTCTTATGTAAAATTTTTCAAAGTAAAGAAGGAGATGATTTTTTGCGCGAGTTACGAAAAGAATTTAAACTTGTCAAAACCTCTAAGCCCGAAGGATCTAAAAAGAAAAGTAAAGAAGTTTTTTATGTGTGTATCGGATATAAGGTTATAAGGGTATAAAATAGATATTTTAAAATCTCATTTTCTACGAGTGTGTTTCACAGGTGGTTTATCTTTTAATTATTTAGTGAGTGGAAAATGAGGGTATGAGAAACCCGACAAAATAAGATGAGTATGTTATTAGTCTATAACGAAGCGGTAACTGGCGGTGTCGGGTTTCGATTGACTATTTTAAAATCTACACAAATCCTATAAACTTTTGGCGCATGCTGTCCGCATTTGACAGTTTTAAGAATTTTGCAGTTTAAGTTTGCTTTTTTACAAGTATCTTTGATTTTGGCACATGCTTCTTTGAATTTGTTTTCATTCAGAAAATCGTAGAAATGTATAATTGTGCCTTGTTTTGATGCTTGTAATGCAGTGCTTAAGAATTCATCGGCAGTTTTTGGAAGGGGCATTAAGATTCTGTCAAAGATTAGTTTCAGTCTGGGCACGGCTTTTTTTACATTATCATTGATTAGGGTTACATTTGTTATTTTGTTCAGTTTTATATTTTCTTGCCCCAGTTTGTGGGCATACGGGTTTATTTCTATACCGACTATTGAATTTGCTTTTGTAGTTTTTGCTAATATACAAGGATATGGAGCTACGCCTGAAAACATTACTAAAATATTTTCTCCAACCTTCACTTGTTTAGCAATACGTTTTCTTTCTGTTCCCAGGCGTATTGAAAAATAAGTTTTGTCAAGGTTAACTTTTAATTTTATGCCATTTTCTTTATATATCGAAGTTTTATTTTTTTTACCTGCGAGATGCCCGGTTTGTTGAGTTCTGAAAGTGCCGTGATGGATATTCTTTTTTTTGACAACGGTTTTAAGGCTCGGATTAAGTTTTAACAGTTCTTCGGCAATGATAGTTTCTTTTGGTTCAAGCTCAGGGGGTATTTCAATAACTGCAATAGAGCCAATAATATCATAACTGGTTTTTAATAGTTTTAATTCTTCTTTAGTAAGATAATATTTTAATCTTTCTTTAAGGCTAGTTTCTTTTTTTTGGAAGGGTTCTAGTTTTTTGTCAATCAATCTGGTGTTGGGAATTTTAACTGCTTTTTTAAGCGGGAAATAAAAGAAATTATTATCTTTAAGCGGTTTATAATTATGGTCAATCAATTCTTTTGCGATTAATGTTTTTTTTACTTTTTCAGTTGTTTTAAGTGGAACTTCTAATACTATCATTTCTTTTAGAATAATTAAATTGGTTTAATAAGTTTGTGGTTAAAAGAATTTATTTAATCCTTGTTGAGACTTACTCTTGATTTTTGCAAGCTTATTGTCAATATTGGCTTCAGCAAAATCATGTCTTTCGCATAAAATTTCTTTAATTTTTTTAATGTTTGGCAAATCCCATTTAAGTTCATATTTTTTTTCCACAGGCATATTTTTAATTGTGTCAAATATTTCTTTCCAGCTAAAATTGTAGAATTTATCCCATTCTATTTTTTCAAATAATGTTTTAAAATCAGATTTATATTCTTTAACAAGTTTTAAAGCAGTTTTGTGGCCTATGCCTTTAATTCCGCCATAGTTATAATCTGTTCCCACTAGTATTGCAAGCGTAATTAGCTGATCCTGGTTAATACTTAGTTCTTTGAGTACTGATTCTAGTTCAATAAGCTGGGGTTTTGCTGACGAATAGGCAGACTTACCATGTATTTTTTTCTTTTGACTTATAGATAAATTTTTAATGAGTTTTGGTGCGCCGAATAACAATGAATCTGCGTCATTTGTGCTTACAGCATAAGCATCTTTATTTTTGACCATATATGCTGCTTGGGCTTCTCCTTCAGAAGGGGACTGTATTACCGGTAAGCCGAGGGCGGTAAGTAAATCTTTAGATTCTTGCATCATTTCAGGAGTTATTTTAGAAGTTCTGGCGGCATATTTTTTCATAAGTTCAATATCCTCACGTTTTTTTGCAACTTCATATTCGGTTTGCGCTTTAATCTTGATATCTTTTCTTCTTTCACGTTCTCGTGATTTTAGCGCAGGGGGTTTACCATCAAAACAAAATGCTAATTTTAAACCTTGTTCCATTAAGCTTGTAGTTCTTGCAAATAATCCGACCAGGTGGCTTGTTACTTGTCCTTTAGAATCTGTCAATAATGAACCATCTGCCTGCCTAATTGTTGCAAGAAATTGGTAGAGGTACAGCGAAGCGTCAACAACAATGATCTTATTATTTAGTTCGCTTATTTCAATGTCTTTCTTAGATATTAGTTCAAATATTTTTGTGCCCATTTTTAATATTAATATGAAAGGATAATTATTTTATGCTTAAAAATTGAATAGTGGCTGATTGAGAATTTAAGAGGTCTTTACCTTTTTTGTTAATTGTGCCGGTTGAAACAAACAGTCCAGGTAAACCTTTTTTTTGCGCAGCAAGCATTGTTTCAAATAAATCGTTTTCAGTACTTCTAACCTTTCTTTTGACTTTACAAAAATAGGGCAAATTTCCAATCATGGTGGGAATTATTATAACAAGTTGAAGTTCTTTTCCTGCAGTTATAATTTCACAACTATTGATGATAATGCTTTTTTCATCAAAACTTATTTTTACCTTATCAAATAATGGGTCATTAACATCTATATTGTCTTGAATTGGCTTAGTTGCTCTTTCAATTAATTCTTTTTGCACAACTTTTTTAGTCTTTAACTGTTTTTTCTTAATTATTTTTTGTGACTTTTCAACGGGGTTTGGTTCTTGTATTAATTCTATTTTTTTTTGTTGAATTTCAGATTTTTTTTCAATGATTTCTTGTTTCGGTTCAGGTATCTGCTGCAAAAGCCCGGCGTTTATGGTTTTTTCTTCCTCCATTTTTTGGTTAATAAAATCTCTTATCATTATTTCTGCATCATTGTTTGGTATAAGGTACCATTTCCAGAAAAGCTCTGAATCGGTTTTTAGATTTACTTTCACCGGTATAGCGAAATCAGGGATATTTCTTAAAGCTACTCTGACAACCGGTTCAAGCAGTTTGTCTTTCAAAATCTGAGTTTCTCTTAAAAGATTTAACGCTTCCTGTTCCTTATTTTCTAAATATTTAGAATAATTTTGTAATTTTGCTTCTTGTCCAGCCACATAATAAAGAGGTGACGTACCAACTACCAGTTTAGAGATTAGGACTTTTTTGCTTGAAGTAAGCTCAGCTAAATATGCGCCTGCAAAAAGCATGCTAAGTTTTGTTTCTCGCGCAATATGTATTGGTAAAACAGGTCCTTTAAGTCGTACAAAATCGAGAATTTGTTCTTGTGTAATCATCATGAGAATTAGGTTTGATAGTTATATAAGGATTTCGAAACTGTAAAGATTAAATTTGGTTTATTTTAATCGGGCATTAATTTGTTTCTTTATAAAGTAATTAATTTTCAGAATTAAATCCAAAGTTATGATAATGTAAATTTATATATTTTAATGAAACAAATGGTTTATATGATCAATATTAAAATTAAATTAAATAAATAGAATTTCTAAGGCCTGACCCACCTAATTTCATAATAAGTAACGTCTCTGTCGCCCACAATACCAATCAAAAGTCTTTTTTTAGTAGAATGTGCAACCCTGTTTTTTGCAGCAAACTCGTACCATGTTAATGAAGTTCCTTCATGCACAGGGTAAACAATCCATTTTGCATGGTCTTCTCCAGGTTTAATGCCTCTATCGTAGACAGCGAAATCTGCTCCAAATTTTAAAGCTGGTTTAATCACATATCCTCTGTCTCTCATGTCCTTATAAACGCAGTATCTTATCCAAAAAGTTTTTTCAATTTTTTGCGATCTTTTAATGAACTTTGCAACATCAAATTCTTTGTTCCTACCATTCATAACTTCAACTCTTTTTTTTTCCATAAGATAAAGAGCTTCAACCAATGAAAGTTGTACTTTATTGTCAACAATTGAACCATATGAGCCTTGATTATAGAGTTCTCTTGCTAAATCCGTATTTTCAGTTAATACTCTTTCATTCATGAAAGTTGCTTTAATAATTTCTTTTTTACTCATATTAAGAAAGGTATGAAAATTGCTTTATAAATGTAACTATTACAAGCTATATTTAGTTAAGTTTATAAATTTCATTTTAATTTGTTATTATTAGTGGATTAATATAACCTTTTAAAAAAGCTTGATCAAAATAAGGTGAGCATAAAGCTTATCAGTCGTGAATAAAATGGAACTAACATTTTTAGGTACCGGCCTTTTAATAAAAGCCCGGGGAAAACATGGCGAACTCAAGTTAACCAATTACGAATAAAATGGAACTAACATTTTTAGGTACTTCTTCAATGGTACCGACAAAAGAAAGGAATGTATCGGGTATTTTTCTTAGTTATAAATCTGAGGGAATTTTATTTGATTGCGGTGAAGGGACGCAGAGACAAATGAATATTACTGGCATTAAAAGAACCAAGATTACCAAAATTTTAGTTAGCCACTGGCATGGGGATCATATTGGCGGTTTGATTGGATTAATTCAAACTTTGGGTAATGAAGATAATTTGTCGGTAGTTGAAATTTATGGACCGAATGGTACAAAGAAGTATATGTCGCATTTATTGAAATCGTGTTATTTTGATGTGAAAATTGGTTTAAAAATAGTTGAGTTAAACCCCCAAAGCATAAAAACCTTTTTTGAAAATGAAGATTTTATTTTGGAATGCGCTTTACTTGATCATGGCATTCCCTGTTTAGGTTATTCATTTATTGAAAAAAATAAATTAAAAGTAAATACCGAATATTTAAAGAAAAATAATATTCTTGATGGGCCGCACTTAAGGAAATTGCAGGAAGGCAAATCTATCGTTTATAAAGGTAAAAAGGTTAATGTAAAAAATGCTACATTTGTTGTTGAAGGTAAAAAAGTTTCATGTATTTTAGATACTGCACTTTGTACTAACGCAATCAAACTTGCAAAAGATGCGGATATTTTAATTTCTGAAGCAGTATATACAAGTGAACTTGCTGAAAAAGGTGAAAAGTATAAACATATGACTTCTAAAGATGCAGCACTGTTAGCGAATAAAGCGGGTGTTAAAAAGCTTGTGTTAACACATTTTTCTCAAAGGTATAAAAATAGTTTGCCATTGCAAGATGACGCGGCAATGTATTTTGATAATGTCATATGCGCGGATGATTATATGAAACTTAATCTGTAGCACAATAATCTATTTTAACTTATTATACATTATTCTTTTTGTGAAAGTTAAACAGAAGGGTACGAACGCTGAACGTGAATTAGTTCATATGTTTTGGGGGGTAGGCTGGGCAGGTGTTAGAGTTGCAGGTTCTGGTTCGATGAGTTATCCTTCACCAGATGTTTTGGCAGGGAATGGCATACGCCGATTAGCAATTGAATGTAAGGCTATTCATGAAAGAAAAAAATATTTTAAGCGTACTGAAATTTTAGAACTGCAAGAGTTTTCTCAAAAGTTTGGAGTTGAACCATGGATAGGTATACGTTTTGATAATGATCAGTGGTATTTCTTGAATATTGAAGATTTAAATAAAAGTCCTAACGGGTTTAGCGCTACGTTTGCAATTGCAAAACAAAAAGGGTTAGTATTTGATGAGTTAATAGGGTTATTTAAACAACAACGGCTCATCTGAGCCAAGGATAGTTTCTTTTTACTTTATGCAGAAAATGTTCTGGTTTGTAAAAGCCTAGTTCTGAAATAATTCCATCAACAAGTTTAGCCGGAATGACTTCAAATGCAGGATTAATAATTTTTACGTGTTTAGGGGGGTGTTTCCATACCTCTGAAGGATCACGTTGTTCAATTTTTTCTTTGTGATGTTTTGTTTCCGGGTCATATGACCATGAATCTGTGCAAGCGTAAATCTTAACATTATAACGCTCAGCTGTTTCTGCAAATAATCTTGAACCTATTTTATTCACGATATCACCATTTGCCGTGATTGCATCTGCTCCAATTAACATAATATCTGCATTTTTTAATGCTTCTATAGCTGCAGAATCAACATAGTGTTGAATCGGAATTTTTGCTTTGGCTAGTTCTTTTGCAGTAATTCTGCCTTGATATAATGGTCTGGATTCAGTATTGTGGACATAGAATCTTCTATGTTTAGTTTTTGCATATTTTAGGATTTTGATAACAGTGGATGAATGGCAATGCGTAAAGATTATCATGTTATTTTTAATTTTTAATGAACCAATATGGCCAATATAATCTTTACTTTCTGTTAAATGTTTTAGCACGTATTCACTTTTTTGTTTAATTTGTTCTTTTAATTCCGGTACTGTTCTTGATCTGAGTTTTAGAAGAATGTATTTTAAACTATTTTTAAGCTTAGGTTCGGTTACTCTTGCGTTAACAAGTAAAAATTGGGCATTATTAATTTCTTTAAGGAAATCTTTTTTAGTTTTTTGCTGAGAATTTTGCGCTACTAAATTAAGAGCTTTTGAGCCAGCTAATGCAATATTAGTTGCTCCTTGTATTTTTAATGTCTTGATATCCTTAACAACTTTTTGCAGATTCATCTTTTCTTAGGTTTTATTATCTTTTTAGGTTTTATCATGTTTTGAATATTTTTGTCAATGTTTGCAATCTGTGTTTCTAATAAAAAAATTCTTTTTAAACTATAAGCTATCGCAAATAAAATTCCCAGAATTATGTACAGACTTATTTCTTCCATAGTAAATGCCATGCAATCACCTTTTTTTTAAGAGGTCAGAAAATTAGTTTAAAATTTCCATTACCTCTCTTTATCTTAAAATAATCTATTTTAATGTATATAAATGTTTCTTAAGAATAAGTTAAATTCCGTAAATATTGCCTTTGTCTCTTAGATTTTTNATAATTACTTTGCCTTCATCAGATTCTTGAAATGTATTGACTAAAACAGTCCTAACCTTTTTAACTTCTTTTGGAATGTCAATTTCTGAAGGGCATTCATGTTTACATGAATCGCACATTAAACATTCATGAAATTGTTCGCTCAGTAAATTTTCTTTAATCAGGACTAGTTTTGACCTTGGACTTTTAGTTTCGTTTTTGGTTATGTTATAAACAGGACAAATTGCTTTGCATAGTCCGCAGGTGTTGCATTTTTGGAAACTCATATTATTTTACCCCTGTTTAAGATATGCGCAGGATCATAAATCTTCTTAAGATTCAACATTTCTTCTTTTTTTGTTTCAGAAATAAAGTTTTTATTAGAAATGCCAATATTTAACGGTAAGCCCTGCAAATGTTTAATGTGTTCTATTGTTTCATGCACTCTTTTTTTTTGCATGTTGGTAAAATATAATTGGAAAATTCCGTTTGAAATGTGCCCGGTTGCTGCAATCTTGTTTTGCCGCATAAATTTTAAAAATAATGGAATAGATGGTTTTGGAATCAGAACATTTTTTACAATGTGGTGCTTTGTCTTATGCAATGTTTTTAATAAGATATTTCGTTGATTTTGTAAAGTTCCGGCTTCGCCTTTCAGTTCTAAACTGTATTCAACTAATAATTTATGCGATTCAGGTTCTTTTAATAGCATTGAACATGTTTTGCTTTGATAATGCATTGATAATACTGAATCGTCGGATTCTAGTTCTTTAATTTTTTCTAACATGTCACTTGCGTTGTTAAAAGTGAAGATGTTATTTGATATAGTTTTAAAAGGTTTGACAAGCTTTAATTTTATGCATGTAATAATTGCCATTACGCCTTCAGTACCGGTGATTTTAGCCGGGTCTTTTATTGTGATTAATTTACCTGAACCGTCAAGTATTTCAAGTTCTATTACCCAGTCGGCTGTTCTACCGAATCGGTAAGAGTAGTTGCCAAAACTGTTATTGGCAACCATTCCCCCGATAGTACACACTTTAAATGAACTAGGGATAATTGGGAAAAATAAATTGTAATTTGAAAGCACTTCGTTTAATCTTTTTAGAGTGACTCCCGGTTCAACGACAACATAATGTTCATCTCTGTGCAAGGTTTTAATCTTATCAAGTTTATTAAGATCGAGAATTACTGAATTTTGAGGTATTGTACCGCCTTCTAAAGAAGTTCCAGCTCCTCTGGGCACAATGTTAAAATTTCTAATGTTAGCTAAACGGATTATTTGTCTAATCTGCTGAATTTCTGTTGGCCAGACGATTGCTTCGGCTATTCCTTCTAATTGTGAAGCGTCGGTTGCGTAACTTTTTAAATCATCTGATTTTGTTGAAACGTTTTTTTCACCAACAATTTCAGACAATTTTTCTATAAGTTTCATTTCATAATCACTTCACTTAATTCAATAATTTCATTTTCTTCTACGCCATCTTTCAAGTGTTTGTAACAAAGTGGGCAGGTAGTGATAATTCTTCTTGTACTGAAATCTTTTAACCTTTTTTCAGCTATTTGTTTACATAAGGGCTTATCAAAGTCAATGTGTCCTGTACCGCAACAACTGGTTTCTTTGCCCTGGTTAAGGTTATCTTTTATTTTAAAACCTAAACTTTTGATAAGTTTTCTTGGCTGTTCAGTAGAATTACATTTTCTGGCCAAATGGCAAGGGTCGTGGTATGAAACTTCGCCCCTATCTTCAGTAATGTCTTGTTCAGGGATGACTTCAGTAACGTGTTGCGTAGGTATGTTATAGTTTTCTTTGAACATTGATGCGCAAGCCGGACAGTTTGTGATAATATTTTTAATATGGTGCTTTTCAAACAGTTTAATGTTTTCATGCCTTAGCCTTTCAAAGTCTTCATTATAGCCCATGTTTAATGCCGGCAGTCCGCAACATAACTCATCTTCCAATGTTACTACTTTATATCCTAATTCATTCAGGATGTCAAGATAATTGTTTTTGATTTCTTTTAACTTATATTTTGTAACGCAACCGGGGTAGAATAAGGTTTTACCTACAAATAATGTTTTTACTGTTGAAATTAAACCCATTTTATACTATCACCTATAATTTTAATTGGAATATAATGCTGTCTTTCTACCTGTTTATGACTGGCGTTCATTCCGCAGTCAAAAGCTTGTATAGAAATTAGTGCTTTTGACTATTAATATAGATTATTGGTTTGTGAATTGTATTATAAAATAAGAATAATTGATAATGGGTTTTAGAGATTGTCAATCTTGGGAGTATTATAAACCTTTTTTGTAAATTTTATTACTTCTTTTGCATATTCTTTATCTAAACTAGTCCCATAATATAACATTCCGTTTCTGAAATATCTTAACTGATTTGCAAATTGCACATCTTTTTCATTGAATTTAAGAAGTCTCATATATGATACTTCTGCTTTATGCGCACTAAAACCTGATGCATTATAACCTTTTAGAAGCATTTTGCTCGAATTATTTCCATAATTATATCGTAACCTGATTTTATGAAATTATTTGCATTGTTATCTGTTAGTTTTATTTTTTCAATTTTTTCTTTAAGATTATTATAACTATTTATAGATTCATGGATGAGAAAATTTGCCCTTGAACTGTCAACGCTTTGTATTTTAACAATATTTTCTTTTATAAATTCTCCAAAATTTAGTATCGCTTTCATATCTCAAACCCGCCTGCAAGTAAAATGCCATTGAATAAATTTTCTTTTAAGTGTTTATTTATATTTTTCAATGAGTCATAACAATTTATATTGATTTTTCGTTCTAAAATGTTTTCATAACTCGATAAGTCAATCAATTTATCTTTTCTACCAATTATTGCAATATCAATATCAGAATTGATTATATCTTCTCCTCTTGAGTAACTTCCAAATAAGATAATTGTTGTTTCAGCAAATTTTTCTTCTAAATAATCTGCCAGATTTGATTCGTAAATTAATCTCAAATTGTCAATTTTTTTTAATTGCATAATTTGGGGATTATTTCGGTTTAATCCAATTGACCATCTTTTAGTTTCTTTATCTTGAGAAGACTTAATATATTCTTCTTGTCCTAATTTGGGTAAGGATTTCATAATTGCTGGTTGGCTGACTTTTAAAAAACGGGCAATTTGTAATTGATTTAGGGACTTGCCCGATTTAATGAATAGAAGTCTTAGTATTTCTTGTTGCAAACCTGTTAACTTGAGTTTATATATTTACCATAGTTAACTGACATTAACTCAATTTTATATAATTTTCGGTGAAATGTAAATTCAGGGGTTGTTATGATTCTAATATAATGTAAGTTAAGCTTACATAGAATGTGGATAGATAACTTCACGAATTGACGTTAGCTATCACGTACAAATTGGCATGTTGCATAGAGTTAGTTTAGTATCAAATTGATGTTTACCCTTTAAATAAAAATATTGAAAAATAAAGGGTAAGTTTATATAGTTGTTTAAATTTTTGAATATAATGGTATATATTTATGTAAAAATTAAAGGGGGAAGATCCTATTACTATTTGAGAGCTTCTTTAAAACAAGGAAAACGTCTCGTAACTAAAGATATTGTTTATTTGGGTTTAAATATTGATGAAGTTAAAGAAAAACTTTCAAAAATGCCTGCGAAATATTCTTCAGATATTAGAAAGGCATATAAAACTTTAAACCGATTTATCGAATCAAACAGGTTTATTGAAAAAGTAAAGTCAATGAAGTTTAAATCAAACTCATATCTGTCAAAACATTTGCTGGAAAATATTGAGGCATGCAAGCTCCATTGGCATAGTGTTTTTGAAAAATTGGATAAAGAGACTAAAGCTGAAATAATAAAAAATTTTGTTATTGAATTTGCATTTAATACTGCATCTATAGAAGGAAATACAATTACTTTGCGTGAGGCAAAAAAACTATTTTTAGAACATTTAACTCCAAAGGATAAGACTCTAAGAGAAGTATATGATTTGCAAAATACTGAAACTGTATTTTTGAATCTTTTTGAAAATCTTCCTAAAGATATTAATCATGAATTTATTTGTGAAATTCATCAGTCACTTTTAAAAAATATTGATAGCAGGATAGGTTATAGAACTACAGACGTGAGGGTATTTAAGTCTCAATTTGAATCAACTCCTTCACCTTATGTGTTTGCTGATATGAAAATGCTTTTGAAGCGTTATAGTGATTATAAATCAAAATTACACCCACTTGTTCTTGCTGCAATATTTCATCATAAATTTGAAAAAATTCATCCTTTTATGGATGGAAATGGAAGAACAGGCAGAATCTTGATGAATTATATATTTTTGAGTCATGGTTATCCTCCAATTATAATAAGCCAAAAAACAAGAGCAAAATATCTTTCTGCTCTTAATNAAGCAGATAAGCTTACTATTGATGATTTTGATGTTGTAAAATACAAAGAACTTGTTGAATTTATTGCCAATGAATTTGTAAGCAATTATTGGCGTTTATTTCTTTAGTTTACCCTTTAATATCTAGTTAGGTAAAATAAAGGGTAAAAATATTCTATATTTAATTTATCGCGATTAATTTAGTTTAGTTGTGAGTTTGATAATTGCGTTGTACGTAGAAAGTCTGCCTATCAAAAGTTAGCTTCGGTTCGGCTATTCATATATAATGAAAAAACAAGCCAGCTTGTTAGATAAGCGAAGCGATTAGTCGTCACGGAAGTGAAGCTAACTTTTTGCATCTGATTTTTTACATACATTGCGTTGATATGTTTTTGAAGTATTAAGAAATATGACACTTTCAAACCCTAAAAAATTTAGAACGAAGAAAAGAAACTAATATACTATTTTTTAATCAATTGGTATATCTTGTGTGTAAATTTAATAATCTTTTCTGCATATTCTTTATCAAACCTTTTGCCATAGTAAAGAATACCATTCCTGAAATATCTTAGTTGGTTTAAAAGTCGAACCTCTGAATCATTTAATTTAAAATTTCTTGCAAAAGCTACTTCTGCTTCATGAGCTCCTTGTCCTGAACTTATATAACCTTTTTCCAGCATTTTTGCTCTTATTAAGAACATTATTATGTTGTAACAATATTCAACATAATCATTTGCATTATCATCACGTATGTCCATCTTTTGTATGGTTTCTTCTAAAAGATTGAACTTTCTTTCGGATTCGAGAAATAAATCTTGTGCTCTTTCCTTATCTGGTGAAATTTGTCGGATGGTTCCTTCATTAATGTATTCTTTAAATATTTTTATAACCATTATAGTTCAACACTACCATGTATTATAATGCCATTTAATATGTTATTTTTTAAATGTTTGTGTATCCCCCTTAACGAATCATAAAAATTTAAATTTATCTTTCTATTGAGAGTTTTTTCAAACTTTTCTAGACTAAGCGTTTTTTCTTTTCTTCCAATTATGGCTATATCTATATCTGATGTTTTTGTGTCTTCCCCTCTAGAGTAGGAACCAAATAATATTATTGTGGATCCTGCAAGTTTTTCTTCCAAAAAATCCGAAAATCCTGAAATATAAATCTGTTTTAGATTTTCAACTTTTTTAAGCTCAATCGCTTTATGGTTATCTCTGTTAAATGATATAAAATTGATTGTTTTTGTTTTGTTTAATTTTACTAAATCTTTTATTGTAAGATTCTTTATCGCATTTGAAACTGCTGTTGGAGATACTTTAAGCGCTTTTGCAATATCTCTCTGGCTAAACATTTCTCCGGTTCTAATACTTAGATAAGTAAATATCTCTAGTTCTAGTATAGTAAAGTCAAGTTTATATGTATCCATTTTAGTTTATACTTGTAAAGTTAAGTTTATATTTAAGCTTTACGATTTTATTACAGAATTAGTGTATTAGAAAGAATAAAAAAGAAAAAGGAATGAGTTTAGTTACCTACCCATTGACAATTGGCTGGACATTCTGTACTAGTAGGGTAAGTTTTACATCTATCTCTTTCTGTATTTTT
>C687J35174_10000628_pt1 | contig 52674 bp, 65 predicted proteins | sample RifCSPhighO2_01_FD_35174 | JGI IMG/M metagenome (IMG submission 35174) | reverse complement strand
TGCGGCCTCTCTTCTAATTCTCGGCATGTTCTTGCTATTTGTGTATGACATATACTTGATGATATTCCACCAAGTGGTGCCAAGCTATTGAACCTATACGTTATTCTTGACAAAAGTATACTAAAGTGTCTAATGGTTATAGAGTTGCCCTTACATATTTCTAACCGTCTCTCACCACATTTACTGAAAGGAGTCCTATATGGATGAAAAGCGTGAGTTAACCCAGTGGGTTCCGGATGGAGAGCTCGTTGCCGGAGTAAAGGAGGTCTTACTTCTCCTGTTTCTCGTTGACGATTCAAGTTCGATTGAAGGGGCAGGAAACACTCAACCCGTCATTGACGGCTATAACAATTTCCTTAATGAGATTCGCGGTGCACCTGGTCAAGTGCGCTCGAAGATCATGTTTCTTCATTCGGATTCGGAGGGTGGTTTTGTGCCGCCAGCAGATGTTACGCTCCTTTCTCGTGATAACTACCGACCTCACGGCGATACACCCCTTTACTTGCGCAGTACTGTAGCGCTTGTGAATATTATCGAGGAGGCAAAGCGACTGACTGCGGAAGGCTATACTGTTCGCACCATGACCCTTATCTTCACCGATGGCGGCGATAACGATTCTAGAGGCATTTTTGCTTCAGATGTCAAAACGATGGTGGATGAAATGCTTGCGACAGGTGTCCACATTGTCGGAGGATGTGCTGTCTCGGATGGACATACCAACTTTTGGCAAGTTTTCGCTTCTATGGGTATTCCGGAGCATTGGATCAAAGTACTCAAGGGTGGAGCGGAGATTGGTAAATCAATGACCGAGATGGGAAGGACGGCGGCTGGAGCGAGCCGGAGCGCTGCAGATTATGACCGGACTACCCAAACCGGGTATGGCCAGACTCATCCTGATAACTAAAGTGTAAAAATACCCCAAGCAGAAATGCTTGGGGTTTTTTCATTCAGGTATGGTAATTTCGTCCATACGGTCGGCAAGTAAGATGCGTTTTGGGTCGAGCATTTCTTGGCGAGAAAGCTCACTCCTAAAAGGAAATGTTATAGCCGGAATAACTGTATCTTTGAGAAACTGGGCGAGTAAAGCAAGCTTTTCTTCCTGAGAACGACCGAAGCAAAAAATTTTACTCCAAATAACTTGCTCAAAAAAAATCAATGCACGCCAGTAAGAATAGTTTGACGAAGCAGTAGGATCTCTATCGGGAGGTCGTCCTTTGAGATCCAAATGTCGCAAAATTATTTTCGCTAGCCCAAAAAGAAAGGAGTTTCTTGAGTCTAATCCTCTTCCAACTAACTCATCTGCGTGATACATCTCAGTTCTCATTTCCTCAAGGAGATGCTGTCTTTCCATCTCCCGCCGCTGCCAAGCTGGCATTGTCATATTCTCTCCTTTATTAAGGTCAATTCTAAATGTTAGCGTAGTCTTTTAGTGAGATAAGTCAACTCTATCAATGTCAATCTGCTAACTTTCTACGATTTAAAAATATCAGGAAGATCTTCATGCGTTGACAAAAAAATTCAAATCAGGTTAGATATTTAAAGGCAGTTCCTCTCTCACGTTTTCAGGAGAAAAGTAATGACTTTTCCTGCTTTCCGGAATCCGCGATCTTCATCCCATGCCGACACCCTTAAAAGAGTAAATGAAATTCTCAAAGTCATGAAGAGAAACGGCAAGGGTAATGGCCACTCTCATCGGCATGTTAAAGAGAGACAGGGCCATCGTCAGAAGGGCCGGATTTCGGAATTAAGGCAGGCGGAAGTGGAGTAGTAAAGCCCAAATCGCCACTTTTTGGTGCCTGTGGCCGTTTGCAGAGGTAGAGCACTCTGGCGGCCAACTTGGCTAACTGCGTATCCTTATGGGATACGCGGTTTCATTTTCCACAAGATGTACCCATATAATCCACAAACTTATTAACAATTTTGATAAATCTTTTGTAATAAAATTTTCTGCTGGATTGACGATAAATTCAGCCTCTGTTATTATAATGCCCACGCGAATTCTTCTCTAATAGGGTATAGGGTATCGCGTCCTGTTCTTGTTTTAACAGGGCAGGTTTTTTTATTCGCTTAATTTTCTTGTTTTTTTAATTTACCAAACCCCGAAAAAATTTTGCAATGCAAAATTTAACGGGTAAATCTCGTGCGGTAAATTGAGAAAACAAATAATTATCATGGCAGAAACATTTGATAGAAGTAAGCCGCACGTCAATGTTGGTACAATCGGCCACGTTGACCACGGCAAAACAACTCTGACCGCTTCCATTCTTCACGTTCTTGATATGAGCAAGGACAAAGGATACGGGGCAAGGGTTGAGGGTGTTGATAAGATTGACTCTGCACCAGAAGAAAAGGCGCGTGGCATTACTATTGCTTTGCACCATTCTGAATACTGGACACCGAATCGCCACTACGCTCACATTGATGCTCCGGGTCATGCTGACTACATCAAAAACATGATTACAGGAGCAGCTCAAATGGATGGAGCAGTGCTTGTAGTTGCTGCAACTGACGGAGTGATGCCTCAAACCAGAGAGCATGTACTTCTTGCAAAGCAAGTAGGAGTACCCAAAATGATTGTTTTCCTGAACAAATGCGATCAGGTAGAGGACAAAGAACTCATAGACTTGGTTGAAGAGGAAGTTAAAGAACTTCTCAAGAAGCACGGATTTGACGATGCAACTCCGGTTATCCGCGGATCTGGGCTAAAGGCACTTGAATCAAAGAGTGTTGATGATGAATGGGCGGTAAAGGTGCTTGAATTAGTAAATACTCTTGATTCATACATTCCTATGCCAGTGCGTGAAGTGGACAAGCCATTTCTCATGCCAGTTGAGGATATCTTCTCAATTGAAGGCAGAGGGACAGTTGTTACCGGGAGAATTGAAAGAGGCCAAGTCAAAATCAATGAGGAGGTGGAAGTGGTTGGTCTTAAGCCGACAGCGAAAACTGTTGTGACTGGTATTGAGATGTTCAATAAATCACTAGAATCTGGAATTGCTGGAGACAATGCTGGCATTCTTGTTCGTGGACTCAAAAAAGAAGACATTACCCGCGGACAGGTTCTTTCCAAACCCGGATCAGTTACGCCCCACACAGAATTTGAATCAGAGGTTTATATTCTCAAAAAAGAGGAAGGTGGAAGACATACCCCGTTCTTTACAGGATATAAGCCGCAGTTTTACATTAGAACAACCGATGTTACTGGAGAAGTTACTCTTCCTGAAAAAGTGGAAATGGTAATGCCAGGTGATACAGTAACTTTCAAAGTCAAACTTGTTGCACCAGTTGCTCTTGAAGAAAAGCAGAGATTTGCTATCCGTGAGGGTGGTAAAACTGTCGGGGCAGGAGTGGTTACTAAGATCACTGCATAAAGACTCATTCGAATTGTTTTTGAGAGAGCACGAATAATTTTCTACTGAAAATTTTCTCTGCTCGTTCCGCTATGGCGGGACTGCGCAAGGCTCTTCAAAACTAATTCTCACTCGTTATTGGAAATACAATGCCCAAAGCAAAAACAAAAAAAGAAGAATCAGTTCCTAAAAAAGCGAAAAAGGTAAAAGCAACCAAAGCCAAAAAAGTTGTGACCCCAAAACCTACAAAGGTTTCCAAAGAAGAAGTAACTTCAAAATTAAGGATCAGAGTTCGTGCTTATGAGTATAAAATTCTTGATATTTCGGTGAAACAGATTATCGATACGGCTCTGCGATATGACGCAGAAGTTCAAGGACCGATACCCTTGCCGACTGAGATCAAGAAATACACAGTCAACCGTGCCTCATTTGTGTACAAAAATGCGCGAGAGCAGTTTGAAATGAGGATTCACAAGAGACTAATAGACATAGTTAACCCAACTCCTAAACTTATTGAATCTCTGACAAATTTGAATTTGCCATCGGGGGTGAGTATTGATGTGAAGCTGATGTAAACTAACAACTAACAACTTACAACTAACAACTAAAATTCAAAATTGTTGCAAGTTGTATGTTGTAGGTTGTAAGTAATTAAAAAACATGCGTTTTTTAATCGCAAAAAAAGAAAAAATGACACAGATCTTCGGTGAAGACGGAAGGGTTACTGCCGTTACTTTGCTTTGTGCAGAACCAATCACAGTAATACGAGTTAAGGATAAAGAAAGAGACGGCTATGAAGCTGTTCAGGTAGGATTCGGTAAAAGAAAAGAAAAAAGAATTTCAAAAAGTGTCAGGGGAGAAACTAAAGAACTTGGAAACTTTGAAATTCTTAAGGAATTTTCTGCCCAAGGCGGACCAGCCTCGGGCTGGAAAAGGGGAGACAAGATTGATGTGTCAATTTTTTCTCCCGGAGATATGGTTGAAGTAAGCGGCATATCAAAAGGCAAGGGTTTTCAGGGTGTCGTTAAGCGCCACGGATTCAGAGGTGGTCCCAGAAGCCATGGTCAAAAACACTCTGAACGCGAGCCTGGATCTATCGGCGGCGGTTTGCGTACCAGAGTTCCCAAGGGAATGAGAATGGCGGGAAGGATGGGTGCCGATCGAATTACGACAAAAAACTTAAGAGTCGTACAAGTAGATCAGGAAAACAACAGGATTTTTATTTCCGGAGCCGTGCCAGGAAGGAGAGGAACAATAGTTGAGATAAAAGATAAAAGTTAAAAGGTAAAACATGGATCCCGTTAGAATCTACGGTCATGACTTAAAGTATTAACAACAGCATGCAAGAAATATTAGAAAAAAAATCAACCGCAATAAACGAGAAAAAAAGTGGGCCGCGATCCGCTGCTAATAGGATGGATGCAGTTGTATACAACCAAAAAGGAGAGCAAGTAGGAAAAATCAAAATTCCTGAAAGAGTTTTTGGTTTGAGGTGGAATGCAGATCTCGTGCATCAGGTAGTAACATCAATGCGCTCAAGTGGAAGATCCGGAACCGCTCATACTAAAAGTCGTGCTGATGTTAGAGGTGGAGGTAAAAAACCATGGCGTCAGAAAGGCACAGGTAGAGCGCGCCATGGTTCTATCCGCTCCCCTATCTGGGTGGGAGGAGGTGTGGCTCATGGGCCAAGAAAAGAGAAAAATTATTTACGCAAAGTAAATAAAAAAATGAGAATCAAGGCGCTCTTTAGTGTTCTCTCCCGTAAATTTTATGATAAAGAGTTGTTTTTTGTTGATGAATTTAAAATTCCATCCCCCAAGACTAAAAAGGCCGTAGAAATCCTATCCTCGCTCAAAAAGATAGAGGGAATTGAGTTGGTGCTTAATAGGAAAAATAATGCTGCACTTATCGCGCTTGGTGAAAGTAATGAAAACTTGTTAAGAAGTTTCAGAAATATTCCTAATATAGAAATTGATGAAGCAAGAAATTTAAATCCAGTTTCAGTATTAAATAAAAAACTTCTGATTCTCGTAAACCCAGAAGCGTCAATAAGAATTCTGCAGGCGAAAATAAAAGGACAAACAACTGACAACATACAACCGACAACAATAGATTCAGAACCAAAAGCAAAAAAAGAAGTTAAAAAATTATCTTCAAAAAGAAGAGTTGTAGGTGGTAAGTTGTAAGTCATAAGTTAATTCATGGCCATATTTAGAAAAAAAGAAAAAAAGAATGAGACAACGATGAATGCGGAGACGATTTCTCCTAAGGAAAAAAAAGCCGACGATTCTAAATTAGTTGGGCTTGGGGCAACTGTTAATTCAATTGTTTTGATTAAACCAAGAGTCACTGAGAAAGCTACCGGTCTATCTGCAAAAAATGTTTACATTTTTGAAGTGTCCAAATCTACAGCCAAAACTCAGGTTAAAAAAGCCATTTATGATTTGTATAAAGTAAACCCAATAAAAATCGCATCTGTCAAAATTCCTGAGAAAAGATTTTTTGTCAAAGGGAAATCGGGGAAAAGAGGTCCTGGAAAAAAAGTTTATGTATATTTGAAAGAGGGAGATAAGATAGAAGTAATTTAAATATTAAAAATCAAAATGCAAAATTGTACATTAAATATTATGAAATTGATTAACGGGAATCATATTTTTCACTTTGCTTTGTAATTTTGACTTTTAATTTTTAAATTTTGATATGAAACAATATAAACCAACAACTAAATCAAGAAGGCAGATGACTGGCATTGACTACCGAAGCATTTTGACTACTCAAAGTCCGCAGAAATCACTGACAAGCGGATTCAAGAGGGGTTCTGGAAGAAATTCACAGGGAAGAATCACCATGAGGCATAAGGGAGGAGGGGTTAAAAGGCTTTTTAGAGATATTGATTTTAAATATAACAAGTTTGATATTCCTTATATCATTAAAAGCATCGAATATGATCCAAACCGCACAGGTTTTATAGGATTAGCTCAGTATAAAGACGGAGAAAAACGATATGTTCTTTTGTCAAAAGGCGCAATAATTGGCAATGAATATCTGACTTCAGTTAGTGCGCCACAAACTCCCGGGAACAGACTGCCTCTGAAAAATATTAATATTGGAAGTTTTGTATACAATGTCGAAGTTAAACCTTATGGAGGAAGCAAGTTTGGAAGATCTGCGGGGAACTATATCGAAGTGGTTGCAAGAGATGCTGGATATGTTGATTTAAAAATGCCCTCCTCTGAAATAAGAAAAGTACTTGAAAATTGCTGGGCAACTATTGGGCAAGTTAGTAATGAAGAACAGCGTCTTATTAATCTGGGAAAAGCAGGACGCTCCCGTTGGCTGGGAATAAGACCGACCGTACGTGGTACTGCCATGAATCCAGTTGATCATGTTCACGGCGGTGGCGAAGGTAGAGCAGGACGCGGAAGAAGGAGAGCAATTTCAATTTATGGCAAACCAACCGGAAAAGGCCAGAAATCTAGAAGGGTTAAAAAATACTCAAACAAATTTATTGTAAGCAGACGAAAAGTTGGGAAACAACGCTAGCTTGATAAAAAAAATTAGTGTGGTATTCTTTTGCCGGCTGTTCTTTATCTGAATCTGATACTATAAACGTCCTACCATGAGGAAAAAAATGATGGGGACTCAAAATCGGCCGAAGCCATCTTCGCCTGTCGCTGAGGCTCTGGTTGAGCTTCAAAGTATCAGTAAAACTATCAGAAGAAACCGTGATCTTCTGAGGCTTGTTCACGGGGCAAAGGGAATCAATACTTCGGAGGAATTGACATTTAGGAATTTCCTCGATGAAGCCGTAAAACACGCAGCTGAAGCAGCAAAAGGTAGGGGTGATTTACCCCGTCTCAAGCGCGTTAACATGATTGCCTCTTGGCTGGCGCGTAGATACATGATCAGGCTGACAAGTTTCTTAGGTAACCGAATTACGAACTTTGATGCCTTTATGGTTTGGATGAGAGATTATGCGCCTAGGACACACAAGAAGTGGTTTGATAGGTTAAGTGATGTGTCCCAGAAATTTCAGGATGTGTTTGCTGAAGAGCCGTTAAAGCGTAATATGTTGGCGGTTGTAGAATCTTATAATGTACTCGCCCGACTCATGGAGGAAGCAAACCTCGAGGCCGGCAGAGAAGCCAACAAGACATATAAGTTGCGTCTTGAGATGGCTGAAGCCAGGGATGCCCTCAAGGCACTTCAGAGTCTTCAGGATGACAATGATGTTCCTGAGGAAGAGGGGTCGGAGATAGAAGAAGTGTAATGGAGTTTCCGCGAAAGCTTAACTTTCGCGGTTTTTAATTTATCCTTGACTTATATACGAAAAAATGCTACTTTAAAGGCAGTTGTTCCTGAAAAAATTCCCATACCCAGGAGAGTGGATGACAATGACAGCGCCCCCGAACTCTACTTCTCGGAAATCTGGTTTAAGTCTCGATGAGGCAAAGGTAGTGTTGGTCAGGTTTCACTTTTCTAATCCGGACGCAATTCCTGCGGGTCTGCTGATGGTGGAAAGTAAGCCGGAGCAGGATAGACTTGCAAAACTCATGGCTCAGATGAAGACATCTGACCCCAATGCAATTCGGGGATACGAAGCAATCAATAATGTAAAGAGAGCCCAGGTTGCGCTTTTGCGAACTGGGCTTGTGAATAACGGGCTTCGACTCACAGATTCTCACGTGACTATAAGCCGAAAACCCGGAAAGCCAGTAAGTAACATTGTTGTTCTTGCTCATCGTCGGCTAGAGGAGGGTGAATCAGCTGTTGAGATCCCTCATCTTGCAAAAGAGGGTTTGAGGGAATTGGCGACAAAGGAAGTATGGATTGCCCACGGTTGGTGGAATCCAAATTTGGTCTTTGTAATTGACCTTGTGGCGCCTCACCGCATGGATCCACTACACGCTTTGGTGGTTCGTAACGGCTGGATTGTTGCTGAGGCAACGGAGCGGAAGCTTCGAGAGGATGAGGAGAACAGAGAGGTGGCCAGGGAGACCTTGGAAGTGCTTCTTTCCATGAAATAGTTATGGGCTCCGACTTCGCTCCGCCTAATGGCGGATGGCGAAGTCGGAGCCTTTTTGTTTACCCTGTAGTGAAAAAAAATTACTTCTAATCATATTTTACAATGTCATTTTCTACTACAGGGTTTGACAGGATAGGGGTTTTTGCTAGTATATTCAAGCTTTGTAGAAAATCAACGAGTCATAAGCGAGTATGATTTTCACAATCCGCACACCAACTTTGACTAAAGTTGGTGTGCGGATGATGATTTTTGTACTCGCTTTGCTCGTTAAAAATCAATCATGACCAGATCATCCAAGAAAGGACCCTATGTTTATGAGCGCCTTCTTAAAAAAATTGAGGGCAAAAAACCAGAAAATACTGGGGTTATTAAGACATGGGCGCGCGACAGCCAAATTGCTCCGGAAATGGTGGGTTTCCGATTCGGAGTTCATAATGGCAAGGATCATATTGAGGTATTTGTAACAGAAGAAATGGTCGGTCATCGGTTGGGAGAATTTTCTTCTACACGTAAATTTGTACGCCACGGCGGTAAGATGCAGAAAGAAATGGAGACAAAAGCCAAAGAAGCTGAAATAGCCTCAGCTCAGGCCGCCAAAGCAGCAGCAACGTCAGGAGAAAATAAGGCACCGGTTAAGTAATTCACCCGCCCAAAATTTTTAATAAAAATTTAGGCGGGCAAGCAACTAACAACCAACCACTAACAACACTGAAATGGAACAAGTAACGGCAAAACTTAATGACTATAGGCAATCTCCTCGCAAGGTTAGAGTTGTTGCCGATGCCATAAGAGGTAAAAGGGTGAAAGACGCGGAAGTCAATCTAAAGTTTTTAACAAAAAGAGCTTCAGACCCAATTTTCAAACTTCTTAAATCTGCTGTAGCAAATGCCAAAAACAGAAATATTGAAACAGAGAATTTAATCATTAAAGAATTAAAAGTTGACGGAGGAAAGATTCTTTATCGAAGAGGTCATGCTTCACGTGGTAGATCGCCAAGGATTAGAAAAAGAACAAGCCATATTTCAATAACACTAACAACCAACAACATACAACCAACAACAAAAAAAACTAAGAAATTAAATAAAAAAGTAGTAGTTGGTGGTAAGTTGTAAGTTGTCGGTTAATTTTATGAGTCATACTGTTCACCCATTTTCACATAGATTAGGAATTATCAGAGACTGGAAGTCTCGATGGTTTGGGGCAAAAGAAAAATTTAAAAATTATCTTCGCGGAGATCTTGTTATAAGAAATTTTCTTGAGAAGAAACTTCGCGGAATGTATGTAAGTTCAGTTGAGATTGAAAGAAATGAAAAAATTTTAAGAGTGATAATTGACACTTCTCGACCGGGAATAATAATCGGCAGGAGCGGGGATGGTGCAGTCAAACTTAAGGAAGAGCTTGTAAAAGAAATGATTAAAAAAGGAGTCGCGACATCAAAGGTAGATCTAAAGATTGACATAAAAGAAATTAAATCTCCTGAATCAAACGCTTCAATTGTGGCCCAAATGATAGCTGAAGGGCTTGAAAAGCGACTTCCTTACAGAAGAGTTATGAAACAAATTGTTGAAAAAGTTATGGCAAACCGAGATGTAAAGGGTGTAAAAGTGACTCTTGCTGGGCGTCTTGCGGGAGCGACGATTTCAAGGTCGGAGACTCACAAACTCGGCAGGATCCCTCTTCAAACTTTCAGAGCCGATGTTGATTTCGCCAGACATGAGGCTAGACTTCCTTACGGCAATCTCGGAATAAAAGTTTGGATATACAGAGGAGAGATATTTTCCAATAGACAAGGAGCGTAACGACTATGTCTATTGAGAACCCAACCCCATTTTTATGAATAATATAAATAAAAAAATAAAAAAATATTTTAAAAAACAGGTGTGGAGCCTTAGATTTGGTCGACCTTTAAAAATGGAGCTGGGTGGTGATTTTCTAAAACTCACTACCGTTCGTTAAGAAAATCTACCATGTTATTCCCTAAAAAAGTAAAATATCGAAAATGGCACACGATGAGAAAGCATCCCGACAAGGTTGGTGTTGCTTCACGTGGTACAGAGGTAAGCTTCGGTTCATTTGGTCTCAAAGCTCTTGAATACGGCAGAATAAAATCCAACCAGATTGAGGCTGCAAGAAAAGTGATCTCACGTCTGCTGGGGAAAACAGGAAAGACCTGGATTCGCATTTTTCCCGATATGCCTTATACTGCAAAACCTGCCGAGGTCAAACTTGGTAAAGGTAAGGGTGATTTGCAGGGTTATGTTGCACCCGTAAAAGCCGGAAGAATTCTTTTTGAGGTAGATGGAGTAGAAGAAAGCATTGCCAGGGAATCACTTCGTAAAGCCGGAACCAAACTTCCCATAAAAACAAAAGTGGTGGCCCGATAGATAACATTAGAGGCATGAAGGATTTAAAAGAAAAAAATAAAAATGATTTAATGAAAATCCTGCGCGAAAAACAGGAAGCACTAAGAGCTTTCAGATTTGGAATTGCGGGAAGTAAAGTGAGAAATGTCAGAGAGGGTCGGGCTATAAGAAAAGAAATTGCAAGAATACAAACAGAGCTATCCTCAAGAAATAAATAATGAAATGACAAACGACCAACAACAAACAGCCAATAAAGGAAAAATATTAAGCGGAACCGTAGTATCTGACAAAATGAAAGACACTGCAGTTGTTCTAGTTGAGAGATTTGTTAAACATCCCCGATATGGCAAATACATCAAAAAAAGAAAAAAATACAAAGTTCACGATCCCGAGAACAGTGTTCACATTGGAGATAAGGTAAAAATTATTGAAACTAGGCCGATTTCAAGACATAAACACTTCAAAATAATGTAAAGATCAAAAATTAAAATGCAAAATTATATATCAAAAAGTAAAAATGTATTTAGATTCAATTTTTTGAATTTTTCATTGTAATTTTGATTTTTGATTTTTAAATTTTTATTTAAATATGATACAACCGCGTTCCATTGTTAAAATCACAGATAATTCCGGCGCAAAAATCGGAAGGGTTTTCAAGGTACTCGGAGGTTCAAAGAGGAGGTATGCTCAGATTGGAGATATAGTTGTGCTTTCTGTCCAAGTTGCTCAACCGAGGAAAACAGTTAAAAAGAAAGATGTGCTGTATGCGGTAATAGCGAGACAAAAATTTCCATATAGACGCTCTGACGGATCATATATCAGATTTGACGATAATGCAGTAATTCTTATTGATAAAGTAAAACATGAGCCGCTTGCTGGAAGGGTCTTTGGGCCTATTCCTCGCGAACTCTCTGATATGGGTTATCAGACAATAATTTCTCTGGCACCGGAGGTAGTTTAGAAAATCAAAATTATGAAATTAAAGAAAGGAGATAAAGTCATAATAATAAGTGGAAAGGACAAAGGAAAAACTGGTGAAATTATTCGCTCTCTTCCTCGTGAGAGTAGAATTGTCGTAGCGGGGGTTAACCTTAAAAAGGTTCATAAAAGACCAACAAAAAGCAATCAAAAAGGTCAGATAATAGACATGGCTGCACCATTTCACGTTTCAAATGCAATGTTAATTGATCCAAAGAATAACAAACCGACAAGAATCGGATATGAGGTAAGTGAAGGAAAGAAGATAAGGGTTGCGAGAAAAAGCGGTACAACGATAAGTTGAAAGTTACAAGGTAAAAGATAAAAGGAAAAAGATGGAAAGTCTAAAAGAAAAACAGAAAAAAGCATTCGAAGCCCTCAAGGAGAAATCGGGTTATAAAAATCCCATGCAAACCCCAAGGATTTCAAAGGTGATAGTATCATCTGGAGTTGGTTCGATTAAAGATAAGAAAAAAATAGATCTTGTAATTGATCGACTTTCGAAAATTACCGGGCAGAAACCTTCAGTGCGCGGGGCCAAGCAATCAGTAGCGGCTTTTAAAATTAGAGAAGGTGATCCAGTTGGGCTACAGGTTACGCTTCGCGGTAAACGCATGTATGATTTTATTGACAGACTGCTTAATATCGCTCTTCCCCGAACGAAAGACTTCAGAGGGGTGTCATTAAATTCAATTGATGAAATGGGTAATTATACTCTTGGGATAAGAGAACATACTATTTTTCCGGAAACCAGCGATGAAGACTTAAGGGATGTGTTTGGAATCTCTGTAACTTTTGTTACAACATCAAAAAATAAAAAAGAGACAGAGAACTACCTAAGATTTATAAATTTTCCTTTTAGAAAAACTGAAGAAGTAAAAGAGAAGAAACAGAAAAGAGTCAGAAGAAAATCCGAAGAAAAATAAAAAAGGACGATTAATCGTCCCAACAACCAAATCTCATATTTAGATCAGCAGCTGTGATTCTTTCTGCTTCTCTGGCTGCTTCAAATAAGCGCGCCATTTGTGCTTTGATGACAGCTTCACGTCTGGCAATTTCCTTTTTATCCTTGACTGGATCCAGAAATTTCAGGTGTTTTACCCTTTCTCGAAGAACTTTTGGGTCTCCATACATTTTATGCATGTGTCTGCCCACCTAGAATCTATGTATCATATTAATATTAAAAATAGAAAAGTCTATTGGATAAAAATTAGTTTAGTGTTTGACAATATATGGCCAGATTGCTAGCATGTAGCCCACGCTTGTTGGCGTTTTTTATTTCTAATGGCTAAAAAATCTGTAATTGCACGTTCGCTTAAAAAGCCCAAATTCTCTACCAGAATCGTACGGCGCTGTTTTCGTTGTGGTCGTAAACGAGGATATTTGAGAGATTTTGATCTTTGTAGAATTTGTTTCCGTGAATTGGCAAATGAAGGAAAAATCCCCGGCATAAAAAAATCATCATGGTAACAGATCCAATTTCAGATATGGTGGTGAGACTCAAAAACGCTGATAGAGCTCGCAGGCAAGTTGTTTCTTTTCCTTACTCTCAACTAAAGGAGAAAATCTGTGAAATCTTACAGAAAGAAGGTTTTGTTAAATCTTTTTCAAAGAAAGGTAAAAAGATAGCTAAAACAATTGAAGTAGAACTTAACTCTGAATCAAAAAAAATAAAAGGAGTAAAAAGAATTTCAAAACCATCGAGGAGAATTTATTTTAAATCATCAGGTTTGAGGCCTGTAAAAAGCGGATACGGTGTATTGGTAATATCGACACCAAAAGGGATCATGACTGGGAAAGAAGCAAGAAAAGTAAGAACCGGCGGTGAGGCTCTCTTTGAAATATGGTAGTTATGCATACTAATTTACGAATCATGCGAATATACGAATCACTACGAATAATTTAACTAATGTCACGTATAGGAAAAAAAGAAATAGTTATTCCTGAGAAAACTGAAGTACAGATTCAGAATGGCAAGATCATAGTTAAAGGGCCACATGGTGAATTAGAAAGAATTATTCCAGATGGCTTTGAAATAAAACTATCCGAAAATAAATTGACAATAAAACCAAAAAGAGAAGAGATGGTCTCTTTGTGGGGGACTTATGCATCACATCTGGTTAATATGATAAAGGGTGTAAATACTACATATGAAAAGAAACTTATTATTGAAGGCATTGGATATAAGGTAGAAAACAAAAGTGACAAACTTCAGTTTGCTCTAGGTTTTTCACATCCGATAATAATTGATATTCCCCAGGGCATCAAAGTCGCAGTTGAAAAAAACAATATTAGTATTTCGGGGGTTAATAAAGAAACAGTTGGAAGCTTTGCGGCAGAACTTCGCGATTTGAAAAAACCTGAACCTTATAAAGGCAAAGGAATAAGGTATTTTAATGAAGTAATAAAAATTAAGCAGGGGAAGAAGACGGTATAAACAACTTACAAAAAACAACTCACAACCAACTTAAATGCCGGGGCAACTAAATAAAAAAATAACAAAGAGAGAAAGAAGGCACCGCAAGATAAGGGCTAAAATTTTTGGCACACCGGAAAGACCGAGACTCTCTGTTTTTAAGTCAAATAAATTTCTTTATGTCCAGCTGGTAGACGATATTGATGGAAAAACTCTGGTTTTTCAATCAAGTAAAGGTTTGAAAGGTAAAACAGATATGGAGAAAGCAAGTGCTCTCGGAAAGAATGTAGCAGAGTTGGCACAAAGCAAAAAAATTTTAAAAGTTGTGTTTGACAGTGGCGGGTTCGGTTACACTGGTAAAATCAAGGCATTCGCTGAGGGGGCAAGAGAGGGAGGACTAAAATTCTAAAGCAAAATTTAAAAAGCAAAATGTAAAATGATTAATACAGAAGAACAAAAAGTAACAGAAGAAGTAAAAAAAACAGATGGACCTGTTTTAGATATTCCGCAGCTTAGAAGTGAACCTGCTAAAAATTTTACAAGAACGCAAAGACCAGAAAGAAAAAAGAATCCCAGAAAAATTTCCCGACGTAAGGAATCAAGAGTAAGACCTGAATTTGATCACAAACTCATTGATATTAGACGTGTAACAAGAGTTGTTGCTGGTGGAAGACGCTTCAGTTTTTCGGTGACATTGGCCGCAGGAAATCACAAGGGATCAGTTGGAGTTGGTCAAGGTAAAGCGGGGGACACTCCACTTGCAATTGAAAAGGCGCTCAGAGACGCCAAAAAGAATATGATTCAGATAAATCTTACAAAAGAAAATTCCATACCCCATGAGACAGAAGCAAAATTTGGAGCATCAGAAATATATATTAAACCCGCATTAGGAAGAGGAGTTCTTGCTGGCAGCTCCGCAAGGATTATTCTGGAGCTAGCCGGTCTCACAGGAATCAATGCAAAAATCCTTTCTGGTTCAAAAAACAAGACCAATAATGCCAAGGCAACCATAAAAGCATTAGCAAGTCTGTCGTCAAGGTAGAATACTTGTCCCGTTAGAAATTTTTTTTTTAATCAAATGACAATTAAAGAAGAAGACAAAAAGACTAAAACCTGTAGAATAGGCCAGACTATTATTTGTAAAATTTTCTAATGGGATGCAAACACATAATCTAAAAAGAAAAAATAAAAATAAGAAGGCTAGACTTGTCGGTAGAGGTGGAAAGCGCGGCAAGACTTCCGGCAGGGGCACTAAGGGACAAAATGCCAGGGCTGGAAGAAAAAAGCGTCCAGAAATAAGAGATATTATAAAAAAAATTCCTAAACTTCGCGGTAGGGGGAAAAATTCTAATAAAAGCATTCAGTGGAAACCTGTTACTTTAAATCTTGATATACTTGAAAAAAATTTCGAGAACGGAGAGACAGTTTCTCCCTCGAGTGTCATTGGGAAAGGAATAGCAAAAAAATCGGAAGTCCATACTCGTGGCATAAAAATTTTATCTGATGGGAAAATCACAAAGAAACTTATCATTAAATCAATTTCAATGTCAAAAAATGCGCATGAGAAACTTTCAAAGGCTGGTACAACCATAAGTTAATCTATCAAAATCTTAAAATGGGGTATATTAAAATATAAAATGAGTATCAAGTAATATGAATCATAATTTTGTAATTATTAAAATTTAGGCGGATAAATGGATAACTTTAAAGAAAAAATTAGACTGATATTTACTGACAAGGTCTTGCGCAAAAGAATGCTTTTTGTTCTCGGAGCCTTGGTGGTATTTCGCCTTCTTGCCCATATTCCTGTGCCGGGCATTGATACTGAAAGATTATCCAGTTTCTTTTCGGGTAATGAGCTTTTGGGACTCCTTAACCTCTTCTCTGGGGGAGGGCTATCAAATCTCTCAATAATAATGCTTGGGGTGGGGCCCTATATTACGGCATCAATCATAATGCAGCTTCTTACGATTGTATTTCCGAAACTCAAAGCGCTTTATCAAGAGGAAGGAGATGCTGGAAGAAAAAAATTTACCCAATATTCAAGGATTCTCACTGTTCCTCTTTCAATAATTCAGGGATATGCATTTCTTACACTTTTAACTAAGCAAAATGTTATACCAGTTCTACCTTTTTTTGACATGGTCACAAACATAATTATTATTACCGCCGGCTCTCTGCTGTTGATGTGGATAGGAGAACTCATTACGGAATTCGGTATCGGAAACGGAGTTTCTCTCATTATTTTTGCTGGCATTGTAGCATCCCTTCCAAGCCAGATTACTCAGCTTGTCTATACATTTGATATTTCCCAGATTCCTTTGTACCTTGCTTTTCTTGTTGCTGCATTGGCTATTATTTTCGGTGTTGTAGTTATAACTGAAGCGGAAAGGCCAGTACCAATAACCTATGCCAAAAGAGTGCGAGGATCAAGAGTTTATGGCGGTCTTTCAACATATCTGCCGCTTCGGGTTAATCAGGCGGGGGTAATCCCAATAATTTTTGCCCTATCAATCCTCCTTTTCCCGCAGTTGATTTTCAGCTTTCTTTCAACAGTTGATAATGCTACTCTGCAAAGCATAGGGAAATTTGTTACGGCAATAATTGCTAACCAGTGGTTCTATGCGATCGCCTACTTTGTAATGGTATTTCTTTTTACATACTTTTATACGGCAATCACTTTTGATCCGCATTCTATTGCCACGAATCTGCAGAAAAACGGAGCCTTCATCCCCGGCGTGCGACCCGGAGACTCAACTGCTGAACATCTTTCAAAAATTCTTACTAGGATAACTTTGGTTGGGGCTTTATTTCTTGGTGTAATTGCAGTTTTGCCTCTTCTAATGCGCTCTCTTACAGGGATCGCCAATCTTGCAATAGGCGGTACCGCACTTCTCATTGTTGTCTCAGTTGTAATTGATCTCATTAAGAAGATTGACGCACAAGTTTCGATACGCGAATACTAAAGGAAAATTAAAATTTGAAATTTAAATATCAAAATTACAGTCCAAAATTTACTAAATATATATGGTATTAGAAGTGGAGCTAATAAAAAAAGCACATGAATCGACTAGAACTATTTCTCTTTAGATAATCACAAGGCCATTTCAACCTGGCAGGCTGACACGGTTGTTAGGTTAAAAATTTGGCAAAATATCTGTAAGCAAGTAAGCTATTTAAATGGCAATAAAAACATTCATATTAATGGGCAGGCCGGGGTGCGGCAAAGGCAGGCAGGCAACAGTGCTAAAAGAAAAAACCAACTTCGATATTTTCTCAACAGGCGGCAGGTTCAGAGAAATAGCTTCCCAAAAAAATGATCTTGGAGGCCGTGTGGGAGAGATTATGAATTCCGGAGCTTTGATGCCAAATTGGTTTGCAAGCTTTTTATTTCAAGAAAAAATTTTTTCCCTTAATACTGATGAGGGAATAATATTTGAAGGGGTGGGGCGTATGGAACCAGAGGCAAGACTTTTTTCAGAAATTGCTTTCTGGCTGGGTAGGGATTTCAGAGTCCTTCACCTTAATGTTTCCGAGGCCACTGTTAAGGAAAGAATCTCAAAAAGATTAAAAGAAGAAGGAAGGGTTGATGATGATCCTCTCAGGCTCCAGACTCGTTTTGATGAATTTGAAAAACACACAATTCCTGCAATAAATTACTTCCGCTCAATTGGAAAGGTTATTGAAATTGACGGAATGCCCGCCCCGGAGAAAGTATTTGAAGAAATTTGGAATAAAATTTCGTCTTTAATTTGACTTTGTCTAATAAAAAATTACCGCTTTGCAGGATTGCAACGTTACGAATATTGCTCATACGAATAATATGATAACTATAAAAACCAAAAAAGAAATTGAAACCCTTAAAGAGGGGGGGAGAAGGCATGCGCAAATCCTTAAAGAAATAGCAAAAGAAGCTGTTTCGGGGGTAAGCACAAAATTTTTAAACGACTTTGCTATAAAAAAAATTGAAGAATTCGGAGATAGGCCGGCATTTCTTAATTACAAACCAAAAGGATCAATGAGACCATACCCCGCGGCATTGTGTGTCTCCGTAAATGATGAAATAGTTCACGGTATTCCAAATGAAAAAAATAGAATTATTAAAGATGGTGATATTGTGACTTTTGACTTGGGACTTATCCACAAAGATCTGATTACTGATGCTGCTATAACAGTAGGTGTTGGAAAAATTTCAAAAGAAGATAAAAAATTGATTAAAGCAACACGCGAGGCTCTGAAGGCAGCAGTCAATGTTGCAAAAGAAGGAAATACGACAGGGGATATTGGTCAGGCAGTTCAGGATATTGCAGAAAAATATGGCTTTGGGATCGCAGAGGGCTTAAGTGGTCATGGTGTAGGATACTCTGTTCATGAAGATCCATACATTCCAAATATCGGAGTAAGGGGTCAGGGAGAAAAGTTGGTTGCCGGAATGGTAATTGCAATTGAGCCGATGTTTACAACCGGAAAGGGAGGAATTGTTTTAGACAAAGACGGCTATACATACAAAACTAAAGACGCAAGTAATGCAGCCCATTTTGAACACACAGTAGCTATAACAGATGGAAAGCCGGTTGTGTTAACAGAATAGGCAATTTTTAATTTTTAATTTACAATTTTTAATCAATGTAGTAGTTATTTAATGTTTAACATGTAAAAATCTATGGAAAAAACACTGGTCATAATAAAACATGATGGGATACAGCGCTCGTTGATTGGAGAAATAATCAAGCGTATTGAAAGAACCGGACTTAAGATTGCAGCACTGAAAATGTTCGTTCCAGACAGGAATAAAGCTGGGGATCATTATAATAAAAATGATGGGTGGTGTGAAATTGTTGGCCAAAAAACAATTGAGAATTTAAAAAAACAGGGGAAGGGGGCAGAAAAAACCGCTCTTGAATACGGCAGAGATGTGCTTACTGCTCTCATTAATTTTATTACTCTTGGTCCGGTGATTGCTATGGTTGTTGAGGGAAATCAAGCTGTGGGAATAGTCAAAAAACTTGTCGGAGACACAGAACCACTCACATCAGATGTTGGAACGATACGTGGTGATCTAACTCTTGATTCATATGATATGGCAAATACCAATGGAAGAGCGGTTAGAAACCTGATTCATTGCACTGATAAACCGGAAGAAGCCCAGCGTGAAATCAATATCTGGTTTTCTCCCGAAGAAGTAATAAATTACAGGTTGGTACAAGAGCAAATTCTATATGATGTTAATATTGATGGAATATTGGAATAATTTATTATTTGAAATTTTTAATTTTCAAAAAAAGACCAACTCTGAAGATTAAAAACATTGAAAATTCAATGTAAATTGAGAATTGATAATTGAAAATTATTTGGTTTGTTTCCTAATAATTTTTACATCTTTTCTTCATTGACAGTAGGTCTATAATTAAGAGCAGGGTTATTTGGCATATTATCTAGATTAAAGTAATTTTTAGGGAGTCCTATAGCGTCGCGTTTTAATGAGCGTTAACACATTCAGCAAAGCGCGATTGCGGACACCCACCTTAGTATTCACTAGGGCAATATGACCAAGTAGCCCGTAAAGAAAATCCCGCAGTAGCGGGATTTTCTTTACCTGACCCTAATTAAATATTTTAAATAATATACGTAAGACCATCATGCTAAAAAATAATACTAATTTACTTTATGACAATTTAATATATTTATTTAACAGGGTAAACTTTTTCTACTATTTTTTTGAAAGTTTCAGGATTTTCGGTAGCAAGATCGGCAAGAATTTTTCTGTCCAACGCGATCTTGTTCTTTTTAAGGGCATCAATAAATTTTGAATACGAAAATCCCAACGGTCGAAGCGCTGCATTGATACGCACATTCCATAGTCTGCGGAAATCACCCTTTTTATCTCTGCGATGGGCAAATGCATAAGTGCCGGCATGAAAAACTGCTTCTTGCGCTGCTCGCTCCTTGCTTTTGCGAGCATGTCTGTAGCCTTTGGTCATACGCAGGATATTTCTTCGGTATTTTCTTGCGTTGATTGCTTTTTTTACTCTAGTCATATAAATAAATTAAAATTTAAAATTTAAAAATCAAAAATCAAAATTATATGTTGACTAAATAGCGGGAACGAGATTTATTACTCATTGAAAAGTTACGAGACTGTTTTCTTTTAAGCTGTGCCCTTCTTCCTTCCTTTGCATTAAAGTGATTTTGACCCGACTTGCGCGCTAAAACTGCACCACTTTTAGTGACTTTCAATCTCTTTAAAAACGACTTATTAGTTTTCATGGCCATTTTGAGCTTACTATACTACCTTTTTTATTTACCTATGCAAGTCCAACTTTTTACTTTCAATTTTCAACTTACTTAGCTTTTTCAATCAAAACTGAAAGACCTTTAGGACTTCTGGTTGGGGGGTCGGCAATTTTGAATTCAGTACTGACAAGCTTGAGAACTCTGTCCAGACGTTCCCGCAGAAAATTTTGATTGAGATATTTAGTTCTGCCTGGCAAAAAAAGATCGATTTTTATCCTATGACCTTCAGAGAGCCACTCACTCGCTTTTTTTGCTTTAAGAGCCAGATCATGCTCGCCGGTGCCGACTTTGACCTGAATTGATTTAACTTCTACTGTCTTTGATTTTGTTTTTGCCTGTTTTTGCTTTTTATTTTCTAGATACCTGTATTTGCCTATATCCATTATTTTGGCAACTGGTGGCACTGAATTAGGGGAAATTTCAATTAAATCAAGACCAAGCTCATCTGCTTTAGAAAGAGCCTCTTTAAAGGGAAGTTCTCCAAAATTTTCTCCTTCGGGACCTATTACCCTAAGGCTTGAAGCTTTTATCTGCTGATTAAATCTGACGTTACTCAATTAATTCTACTCTACCAAATTATTTTTTATTTGCAAATATTTTAAATCCTTAAATCCAAAGCAATACAAGACCCATAATGAATAATACGATAACGTTGTGGACTGCATTTAGGGTAAAAAATTTAAAAGTTCTATTTTCCCAGAGTATTGATCCTATGAGAATAGGGACTTGAAACCCTAACCAAATCCAAAACACAAGAGAAGACACACCCTCAATTGTTCCAACTTGAAGAAGGTTTAAAAAATAAGCCAGTATATATGCAGAAACAAGTGTAAAAATAAAAGAGCTAATGTATTGCTTCTTCATTCCTTTTGCCTTTACTGCTTCTATTTTTTCGGCAGCTACATTTGACTCCCTCATCCAGAGTTTGCCAAAAAGCGGTCCGTACCAAAGCCAGCCAAAAAGCATTCCGACGATTGCTGCTAATAGAACGCCAAATAAACTAATCATTTGTTTATATTAAAATTATTATTCTTAAATTATACACTAATTAAAAACATCGCCCCGATTACGGGGCGATGTTTTTAATAATTAACATTAACGTTAGTTTCTCCTCCGACATTCACACTTCCATTAGTTCCTGAGCTTCCAGTGTTTGTATTTGTGTTAACAGATCCTCCACCTGGTGTGTTTGTATTAACACTGCCGCCAGCATTTGTAGAAGTGTTGGCTGAAGTTGTAGCTTGCGAGTTACTTTGAGTTTCAATCTTAATATTGATAATTCCACTCAAAACTTTGTTTGAATTAGCAATGATCTTTGCTTCTTGAGCATGCTGCATTGCTTCATCAAATTTAGCAAAGGCTTGCGCATAGGTCCCCGCAACAAGTGCAGCCTCTCCGGAAGCAAAAGAGTCTTCTGCCAAACTAATGTGCATATCTACACTAGCTTTAATCTGGCTGGATAAGCTTCCCTTTTTTCTTTCAACGAAGGATTTGACTTCATTGATTTTATTTTGAGCAGCCTTCATTTTGCCTCTTGCAGCAGCCTCAACCTCAACACTTACACTTACAGAATTTAGAGCTTTAATTCTTGCCGTACTTGTTGAGTTAATTCTCGCTCTAACTTTCTCAATTAAAGAAGAAATCACTGCTTTAGCTTGAGAGTCGGCATTAGATTCAAGTGAAACTAAAACCGCCTCATGGGCTTTCAAACTTGCTTCAAGTCCTGACAGTACACCAGCTTTCTCATCTGCATCCTTCTCCTCATTTATTCGAGCTGCCTGCTCCATGGCAGCAGTGGCATGAGATTCAAAAGAGCTTTCAAGCTCTGCTCCAATAGAACTTGTTAGTTTGCCTTCTGCAGCGAGCTCTTCTGCTTCAGCAAGACGTCTGTCAGCAAGGTGCGCTTGCCAAGATGCCTCAGCTTCCCCATTTACTTTTACAGCACTTACGATTTTCTCATTGACGTTAGTTTTCCAGTCATAAAGAAAATTTCCTGGATTGCTTGCTTGTGCCCCGGCAGAAGCGCCGAGAGCCACAACAATAACAATTAATATTGCGATAGGCATGATAGTTAGTTAATTAATAATTTATTCATAGTGTTTCCTAAAACACTACTATATATTAAGACGATTAACAGTAAAATATCATTACACCCCTCGATTAATAACCAGTTTTTGTTTCAGAATCAGCAGTTACCTCAAAAAAGTCTCCCATCAGCGCACTGACTTTTTGAAGGGACTCTATGCATACTTTTCGCTTATCTTCTGTTGAAAGATCACTGCAATCTTTTGTCATTTGAGCACTAGCTTCATTCATCTGAGCTGAAAATTCCTTTACAGTATCTGGTCTTTTTGCCTCACGGATGTAAAGAACTCCCACAATTACAAGAGCAATTGAGAGAACCCAGATAGCTATTGTTTTTGAATCTGACATATATTTCCTATTTATTAATTAAATAATAATTTATAATCCAATTTCTTCATGAAGAAAGAGTGAATTATTCTTCATGTTTATTATATAATATATTTATGGAATTTGGCACAGAAGGAGCAACAGAAATTGTGGAATCAACTGAAGAGTTGGGGGTAATAATAAACTCAGTAATTGAACTTCAGCGCAAATGCAAGCAGTATGTTTCTGAACAAAGTGAGGATTTTCTTACTGATTTATATAGCAGGGGGCTTCTGAAGGTGGGCAAGAATCCTCAGGGAGAAATAGTGGCGACTTTTTACCAACTCCCACTCAATATTTTATTAAGCGATTCTGATCAGGAACAGATATTTCGAATCGGGGGGCTCTCAACACAATTTACTCCCGATTCAGTAAAAGTCCTTTTAAAGATGCTTAAAGATCTGGAAAATGAAATAATAACTATGCATAAAAAAGTTATTGCCACCTCAAAAAATGCAGCGATTGCAAAATATTTAAAAAGGTCGGCATGATTGAAGTAACATTTGAGGAAGCGCTTCTGCGTTATCCTCAGGCGATTGAACTCTACCTTTCAAGATCAGGCAAATCTGCTGAAGAGTATAAGGGTAATAAATTTTTTGTAGGGAATTTATAATTATTATAAAAATCAATAAACATAAAATCATCCAATGACGATTTTATGTTGAGTTTTCTTCTAACTTTCCAACATCTTTCAGGAAAGCATTTTCCTACACTCTTTACCGCGTTTTTGATTCAAACTCTTTTATGGTTTCTTTCCAACATTCAGTGTTAAATACTAATCTTTATTTTCTCCAGGTCAATTTTTGCTATCATTAAATTATGAATTTAGTAGAAAACAAAAAAGCGTATTTTAATTACGAAATTCTAGAAAAACTGGAAGCTGGTATTGAATTGCTTGGGTTTGAAGTGAAATCACTGCGTAAAGGACAAGGGTCTTTAGATGGATCACATGTCACAATTCATAATAATGAAACATATTTGATTAATGCAACTGTTTCTCCATATCAGCCCGCAAATACTCCAAAGGATTATGAGCCGAGGCGAAACAGGAAATTGCTACTAACAAAAAAAGAGATATCCCAGCTTATAGGAACTGAAAAGCAAAAAGGTTTGACAATTGTTCCATTAGCGATATATAGTAAGGGGCCAAAATTGAAGGTTTCTCTTGGAATCGTACGCGGTAAGAAAAAGTTTGATAAACGTCAGTCTATAAAGAAGCGCGAATCTGAGAGAGACTCGAGACGGATACTGAAATACGAGTAAGCTCTTTGAAATATTTACCCTTGATTTTTTAAAAAATTTATTAGGGTTAAGATTGAACCCCGTATGAGGAACTTCAGAAATGGAGTTCCTCATACGGGGGTGAATTGCTTTGACAGAGGAGTTGGTCAAAGTATGCAATGGAGAGCCGTGGTAACTCTTTAATCTGCCACAAATGATAATTGCAAATTCAATTGTCGCAAAGCGAATCCTTTCTCCGTATTTCGGAGTAAATGATCTTGCTTTCGCTACCGCTCGAGGTTAACTCGCGATGGCGACGTCAACTTCCGCAAAGTCTGTGAGCGGAATGTTGGTGTAATATTATCGGACTATGGAAAATGTTCGTCTCAACATTTTCCGAAAAATTGAGGCTAGGCAATTTAGGGTTTTGTTTGCTTTAAACCTAATTTGCTTAAATCCGCCAGTGGGCGGAAAAACAAACTATCCATTGTAGAAATATTTTGATAAATCTTTTGCACGGGAGTTCACTACTCCCCACCTCCACAAAATAGAACCTTTGATTTTTACTGGTGATTGTCGGCAAAAACTTCGTGAATTGCTGCGATTGCCGCTGGGGCTATTAGCCACGCTAGCAATTCTTCAATAGGAACTGAGTGTCCAAAAAAAATTATTCTTTGCAAAAAATCTCCGTCTGGGAAAAACCACAAACTCAGTTTTAGTGAAAAGTATTCAACCTGTAATCCGAGAATTAGTACAACAAAGCCGAATTTTAAAACGCGCGGCACAAGCTCTCGGTACTGGGCTAAACATATTGCAGTTAAAAACATAAGAAGCAATAATATATAAATATAGAAAAAAGGAATATCTGGCTGAAGCAACCTGATAACAATTACAGTAACTAGCCCAATAATCATAAATCCAAGAGCTAAAAATTTTTCTTTGCTATTAAAATTTGAAGCCCGGTTCTCATCGAAGAAATATTCATAAACTAGTACATAAAATATCCAAAATAGCGATCCCCAAAGAAACGATTCAAAAGGGATTCCTAAGATACTGATCCCAGTTGAGGCGAAAAGGGGATTGTCCCAATAACTCCAAGCTTTGCTGTAATGGCCTATCCAGTCTATAAGCACGCTTCCGGGGATGCTCCAAAGCAGGGCTTCCAAAATATACTGATGCCTGTTTATATGTATTTTGTATAGAAAAAACAAAGACGGCAGACCCCAAGATACTAAAAGGTAATAGGGAGCATTGAAGTTTAATTTTAGAGAAATGTATCCCACTATCAACTGATATAAAATTAATAACAGGAATTGTCTTTTCTTTTTTGGAGAGATATGTCTCACCTGAAAATTTTAACATGTCTTGTTTTTGTTTTTAAACATGTAATGTATTTTTAGAACTTGAAAAGGATAAGAGATATCTCATTTGAAACCAAGTGATGAAGAGATTGTGGTTATGCTTAGAGCAGAGTGCCGTGAAAGATGGCGTGATGATTTCCTCCGCTTCGTTAAATTACATCCCCTCGCATCTAATGAAATGCAAATGCAAAAATAGATCACTATTGTTATTCTGGGAATTTTGATAGCGATTATGGCCTTATTTTAATGTTTTCTTAGTGCTTGACTTAAAACTTTTTTTCTGCTATATTTAATGTGCAAAGAAGCTACTATAGAGATTAGTCGACTAGAGACGCTATTTTTGTATTTTAACGATAAAAATTAAATTAATGACAGGTACAATCAAAAAACTTTTGAAGGACAAGGGTTTCGGTTTCATCCAGACGGCTGAAGGCGGAAAGGACCTTTTCTTTCATAGCAAGGAACTTGTTGGAGTAGAATTCGATTCTCTCAACGAAGGCGATGCTGTTTCTTTTGAAATAGCAGAATCTGAAAAAGGACCAAACGCCGTGAACGTGCAGAAAGCTTAATACTTTCTTAAAACAAAAAACCGCCTTAACATTCAGTTGGGGTGGTTTTTTGTTTTTTAAAATTATCTTTTCTTTTTTGGAGATATATGCCTCACCTGAAAATTTTATCATGCCTTGCTTTTTGTTTATCAAAGAGTAATGTAGCCACAGAACCCTTTTTAGGAGATCCCTCTATGAAGCCAGGAGCAACATTTGTTGGGACGAAGATTCTCTTTGCTGTCGAGATTCAAGGGCGGGGCGGGGATTCGGTTCAAGACAAATACTTTGTCACAGCTGAGGAGGCGATCTTTGCAAGCGCACTGGATGGGCGAAATCTGGAACCACAAGAAGTTGAAGTAATGGAGTTTTCAGACGGTAATTTGATGCTAGATCCCAACTTCGTTTCACTTAGCAAGGGGCCAACAGAAGAGGAGCGGAGAAAGTTGCTAGACAATCTTACTCCTGCTCAGCGTCTCATATTGAGAGGTGGTAAGTGATTCCTGAAAGAGTGCTTCAGGTAGTTGATCTTTACGAAAAAAAGTTTCAGGAATTGGCTCGTAACTATAAAGACGGCATTCCTAAAATAGATTTTCCTCACAGTCGCTTTTTTAATGTTTGTTTGCCCTTGATGGCTGATCAAGAAAGCCTTGGCCATTGTTGGGGGATGCTTGATCAAATGAGATAATTTGTAAGACGAGATGATATTGAAAAAGCAGTAAGATGGCTTTGTTTCATCCAAGGAGTTCTTTGGAGAAACGGTGTTTATACAATTGATGAGTTACGTGAACACAATCGTCCCGAAAGCTAAGGGCGATTTTTTTATCAAAAATTTTTAATATTTTGATTATTTTACAAATTCCTCTATACCCCATGAGATAAAATTAATTGAACTTGCTTTGTAAATACATTTTGCTGTTTTAACAGAAATATTGTAAAAATTGTAAGTTCTTATCTCACAGGGTATACTACTTTGCACTTATGGCGGAAAAACCTGATAAAAAAAGGCAATTTAAGGTGATTATAAAGAAAGGACCGAAGCTCTCGGCCGGCGGAAATAATCTCTGGAAAAACCTAATTTCAGTAATTATTATTTTTCTTATACTCTCAACGGTCTACTCTGCAATCACAGAAGGCAGAAAAAAAACTGAAGAAATCCCCCTTACCACTCTTGCAAATGACATAAACGAAGGTAAGGTGACCAAAGTTGTGGTGGAAGGAGATACTCTAACAGCAAGTTATGTTGAAGGTCAGGAAAAGAAATCAAAAAAAGAAGAAGGTACGGCCCTGACGGAAACGCTTTCACGCTACGGAGTTACCGCAGAGAGGCTCTCAAGTGTCTCAATTGAAGTAAAGAGACAAAGCGGTTTTGGTTACTGGATTCTCAATCTCGCACCAATAATAATTCCAATTCTCTTCATTCTCTTCTTTATTTGGTATTTATCTCGACAGGTCAAAGGCGCTGGCATGCAGGCATTTACATTCGGCCAGTCCAAAGCCCGCATAACATCTCCTGATGACAAGAAGCAGAGAGTTACTTTTGCTGATGTTGCAGGCGTAAAAGAGGCCAAGCAGGAACTCTCAGAAATTGTAGATTTTCTAAAAAATCCTAAAAAATTCCTTGATATCGGAGCCCAAATTCCTAAAGGAGTTTTACTTATGGGGCCGCCTGGATCCGGAAAAACTTTACTTGCTCGCGCTGTGGCAGGGGAGGCCAATGTGGCATTCTTTTCAATTTCAGGATCGGAGTTTGTTGAAATGTTTGTTGGTGTTGGTGCCTCTCGTGTCCGCGATCTCTTCCAGCTGGCAAAAAAGGCGGCACCAGCAATTATTTTCATTGATGAGATTGATGCTGTGGGGCGAGTGAGAGGAATCGGGGCAGGAGGAGGAAATGACGAGCGCGAACAAACGCTTAATCAGATTCTTGTTGAAATGGATGGTTTTGAACAAAATGAACGTCTAGTAATTATGGCGGCTACCAATCGCCCGGATGTTTTGGACCCAGCAATACTACGTCCCGGGCGTTTTGATAGACGTGTTGTTATTGATCTGCCTGATCGTAATGAAAGAGAGGAAATTTTAATTATTCATTCCCGCACTAAACCTTTTGCAGAAGATGTTAATTTAAAAGTTGTTGCTGAAAGAACCCCCGGTTTTTCCGGCGCCGATCTTTATTCACTAATGAATGAAGGGGCAATATTGGCAGCGCGGGAAAACCGGACAAAAATTTCTCAATTTGACCTGATTCGCTCCATTGAAAAGGTTATGTTAGGGCCGGAGCGCAAAAGCCATTTGCTTTCACAAAAAGAAAAAGAAATTACTGCTTATCATGAGGCAGGCCATGCTCTGGTTGCCTCAGTTTTAGAGTATGCCGATCCGGTGCATAAAATTTCAATAATTTCTCGTGGTAGAGCTGCGGGTTATACACTCAATCTTCCGTTGGAAGACAGAAAGCTGCAGTCAAAAAAAGAATTTCACGATGATATTGCTATGGCGCTGGGGGGATATGTTGCAGAAAAAATGATTTTTAATGACCTAACAACAGGTGCTTCAAATGATTTGCAAGTCTCGACCGCACTGGCTCGCGACATGGTTACCAAATACGGCATGTCAGAGAAAATTGGTCCTATCGCCCTTGAAACACCCGCAGGCAAACCGATATTTGGAAGGGGGTTTGATGAAAGAGATTATTCAGAAAAAGTGGGAGCTCTAATTGATGAGGAAGTTTCTAAAATCATGAAAGATGCACTTCTTCGCACTGAGAAAGTTCTGCGTGACCATAAAAAAGCCTTAAAAAATATCGCCGTGCGGCTTATTGAAGTAGAAACAATTGAGCGGGATGATTTTGAAAAAATCTTAATTGCAAACGGTATAACTCCTAAGAAGAAAAAAGACATCGAGCACCAGAAGTGATAGAACACAGATCATGAAACATGAAATTCAGGTAAAAGAAAAATAGCCGACAAAGAATAATAAATGAATCAAGTAAAAAAATTAAATCACGATACTATCGTGATTTAATTTTTTGGAAACTTTTACTGAAAACTTTACTGATTATCGGGATTTATTTCATCCTCAATAAACTGAGTTCTTTCGTCCAGCGTACCAAAGTGATGCACTCCGCCTTTTTTATCAACATACTCATATTCTCCTCGCGGTTTAACATCATCATCTAAAGGTTTTTCCATTTCTTCTGGCATGTTTTGATTTTTAAAGTATTGACTTAATAATCACACGATGTTATTATAATCACAGAAGTGAAAAAGTCAAGCTCTTAAATCAACAACCACGGAGGTCCGATGAGCGAACAAGCCACTTGGCTTGAGGTAGCGAATCGGATTCCTCCGAGTCGCACTATTGTAGTTGAGGGACGTCTAATTCTAAATAATCTGGAAAAATATCGCCGACGGCTAAAGCGACTTCAGGAATCAGACGGCGACGGGGACATAGGATTTATTGTAAACTCAAAAGGTGGCCATACTGCTGCAGGTCTTGAACTTTTCTATCTTTTCAGCAAGAGCCCAGTTAGAATTGTGGGAATAGTTAAGGGAGAGGCAAAATCAGCAGGTTTTATGGCTCTGCAGGGATGTCATGTAAGGCTTGCAACTTCAAAATCAATACTCCAGATACATGATCCGGAGAGATTTGATACAGCGCCCCCACTCGTTCACCATGAAATGACTCTCGATGAATATCTTGATATTCATCGAGGACGTTTCCCAAATATCAAAGCGGAGGTGGAAAGAGAAAGGGAAGAGGTTGTTACAATTCTTGCCAAGGTTTCTAAACTTAAGGATATAGTTTTTCTTGAAGAGTTTCTCAAAAGAGAGAAGGTGATGAATGCCGAGGAAGCACTTTCGTTAGGATTTCTTGATGGTGTTATCGAAGGGCCCGCTTTAATTTGAGCGGGCTTTTTTAATTAATAATTTTAAACTGCAATTGAACGGAGAATTTCACGTGCCTCCCCTGCAGTTTTTCCTTGACAAGAAAGAGCAATTTCAGGATCAGTTGTAATTATTTCACGTAGTTCGTTTTTTGCTCTCTGTACCTCTTCTTGATCGGCGACACCAGATTCTGCAACTTCCATAAGCGCGTGATAAAGAGGAGAGCCATCAACAAGCCGAACTTGCTCGGGTGTTAGATTTCTTTCACGGCCATAGGCGTTTGGGCCAATAAGCGGTTCGTTTTCATTCATAAATTAATTATACAATTATTATAATAAATTCAAGTTGCTTAAAAAATTATAATATTCAGCTGGTCTGAATAACATGTTTATCAGAAACAGCCTTATTTTATTTGAAAAAACCTTGAAAAAAGTATAATACTTGAGTCGCACGCATAGCTCAGTTGGTAGAGCAGGCGTCTTATACACGCCCGGTCCTAGGTTCGAGTCCTAGTGCGTGCAAAAAGTTTTCCACAGGGTCTTTCACAGAACCTCTCCACCGTGGTATTCTTTAAGTAGTTGCGGGTTCGCATTGACTATTATAAACCTTATCTCTTTTCATATGAAATCAATTAACGGTAAATTAATAACCGGGCTTTTTGTTATTGGACTTATTGTTTCTTTTTCTCCAACTGTTGTTGAAGCGCAAACTACAGGAGGAAGCTGTATAACTTTTTCAATACCAGCTTTACGACCAGGAGACAGCGGGATTAATGTCCAGAAACTCCAACAGTTTTTAATAGCACAAGGATTCTCAATTCCTGCCGGTGCAACTGGATACTTTGGTAACCAGACAAAATCAGCAGTTGCTTCTTTCATGCAAGCAAACGGTATTCAAAATTATGGCGGTTCGGCAACATATGGCTTTGCAGACCAAAGGGTGCTGACAAAAATTACAGAGCTCTCTTGCGGATCTGGCACAAATCCTAACCCAAACCCAAACCCAAACCCAAACCCAAACCCAAATCCTAACCCTATCGCAAGTTGTATAACTTTCTCGCCTCAGGCTTATGTTTACCTCGGCCCTGTTCCTAGTGGCGGTACCCAAGACCCAAGAACAGCTCGGGATGTGGCGAATCTTCAGCTCTTCCTGACACAGCGCAACTATATGGATATTGATCCTGGTGATCTTGCGCAGTCAGCGAATTCAGGATCTGCGAGGTTTGGGCCGCTTACCAGAATGGCAGTTGATAAATTCCTGCAAGATTTGGGAATGGGTTCAATTGTTGGAGGCAGTCTAGACCGCACCAGATTAGATAAAATCTCAGAAATCAGCTGTAACTCTTCCGGAGTACTCTGGCCAGATAAGCCAAACATATCAGCTGGACAGACTTCCACTCTACATTTTAATTTTGATGGTGATACGCCAGACTGCACTCTTACAGCAAGTCCCGCTGATTCTAACTGGAGTGGCAATACAACTAATATGCCAGCCGGATCCAGATTGGTCAGTCCACGCGTAACAACAAATTATTCTATGTTTTGTATTGATGTCACCAGACTGGGCCACATAAGTGTAGGCAGTACATATGCGGGTCGAGCAACTGTTAGTGTCGGGATATCTGATCCAAACAGTCCAAACCCTCAATCTCTTATTGTTAGTCTTACTCCCGATAAGACTTCAGTTCCAAGCGGTGGGGCAGTGGTACTTACTTTATCGAGTACAAATGCCTCATATTGTCAGGGAAGTGGGGTAACACCAGGAACAACCAATGGGCCCACAACGGTTCGTCCAACACAAACAACAACTTACAGCGCTGTTTGTTATAACTCAGCCGGACAATCTGAAAGCGCAAGCGCTTTGATAAATGTTGATAATTCAACTCCAGCCGCAAAGTTTTCTCTAGGAGACTTTGTGAAAACTATTGTTGATGGGTGGAATGTTCGCAGTACTCCAAACGGGATATCTATTTATACTCTAAATTTAGGTACAGAAGGCACTATTGCTTCTGGTACACCAGTAACCACTGGTGGGAATACCTGGTGGATGACGGATTGGCGAGTTGCTAATGACACAATGTCAAGTGGGTGGAGCGCGGAAACTGGTATGATAAAAATTCCAAACCTCACTCCCTGGCCTAACGTCACGCTTTCTTTTACCGGTTTTCAACTGGTATTACCTGCTGGCACTGTTGGTCAAAGTTATAACACTAATATTAGTTTTCTTTATAACGGCAGTATGAATGTTACCGCAACCAAATCTTCTGGTTCAGAGTCATGGGCCGCTCTCACCGTTACAAATACCGCTTCGCAAAAAATGATTCAAGTTACTGGAACTCCAACAACTGCCGGCAACTTTTATCTGGATGTCACGCTTTCCGCAAGTGACGCAACAAGCGTAACCAGAAGATTTGCAATTGTCGTTAATCCTGCTGGTAGCCCTGTTGCCCCAACCGTGAGTCTTACCAGTAGACCGGGTCCACTAGTGGGACAGTGGTATTTAGATTGGACATCCTCATCTAGCGCAACGAGATGTTCAGCTACCTGGATGCCTTATACCGGAGTACAAGGCACAGCACTAGTATCCCCAACCGTTTCAACTACTTACACGGTGACTTGTTACGCTGGATCGGGGAGTACTGCACCTTCAGGAACTTCACCTGGCGTGACCATAAACCCAGTAACCACAACTGTGCCCCCTTCGCCAGCAAACTTGACCGCCACAGCCGGAGCCTGCGGCACGGGAATAATTAATCTCTCCTGGGGCGCTGTGTCTGGAACAGGTATTACTTATAAAGTTTTCCGTGATGGGAATGCAACACCAATTGCGCAAAACTTATCAGTTCCTTCGTATTCTGATACTGTGGCTCTTAGCGCTACCCGCTCCTATACCGTAAAAGCAGTCAACTCTGCCGGCGGCGAATCGGCAAATTCTCTATCGACAAGCGCAACGGCCGCAGGCGCCTGCAACTCCGGCACACTTTCATTTTCAAATTCAATCACTAATCTTGGCACAACCACTGTCGGGCAAGCGTTCTCCGCCGATGTTCCCTACACCTACACCGGCACGGGAACTGTTTCTTTGACAACCTCCGGCACCCCATCCTGGCTTTCCGTAACGCTAACCAATGTCGGGGGCCAGAGAAATATTCATTTTGCAGGAACGCCAGCTGCGGCAGGTACTGTAGCCGTCGGTGTGAATTTGTCAGCCCCAGGTGCAAGTGGCATAACTAGAACCTTTACCTCAGTTGTAGTTGTAAATGTTACAACAACTTGCAGAATAACCGCTTTTGCTCCTGGTTATGCAACGGTTTCATTTAACGTTGGCACTACTTTGGGCTGGACCACTTCTAATTGCACATCGGCCACTCTAAACGGGGGTATCTTTGTCAATCAAAGTTTAAATTCCCCGGGAAATCTTACAGGTTTCGTTGGCACAATTAGTAATGGCTACGTTATTACTTATCCTCTTACTATCACCACTTCTTATACGCTCTCGGCAACCGGTGCTGATGGAAGCACGGACAGCAAGACGGCCACCGTCTTTGTTACTGGCCAGACCAATGTTCCGTGCACGGTGCAATTTGGTTTTGGTCCCAACTTCTCTGGAACCGCAAATGCAACCCCTTATCAATCTCTTCTTCCAACTCTCAATTGGGCTACATCAGGATGCACTTCTGCTCAAATCACTACACCTGGCCTCGGTATTGACGGAGCATTAACTTGGGAACCCATTCCTTGGCCTGCTGTCGGGTGGAGAATAGAGTCCGGCGTAATTGCACTACCAGGGAGAGGCGCTGTCGGTGCCCACACCTTTACCTTTAGTGCCCAGCCGAGCAGCGCGAACTCAACTAAAACCGTTACTCTCAATGTTGTTCCAATTAGCTCTGGGCCATTCAGTATTGACTTGAAAGAATATAATGCAGGATCTCCGGGTCTAGTTACTGATGGCCCTCTTTATCTTTCAAGCACTCAAACAGGCATGATGTCTGTGTATCTTCCTTGGACTGCCACTAATTTGCCAGTAGGAGGCAAATGCTCATTCACTAACCCCAATGCTCCATATGCCACTACCATGAATCAATCGTCTGGAACTTATGGTGCATTTAATGTTGTACCCACTCTCGACCTTGTGCAAGGATGGGGGTATTTTGTTCCTCCGGTTACCTTTACAATTGAATGCAAGAACGCAAGTGGCGCAGTTATCGGTTCTGATTCAGTGGAAGTATTGCAAGGGGGCTTTGTGGAGGGAGCAGCCACTTCTTTATTTAACCTTGGCGACAGCGTCCAAACCACCGCCAACTTGAATGTCAGGGGAAGTGCATCAATTTCCGGAAACCTCTTGGGCATTCAATCTGCAGGCTCTACTGGCACTATTGTGGAAGGCCCGGCATACGCAAATGATGGTTACACTTGGTGGAGAGTTAATTATGCTAATGGCGCCGATGGCTGGAGCGCAGGCGAATTCCTTTCCTCGTCCCAAGTTTCTTCAGTAACAGATACAACAGCTAGTGTGGGAAGCTTATCAGACGGAGGAGTAATAGTTAGATACATCTCAGCTTCGGGGGTAGTTTCTGAAACACCACCAGCTTCGCTTTTGGCTTCTGGGGTAAATTGGCCGTCTTTAATTTCCTCAGCGATGACAAACTCAGTTTCTTTGAAAGGAAAGGAAAAAGTAAATCTTAGTATATCCCTGAGACCTCGCTACTTCGGTTTCTTTGACCTGAAGTGTTTGGACGGTGTTTGCACCGATATAGTGCCAGTAACTAGTGTAGCAACATCACCAGGTGGTATATCTTTACACGCTGTTTATTTCTGGGGAACAAGGGTGCCCGGAGCGACGACAGGAGGAACTTTTGTACGAGTAGCATCTCCAACATTGAATAATGGCGAACCTTTTGGATTTGTGTTTACAGCCCCAGGGCCACAAGTGCGTAACGTAGGGGAAACCAGCACACTTTCTTTTAATTTTGGGCGCCGAGAGAGTCATTTCAATGATACATTCGCACAACAGCAAGCAAACGAATTTAAGGTAAGTAATCCAACTGCCGATGTAAAAATATGTTGGGGTTCAGGTGGCAGAGGAATTGATGCGGTAGTTTTTGGTTCCAGCGGTGGCGGTGCGGGGACAGATCCTTCAGCGGAATATCTACAATCTCTTTGGAATAGTCCCTCCACCCCTTGCCAGACAATCGGCTCTACCCCAGTTGATCCTAAAGGTAAAAAACCATCATTATACTGATTAACTTTTGATCGCGCTTCCGAGCGCACAGCAAAATGTGTTAGGTCAGTAATTAAAGGAAGTCTGTAATTTTAGCTAATATTTACTAAAATAGCAGAGTAAATAATTACTCCGAATGAGAATTTTAATTGTTCACGGCGAACGGCCGAGTAGTGATAAAGAACTTCATCCGGCTTTTGAGGAGCGGCTTAAATTGGCAGCACTTATGTGCCAAAAAAACAATTATGATTTGTTGGTTATCACTGGTGGTAAAACCAAAAAAAAATTCCAAAGCGAAGCAGAAATTGGCAGAAGGTTTTTAGAAGGTAAAATTCACACACCTTTTCTTCTAGAAGGACGCGCCGTGACATCAGTTGAAAATATTAACTTTACTAAAAAATTACTGCAAAGGCAGAAAATTGATTCCGTAGATATTATTACTAGTCAAACAAGAATTTTCCGGCTCAAATATTTATATAAAAAACTCTGGCCCGAAATATACGCAGTCGCCAATTTATATGGGGCTAAAGATTTTTATTCCCCATTTTTCGTAATGGGGGAATTAATTTACTATCTGTACACGCACGTAGACATTCAAGAAAAATATCTTGCAAGAATAGCTAAAAGATTTTTCAGAAACCACCAAGAAAATTTAGAGCTTGCAAAATCTTTTTAAAACTTCACCCATTTTGTAAGCTATGATGATTTTCTGAGACGTCCAACATCTCAGTTATTCAAAATGAATTTGATTCTCTGTTTTTTCTACTTGTTCCTTAAGTAAAGGATATTTTGAAAGTGTTGGGTTTGTTTCTACAATTTTTTGCACCTCAAGTTGTATGGCCAAGTTTGGTCGCTGCAGCGCTGCAAGCTCTTCAGAATCTAATTAACGAACTTAAGAAATAATCGGACATTAGTAAATTTAGCCATTTCGAGTAATTCCTAAAGTGGTTTATAATAGGTCATATCTTAAAATGAGTATATTTTAGTTTGTTGATTTAAAAGAATGAAAAAATTTTTTATTTTTATTATTTTGGGTTTATTTTTATTTTCTGCCCATTTTTCTTATGCCCAAATTACACAAACTAATTCTTTTTATTCTTTGATCTTGTCGCTTCAATCCCAAATCACGGCACTTCAAGACCAACTGAATGCTTATATTGAGAGCCAAACTGAAGGTAATTTATTATCTTCTCAAAGTCTAAACTCAAATACTAATTTATCATCGCAATCAGATTCGGCTACTTGTTACGATTATAGCTCTTTTATTGTTGTAGTTAGAAAAGTATTGAGCGGTGGGGTAATTTTATATAATTCTAGTGTTGTAAATACTCCGGCTCCGACACAGATTCTCATTGAATGCGGATACACAAGTTCACTGACCAGTCTTCAAAATCAGGCATTGTATTCAGGAACAACTGGGACTGGTACAGGTATGGGAACGGCAGTAATTGGGTCTAGCGCCGGAGTCAATACCATTCGTGGTGGACAAGGAGCTACAATTGGAACAACCGAAGGACCATCAATTGGCTTCTATGCCCCAGTTCAATCGGGAGTAAGTTATACTAATCCCTTTAACGCCAATGGCGGTTTAACCGTTGACTTGAGTATGCTGAATTCAACAATTGGGTTGTGGCTATTTTGGGATACACCCGCTTCGCCCAGTATTTCTTGCTCGTTTAGTGGGCTTCCAGCAGGGGGAAATTACTGGAATCAGGGGCAATCTAGAGGAAGTATTTATCTCCATGCCGTACCGACCCCAGGCGGTTTATACGGAAACTCTAATGTAACTACACAATCTATCTACGGCACATTACCTCTTCCAACAAGCGGTACTGTTCTGTACTCAATGAGCTGTACTGATTCGACTACGGGAAAAAGTTCAAATGTAAATCAAAATATTACTATTATTAACACCACATCCACTACCACACAAACCACATCTCAAGCAAATCCAATAATTGGTTTTAGTTACAAATGGTTGTTTAACGATACTGGTCAATATTCGTTTGCATTTCAATCAACTCTGATTTATGAATCCCCAACCCCGCTTCCCCCAAACGGTTACCCATGGCAGTTTCTGGTGACATGTCAAAATGAAAATAATGCTCTGAATTTTAATCTTGGCCCGACTGATCCCAGAGCTGTAATAAATAGCACACTGCGCTGGTCATCCCTTTCTTCAACAGAACAAAACAAAATTAAAAATGATATTAATACTTCATTGCCGCAAAATTCAAGTCTGCTCCAATACTATCCTCAATCGTTACCATTTATACCAACATGGATGTTACAAAGCCAACTGTTACCAGATGTAGAGCAATGCGCTTACTATAATCAGCAGTTACCTCTATCATCCTGATTTTTATTGAAAACACCTTAAGAAACACATTTTTACTCGAAGTGGATTTTGTTTTCTACTTTTAGACATTCTTTGAGTTGGGGGAATTTTAAAAGTTTTGGGTCATTTTCAATGATTCTTTGCGCCTCAAGGCGGGCAGCTTCTACCATTTTGAGATTTTTTATTGCCTCCATCCCTATGTCAGTTATGCCCCACTGCTTTCCGCCGGCGAGTTCTCCTGCTCCGCGTTGAGATAAATCAAATTCAGCAAGCTCAAAACCGCTTTTGGCGGTTTTGAGCGCCTTGAGTCGCTCAATCGAGGTTTTTGATTTTGACTGTGAAAAAATAAAACAATACGGCTGATAAGAGCTTCTCATAACACGGCCGCGAAGCTGATGAAGCTGGGCAAGACCAAAACGCTCTGCGCCCTCGATGATAATTATTGTTGCATTTGGTACATTGACCCCCACTTCCACCACAGAAGTTGCAACCAAAATTTTTGTTTTCCCATCCTTGAATTCGCCCATAATTTTTTCCTTCTCCGCAGACTTAATCTTGCTATGCAAGACGCTAATTTCAAACTCCGGAAAAATTTCTTTTTTAAGCCGCTTCGCCTCTTCCTTGGCAGATTTAGCTTGAAGAGCTAATTCTTTTGTCGGATCAGGTTCATCAATCCTTGGACAAATTACAAATGCTTGCCGGCCGGATTTTATTTCATTTCGCATAAAATCATAAACAGAATTTCTTTCATTTGGTAAGACAATTTTGGTTTCAGGCCATTTTCTACCCGCTGGCAATTCTTCTAATAAACTTAAATCCAGGTCGCCATAAATAGTTAGAGAGAGTGTTCTGGGGATCGGGGTTGCTGTCATACTCAACAGGTGCGGAATTTTACCCTCTTTCTCACGAAACTTTTTTCTTTGTTCTGTGCCAAAACGATGTTGCTCATCAACTATTGCCAATGCCAAATGTTTAAATTGAACAGATTTTTGTATTAGCGTATGTGTGCCTATAACAATGGGTATTTCGCCGTTTGAAACCCATTTTAGGAATTGAGCTCTTGAGATGTTAGTTGCCCCTTTAGGATTGACTTTCGAAGGAAATTTTTTGCAGCCGCTTCCGGTAATAAGACCAATTTGTATTCCAGTGTAGGCAAAGTACTCAATGAATGATTGAAAGTGCTGTTCTGCCAAGATCTCTGTTGGGGCCATATAAGCTACCTGCAGATTGCCAAAATCCTGACCCATAGGTCTGGAGTTAATTACTGCATATGAGGCAGCGGCAGCGACAGCTGTCTTGCCGCTGCCGACATCACCTTCTAAAAGGCGAGACATTGGATAATTTTTATCAAAATCTCTCAAGATTTCTTCAATTGATTTTTTTTGAGCATTTGTTAGCGGAAAAGGAAAACGACTGACAAATTCTTCAATATCCCTAATATCTTTTTTAATTTTAAAAGATGAATGTTCTTGCCAAATTTTTCGGTCGCGATGTTTCTGCAGTTGAATAAAAAAGACTTCCTCAAATGCAAACCTTTTGCGTGCGGCCTTTGCGTTATTTTCATTTTTAGGTGTATGAATCCAAATAAGTGAAGTTTTTAAATCAGGTAAATTGTATTTTTTTAGTATTTCTTCGGGTATTAGATCAACTACCTCATTTAAAATTCCTACCTTAAATAGTTTCTGGATTGAATAGTAAAACCAGTTTGAAGTAATGCCGCGAGATTCAGGATATACGGGATAAAGAGTGTGTCTCAGAGAAGAATTACCAAATAAAGAAGAATAAGCTGAGTCTGCTTTTTTAGGGGCTTTCTCAACTTTAGGATTGGAAAAATAGATTTCACCCTTTCTTTCTGAAACCCTGCCTTCTGTGCGTACCACTGAGCCCTCTGGGATCATCTTTGCTAAATAGGGTTGATTGAACCAGACTATTTTTATTTTCCCCGTATCATCTGCCAACATTGCTGTTGCCATTGGAATTTTTTTGCGCCAGGCTTTACTTGTTTTTAAATTATAAATTTTTCCATAAATTACGGCGTTTTCTCCAATATTTAAATCAGAAATATTTTTTATATCTGCTGTACTGCCATAACGGGTGGGGAAGTGATATAGAAGGTCACCAATTGCCCTAACCCCAAGTTTTTTTAGAGCTTTCTCCTGGTATTCTGAAGTTCTGAAAGATTCTTTTATTGGAGAGTTAATATTCACCAGCTCATACTATCAAAAAATACGGCTAATTTAAAGGGTAAATAGAAATATTCCGTGTCAACCTGGAAGGTTGACACGTTGTCAATGAAGTAAGATACGTTCGCTGAAATTATGGATCGCATGCAAAGAGCCGCTTAAGACGGCTCTTTTTTATTTATCAGGAAACCACGCAGAGAGTGAAGGGAAGAGGTCATTTTTCCTACTTTAAACCTTTTAAAGTAACTCCACTTAAATGCTATCGCTTTTAAGTGGGGTGATTAACTTTTAATATTTGTATTTTACTTAACAATAACTGTTCCCACTTTAGCGGGGTTAACAGCATTATAGAATTTCCACCTACCTCTTTCCTTGAAAGTAAATTGATAAGTGCCTCCTTTTAATACTGCAGCTTCCTGATCTAGACCCTTATATTCATCAGAAGTGATCCGCATCGAAGAGTTAGTTAAGTTAATAAAAAGAACCGACTGGTCCTTGTAAATTGTAATAATACTTGGACTGAAAGAAGTGACATAACCTGCATCAGTGTAGTTAACTGTAACAGCTGGGGTCGGTGCCGGAGCAGATTTTACTTCTTGTTTTACTTCTTCTACCGGAGCGGGTTTTGTAGCCTCTGAACCGGGAGTTTCAATTTCACCACCCTTTGGATCAGGAGTATTAACAGTGTTATTGGTGGCCGCAAAATAAATTATCAATATAAGAATAACAACTATCGCAGCAGTAAAAATTTGTTTATTTCCTGTTTCCATCCCATTAGAAAGTCCTCTCAGCAAAACAATAACGAGGTCTTTATTAAATTTATAAAACTATTCATATTGTAATATCATACAATTTTTTTAGCGATATTGCAAGGGACTTCTAACGGGACAAGTATTATTTAACTATTACTGTGCCGAAGTGGCTCGAAAGTGAATGGTTGTGATATTTCCATTCACCTGTTTTTGTAAAAGTGAAACCATAGCTGTTGCCGTTGGCGCATTCGTCAAAAGCACTACCAGAAGTATTGGGGCAATGTTGCGAAAGGGTAGTACCGCTATAAACACTATGTGAAGGATGCATAGCAGAGGCAACCCACATGTTGTTTGAACTTTTATTAACCCAATTAACTTTACCGCCATTTGCAATTGTAACTGTCTGGGGAGTAAATCCGGAGTCTGTGTAAGTAATTGTTGCGGTTTTTGGCAAAGTATTAACAGTTGCTCCAGCCTCAACTGTTACAGAAGTTTCAGTGCTGTTTTCACCGGCGGCTGGCATGTTGGTATTTTCTTCGCTCGCGGTTGGAATTTGTGTTGGCGCCTCGGTTTCTTTATTGCCGAAAAGAAACCAAATGAGGGCAGCGGCGACTACGATTATCACTGTCCAAGTTAATGTTTTGTTCATCCCGTTAGAGATAGGAAGTGCTTAAACATATTAAGTTTTCGCTTCCTATGTAAAATTAAATAAATAAATTTTCGACTCTAATTTATTGATTATACTTCAAGCACTTCCGTTTGTTAACTCCATATTATTATTTTGATAATTTTCCAGTTATTTATCAGAATGTTTAATAATCAACCTATTAATCTCTAATGGGATTCATAAAGTTAATATACTAATTTGCGAATAATATCCTGATTTCGTTAACGAAATCGAGGATCCTCGATCCACGACTCAAAAAGTCGGGATCGGGACGAATCTACTAATGAATGCTAATTATATCAAAAATTACAATAACAAGACTTATGATTTAAGGGGTACGATTTAAGAATCGTAAACCTTGAATTCCTAATAAGTAACTCGGTAGTTTCCCACAGCTAAAGCTAAGGCCACAAGAAGCAGAGAAATATCTCTAAATAAAATATCCATTTGTGTAAAATTGAATATAACAACAGCCAGAAGGTAGGCCGCCGCTATACTTGTTGACACAAAGATTTTCCATCCGGAGAGAACCCAAAGTCCAATGATTATATGGAAAGCAGCAAGCAGAAAAAGCAGAGTTTCAGCAGGGAATGCGTTTTGAACAAACTGAGGAGCATATGAAAGCCAGGAAAGCGGGTCTCGGATTGCGGCCTGCGCAACATAGAAAAAAGAAAAAGTTAAGGAGATTCTAAGTAGTAAATTTTGAATTTGTTCTCGGTTCATCCCATTAGAGATAGGAAGTGCCTCAACATATTAAGTTTTCGCCTCCTATGTAAAATTAAATAAATAAATTCCCGACTCCAGTTTATTGATTATACTTCAAGCACTTCCGTCCGTTAACTCCATGTAATTATATTTTGATAATTTTCTCGTTATTTATCAGAATGTTTAATAATCAACCCACTGATCTCTAATGGGATTCATTAGGTTATTTTAGCATTACTAAAAAATAAGTCAGTCATCATTGATTCAACTATGAGTTTTGATTTCGGTGTATTCTTGAAATAGCTCTAACTCTCTTTCGCTAAAGCTACAGACGGGCACAGCGGAATAATGTCCTCGTCCGCGATTGCTTCGTAATCGGGACTCGGAATAGGCGGGCGGGTAAAATGAAAGGCGAAGCCAAAATCATTAATAATTTAAAGTTTTTCTATAGAGTTGGCGGCAAATTCTTAACAACTACCATAGCAATTTTCTTGGTTGTACCAACACACCCAAGAAAGAAACTACCGCAAACCCACTCATAGCTGCGAATAGCCAGCTAAAACCTAAAGTTGTAACTACTAGTCCGCCTATTATTGTTCCAACAGCCGTAGTTCCATTTACTATTAGTTTCCAGTCTGCATACTCTCTAATATGCTTACCCCTATCTAAATGTTCGGCGAAAATCGCATCAAACGTAGGAGTTCCGAGAGCTTCCCCTAAGCCCAGAAGCGTTTGTAGTAAAACAAAGTGAAAAACATTGCCCGCAAAAATGAACATAAACCAAGCGACTGCTCTCACAAGAAATCCTGCCATTAGTAAGTATCTTTTTTCTTTTATCTTATCCCCGACTTTTGAGACGATAATAGTAAAAATAAAACTCGCCACAAAAAAGGAGGCCCAGGTTATGCTAACTGAAAGAATATTTTTATCAACAGTTCCAACATATAAAGCATACAGGGGGCCTAGTAAGCTTCCGGCAAAAACAAAAATTCCGTTAAAGATGAACAAAGTTTTTAATGGTTTATTGGACATATATTATTTCAATAAATCTTCAACGGAAGCACCGAGTGTTTTTGTTTCTTTGCGAAGGGGATGGGATTTGGTCACGGATAATTTTCTGCTGAAAATTTCCTCGACCCCGCCTCGCGCCGCCGTGCTCCGGCTTTCAAATCCCACCCCTTCTCAAAATGATACTCTACTCAAAAGCCATTCAGGCTTTTTCGCAGATCATTTCGGAGGGGATGGGATTTGAATCTTACAGATTCTGTACACCTTTCGCATCGTACTCACTTCGCTCGTGCGATAAGCTCAAGGTCTTCAAATCCCTTCACGCTAGCAAATAAATTTGCTTGCTTCTCTCGAAAATTATATCACTCCGCTCTTAATTTTCGGAGGGGATGGGATTTGAACCCATGCGGGACGTATTAGGCCCCGACGGTTTAGCAAACCGCTCCGTTAGACCGCTCCGGCACCCCTCCAAGAGACATATAACATACAATAAATTAAACTATTTTCAAAACTTTTTGCACTTATTATAAATTAAAAAAGCCGCAATTTTTTTGCGGCTAACCACGTGAGCCAAAACTACCAGGAAGTGCGCGAGAGAGTGCATCAAGCTGGCCGCGGCGCTCTTGAAACTTGCTTGAACATCGCGAACATATTCTTACTAGGTTACTGCCACGAGTCGGATACTCCCAGAGAGGTTTTCTTGACAAAGTGCATGCGGCACAGTGTCCTTCAATCTGCAAGCGCCTAGGTTTTGAACTTGTGATTCCAAGTTTGAAAACTGAACGCTTTTTGGGCAAAGGGTTGGCCTCAAGTGCTTTATCTAACTTCTCCAAAAATTCTAAAGCCCTCGGGTTAAGATACTTCCTGCTTGTCCTTTTACGACGCATTCTTATCTCCAATTTTTTCTAAGACAATAATATAATAAATATTATACCTAGTCAACCTAACTTCTGAACATTATCCCGAGAATTTGAAATTAATAATGTCGCATTTACATTAATGTGATTTTCATCTATTTTATTAATGGATGTAAGAAAAGTTATTTTATTACTACCACAACGAAAGGAGCAAAATGGGGAAAATTAATCCTCTGCATATACAGGTTGTTTTGAGAAGTCCTCCTTGGTGGCATAAGAGAGGCCAAGAGATGGAAATAGGTGATTTTGAAGAGTGGAAGAAGACCTTAATTCTTAACGGTCCGTGCGCTCTACTGTCAATTACGCTTGTGGGATTGGTACCAGATCAAGGCTGGTTTCTTCACTGGGAAATAGATCACGGTGGCGGAAGTCAGGTTAAAGGAACAGCTTTTCTCCACAATGAATGTCTTAAAGCGGCATTCGGACTAGTAAAAAAAACAAGCGGATACAGCGATATTCTAAGGCAGAAATTCAGGGCTGATTGCGCCGAGATCGGAGAATATATAAGGACAGGAAACTATCTAAATATTCCTTCTCCAGGAAGTGGTGCTGACGGAGACCCGAATATTTCAGTTTATATAACAGATGAGATGAGAGAATGTGTCCGCAAGCTGACAGAAATAACCCGCTAATGCGGGTTTTTTTAATGAGCAATGGAATATATGCAAACATCTTTTACAAGTGCTCCCTTTAAAACTTTTTTTGCTTCAGCAATTGTAGCTCCAGTTGTAACTACATCATCAATCAAAATTATATTTCTACCCGAAATTTTCTCCGGATCACTTATACCAAATGAGCCCTTTAAATTATTCAATCTTTCTTGACGATTTTTTGTTTTGGTTTGGGAAACAGTTTCCAAAGCTTTGAGGAGCACTGAAGGTTCATAGTGGAATAAGTTCTGTGAATCCAATTTTATTATTTCTTTGCACAAACTTTCTGCCTGATTAAAACCTTTTTCTTTCCTTTTGATGTGGCTCATCGGTATTGGTATTAAGACGGGAATACTATTCTCAAAAAAATTTTTCTCTGATAAATCTTCAAGAATAACTTCGTATAGAAGTTTCGCGCAGCCCGCTATAAGTATCTGGTTGTTTTTGTATTTTATCTGCCAGATAAGCTCACGAACCATTCTGTTTTTATAAGAAAAAAGCGAAGTGGCGCCTACTGGTGGCTTTTCCTCGGGTGCTGGTAATTTTGAAAGCGCCACACTCTGCGACATTGATTCAAGTTCTAAAACAAGTGCGCTTCGCGGAAAAAATAAATCAAGGATGAAATCAAAAGTTTTTAACAAAATCTCGGGCATTTTGATATACTACTATTATTGGGTATGACTAGTTTTTTTTCTAATCTTTTTAAAAGTTCAGGAGGAAGCTTTTTGGGGGTGGATATAGGTTCCTCCTCAATTAAAATAGTTCAACTTCGCAAAAAAGGAGGTAAAGCTGTGTTAGAAACTTACGGAGAGCTTGCACTTGGCCCCTATGCTGGTTTTGAAATAGGGCAAGCAACAGCGCTCTCACCCGAGAAAACAGTAGAGGCTCTATCTGACCTGATGAAGGAAAAAGAAGTCAATGTAACTACCAATGTCTGCGGAGTGGCTATTCCATTTTCATCTTCTCTCATGTCAGTGATTGAAATGCCTCTTGTGTCACAAAAACAGCTTAGTGCAATGGTGCCCCTGGAGGCGCGCAAATATATTCCAGTGCCGATTTCAGAGGTAACTCTTGATTGGTCAGTTATTCCCAAAGACGACTCGTCTCCTGAAGTTCCCGAAGAAGACTCGAGTCACACTCATATTGAGAAAACTGACGTTTTGCTTGTAGCAATCCATAACGACACCATAGCGCGCTATCAGGAAATAGTGAGAAAAACCGGATTGCAGTCAAAATTTTTTGAAATTGAAATTTTCAGTTGTATGCGCTCTGTTCTTGAGAGCACACATGATCCGGTAATGCTTCTTGATATGGGGGCGGCAACAACAAAACTCTACGTTATTGAACACTCCGTTATAAGAAGTTCCCATACAATCAATCGCGGCTCACAGGAAATTACAAATATTATTTCCAAATCTCTCGGTATTTCAGTAAAGGAGGCTGAAGTGCTAAAAAGAGGAGTTGGCGCAGTTTCGTCCGAGGGTACTGATATAAAAGAAATTGTAAATCTTGCATTATCAGGGATTTTTGACGAGGCAAATAGGGTAATTCTCAACTATCAGAATAAATATAATAAAGCCATAAAGAAAGTGGTTTTGGTCGGCGGGGGCTCTTCTCTGAAGGGTCTGCAGCCACTGGCACAGGAGAAATTTCAAATACAGGTGGAAGCGGGAAATCCTTTTACCAAAACCGAGGCCCCGGCCTTTATTGAAGAAATTCTACGAAATACTGGTCCAGAGTTTGCCGTTTCAGTTGGGCTGGCATTAAGAGGACTACAAGAAAATTAAAAATCAAAGATCAAAAATCAAAATAGTGGAGTTCTGCATCGCAGGAAGTGATAATTTCGGCATTTTAAACAGTCTTTTGCAATTTGCATTTTGCATACACTTGAAATGGGTGTGGATTAGTAGAGCCAATAGCTATTTTTTGCAGTATAATTAATGTATCAAAGTTCATTTATGGATCCCACTTCCTTTATACCAAAAAAGCCAGAAACAATAAGCCGCCATTATTCAGGCTCACTTTTTTATTCTCTTTCAATAATAATATTTATTATTGCCCTACTTGGAACCGGTTCTGTGTTTGCTTATAAAATTATCTCAGAAAGATCTTTTTCTAAAATGCAAAGTGATCTGGAGGCCGCAAGAGCCGAGCTTCAGCCTGAATTAATCAAGGAGCTTTCACGTTCAAATGCCCGCTTTGAAGTAGCTCAAAATCTAATAAATAATCACACAGTTCTCTCGGCATTTTTTGCTCTCCTAGAGTCACTGACAGTGCAAACTGTGAGGTTTACTTCTTTTACCTTTAACCAAAATGATCGAGGAGCGTCTGTAAACTTAAACGGAGAAGCCAGAAGCTATTCGACTCTTGCCTCGCAGGCAAAGGTGCTCTCAGAAAACCAGAATTTTTTAAGCACAAAATTTTCAAATCTTGATCTCAATAAAGACGGCAATGTCATATTTTCATTGGAAGCTCAAATTAATCCCAAACTGGTTTCATATTCCTCTTTCTTCGGGGCCAACTCACTTCCACTTCCAGCAGCTTCTCCTGGGGTTCCACCAAATCAGGCCACATCTACGATCCCAGCGAGTGCCACAACAACACCATGAGATCACTTCTTCCATTTTTAATAATAGCTCTTTCAGTCGGATTGTTTTATATCTTTATCAATCCGCAGTACAAAGAGATCAAAAACATCCAGGGGCAAAGAGAGCAGTATAAAAATGCCATTGATAAAGTTGAGAGTCTAAAAAAAGTAAGAGATGATTTGCTTTCAAAATACAACACTTTGCCAAAGGAGAATCTCATAAAACTGGAAAAAATGATTCCTTCCAACCTCAATACTGTTAAGCTGATTTCAGACATTGCTTCTGTTGGCGGCCCTTATGGAATTGCAATTAGAGGAGTTTCAACCAGAGATATTGCTGACGCGGGAGAAGACATTGCGGCACTTAGCCAAAAACCTTATGAGACAACTTCCATAAGCTTTAAATTTTCAGCTACCTATCAGAATATGGTGAGCTTTCTGCGTGATATTGAAAGAAGCCTGCAGCTTGTAGATGTGAAAACTCTGCAGTTTACTGCCAAGGATGATATTACCGGAATCAATGAATATGATATAACAATTCAGACTTATTGGATTAAATAATTTTAAATTTAAAATTAAAAATTTATAATGGCACCGGAGTCAAAAATAAAAAAAATAATCTTGTGGACTGTTGTGGTAGTCTTCGTCGTCTTTCTTATCTGGTTTTTATTCTTCAAAAATACAGAGGAACCTATATCTATGGACGAATATGGCAACCCCATACAGGCTGAATCTGTGGGTCAGGATTTAGTTGATTTATTGAGCGAACTTCAGAGTGTTAAACTTGATCAAAGTATTTTTCAAAGCCCAGGTTTTACATCGCTTACGGATTTTTCTACCATTTTACCTGACTTGCCAAGAGGTAAGAAAAATCCTTTCTCAAAACTATAGCCATAAAACATAGAGCATAAGCATATGTCTTAAGGTGATATAATTTTTAAACAATATTATTGCCTGTAATTTTATTTATATGGGAATTTTAGAGTACCTTGCTGACAAAAAAATAATCGACACAAAAGAAATTCCGGAGATATTGGAAATGGCTGAAACTAAAGGAATTACTCCCGAACGAGTGCTTATTGAGCGCGGAATAGAACCGGAAGAGATACTCAAAATAAAAGGGGAGTTTCTTGAAATTCCCTCGAGACTTCTTAGGGGCAAGGAAATTCCTACAAAAATTCTTGAAAACATTCCCGAGGAATCGGCTCTGCACTACAGAATGGTCCCAATAGGGGTAAAGGATGGAGTTTTAGAAGTCGGGATGGTTGATCCGGATAACCTTGAAGCAAGGGATGCACTTAATTTTATTTCTTCAAAAATTAAGATGCCCTTCAAAATATATCTTATCAGTGAGGTGGATTTTGAAGAGGTAATATCCTCATATAAGGGACTCTCTGGCGAGGTTACAAAAGCTCTCTCTGAACTTGAAATTGAACTTAGAGATAAAAATGAAAAGGTAAAAAGGAAAACTGAAGTAGAAAGTGAGGCAGACCGAGAGGAGGAGAATCTTGATGAAGTTGGGAATTTAGATGTGAGCACTGAAACCGGTAAGGACGGAGAAGCAAAAATAATTGAGGATGCGCCTGTCATAAAAATTGTTGCCACAATTCTGCGTTATGCCATTGATGGCAATGCCTCCGACATTCACATTGAGAGAATGAGGGAAAATGTAAGGGTCAGGTTCAGAATTGACGGGGTGATGAACACATCTTTAGTTTTACCCCCAAAAGTCCACTCAGCTGTTGTGGCGCGCATTAAGATTTTATCCCAGCTACGTCTTGATGAAAAAAGAAAACCACAGGATGGAAGATTTAGTGCCAATATCGGTGACCGAAAAATTGACTTCAGAGTTTCAACATTTCCGGCATACTTCGGAGAGAAAGTTGAAATGAGAATTCTTGATCAAGCAAAAGGACTCATTCCCCTTAGTGAGCTTGGCCTTACGGAAGGGGCGGTGGCAACAATAAGAAGAGCATTGGAAAAACCCTATGGCCTAATATTGGTTACCGGTCCTACCGGATCAGGAAAATCAACCACCTTGTATTCAATGCTTAATGAGATAGACAAGGATCATAAAAATGTGGTTTCGCTTGAAGATCCTGTGGAATATACAATGGATGGCGTAAGTCAATCGCAGGTTCATCCAGAAATCGGATATACTTTTGCAACAGGATTGCGAACCACCTTGCGTCAGGATCCGGATGTGATAATGGTCGGAGAAATAAGAGATAAAGAAACTGCTCAGCTTGCCATTCAGGCCGCTCTTACTGGTCATCTTGTTTTTTCAACAATACACACCAATAATGCAACCGGCGTGGTGCCACGCCTTATTGACATGGAAGTTGACCGCTATCTTATTGCGCCAACTCTCATTCTTGTTATTGCCCAGAGGTTAGTAAGAACGCTTTGTCCTGGAGCTGGTAAGCCGCTTCCGATGGAGGGTTCCATCAAATTGATGATAGATAAGCAGTTTGAAGATTTGCCCGATAAATTTAGAAATGAAATTAAGTTTGGAAAAGAGGTCTACGAGATATCTGCGACCGAAGACTGTCCAAACGGCACACGTGGCCGCACCGCTGTCATGGAAGTTATGGAAATGGATAAAGATATAGAGTCACTTATTCTGCGTGGCGGAACTGAAATTGAGCTTTCAAAAATGGTAAGGGAGAAAGGTATGATTTCTATGAAAGAAGATGCAATTCTCAAAGCTTTCAAGAGAGTCATTCCTTTTGAAGAGGTGGCAACATTGTAAAGACTCACTCGTCCCGCCCCACTTTTCCGTTCTAAATTTTTTAGAGTAAAAGTGGGGCGGGACTCGTTCGTTGATGGGAAAAATTATTATCTATGTTTATAATTGAAAATTTGATTTTATACCTATGATATAATTTTGCTAATATGACAGAAGAAAAAAAATACAAAATTCTCCTAGTGGATGACGACAAATTTCTCCTTGATATGTATGCCCTGAAATTTAAAGCTGCCGGGCATGAGGCATTCACATCAGCAAATACTGCTGAAACACTTCAGAGACTGCGTGATGGCGATAAGTTTGAAATAATTCTTTTGGATATCATTATGCCCGGAATGGATGGGTTGGAGCTTCTGGAGACTATAAAAAAGGAAAAACTTGCTGAAGGTGCAACAATTATTATGTTAACTAACGAATCGGACCAGGAAAAAATTTCAAAGGCAAAATCACTGGGAGTAAGTGGATACATTGTAAAGGCAACCCTGATTCCCTCTGAAGTAGTGGAGGAAGTTATTAAAATAGTTAAAAACAACTAGTCCCGTTAGAAGCCGCGACCGCAACTTAAAAAATGGTAAAATTATTTATATGAAAATGTCGAGCAAATATCAACCTAATTTTAGTCAGGACGCGCTCTACGCGGTCTGCTTCTAACGGGATGACAGAAGTACCAAAATTATTGGATAAATTAATAGATCTTGTTTCAAAAGAAGGTGGTTCTGACCTTCATCTTTCTGAAGGTAGGCTGCCGATAATTCGGGTTGCGGGGTCTCTCATCCCTCTGGTAAACGAATCTGCGCTGACACGTTCTGATATGGAGCAATTCATTTCTTCAATGGTCACTCCGGAAAACAAAAAAATCTTTGAGGAGACAAAAGAAATTGATTTTAGTTTTTCACACAAGGATGTCAGATTCAGAGGTAATGCTTTCTACCGTCTTAATAAAATTTCTACTGCCTTAAGGCTTATCCCCAAACGCATAAGGACACTTCAGGAACTTAACCTCCCGCAGATTCTTGAAACTTTTGCCCGAAAACAACAGGGGTTTTTTCTTTGTGTTGGACCAGCAGGTCAGGGCAAATCAACAACCCTAGCTACACTTATTGAGCTCATTAACACTGAAAGGCTGGAACACATCATCACATTGGAGGATCCGATTGAATACCTCTTTGACGATAAAAAATCAATAATTGATCAAAGGGAAGTCTCTATAGATACAACTGATTTTCATAAAGCCCTTACTCACGTTTTCAGACAGGATGCGGATGTGGTAATGATAGGGGAAATGCGCGATCCGGAAACCATATCAGTGGCCGTAACAGCGGCCGAAACCGGACATTTGGTGCTCTCCACCCTTCACACAAACTCGGCGTCGCAGACAATTGATCGGATAATTGACTCTTTTCCAGCTGATCAGCAGGGTCAGATAAGAGCCCAGCTTTCAAGCTCGCTTGCCGGAATATTCTCGCAGAGGCTTATACCAAGGATTTCAGGAGGGCTTATCCCAGCTTATGAACTCTTAATCAATAACAACGCAATCTCAAATCTTATCAGGGACAAGAGAACGCACGAGATAAACTCTGTAATTGAAACAAGTGCTGAAGGGGGAATGATTGATCTTAACCGCTCTCTTGCTACTTTGGTTGCAAAGGGTGAAATAACAATTGAAAATGCATATTTATATTCTCTTAATCCAAAGGTCTTAGAGAAGATGATTTAGAAAAATAATGAACGAAGTGAATATATTTTACTGAAGAAAAATCAATCATGTTATTTAACTATAAAGCTATAGATCAGAGCGGTGAGGTTAAAGAAGGAACGGTTGAGGCGGTAAATATTGATATTGCGATCGCTTCTGTTCAGAAGAGGGGTTTGATTATTTCTGAAATTAATTCTCAAGAAGAGAAGTGGGCTGGTTTTCAAAAGCGTTTTTTTTGGGGACAGAGAGTTAGCCCAAAAGATGTTGTAATTTTATCAAGACAGCTAGCTACCCTTTTTGAAGCGCAGGTTTCAGCTTTAAAGATCTTCAAGCTCATTTCATCTGAAACAGAAAATGCAATGTTGCGGCAGTCACTCACAGAAGTCGCCGACGATTTGCAGGGAGGTTCTTCTATTTCTAAAGCTCTTGCCAAACATCCTAAAATTTTTTCAAACTTTTACGTAAATATGGTTAAGGCTGGCGAAGAAACAGGAAAGCTCAACGACACCTTTGGTTTTCTTGCGGATTACCTTGATCGAAACTATGAGGTCTCATCAAAGGCAAAAAATGCTTTAATTTATCCGGCCTTTATCGTCACAGTTTTCATTGGTGTAATGGTTCTTATGTTTACTATGATAGTGCCCAAAATTGCTGCAATCCTTATTGATTCAGGACAAGATATACCCGTATATACACAAGTAGTAATTGGAATAAGTAATTTTCTTATTGATTATGGTATTTTTCTTCTTGTCGCTTTGGTTGTCGGCGGCTTTTTTCTCGTGCGGTTTTTTAGAACTGAGGATGGAGCACTGGCGTGGGATAACTTCAAATTCGCGATACCCTATATCGGAGAACTCTACCGCAAATTATATCTTGCAATGATGTCTGACAATCTAAATACAATGATTATTGCCGGTATCCCGATGCTAAGAGCTCTGGAAGTGACAAGTACAGTAATTTCAAGCAACGTTTACAGACAGATTTTATCTGAAAGCATGATTGCAGTTAAGGGTGGTAGTTCTCTCTCAGCATCTCTTTCACAATACAAAGAAATTCCCGGTATTTTGGTTCAAATGGTCAAAGTCGGCGAGGAAACTGGAGAGTTGGGAAATATTCTTAAAACTATGGCGAAGTTCTATCAGAGAGAAGTTATGAATGCCGTTGATACTCTCGTTTCACTCATTGAGCCGGTAATGATAGTTCTTCTTGGCGCTGGAGTAGGGCTACTTCTGGCATCAGTACTTTTGCCAATTTATAACATTGCATCAAGCGCTGGCTGATCAACAACTAACAACTAACAACTAACAACTAA
>C687J35174_10000620_pt1 | contig 53177 bp, 49 predicted proteins | sample RifCSPhighO2_01_FD_35174 | JGI IMG/M metagenome (IMG submission 35174) | reverse complement strand
GGAACCCGGCGCCCTCGCGCAGGTAGTTCCCGTAGCACCTCGCGTGCAGGGCGTCCCCGCGCCTCTTGGCGAGAGCATACGCCTCTGCGACCCCCTCCATGTACACACCTACGGTGCTGCGTCTGTCGTCAAATGCGAAATACCTGCACTCCCCTGAAGGTTCGTGCCTCTCGAGCAGCCAGTCATTCATCTCGAACACGAAATCGCCGACAATGGTGTCCGGCACAGTCCGGTGCAGCTGGCTGTAGGCGCGGCTTTGCCAGGGCACAAAGGCGGTGGTTGGATTCCCCCTCCAGTAAGAGATGTAGTACGGGAACGCCCTCTTCACCGCGCTGAGATAGCGCTCATCGGCGTCATGATAGTACAGCGCCATGAGGGCGGTCATTGCCTCTCCGGGATAATAGTCCGTGCTGCTCGTGCTATTGGAGAAGAAGTGGGTGTCGAAGGAGCCGTCCTCGTTCTGGAGGGAGAGTATGCCCTCTGCGAAGCCGTCGAGGTAGTTGTCCCTGCGCGGGTGCTCCATCTCGAGCAGGGCGAGGATGATGAAGGCGGAGTAGCCGAGCTTGACGCTCTTCGGGGTGATGTCCACGTAGAAGAACCTCCCCTCGGAGTCGAACTCGAAGCTTTTCTCGAAGGAAGAGAAACCGCGCTGGGCCAGCGTCCTCAGTTCCGGGTCGTCGAGCTCATTGGCGAGCGTCGCCACATTCCACAGCGCAGCCACCTCCCGGAGCCTGTGGGTCTCGTTGCTGTACGCGTCCTCTTCAGGATAGTAGGTGTAGTGGAGGAAGAAGTCGTCCTGGTTGTTGAGGTACCATTCCCTGCTGAGCAGGAGCGCGTCGCGGTACCCCTGCTCCTCAGGGGAGATGCGGAGAGCGGCAAGAACCGCCGCAGCGACGATGACTGCGCCGAGCAGCAGGGGCCAGTGCTTCCACGACGTGAGACGTCCCACAGAAGGAAAGGGCCAGAGGCCATATAAAAATGTGCAGTCCCGGGCGAGCACCCCGCGGCCCGCGCCCTTACCGCGGCACGGCAACGCGCAGCCCCGTCTCAGCGATGCGTACCGTCGCGACCGCCCCGCTCGGGAAGGGAACGCTCTGCCAGGAGTCGCAGCTTACGATGCCCTCGCTGTCGTTCAGGGACACCACCTCGATGGCTTCCCCGGGAAGCAACTCCCCAAGGGACAGTCCGGCCGCGATGAAGGGCTCCGTCAGGGCGATGCCCGCTCTGCTCTCGGTTCTCGGAAACGCGCTGCCGTAGGAGCGGTACCATCCTGTCGAGCCTGCGCCGGTCGCGATGAGCAGCCCGGAGCCCTTCTGGTCGTACTCCGTGCCGCGGTACCGCAGGAGATGCCGCGACATCTGCAGGCGCTCGCGCTCCCCGAGGAAATATTCGCTGGTCGCAGGCAGCAGCGCGACGCCATTGACATCGGCGATGAGTCTCGGCCATGCTTCCACGCGATATTCGCCCTGCGCAGCCCTCACCACGGCGCCGAGGTCCGCGGAGCTCCAGGAGCACAGCGCGCCCGCGCTCCGTCCGGGGTCTGCGTTCACGCCCATCAGCACGCCCGTGACGTAATGGCTCACGTAGGTGAAGCTGTTGTCGCCTCCGAGCGAGATGACCAGGTCGTGGGCAAGCGGTTCGTGAATCTCGCCGAGCATCCGCATCTCGGCCGAGGTGAGCGAGGCCAGTTCCTCTCGCACTCGGACCTGGGATTCGTGGCTCTGCAGGATGGCTTCTAGCTTCTCCGGGGCAGAAGAGAAGCGCTGGCAGAGTTCTTGGTGCGTGGTGCCCTTGGCGAGCTCCCACTCGTACTTGCTTTGCCGCGCGACGATGAGCATGCTCATGTCCCTAGGGTTTCCGGAGCGCATAAATACCTTGCCCCGCCGCAACAAGGGATTCCCAGTCCAGCGGCGTAACCCACTCCGCGGGGAAGACCATGCCGTGCAGCGCCCCGCAGAGCGCGCCGTACAATGCCCCGGTGGTGTCGGTGTCTCCTCCTGCGTTGATGGTCGCGAGCATGCCCGAAAGCGGCTCCTGCCAGTGGCGCTGGAGCATGAAGAGCGAGAAGGGATGCGATTCGAACGCGAGTCCCGAAGAGCCGAGGACCCGATGCGCGGTATCGGCGTCCGCATCGCGGTGGTCCCGCACCCACGCTAGGCGCTCGGTGAGGCTTCCTGCGTTCGAAAGCTGACGGGGAGGCGAGAGCGCGGACTCGCAGCGGGCGCTCGCATCGACCAGCGAATCCAGGAATGCATCGCGCGTCGCGTAGGAGAGCAGGGCGCAGACGGCGTGCGCCTGCACCACCCCCGAGGCGATGCTCCGCGGGTCGAGGTGCGTGGTGTATCCGAGCGCTGCGGCGAAACGGATGCCCTCCTCGTACCTCCCGGAGGATGCCATGTACAGTCCCACGGGTGCCATCTTCATCGCCGGCCCGTTGCCGAGGCCGTCGACACCGGCGTCCTCCGGTGGAATGCCGCGCAGCATGTGCTCGAATGCCTCCCGCGTCGTGCGGCCGAAGCCTCCGGCAACGCTGCCGTCGGGCCGCTTCCTCGCGGAGTACGCGCGGAGCTGCCGGGCGCACATGTCCTCGAGATTGAGCCCGCCGCACGAGACGATGGACTCGGCGACCGCAAGGGTGAGGATGGTGTCATCCGTGCATTCNCCTCTCTTCCTGTTGTGCCTGCGCACGGTCGCATCAGCGGGAAGGTAAGGCTGGCCGATGAGTCCGGTGATGCGGCCGGCATACCGCGCAATCTCCTCCGCGGACCAGCCCTCCACCTGNTGGCCCAGCGCGTCGCCTATCCCGCAGCCGAGCAACGTCGCCTTGTAGCGTTCTACCATCTGTCTCCCCCGTAGAGACGGTCGATGAGATTCCGCAGGGACTGGTGTGAGCGCCATCCCCAGTAGTCCTCCTCTATTCGCTTCGCATGGTCGAAGGCCAGCTCGGGCAGCTGGTCCAACGGGAAGACCTGCGCCTGCGCTGCGTCATCAGCGCCTAGCGGAGAGCCAGTCGCCCGCGCGANNNAGCCGACGGANTTGACATGCCCGCGCGGGTCGCGGTCAGGGGCAGAATAAGTCGAGAGCTGTGACACCAGCACGACATCCAGACCTGTCTCCTCCTTCGCCTCTCGTACTGCCGTTTGCTCCAGAGACTCCCCGTACTCCTGGAAGCCGCCAGGGAGGGCCCATTTTCCCTGGAATGGAGGACGGCCGCGCTCGATGAGCACGATGCCCTCCAGCGCTTCCAGTTCCGGGCCAGCGAGATTCGTTCCCGGACGGTACAGCTCGATGACCACATCCACCGCAGTAGGCGGATTCCGCGTCTTTGCCATTCCTGTCCCTCCGGAGCGACGCCGCCGCTTTAAGCGTATCGCTCCGCGACTGCCTCCAGCAGATTCAATGCTCCCAGGACCGATTCCCGCTTCAGGCAGACCTCGTCCCCGAGCATGAAGGTCCGGTAGCCCATGCGGAGCAGGGCATCCGCGTCCATGATGTCCGCGCTTTCCGGCTCAGCGTGCAGTGCCATGGAGTCGAACAGCCGTGATGCGACGATGGCGCTCGCGTCGGTGCGGATGATGCTGTCCAGCGCCGCCGCGATGTGGTGCGGCCGCTCGACCTCGAGGTAGAGGTCTCCTCGCGCGGCCATCAATCGCGCTTCGTGGTCCCACTCGGCCGCGATGTACCCTAGTCCCCGCGCTGACTCTATCTTCGCCACGACGCGCGCCTCCGGGAGCAGCGCGGTCAGCTCGGTGATATCACGGCCGCTCTCCACGAAGGACAGCATGTAGTCCCGCANGCCGACGCGCGCCCCTGCCTCGATGTATCTCCTGTCCAGCTCGGTGAGGTACCCTTCCACGCGGAGCGAGGGATGCGGGATGTTGACGCTCTCGCCCGGTCCCACCACGCGATGAGGACCCTCGGCCATGATGAGCCTGTTCCCGTCCACCTCCAGCACCGTCGCGCGCTCTTTCCCGCCGCTGAAGTACGCCGTGACCGGCGTTTCTACGGCGATGCGATGGGTCAGCTCAATCTCGGTGAAGGGCGGCACTCCGAAGGTTCTGACGCGCAGCTGCCTGCACTTCAGATCGACGTAGATGGTCTTCCCGGTGTCCAGCAGGCGCTTCAGCGTATCCTCCAGGGAGCCCTTGACCGGCATGACGGTGTTGAGGCGCAGCCCCGACACGAGGGGATGGCACGCCACCTCCGTGATGAAGGAGGCATGCGGCGGCACGGTGACGATGGCGTCAGGCATCGTCCTCACCGTCCAGCGCCGTGCTCTTCCCTGCCGTGCCCGTGCGCGTCATGGCGCTCTTGCCGTCCGTTGTCGCAGCGGGGACATGGCGCAGGGATGCGTACACGGAGGCCGATTCCGAAGCGTCGTGCCGGGCGCTGAGATTGTCCTCGAAGTCCCCGAAGTGGCCCCAGCGCTTCGCGATGAGCCCCATCGCGACGTCCACCGCACGCTCCGCCTCGAAGAGGGGGATGACGCGCTGCTTTCCCAGCGCGGACTGCCACTGGGAGACAATCTCCTTGTCCAGGCGCAGGTCCGCGTATTCCTTGTGCAGGTGATACACGTCGAACTTCTGGAGCAGGCTCTGCCAGAGCTCCTGGGAATCGACCTCGGCCTCCAGCCCTGCTCCGAGATAGTGCGCAGCCTGGTCCGGGTTGACCTTGGGGTAGAATCCCTCGTCCCCGAAGACGATGAGAAAAGGCGACGTCGCGTTGGGCGTCTCGCACCTGGATGCCATGTGCTGCGCGAAGAGCTCATAGCTCTCGAAGTGCTGCCCTCCTCCGCCGCCCTCGGCGCAGAGCGCTTTGAGCTTCGCGTCGAGGTCCGTCTCCTTCGCGAAGTCGTTGACCTGCAGGGGATAGGCATCGCAGCTCGCGTCCCCTATCGCGGCAAAGCAGAACTCGACGTCCGGCTGGTATTTCGTCAGGGTCTGGTAGAGCAGGGGCAGCCGGTCGAAGATCTCCGCNGGCCAGTGCGCCATGCTTCCNGTGACATCGACCGCGATGACCACGGGATTCTTGCTCTCCGAGCGGATGGTCTTCTGCGGAGCCACGAGTTTCATGTCCGGCTCGCTCCTCGCCGCGTACGTCCGCGGACCGGCTTTCGCCAGCGAGTCCAGATACGCGCGCCGCGCGGAGCCGTAGTCGTAGCTGCCCGGTCCTGTCCATGTCGATGTGTCGTCTCCCCAGCTGTACATCTCCCTCACCTCGTGTGCCTTCTCCCGAAGGCCTCTTGTCTGATATCCGAGAGTCTCTTCACCAGGTCCACGCTCTCCCAGCGCGGCCGCTCCTTCGCGTCGTATTTCAGGAGCGATTCGCAGAACTCCCGCAACGGAGCGGGCACGCTGTCGGGGATGCTCTTCGTGAGGATATCCCCTCCCAGGGCNTAGAGCAGCGCCATCCCCGCGCCGTAGAGGTCGCTCTCCGGCAGGGGAGGCTTGCCGAGCAGCAGCTCCGGGGCCGCCCATGCCTCGGTGTAACCCAGCGGCCGGGTGTCCCCCGAAGGCCGGAATGACGAGAGGCCGTAGTCCACGAGCACCGCATTGTGCTGCTTCGGCTGGACGATGATGTTCTGGGGTTTCACGTCGGAATGCACGATGCCCTTGCTGTGCAGGTAGTGCAAGGCCTGGAGCAGGCGCTGCATCACCCAGCTCGCGTCCTCCGGATGTAGGGGGCCCTTCGCGCCGACCAGCTCCTCAAGGTTCCTGCCCTCGACAAAGTCCATCACCAGGATGCAGCTCCCGTCCGGAGCGCGGAAGAAGTCCTTCATCTGCGGCAGGGAGTGGTGGTGCACGTCCCAGAGCAGGGCGGCTTCTTCCTTGAGCACCTCGGCATCGAGGTCGGAGAGGGAGAGATTCTGCTTGAGGCAGGCTCTCTTGCCCAGCACGAGATGCTCCGCCTCGTACGTCCGCGCGAAGCCTCCCTCGCCAATCTGCCGTATGACCTTGTAGTTCCCTATCTTCATGGTGTCTCCCCTCCGATATGTGAGCGTTCCTGCTCGCTACTTTCTCCTCGTAGGTAGGCGTCGCTGACCAGCTCCCCGAGCGTCTGGAGCCCGAACTCGCTGCGGAAGCGCTCGTCCAGCCGGGCGGACGTGATGTAGCGCGAGACCTCCTCCGGCACCAGCGATTCCCACGGGCCGGAGCGCGCCATCTCCACCCGGACCTGGGCCGCGCGCAGCCAGAGCTGCTCCTCCTTCGGGATGAGTTCCGCGGGATGGATGACACGGTAATCGTCCTTGAGGAGCTCCCGGACATAGGCGTTCCCGGAGACGAAGCAGTCCAGCTCACCGTACAGACGGAGGACTTCCTCGCGCCACCGCTGTCCGTCCGCGTGCTCGGGCAGATGGCCGAAGTCCGGCACGTGGATGAATTCGCAGTTGCATTCAGGCTTGAGATAGGCGCGGAGCATCCCCTCGCTCTCCTCTGCGGTAAACGGATTTCTCGCATCGTAGCGGTTCGCGCTCCCGATGCCGAGCTTGACGAGNTCTGCCCTTGCGCAGAGGGTGTCCAGCATGAGCGCGCCGCCGTTGTGCAGCGGCTTCCACCGTCCGATGACCCCCACGACGCCAAGGTCCATCACGAGCGCCTCCGGTAGCCACCGCTATAGTGATTGATGACGGTCTCCCGCGAGGAGAAGCCGCGGCTTCTCGGGGAGACGAGCACCACCGGCGCGCCCTGCGCAGACTTGAAGACGCTCGCCTTGGCGTTGCGGAAAGCCTCCCATACCTCGGCCGAGAACTCTTCCTCCGTGTGTCGGTAGACGCTGCGGCCGCTCCAGTCCTCCGGGAAGAGCTCCGGGTCCAGCTCCCTCCTGCGGAAGCGCTCGATGATATCCTCCGGATGCCTGCCGCAGCGGACCAGCTCCGCGCAGATTCCTGCGCGGACAAAGTAGTCCAGCGGGTCCTCGTTGGCATCGGCAAGCTCTGCTGCAGGGCGGATCCTGCCGTCGTAGAGCTGCGCGGGAATAATCTCGTGCCCTGCGCGCTGGTTGACGTATCGCGCGAGCGCGTACACCTCGGTCTTGGTCAGGTCGCCGATGAGGGCGTGCACCCCGATGGAGCCGATGTCGTGGAATGTCGCCCAGCCTTCGACAATCTCGGTATGGTTGCCTGTCGCGACGATGCCCGAGCGGAAGTGATGGTACGCCCCGACCCCCTGGGCGGTGCGGAGCACGGCTTCGATGCATCCCCTGCCTTTGGGCGAGGGAGCAGCGCCGAACGCAGCAGTATGCGCGCGGACGATGCTTTCGTACGCCGCCTGGCTGTCGTTCCAATGCAGCGGCAGAGTGAGATTGTCAGCGATTGCCTGCGCCATCGCCCGCAGCTCCGGGCCATTGTCCTCGGTCGGATTGCTGATGAGCACAGTATGCTCAGGGCCCATCGCCTCGGCCACGAGCGCGGCGACCAAGGCGCTGTCCACTCCCCCGGAGAGGTGCACCTGGGCGTTCGGGATGCCCAGGCACCGGAAGACTTCCCGCTGGGCGAAGAGCAGCGCATCATGCAACTCCTCCTCTTTCCCCCGCTCTCTTGGTCGCACTGCCGGCCCGTCCAGCGAGATGACACTGAAGTCCGGAGCGAACCTCGCGAGCTCCGCGAGCTGCTCTCCTTGGGCGTTGAACGCGAGGCTCCCACCGTCGTAGAGCATGATGTTCTTCACGATGTCTCCGACGCCCGAGGCGTTCACCGCGGCAACGGGAACCCCCTTGTGGGCCGCATGGGTGCCGAAGAGTTCCCTACGCAGCTGCTGCTTCCCGTGGTGGAAATAGCTCTGGTTGAGGCAGAGGATGAGTTCAGCGCCTCCAGCGACCATCTCCGCGATGACGTCGCGCTCGTGTTGGTGCGCCCAGGCGTCCTCGCAGATGGGAGTCCCCACGCGAATCGGTCCGGACGGAAGCATCACTTCGAAGACCTTCGCGGCATCGCCCGGGGTGAAGTATTTCCGGTCCTCGTGATGGGCCTCGTTCGCGAGCAGCATCTTATCGTAGGCCCCGATGCTACGGCCTCCCTGGAGGAGCGCGGCGCTGCTCGTCAGCCGCAGCGCCCCGGATTTCTCCCTGCCGCGGCAATCCACGAAACCAACCACTGCGAGCATATCCTGGGGGACAGCGGCAGCGATGTCGTCCAAAGCAGCGAGATTGTCGCGGATGAAGCGCTCCTGCTCGAAGAGCGCCCCGCAGCAGTACCCGGTGATGGCAGCCTCCGGGAAGAGGGCTATCTCCGCTCCGGAGCGTCTTGCGCGCTCGATGTCGCGGAGAATCTGACGCACGTTGCCCTCGAGGTCTCCGGTCACCGGATTCGTCTGGCAGAGGGCGATGCGAGGCATGCTCTCTCCAGCGCTGCCGGGGCAGTTGAGCTTTACGGGCATACCGAATACTTTTCCTGGGAAATGTACACTTTTCCGGTTTTTTGGGGGAAAAGCTTAATAGGAGGCTTGGCTCAACCGCGTGCGCCCCAAGCGGGCGAGGAGGTCACCACCATGCGCTGGGACGACGACTGGGACGACAACGACGACGACTTCGACACCGACGAGTAAGTCGGCCTGCTTCTTTTCTTTTCTTCTAGTTACGTGGACATCGGCCGTGCTGAGAATTTCCGGCATGCCAGCGAGACAATGCGGAACTACGGCACCGCGGTTCAGGAAAGCGCGGCGTTAGCTTTAAATGGCGCTGAACAGCCTCTTCCCTCATGCTCACCCAGGCAGAGGAGAACTACCTGCGCGGAGTCTTCTTCCTGCAGAAGGCAGGCCATCATCCGGTGCGCGCACAGGCCCTGGCGAAGTACCTCCATGTCCGCGCCGGAAGCGTCTCCGAGATGGTCCGCAGGCTCGCCAAGGCAGGAATGCTCTCTCACGAGCGCTACGGGACGCTCGCGCTCACCAAGGATGGCGAACAACAGGCGCGGATGGTCGCGTACAAGTACATGGTCATCGCGCTCTTCCTCACCGAGACCCTNGGCCGCGACGCGAACGGCATCCACCAGGAGGTCTGCGAGCTGGAGCACACCTTCTCCGCGGAGACGGTGATGCGCCTCGCTGACCTGGTCAAAATCCCGCACTACTGCCCGCAGTGCGACTCCCTGCTGCAGTGCGACACCACCTGGAGCCAGGAGCGCGTGAAGAAGCTCATGAAGGGGCTTGTCCCGTCCGGCGCGGGCCGAAATAGCGCTCCCTCGCCGAAAGCTCATCAGTAAGTCCACGCGGGACCGTCGTGTCCACGGAGAACAGCAGGCGCACCGCGGTGCGGCCGATGGCATGGTGCACCAGCTGCACTTCATGGCCTGCGGTGCTTCCGATGGCCTCCACGTGCCTGGAGACCATCTCCTGGAAGGCGTACCTGTCCCTGGTGAGGTAGAGCTCCTCAATCCCGGCCCCGTAGCGGCGCTCAAGGGTGCTCCTGTTGAGATTCCGTTGGATATGCATGTACTCGCAGGTCGTAAGCCAGAGATACCCGCTATCCATGAGTCGGAATGACATCGCCAGCTGCTCATGGAAATCCCCGGGAGCGTCGAGGTCGATGACATCGAAGGCAGCGCCGCGACCGAGAAGCTCCTCAAGGGTGCGCCTGTTGTCCTGTTCCCGCAGGACTGCCCGTTCGCCTCGAAGGTTGCGCTCAAGGCATGCGAACATCTCTGCGTCCTTCTCCACGGCAAGGCAGGATGCGCCCGCCCGGAGGTAGAGGTAGGTCCCTATCCCCACCCCGGCATAGGCGTCCAGCACGGTGAAATCAGGGGAGAGATGCTCGCCGAGGAGCCTGATGAGGTCTCGCTTCTCGTAGCCGAGCTGGCCTGGAAGCACCGCGGTGTGCCTGGGGTCAGGTACCGTGAAGGTCTTGCCTGCGAAGAGGACTTCCTCCGGCATGGAGGAAGGGAGTGGAGCGCTCCTTATAAAGCTGCCATCTCCCGAGTGGAGCGCACGTCGGCCGTGCCATGGAACATCTCCGGGATTCCTGCGAGACAAGCCGGATACCGTACGGCATCCCGGCCGGGGCATCAAGAGTTTTTCTTACAAAGAAGGGCATAACTGCCTTTCGTCACTTTTTTTCGCACACGAAGTTCAGAATCCGCGTTATCTCTTCCGGCTCGTGGCCTACCAAAGCCGATGCTTTCTCGATGCGCTCTCTGCTTATCGCCTTGAGGCATCTGCCGAAATCCTTCTTCGGTAGGTACTCTGCGAGACTGAGCTTGTCCAGCCTGATACCTGTGTACCATGCGAGGGCAAATGCGTCACAGATATCCTTGACCTGCTTATGTTCCTTGTCCCTATTCGGAAGGGAATGTACCTTCATTGCCAGCAGGAGCTCCGGCTTCGGAAGCAGGATTCTCCTGCCAAACACTTTCACGGAGAGATATTCCTTCTTCTCAAAGACCTGGGTGAGCAGAGACTCATCGATAGGGTCGAATCCGAAGACCTTCCTGAAGCCAGCAGGTATAGTATCCACTATGACATCGACGTACATAGGAAATATGTAGTAGGACGGGACAATCTCCCCTTTCCGGATTTCTTCTCCGGTCTCGGTATGAATCTCCTTGAAGAACCGGAAGCTCAGCGGCCGGAATCCAAGTGTATCCCTCAGTATGATGATAGCCTTGGCAAGCGCTGACTCCTTCATGTCCCCTGACATGGAGAAACCGAGGTCGATATCCCTGCTGCCGAGATACGGCCTTCCCTGCCCTCTCTCGAATCTTTCATTCACATGGAAATAAACCGCCCAGCCTCCGAGTATGCAGATTGGGTCGTTCAGGCCCCGTATCACTTCCCTGAGATACCGGAAGGAAGTCCGTGTCTCGAAGTCAGCGTACATGTGATATCCTCTTTGTGAGCATCTCAGCCGCTTCTTGGCATGGACCCCCCTCTTTCATGAGATCGATGAGAAGCTGCGGCTCCGATACAACTGTGATGCCATGAATCTTCGTTGCGCCATACATGACGTGCTCGTCGGCTAAGATAATCCTGACATTCCCTTTCCCGTATAGGCCGTTCGCTGTCAGCAATTTATGCCATCTGTCCATGTCCTTTTCCCGAATGTAGATGTCTATCCTGGAAGGGAACAGGAAATGCTGGACCAGGTTCTCTCCCATGTAGGTGGTGAGCGCATAATCCATCTTCACTCCCTTCAAGAGCTCCATCGGTTCCTTCACCATGTAACTCTTGAAATTACGTGGCTTTTCGGCCAAGTCAGCCCAATAACAAAGGAGCTTTGCCCGGTCTAGAGGAGACGTCCCTTTCACAAGTTTGCGCTTTTCAAGAGTTCTCAGGAAAAGGATGACCCATTGCCGGGTACACCCCGCTTTCAGGGAGATTTCATTTTTGCTGAGGCTCTCCTGGCTATTCAGTATGACGCGGAGGATTCTTTCCCGTTTGTCTCCTCTCATGAGATGTAAGTATACAGGGTTATTTATAAATATTACTTACATGTAAGCAAGATGCCTCCACCATAAGAGATACTTACGGGCAACCAGGACGGCTGAACTCAAACTTTCGAAACATCAGTTGGCAATCCCGGCCGGGGATTACCTGTGTTCCGCAGAGCCAGTCGCGCAGCCGCTCATTCGTACCGCAGGGCCTCGACCGGGCTGAGCCGCGAGGCGCGCATCGCCGGCAGGAGGCCCGCGAGGGTTCCGGATATGCAGGCGACCGCCATGGCGGTGCCGACGACCGGAAGCTCCACGCGGATGTCCAGGTAGGGGAAGCCGGCAGCGCGCACCGCAGCCTCGACGATGAACGCGAAGACCATCCCGCCGAGGAGCCCGATGGCACCTCCGGCAAGGCCGAGCAGGCCGGACTCCAGGAGGAAGAGCCCGATGACCTGGGTGTTCGACGCCCCGGTGGCCTTCATCACGCCTATCTCGCGGGTGCGCTCCAGAACGGCCGTGAACATCGCGTTCATGATGCCGACCGTGCCCACGAGGAGGGAGATGGCGGCAATGCCGACCAGGACGAACTGCACCACGTCCAGCACCTGGAAGAACTGGCTGAGCAGGTCCTCGGGAGTGTAGACTTCAACTTCCTTGCTCTCTATCTCCCGGGAGAGCTCGTTGCCGATGCGCTCCTCGCCCTCCTCCGTGGAGACGCCGTCCTGAAGCTTCACCACGAGGACGTTCACCCTGTCCGGGTCCCCGAAGAGCGCGCGCGCGCTGTCCAGCGGGATGTAGATGCGCTCATCCAGTTCGCCGCCGGTGCGCTCGAAGATGCCCACCACCTTGAACTGCCGTCCGCCGAGCACGAGGGTGTTCCGCAGATGGACATCGGTGGGGAAGGCGTCTTCCGCCACTTTCGCCCCGATGATGGCGCTGTCCCCTTCCCCGGGCCGGAAGAGCCGTCCCTCCTGGACCTCGATGTCGATATCCAGGAAGCCCTTGTCCGAGAGGGCGGTATCATAGCCCATGACCCAGACGAAGCGTTCTGCATCAGAGAACTCCACCGGCTGCATGGCCATCACTGTGGGACTGACGTATTCGACGCCCTTCACCCGCTCCAGGCGGCCGATGAGGGAGTTGGGCAGCCCGAGGTTTCCTGTCGGCGGGCCGCGCAGGTCCGCAGGGGCCACCCTGATGTTGGAGAGCCCCATCTGCCTGAACTGATGCTCGACCGCGAACTTGAATCCGTTGCTCACGGAGATGAGGGAGACGATGGCCGCGACTCCTATGACGATGCCCAGCACGGTGAGCCAGCTCCGCAGGGAGCGGCGCCGCATGCCGCCGAGCACGAGCGGGAGGTAGTCGCGCATCAGGCCCTCAGCGCCTCCACAGGCTGCAACGCTGCGGCTTGCCTCGCGGGCAGCGCCCCGGAGAGCACTCCCGTGAGCATCGCGAACCCGATGCCGAGGATGACCAGCCAGGGCTCCATCGTGACGGTGAGCAGGCCGAATCCGGACGCNGCAGCGATGGCCTGGANGAGCAGCGCGATGCCGAAGCCGAGCCCGACGCCAAGCAGGCCCCCTGCGGCCGCGACGATGGCAGCCTCCATGAGGAAGAGGATGGCGATGGAGCGCGGCGACGCACCCACCGCCTTCATCACCCCTATCTCGCGGGTGCGGTCGAGGACCGCGGTGAACATCGCGTTCATGATGCCCACGCCCCCCACGACAAGCGAGATGCCGGCGATGCCCACGATGATGGCCTGCACCACCCCCAGCAGTGAGTTGAACTGCTCCTGGAGCTGCTCCGCGGTGAGCACCTGGTAGTCCTCGGAGGGATGGGTCCTGTCCAGTGCACGTTGCACGCTCTCCGCTCCCGCGGCGGACGACACCCCTTTCTTGAGCTTGAGGTCGATGAGGCTCACCCCTTGCTCATCCCCGAGAGCCTCGCGAGCGACGTCCATGGGCAGCATGATGCTGTAGTCGTCCTCCGGGTTGCCGAATGGCTCCATCACGCCAATGATGTGGAGCTTCCTCCCCGCGACCAGCAGGTTGTCCCCTATGCGCATCTCGCTCTCGAAGAGCTCCTTCGCGGCGAGGTCCCCGAGCACCACCGCATCGGAGGTCGCATCGCCGAAGCCCTGGCCGCGCGCGATGTCGATGCCGAAATCGTCGCGGAGCTGCTTGCGGTACTCCAGGGGAAAGCCCATGATGTTCCCTCCGGAGACCTCGCCCTTGTACTCGAGCACCGCGCGGCCGAGCAGGTAAGGCACCGCGTACTCGAACTCCGGCAGCGCATCCAGCCGCTCCACATCGCGGACGGTGAGGCCCTTCAGCGTGCCCGGCGGAGCGAAGCCGCGCGGCATGACCTCGATGCGGTTGGTCCCGAAGCGCTCGAACTGCGCCCCGATGGCATGCTTGAGTCCCTGGCTCACCGCAATGAGTGAGACCACGGCCGCGACGCCTATCACGACCCCGAGGACCGTGAGCCAGGCGCGAAGAGGCCTGCCCCTCAGCCCGGAAAGGACGAGGGACAGGGCATCCGCTCTCATCGCTTCCTGCGGCGCAGCCACCACACGCCCGCGCCGAGCAACGCTGCGACAATCAATACCCATCCGGAGCCGCCGCCCTGCACCAGGCCGAGGCGCTTCGCAGCGGATGTGCTGTACAGCGGCATCGGCACGACTTCGTCGCGCGCGTGGAGCTCGTTGAAGCTGTCCCGGTAGCGGAGGCGGACCTGCAGCTGCAGCTCCTCGCTCCCCTCGGCATGGATGGTGAACGCGGCGGTCTCGAAGTCGTCGCTCTCCAGGTTCCCGATGTAGGACTCCCGCGCGGAGATGACCTCGTAGCGCTCACCGTCGAGCAGCTCCAGGGTGAGGTAATTGATGTCCGCAGGGCCGACATTGGAGAGGCTCAGGACGACCTCGCCGTTGCCCGATGTGTAGAGGTCGCGGTCCTTCAGGGCGAGCGCGTACGCGACAGGGGCCTCGACGACCAGGCCTATCTGGGTCTCCTCCACGCTGTATGCGTTGCCGTCCCTGTCGAGATAGGTGAGGCCGATGGGGACCTTGTACACCCCGGAGGAGGCGTCGCCGTCCACGATGATGCGGAACGCAACCTCCCCGGAAGCTCCGGGGGTGAGCTGCGCCAGTTCCTTCTCATTGCTGGAGCCGACGGCGGTAAATGGCAGGTCCGTCTGCTGCACCGCGGTCGTGGTCTGGTACACCGTGCGGAACTGGAGATTCACCCGGATGTTCTTCAGCAGCACATCGGCGTTGTTCCTGAGCCTGAGCGCGAGTTCCGCAGGCTTTCCTGGCTCGAGGCGTTCCGGCGTCACGCTGACGGATTCGAGGGAGAGGACGGCGGTGTGGCCTGCGATCCGCACCTCGAAATCCTCCAGAGTGACCCAGCTGGCGCCCCCGTCGATGGAGTACCGCAGGGTCATCTTCTCATCGCTCGGGCTTGCGAGCGGGTCCACGCGCAGCCGGTAGAACAGGGTGACCGCATCGTTGTCCTTCTGCCGGGCAGAAAGGCTCCCGATGTCCTTGCGGGCCTCGACGCCGGGCTCGAGGGAGAAGGGGTAGCGGGGAAGGATCTCCATCAGGACACGCTCCACATTCCCCGAGCCGTAATTCTCCGCTTTCCAGCGCAGCTCCACGGTCTGCCCTGGTTCGGCGGGGTCGGGGCTCTGGCTGAGCAGGCTCACCCGGATGTCCGGGCCGCTGGAGACCAGCGGGACGACAATCTGGCCCGCGGCACCGGCAGCCAGCAGCATCGCGATGACCATGTATACCGCAGCTCTCATGCTCTCACCTCAGTCTCCCATCGAGAATATACTCTTCCCGCTTGGCATAGCGGGCGATTTCCTGGTCGTGCGTCACCAGGATGATGGTCTTGCCGTCCTCCCGGTGCAGGTTTCCGATGAGCTCCAGGACGCTCTTCCCGGTAGCGGAATCCAGGTTCCCCGTGGGCTCGTCCGCGAGGATGACTTCGGGGTCGTTCGCCAGGGCTCGGGCGATGGCGACGCGCTGGAGCTGGCCTCCCGAGAGCTCCGCGGGGAGATGGCGCAGCCTGTCCGAGAGCGACATCCGCTCCAGCAGGCTACGCCCCCGCTGCTCACGCTTCTCCCGGGAGACACCCTGGAAGAGCATGGGCAGGCACACATTGTCGAGCGCGCTGAGCGTCGGGATGAGGTTGAACTGCTGGAACACGAAGCCGATGGTCTTGCCCCGGATGCGGGCCAGAGAGCTCTCCGGAAGCTGCGCGATGTCCTTGCCCTTGAGGAGGACCTTGCCCCTGCTCGGCAGGTCGAGGCATCCGATGAGGTGCATCGCGGTGCTCTTCCCGCTTCCGCTCGGGCCGCGGAGGGAGAGGAACTCGCCTTGCTCAACCGTCAGGGAGAGGCCGCGCAGCGCATGGACCTCGACGCCCGACATGCGGTAGGTCTTCCACACGTCGCGGAGCTCAATCACCGGGGGCATGGGCAAGGCTCATGCCTTCCGGATTATAAAGCCTCCGCCGAGACGTGAAATGGAAGAGCCGGCCGCAATGCAGCGGGTTGTCCGGGTGACGTCGCCGAAAGGCAGTCGGCCGGAAGCCTACCGTCTCCCGAAGTAGAATATCTTCGAGATGTCGGTGTTGGACTCCTCTTCCTTGCTGAGGCCGCGTCCTCTCTGCTCCGGGGAACTTCCGGGGGGGTGGCGGGAAACTGTTCGGGGAGGGGCCTGGGGTTGCGGAGCCGGCTGGGCGAACTGCGGAGGTGCCTGGACCTGCTCGGGGGTCGCGGGACGCACGACCGGAGCAGGTTGGACTGGCTGGGGAACAGGCTGAGAGACCTGGGCGACCGGCTTGAACCACTCGCTGTCCACCTTCGGGGCAGGCGTTGTCTCCACAGGCCGTTGGACAGGTTGCGCGTAGACGCGCTTCGCGTCCTCGTCCACGAGCTCGCGTACGGTGCGTTCATCAGGCTCAGCAGCGAAGACCGCAGCCTGCTGCACGGGGGCAGGCCTCTCCTGCCGCTCCGGCATCTTCTGGTACCTTTCGGGAAGGTTCTCTATCCTGCCCGGGCCGCGCCGCTCGCGGTTGAGGTACGCGAGCGGAGTGCCGCATTCCTCGGGGCGGACATTCTGGATGACACCAGGACCTCTGTGTTGCTCCTGGTAGCGATTGGGAATTTTCTCTGAACCGTAGCGCTCCTCTGCGGTGTTCGACTCGCTGATGCTCTGTGCCAGGGAAAGTGCGTCAGCGAAGCTCGCTGCGATGCCATTGTCGCGCAATTTCTGCGCGAGACGTTCTATCTGCGGGTTTGCTCTGCGCGGACTCTCGGCGTACATCGTCTCACCTCATTCCTCCGAGAAATCGCCCCGGGGGAAGCGCTCTCTCGGATACTACCTTATGTCTTTTGGTATATAAAGTTACCTAATCGCTCCCAGTATACGGTTGTATAAATAGCTTTAGCATCTCCAATGAATATTCTGCAGTGTGCAGATGAAGCCTTCCGCCGAAATCCTGAAAGTCATCGGCCGCATTGCGGAGGATACCCAGAATCCCGTCCGCTACTCAGCGAGCCCTGGACAAGGCACGGCCAGCGGTTCCGACGGAGAACGGGCACTCAGTGGAACTCCCGTGCGAAGAGCATCTGCCGGTTGAGTTCGGCGAGATTGTCATCGAGTTTCGTCATGAACGCGTACTGTTGCCACACATCATCATCTTCACGCGCTCCGAGCTTCAGCAGGAGGGTGAGGTCTCCGCTGGCGTTAAAGTCATGTATGGGTATAGCATTCAGGTCATTCCGTCTCTGCCTGAGGTACGTGTCGAGAGCAGCGCGACCGTCCTCTACCTTCTGGAGTTCCTGCTTCCCCTGCGACCTGAGATTATCGAGCGCTCCCAGCAAGGTCTTGATGTCAGGCTTGGGGATCTCGCGGAGTCTTGCCACCAGGTTTTTCGCCTCCCGGTCACTTTCTTCCCCCGGACGGAGCATGGCCTCGACCTGCTGCGCATACCAGGCCAGCTGTCCGAAGGCCATTCCCCGTATGGACGAGAGCCGCTCCTGCATCTCCTGGTACATGGACCAGATGCCTGTGCGCTCAGAGAAGCTCCGGTAGCCGTCAGCAGTGTCCTTCCCGAGCAGCTCGCTCATATCCTCATAGAGTGTGTCGTTCATAGTTATCACTCTCTAGAGACTATTATTTCTTTATAAAGGTTTTGCCCCTCCGTGGGCCGCATAGAAATGCTCGGGCAGACAGCCGGCCGAGCTGGGGGGAATCATCGGCAGACCGGTAGGACAACGCGGATATCATGCGGAATTGCGGCCGAAGCATCGGAGGGTTACGAAGCTGCGCGGTCAGCCGAGCAGCGAACGCTGCTCCTCCTCGCGCTTCGCGCGGAGACGGAGGTGCATCCTGTCCTCGGCGAAGAGCTTCTCCTGTATCTCCCGGGAGCGCTCCACCACCTCGGCGGGCATGCCTGCGAGCCGCGCGACGTGGATGCCGTAGGACTTGTCGGTTCCNCCCTCGGTGACCTTGCGGAGGAAGATGATGTCAGAGCCGCGCTCCTTCACCGCGATGCTGAAGTTCCGCACTCCCGGGCACTGCTCCGCGAGCCTGTTCAGCACGTGGTAGTGCGTCGCGAAGAGGGTCTTGGCCTTGACGCGCCGGTAGATGTACTCGGCGACGCTCCATGCCAACGCCACGCCGTCGAAGGTCGAGGTCCCGCGTCCAATCTCGTCGAGGATGACGAGGCTTCTTGAGGTCGCGTGGTGCAGGATGTGTGCGGTCTGGCCCATCTCCACCATGAAGGTGCTCTGGCCGTGGGCGAGGTCGTCAAATGCCCCGACGCGGGTGAAGATGCGGTCAGCGGTCCCGATGCGCGCGCTTTCCGCAGGGACGAAGGAGCCTGCCTGCGCCATGAGGCAGATGAGCGCGACCTGGCGCATGTACGTCGACTTCCCGGCCATGTTCGGGCCGGTGATGATGAACACCTCTCCTGGCTGCATGACGCAGTCATTCCCGATGAAGCTCCCCTCGCGCTCGAGCACCGGGTGCCTCCCCTCGCGGATGTCGATGCCATCGGTGTCATCCACCGAGGGCCGCACATAGCGGTTGCGGCTGGCTGCTTCGGCAAACGCGCAGAGCGTGTCGAGCGCCGCGAGACTCCGCGCCGCGCGCTGCAGCTCGGCCACGCGCGCCGCGACCCTCGCGGCGACTTCCTGGAAGAGCTTCTCCTCCAGGCCGAGGATGCGCTCCTCGGCGTGCAGCACCTTGCTCTCGTGCTCTTTCAACTCCTCGGTGAAGTACCGCTCGCCGGTGCTCATGGTCTGCTTCCGGACATATCGCTCCGGGACGAGGTGCAGGTTGGCCTTGGAGACCTCGATGAAGTAGCCGAACACCCGGTTGTACCGCACGCGCAGCGCGCGGATCCCTGTCCGTGACCGTTCCTCCTCCTCGAGTTTCGCGAGCAGCTGCTTGCCCCCGCGCTTCGCCGCGCGGAGCTCGTCAAGCTCGGGCGAGTAGCCCTCCCGGATGACGCTGCCGTCCTGGAGGAGCGCAGGGGGGGAGTCGCTTATCGCGGCGGACAGCAGNGCGGCGGTGTCCTCCATGGTGTCGAACGACCCCAGCTCCATGAGGAGAGCGACGGAGGACTGCCCTACGGNTGCCTTCGCGTCCGGAAGGCGGAGCAGCGCGTCGCGGAGCGCGGCGAGGTCCCGTGGTTTCGCACGGGCCATCGCGACCTTGGAGGAGAGGCGTTCGAGGTCAGCCATCCCGGAGAGCTGCTCCGCCAGAGCGGAACGCAGCATCGCTCCCTGCAGCTCTTCCACCGCATCGAGCCTCATCGCAATCTGCGGAGGGGAGCGGAGGGGCTGCACGAGCCAGCGCCGGAGAAGGCGCGCTCCCATCGCGGTGCGAGTGAAGTCAAGCGTGGAGAGAAGGGTGTCTTTCGTGGAGCCGTCGCGCGCCGAGTGCAGCACCTCGAGGTTCTTCAGGGTGACCTGGTCCAGCAGGAGGCACTCCTCCTGGGAGAAGAAGCGCATGCTGGTGAGCAGGGAGAGCCGCTGTTTCTGCGTCGACGAAAGATAGGAGAGCAGCGCTCCCGATGCGGCGGTGGCGAGGTGCCGGTCCTTGAGTCCGTAGGCCTCGAGGGTCGCGACGCCAAAATGCGCCTTCAGGCGCTCGGCAGCGCCCTGGAACTCGCCGTCCTCAACGGGAGTGAGGCAGGCGCTCTTCGCCAGCGTCTCGTGCAGTTGCCGGTCCACGCCAGCGCTCAGGGGAATGAGTATCTCCGCGGGGGAGAACTGCGCAAGCAGCGCGCCGAGCTCCCTCGCGGGAAGCTCCGTGGCGAGGAATTCGGCGGTGGAGATGTCCGCGAGCGCGGCGCCGATGTGCTCTCCCTTGATGGTGAGCGCCATGAGATAGTTGTTGCTCCGTTCGTTGAGCAGCTCGCTCTCCACCACCACTCCGGGGGTCACGACGCGCACGACATCGCGCTTCACTACCCCCTTCGCGAGCTTCGGGTCCTCGAGCTGCTCGCAGATGGCGACCTTGAGCCCCGTGCGGACGAGCTTCGCGAGATAGGGTTCCAGGGCGTGGTACGGGACGCCCGCGAGCGGTATCTTCTCGCCGTCCAGCTCCCCCCTGCTGGTGAGCGTGATGTCCAGAATGTCCGAGGCGCGTTTCGCGTCCTCGAAGAACATCTCGTAGAAGTCCCCCATGCGGAACATCACCAGGCAGTCCGGGTACTCGCGCTTGGTGCGGAAGTACTGCTGCATCGCCGGCGTCAGGCGCTCCCCCACGCCTTCCGGGGACACTGTGCGTTATAAATAGCTTATCCCTCGGCCTCGTGCAACAGACTTCGGTCGCATTGCCGTACGAGTTCCGGGTTGTCTCACGCCATATCGGGAATGCAACTCGGCCAGTCCTACTTGGCCCTCTTGCGCGCAGCCCTCGTATAGAGCATTGCGCCCGCGCCGGTGAGCAGCACGATGAACGCGAGCACCGAGATGATGATGCGGAGGGCAGAGCGCTTTGGCGCGGGCAGGGGTTCCTCAGGGGGTTCTGTTTGGTCTTGCGGGGGGGTTTCCTCCACGATGGGCTCTTCAGGTATCTCCACGGTGGAGGGTATCTCGACAGCAGGCTCCTCTGCCACTGCCGCGACGCGCGGCCCGAGCGCGATGGCGAAGACCGAGAGACCGGGCGAAGTCGCGTTGAAATGGTGGTAGTTGTCATCGCTTCCGGTGTATTCCGTGGGCAGCTCGGCCCAGTGCGTGGTGTAGCGGAGCATCTTCACCTGGCTCACATCGGCGCTCTGGTCAGCGGTCCAGTTCTTCTCCACCTGGAAGCGGAGCTTCACGAGCTTCAGTTTCGCGCTGTCCAGCCCCGTGAGCGAGAGTTCGACAAAGCGGTAGACGGTGCCCTCCGGTTCCTTCGGGGTGGGATTGCTGCCGAGGCGCTCAGCCTTGAGTTCCACCTGGGTGCCTGCCTCCCCACTCACCAGGATGACCTGCTTGACCGGGACCGCGGTACTGAAGACCTTCATCACCTGCTCCGTCTCCGCAGCGAAGGTTGTCCAGAGCTTGGTGCTGGTGTTCGAGGGAACGGTCGCTCCCCCTCCACCCCCTCCTCCTCCGCTCGGAGGTGGCGGCGGCGGCGGGGGCGGCGGAGGTGCAGCAATCGTATAGGTCTGGTTCAGCCAGCTGCCGCGGAACTCGTACGCTGAAGAGTTGCCCGAGCCGCCGCCATACGCGGCGGTGGTGCTAGTCATCTCGTAGCTGGTCGTGTTTCCAGTGCCTCCAGCAACGCCGGAATGCGTGCTTTCCACCTCGTAGCTGCTGGTGTTGGTCGCGTCAGCAGCGGCTGCGAGGAACAGCAGCGTCAGCAGCCAGAGCGCGGCTTTGGGTGCCATCTCACTGCAGGCTGACCAGGGCGGTGATGACGCAGCGCCTCGCCGCGCAGGGCTCCATCGCCTTGCCGAGCACCGCGCCGAAGCAGCGCAGCTTGCCCTCCTGCGTGGAGATGTCGCACCGCATCGCATGGCCCGGCACCGAACTCGTGGTGAGCAGGTCTCCGGTGGCAATCGCGCCGTTCTCGTCCGTCACCTTGACCGGGACGCGGCCGGCAAGGGCGATGGGCGTGCCGCCGCTGCCTATCATGAATGCGGCCTCGGTCGAGACGACTCCCGCGACCGTGGTGTCGTAGGGCCTGCTCGACTGGTGCACGGACTCCTCGAGTTGCGTGTCAATCACCACCACATCTCCAGCGCTGAGGTGGCTGCTCGCCGGGAACCGCTCGGCGTAATCGAGGCCGGAGTTGCCCGTGATGGAGCCCGAGGCGTTGATGCGGCCGGAGACGCTCAGACGTTCGCCCGCCGCGGCGGTGCCGATGCCCACGTTGCCCGTGGTGCGGTTCACCACGAGGCTGTAACCCTTCGTGCTGTTCCGCACCTGGAAGTTCGAGTCGAACACGATGAACGAGTCGGCGTCGTCGAAGGACACCATCGAGGTATTGTACCCCCACAGGAATGAGCGGTCCGCAGAGGCTGTGAGCTCCATGAGTAGTCCCCCCACCAGAGAGTAATCCCCACGTGCGCGATTCGAGGAGCCTCCGCTTGCTGCTGCGTAGATTCCCGAGGCGTTGTTGGAGGCCCCGCCGGAGATGGCTGCGTAATTGCCATATGCGTCATTCCCGTATCCACCACCCACAAAGGAGTAATCGCCACGGGCAATATTTTGATATCCTGCGGCCACACTTGCGGAGGCTCCCGAGGCGGTGTTTGAATAACCACCACCAACCGAAGGGCCATTAATACCGCTCGCTGTGTTACCTGATCCACCGCCCACCGAGGACCCTTCGCCGCTCGCGGTGTTCGTGAGCCCACCACCCACAAAGGAACGCGCGCCGCTCGCGATGTTCGAGTCGCCGCCAGCGACCGTCGCGTAACTGTTGGAGGCGTTGTTGTAGGCCCCGCCGCCGATTGAGGAGTAGTCGCTGCGCGCTGCGTTGGAGAGCCCTCCACCTATGCTGGAGGAGTATCCGCCAGCAGCGTTTGACCCACCCCCCCCTATCGCGGAGTATGAGCCGTTCGCCAGGTTCAGCGCGCCTCCTGAAATGGTCGCTGCGGTGCCGCTCGCGTGGTTCCGGTCTCCTCCTCCGACGGTGGAGGAGTCCTTCGAGGCGTTGTTTTGGGTGCCTCCGGAGACCGTCGCCCAGGAGCCCTTCGCGCTGTTGCGGTAGCCGCCCCCAACGACGCCGTACGAGCCGTTCACGACGTTCTGGTAGCCGCTCCCGATGAAGGTGTACGTCGCGGTGGCGTTGTTGCCCTCGCCGCCCGCGATGGCCGCGTGGGTATTGGAGGCGTTGTTGCTCAGCCCTCCACCGATTGCAGAGTACAGGCCTGTCGCGGTGCTCTGGTAGCCCCCTGCTACAGTGCTCCCCGCTCCCGTCGCGCGATTGGCAAATCCGCCGCCCACGGAGCTGAGGTCGGCAGTGACTACATTGAGCCTGCCTCCGGCAACCGAACTCGCCTCCCCTTGTGCGAGGTTGTTGTCGCCGCCGGAGATTACCGCGTACAAGTCAGAAGCGTTGTTATAGGCGCCGCCGCCCACTGCGCCGTAGCCTCCCTGCGCGACATTCTGGATTCCCCCTGCTATTGTATCGTAGTTGCCGGTGGCCCTGTTGAAATTCCCGCCGCACACGGTGGCATACGTAATCGTGTTGTCCGCCAGCGTTCCGGTCGTCGAGTTGATGCCGAAGTTGACGTGCGTGGCGTTGTAGTCTCCCAGCGCGGTGCTGTCGCTCCTCAGCAAGACGGTGCTCCCGACGTCCCCGAGCGGCGAGAAGAACAGCTGCCGGTCCACGGGGTCTCCAGATGCGTTCGCGAAGGTCGCATCCTCGCCGTTGATGGCGTAGTCCTTGTAGTAGTCCCTCCCGAACTCCAGATTGAGGGCGGTGGAGCCCCCGCCGAGCACCACGTTCCAGCTGCCGTTCACGATGGCGTTGAACGTTTCATTGTAGATGGGATCCCCACCAGAGAGAGCCTCATAGATGAGCACCGTGAGATTCCCGGTGGTGAGCAGCGTGCCCGAGGAGATGCTCTTCACCCCGGTGCCCTGGTCGCTCAGGGTGACGCTCAGAGCGCCTGCGGCGAGACTGTGCAGCACGAGGACGACCAGCAGCAGCGCGAAGAATCTCATGGACTCACCTCAGGAGGAGAGAACTATACGTAGCACAGGATATCGCACCACATTGAGTTTCCCCTCTGATTCTGCCATCAGCCACGGAGTGGATATTTAAAACTTACTGCGCCGCGGACAGAAAGAGTGTCGGCCGCACTGCTGAGCATCATCGTCATGACTGCGAGACGACGCGGAACTTGCACGGCACTGCGGCCGGAATGAAAGGAATCTGTAACGCGCGCTACTCCGTCTTCTCGCACTGCTCGCGAAGCTGCGCGGCCTCGGCCTTCAGCTCCTTGAGCTGGTGCAATCGGAAGGGATGAATCTGGTTCATCTCCGCATCCCACTCGAGGATGGAGATGCGATGCTCGACCTGCTTCAGCTTCCTTGTCGGGTCCTCAACGCTCATGGCTGTTTCCTCCGGAAGAACTCCCAGCAGAGGTACTGGCCGTTGCCATTCTGCAGGGCGCGCACCTTGCCATCCTCGCGCTGGAACTGCGCGAAGGCGAACGTCGGGGCCTGAAGAGTGTCTCCCTGCCGCGCTGCCTTGAGGATGTAGGTGCCGTTGTCCCAGCTCCGGGACTCGTCGTTCAGGAAGGTGACGAAGTGCTTCTCGGAGCCCAGAGTGCTCTTGTCGATGTAGATGAAAGGCTTCTTGTGGTATGGCTTCCGCAGCTTCTCACCGACGCGCAACACAATCATCGGCTTGCTGAAATCAATAAGTTCGGTCGACATGAGGAGAATAGCTCCATAGGCGCAAGAAACGCCAGTGATAAGCGGAACCCCCCTGCCTTTTTAAATGTTGTGGCTTCAACAGGGTTTTTAAGCGGCTCAGCGCCGTGCCTTCTCCAGCTTGCCGGAGAGGAGGGCCTGGAGGCTCTGGTCGTTCACATGGATGACCTGCCACCGGACGCCGGGGATGTCGCCCTTGGCGCGCCCCTTGTTCCCGCCGATGCATTCGATGAGCACCTCGTCGTGCTCGTCAATCATCTTGATTGCCCCGTCGCCCGGGCAGAATGCCGTGACCTGCCGGCCGTTCTTGGTGAGCTGCACGCGGACGCACTTCCGCATCCCGGAGTGCGGCTGCTTGGCTTCCAGCTGGGTCTTCTCGATGACGATGCCCTTGGCCTGCGATGCGCCCCCGAGCGGGTCGCTCTTCTTCTTGAGCCGCAGCACGCGGCGCTTGTAGTAGGGGTCGCTCCAGAGGAACTTGTGCCTCCTCGCTTGGAGTTTGCCGCCCGCATGCATTCCGTATGCCTTCTTCGCCATGTCACACAACCTTCAGCCGCACAGGGAAGTGCCGCTGCACTATCTCCTCCTGCTCCCGGAGATTCCGGTGCCCCGTGCCGATGATGCGGCCGCGGGTCTCCGGGTCGCCGCCGTCGATGACCACCACGTCTTCGTGGATGGCCACCTCCCTCGGCCGCAGCGGGTAGAGGAGATTCCGCACGAACTGCGCAACGTCGGGGTCAAATTCCAGTATTTTAATCTTTCGCTTAAAAAGCGAGCGAAGCTGGTGGAGCTTCTGGGCGTTCTTCCCGAGGGCGCGGCCCATCTCCTGCGGCTCCACCACGAAAAGAAGCGCGTCGCCGGCCTGGATGCAGTCCTTGAGTTTCGCGCCGGTCGTCTGCTCGAAGAGGGCCATGGCCTGCATCAGCGACGTGTCGAATCGGACGCGGCTCACTTTCGCAGGCCCAGCACCAGGATGGTGTGCTGCCGCTTGCAGATGACGCCCAGCTCATCGCTCGGCACTTGGAGCGTCTCCACCGGCACCTGGGCGAGCTTGCCGAAGTGCACGAGGTCGCTCTTTGTCCCGTCAGGGCAGTTCGCCGCGAGGTACACCTTGCTCAGCTGTCCCTGGGTGAGGAGCTCCTTTGTCTCCCTGATGCCGAAGCACAGCTTGTCCTGCTTGCGGTACCCCTTGATTTCCGTCTCTAGCTCTGTGGATTTCATTTTGCGACGAGTTTCGGCAGCCCGGTCCCGACCGGCACTGGCTGGTTCAGCATGACATTTTCCACCACGGACGTGAGCAGATCCTCCTCTCCGATGACCGCGGCGCGCACGAGGTGCCTGATGGGGGTCTCGAAGCTGGCGCGGGCGAGCGCGCTGCTCTTCTCCTGGACGACGCCATAGCGGGTGATCCCCTTGATGGCTCCGAGGACGCACATCGTGTCGGCGACGAGCATGATGTGCCTCGCGTCGACATTCAGCCCCTGGGTGTCGATGACCTTGAGGACCTCGTTCATGATGACCTGGCGCGCTGCCTCGATGCCGAGCACCTCGGCTACCTCATGGATGTCATTGGAGATGGTCCGCGTCATGTCGACGAAGTCGAGGGCCAGCACCGTCCGGAGGTTGGTGCCCGCGGTGACAATGATGAACTCTTCGCCCTTCTTGATGGGCAGCACCTGCTTGACACCCTTCACCCCCTTGATGAAGGCCTGTCGCAACTTCTCCTTCACCCGGTAGAGGTCCTTGAGGTCAGCCTTCCCGCGGCCTCCCTTGATGACCACCAGGTCCCCCTCGGCCTCGACGTTGAACTGCTTGAAGGCCTGCTTGAGCCCCTTCTTCAGGTCGGCCGGGCTCATCTCGAGTTCGGTGAGCCTCTCGGTGTCAAGGGTGATGTCCATCCGCAGCTCCATGGGATTGATGACGAACTTCTTGACAATCTCCCCGAGGCGTGTCTCCTTGATGGCAAGCGCCTTCTGCCGGATGTCCTTCCCCTTGCTGTACGGCTCCTTGAGGTAGATCTCCATCATGGGAGTGGTGATGTTCTTCTTCGCATCCAGGATCTCAATGATGCGAGGAAGCCCGACGGTGACGTTCATCTCCGAGACTCCCGCGAAGTGGAAGGTGTCCAGGGTCATCTGGGTGCCCGGCTCTCCGATGCTCTCCGCGGCGACCAGTCCCACGCACTCTCCGGCCTCGACAAGCATCCGCTCGTATTCCTCAACCGTGCGTTGGAGTATCTTCTCGACCTTTGCCTGCGCTATCTTNTCAGGCAACTCCTCCTCAAGGCTCTTGATAACGCTCTCTGGCAGGCGTTGGGCGTACTCTTTCCTCAGGTCGGAGGGAAGTTTCATTCAATCACCTCCGCGATGATCTTCTTCACATCCAGCACACCTTTCTCGGACTTCGAGACGTCGATGCCGTCCTCTCCATAGACAAGCTGGATAATCTTTCCGGCCGCGTCCCGGACGGTGCCGTCATACTCGACGCGCAGGTCCTGCATGGCGTTCGCCAGCCTGCGGTAGAGGTACCCGCTCTTCGGCGTCCTGAGAGCGGTGTCCATCAGGGAGTCTCTTCCGGTCATGGAGCCGAAGAAGAACTCCGAGGGGTTCATCCCTCCCTTGAAGCCGCTNCGNATGAAGCCTCTGGCCGCGGGAGTGAGGTCGTCTCGTCCGAACGCGGACAGCGTCCGGTCCACGTAGCCGCGGTCGATGCGCCGTCCGCGCATGGCCTGCTGTCCGACGCAGGCTGCCATCTGGGCAAGATTGAGGAAATTGCCCCTGGAGCCGGAAATGGCCATCACGTGCGTCGCAGTCTCCCGATGGGTGGAATCGCTCACCACCTTGCCCGTGCTGTTCCTTGCCTTATTCAGGGTCTCCAGAACCTTCAACTCCAGGGTCTCCCTGCGCGTCCGGCCGGGGAGGATTTCCAGCTTGTCCTGACGGAAGAGGACGATGAGCTCCTCCACCTCGCGGTGGGCCTCCTCGAGAATGTGCTGTATCTGCTCCTTCGCTTCCTGCGGCAGGTCCGTGTCGCTGATGGCCGTTGAAAAGCCGTGGTCGAGCAGCACGAAGTTGCCAAGGCGGAAGATGTTGCCGATGAGCTCCAGGGTCTGCTGCGCGCCGTAGCGCCTGTGGAAGTTCCGGAACATCAGTCCAGACCCCTCACCGAGGTTCTGACGGTCCATCACGCCCTCGGTGAGCTTGCCGCCGCGGATGATGACCGCCTCGCCTTTCCTGGCGGCGCCCGTGAAATTGAAGTCCGGTGGCAGCAGGGCGCTGAAGACCTCCTTTCCGCTCACTTCCTTCTTCCGGGGGAGGCGGGAGAAGTCCTCGATGCCGACCCTGGCGAGCAGCTGGACGGCGTCCTCAAAGGAGTACGACAGCGACCTCGTGAGCAGATAGTTGCCGCTGATGGCATCCTGGATGCATCCGATGACGTTCAGCCCGTATCTCGGCGAGATGAGCTGGGTGGAGACCTCCATGAGAATCTCCGCCTCGGCTCGCGCCTCCTCGGTCTGCGGGATGTGCAGATTCATCTCATCCCCGTCGAAGTCCGCGTTGTACGGGTGGCATACCGCTGGGTTCAGTCGCAGGGTCTTGTACGGCAGCACGCGGACGCGATGGCACATCATGCTCATCCGGTGCAGCGAGGGCTGGCGGTTGAAGATGGCGATGTCTCCCTCCAGGAGATGCCGTTCCACCACGTAGCCTGGCTGGAGCTCCTCAAGGAGCTGCTCCTGCGTCTCATCGGTGATTTTCTTCTTCTTTCCGTCGGGCCGGACGACGTAGTTCGCGCCGGGGTACTTCTTCGGGCCGCGCTCCACGAACGCCCGGAGGTACTCCGTGTTCCAGGGCGTCACGCGCTCGGGCACGGTGAGCTTCATGGCGATGATGCTCGGGACGCCGACCTCGTTGAGGTTAATCATCGGGTCCGGCGAGATGACGGTGCGCGCGGAGAAGTTGGTACGCTTGCCCGCGAGGTTGTGCCGGATGCGGCCCTGCTTGCTCTTGATGCGCTCGGTCAGCGTCTTGAGCGGCTGGCCGCTGCGGTGCCGGGCCGGAGGAAGCTGCGGGACGCTGTTGTCGAAGAACGTCGTGACGTGGTACTGCAGGAGGTCCCAGAGGTCCTCGATGATGATTTCCGGAGCGCCGGCGTTGATGTTCTCGAAGAGCCGCTGGTTGATGCGCACGATATCGCCCAGCTTGTGGGTGAGGTCGTCCTCGCTCCGCTCCCCGGTCTCCAGGGTGATGCTCGGCCGCATCGGCACCGGAGGGATGGGCAGCACGGTGAGCACCAGCCATTCCGGGCGCACGGCCTTCGCGCTGAGCCCCAGGACCTCGCAGTCGTCGTCCGGAATCTTCTCGAGCCGGGCGCGCAACTCGATGGGATTGATGCGCTTCTCGTTCTCGGTGAACGAGGTGGGCTTCTCGATCATGACCTTCATCTGCACAGCCTTGCAGTGGGGGCACTTCCCGGAGTTCTTGATGCGCTTCTTGATGGTGTGCAGGGCATCCCGCTTCCCCTCGACGCCGCCGTCCAGGAACCCTGCTTCCATCTCCTCCTGCGCCTTCTTGATGTCTGCCTGGGGGAGGAGGACGCGCGAGCATTCCCTGCACGTGCCGCGGAGGACGCGGAGCAGGGTGGGGACGAACTTGAGGTGGACGACGGGGCGGGCGAGCGCGATGTACCCGAAGTGGCCCACGCACTCCTTAATCTTGCCGCCGCAGGTCTTGCACCTGAGCCCGGGGTCGATGACGCCAAGGCGGATGTCCATGAGGCCGCCGTCGACAGGATAGCCCTCCTTGTCATAGAGCTCTGGCGTCACGATCTTCGCGGAGGCCATCTTCTTGATGATAGTGGGGCTCAGGACTCCGAACGCGACCTTGCCGACTTTCTTGCTGATGACGCCTTCGTATTCCATGTCACCACTTCCTCTTGAGCACCAGCTTGGGGTAGATGCACAGGCTCTTCATCTCGTCCATGATGAGCTTGAACGCGTAGCTAATCTCGATGAAGTCAATCTGCGCCCCCTCGCCGCACGTGACGCAGTAGGACTTGTTCCTGTACGCGTCGTGCACCGCGACCATCCCACATTCCTCGCAGATGGGGATGACGGTGCGGTCGGAGTCGAAGCGCTCCTTCAGGAGGAGCGACGCCCCGTGGGCGACGAAGGTGTCCTTCTCCATCTCTCCCAGGCGAAGGCCGCCCTCCTTGGCGCGGCCCTCGGTCGGCTGCCTGGTGAGCAGCTGGATGGGGCCCCTGGCGCGCGCGTGTATCTTGTTCGCGACCATGTGCTTGAGCTTCAGGTAGTACATATCGCCGATGAATATCTTGGCCTGGTACGCCTCTCCGCTGTGGCCGTTGTACATCATCTCGACGCCGTTCTCCCGGAAGCCCAGGCGAAGCAGCTCCTGGCGCAGCCGGTCCTCAGGCTCGGCGCTGAATATCGTGCCATCCACGAAGTCGGCCTTCAGGGCCCCGACCTTGCCGGCGAGCATCTCGATGAGATGTGAGATGGTCATCCTCGAAGGGATGCCGTGCGGAGAGAAGATGATGTCCGGGATGATGCCGCTGGCGCTGAAGGGCATGTCCGCCTCCGGCACGATGAGGCCGACCACGCCCTTCTGTCCGTGACGCGAGGTGAACTTGTCCCCTATCTCCGGTAGTCTGGTGTCACGGACCTTGACCTTGACGAGGCGGTTGCCCTCTGCGTTCTCGGTGAGCAGGATGAGGTCCACGATGCCCTCTTCTCCGTGCGAAAGTCCGACGCTGCTCTCGCGTCTCGTGTCCAGGGAGAGATTGTACTGGTCGATGCTGCTCAGGAACCTGGGCGGCGAGGTCTTCCCGATGGCGATGTCGCCCTCCTTCACCTGGGCCTCGGGGAAGATGATGCCATCCTGCTCAAGGTAGCGGTAGTCGTGCTCGCTCTTGTATCCTTTGACGTCCTTGTCCGGGATGCCAATCTCATCCACGAGGCCGCCCGAGTAGCGCAGCTCCTCGGCCTTCAGGGGCCGGAAATACGTGCTGCGGCCGAAGCCGCGCTCCAGGCTTGACTTGTTCAGGACGATGGCGTCCTCCATGTTGTAGCCCTGGTAGCTCATCACCGCCACCACGACGTTCTGGCCGGCGGGATGCTTGTCGTATTCGGAGATGGAGTGCATGATGCTGCGCACCAGCGGGGTCTGGGGGGTGTTCAGGATATTGACGTCCATGTCGGTGCGCAGGTGAAAATTGCTCACGTAGAGGCCGACGGCCTGCTTCTGGTTCTTGGAGCCCATGTTCACTCTCGCCGGGGGAGAGAAGTTCGCGTAGGGCACCAGGGAAGTGCACAGCCCGATGATGGCCAGCGGCGTTATCTCCAGATGGGTATGCTTCGGGGAGAGCTCCTCCTCGGTGAACGCGACGAGGGCATTTTCCTCTTCCCCAGCGTCGAGGTACTCGATGACGCCCTCCTTCACGAGCTGCTCCCAGTTCAGTTCCCCCTTCTGGAGCTGCTTCACGTGCTTCTCGGTGAGCATGGGTTTGCCCTCGCGCACGACGATGAGAGGCCTGACGAGGCGACCGCCGCCGGTCTCCACCTCGATGTCGCCGGTCTTGTTGAGGTGCACGTTGACCTTCGGCGGCATGGCGCCCTTCCTACGATGCTCCACGAAGCGCTGTGCGAACGCCGCGGCGTCCTGTACCGTGCCTGCGTACCGCCCGTTGAGATAGACTTCTGCCATGGTCAGACCTGCTTCAGCCCGAGCTCGCGAAGCGAGGCAAGGGCTCTCTCCTCCGCGTAATCCTGCGTCACGCTGGCGAGCAGCGCGAGATTCTTCTTCAGCCCGATGTTCGTTCCCTCAGGGGTCTCGATGGGGCAGAGCCTCCCGAGCTGCGTGGGGTGCAGCTCTCTCGCCTGGAAGTTCTCCTGGGTCGCGCTCAGCGGGGACACCACGCGCTGAAGGTGCGAAAGCATCTCCAGGTAGTTCAGCCGCTGGATGCGCTGGCTGACTCCCTTCCTTCCCCCCACCCACGACCCGGTGGCCATGGAGCTGTGGATGTGGGAGGTGAGCAGCTTCTCCCGGATGATGACCTTGATGCTCGGGAACTTGCCGCGCTTCACTATCCGCTGGAAGTTGTACAGGACATCCCCGATGAGCAGCTTGAGGTTCACCCTGAAGAGGTCCGCGAGCAGGTCGCCGGACATCTTCACGCGCTTGTTCATCAGGTGGTCCTTGTCGTCCTCCGGAAGCACTCCCGCGACCACGAGGAGATACCGCTTCATCAGCTTGCAGAGGTTGTACGCCTTCACCGCCCGCTCCTGGGGCGAGGTGCCGAGGTGGGGCAGCAGGTACTTGTCGAGGATGCCCCGGATGCGCTCGACGCGTATCTCGCGCGACTGGGAGATGCCGCTCTTCTTGGCGATGAAGTCCAGCGCGTCATCGGCGCTCTTGATTGCCGTGAACTCGTAGAGGTTCAGGTAGACCTGGTCGAAGACATGCTCGTTGCCGATGAGCTTCATGATGTCCTCGTCCTTGGTGATGCCGAGCGCCTTGATGACCACAATGAGCGGAACGCGCTTTATCCTCGTGAACGTGACGTAGAGGATGCCGTCCTTCATCAGCTCCAGGGTGTGGGGAATCTTGTACGAGCCGCGCTCGGAGAAGAGCTTGCCCTCGTATCCCGCGGGCCCGCTCCTCTGCTTCGCGACCAGAAGCTTGTTGGCCGCGAGGTCCTCAATCTTCACGAGGACCTTCTCGCTGCCGTTGATGATGAAGTATCCGCCGGGATCGTCGGGGTCCTCCCACTTGCCCGCAAGCTCCTCGGCGCTCAGGCCATAGAGGTGGCAGTATTTCGACTTGAGCATGATGGGCAGGTTGCAAATAGGGGTGGTGAAGGACTCGCGCTGGGCTCCGTTGATGTGGGAACTGACCTGGATGAATACCGGGGCAGCGTAGGTGATCTCCCGGAGCCTGGCCTCGGTGGGGTAAATCTTGCGCTGGGAGCCGTCGGCCTCGATGATCTCGGGCTTCTGTATCCATATCTTGTCGAAGCGTATCTTGAACTCGTCGATGTTGTGCGGGATGATGGTGGGCTCTATCTCCCGGTTCTCCTCGATGATGCGCGGAAGCTCGACGTCGACGAAGGTGTTGAAGGACTCGATGTCCGAGCGGGTGAACATCTCATGCTCGAAATATTTCTGCACCAGGATATTGGGCTTATACATTGCTCACCGTCCCTTGGCTTACCACCCTGTAATAGACCGTGCGGCCCGCAGTGGGGCTTTTTCGGGAGATGCGAATCAGGTCGCCCAGCTTGGGCTCGAGGTGGCGGATGCCGGGATCCTTGATGGAGATGCGGGGCACCTCCTTGAGCGAAGCGAACAGGCGCTCAAGGATTGCGGTACGCTCCTTCTCCGCGACCTTCTCGTGCGTGGGCACGAGCTGGTGCGGACGGATGTCGATCTGAGGAAGCATCGGCCTGCGCGCCCTGGGCACGCCCTTCTTCACCGTGACCGCCTTCCGAGCAGGCCGTGGAGCCTTTTTCGCCGCCTTGATTTTCTTTGCCGCCATGCTTCCACCGCTGACCATTATGGGCCGGACGGGATGTTCTCCGCCGCTCATCTCTGGGCGGCGGGTTCGAACCCGCAACCACCTGATTAAAAGTCAGGTGCTCTACCAGGTTGAGCTACCGGCCCATACTCATGAGAGCGCCCTGCCCGGACAGCCCGGGCAGCGCGTTCCTGACGCCCTGGCCGGGATTTGAACCCGGGTCGAAGCCTCGACAGGGCTTCATGATAGCTGCTGCTCCTCGGAGAGGAGTTCCAGGCTACACCACCAGGGCGCGCGTCATGAGAAGGACCCCCGCAGGAATGGACAGCGCATTCGCTTCCATGCGTGAGAAACTGGCGGGGCACCACCGCAACGAAGGTTTGCAACCCTTTTAAATAGTTTTCGGTGTAGAGCAGCACCTTTCCGGGTATCCGGCATATTCCGAATCGGATAGCCCGCTCTTTAATCTTTCCCTCCCATGATGGCATCCTTGTTTCGCGTTCTCCGCAGGGATAGGATGGAAGCCCCATTCGTTTTAAGCGAGAATAAATTTATATACTTGGTATGCTATTATCATATACACAGAAGCAGTATACAAAAACATATAAAGGAATGGTAAAGAGCAGGGGGTGAATACCGTGCGGCGCCGCCTCATGAAAATCATGCACCTTCGAGCAGAGTCTTCTGAGCAGGTGGTGATGCAAAGCATGTACACCGGTGGAGTGTTCAGGTTGCTCCTGAGCGCGAACTGACTATGCTGGACAACATCGTTCGGTGGTTGAATGCCTGGCTGCTGAGGCATGTGCTTGAGTTATTCGGCAGGCATGCAAGGCACTGACGGAGGAAGCGAGAATGAAACGGCGGTACTTCGAGAAGATACCCGGAAAGAAGGTCTGGAAGCGCATCGAGAAGCAGGAAGTGGTGATTGTCGAGGAGATTCCCGAGCTGGAAGAGCTCTTCTGATTCCCTCGACTCTGCAGCATTCTCTCCGAGGACGCGTCGGAATACTCTCGTTCGCCGTCCATGCAACTGGCCGGAAGACCGCGCGGCTTCCCGGTTGCCCCGCCGAAATTCTCCTCAGCCCGGCCGATTTCATTAATTATAAATAGGAGGCAGTCTGGTCCCTTCTCATGGTTGTTCCTCAGGGGGTGCCCCCTTACCGTGCCCCTGCCTATCGGACCGCACCACCTGCGTACCCCCCTCAGGGAGGAAGGTCCTGGCCGCAGGCTCCAGCGCCCAAGAAGAGGAGCTCGGGACTGCTCGTCCCGGTGCTCGTCACCATAGTGGTGCTTGTCCTGCTCAGCCTGGTCATCACGGCGGCGCTCTCCCGCGCCTACCTGCCCGGCGTCAGCGCGGCCGGAGTGGCGCTCATCCCTGTCGAGGGCACCATCACGTCCGAGAGCTCTGCCGGGCTTTTCTCCGCGGGGGGAGCGAGCTCCGATGACCTCGTTGCAGCGATAGAGAGCGCGGACGAGGATGGCGGCATCGCCGCCATCATGCTCTCCATCAATTCCCCCGGCGGGAGCGCCGTTGCCTCCGAGGAGGTCGCCCGCGCGGTCCGGGAGGCAAGCAAGCCCACCGTGGCCCTCATCCGCGACTCGGGCGCCTCGGGCGCGTACTGGATTGCGTCTGCGTCGGACTGGATTGTCGCGTCCCCCATGTCCCTCACGGGCAGCGTCGGCGTGGTCGCATCCCAGCTTGAGTTCGCGGGACTGCTGCAGCGCTATAACGTCACGTACCGGAAGCTCACTGCCGGCGAGCTGAAGGACATCGGGACGCCCTATCGGGAGATGACCGCAGAAGAGCAGCAACTCCTCCAGGAGAAGCTCGACCGCATCCATGCCTATTTCCTGCGCGAGGTCGGGGCGAACCGCAAGCTCGATGAAGAGCAGCTCGAGGAGCTGCGGAGCGGCATCTTCTTCCTGGGCGAAGAGGCGCTGGAGCGCGGCCTCGTGGACGAGCTGGGAGGGAAGCAGGAGGTGGAGGCCCACCTCAAATCGACGCTCGGGGTCGAGCGCATCCGCTTCGTGGAGTTCCGCAGGCAGCGCGGACTCTTCGAGGGGCTGGGTTCCGTCCTGCTGCCGTTCCGCGCCCCTGACCTGCAGGCCTACGAGCTGAAGTGACCATGGACACCGCCACCCAGGCAAAGTACGCCTTCTCCGCGGTGCTCGTCGGCCTCATCGCGCTGTCAGCCCTCATCATGCTGCCCTACCTGCTGCCCATCATCGGCGGGCTCGTCCTCGCGTACATCTTCTATCCGCCGTACGAGCGGCTCCGCGGCAAGGTGCGCAGGAAGAACATCGCCGCGGTGGCGATGGTGGCGTTCGTCGCGCTGGCGGTCTTGCTCCCGCTGGGGTTTCTCGGCCAGGTCGCGGTGCAGCAGGCGAAAGAGTCGTACACCGGCACGGTCTCACGCCTCAAGAGCGGGGAGCTGTTCGCCACAGACTGCGCGGAAGACCAGTCGCTCACCTGCGCGGTGAACGCGAGGTACCGCAACCTGGTCATCGAGCCTGGCGCCCGCGCCCTTCTTGACAGGGCACTCCAGCGCGTCGCCGAGGGGCTCTGGAATCTCGCTCCCCAGGTGGTCCTCGCGGTGCCCCGGTTCCTCCTGTCGCTGGTGGTCATGCTGCTCGTGATGTTCGCCGCGCTGCGCGACGGCGACAGCATCATCGCCAAGGTCCGGCTTCTCGTGCCTCTTTCCCGGAAGGACGAGGAGCTCATGATGAAGCGCGTCGACCGGGCGCTGCACGCGATGCTCTTCGGCCATGTCCTTGCGGGGCTTGCGCAGGGGGTCGCGGGCACGGTCGGGCTGGTCCTCCTGGGCGTCGGGTCGCCCATCTTCTGGGGGGCGGTGATGACAGTGACGGCCATGGTCCCCTTCGTCGGCGCGGCGGCGGTGTGGCTTCCGCTCTCCGCGGCGCTGCTCCTCGACGGCCAGACCCTGACCGGGTCCCTGCTGCTCGCCTACAGCTTCCTGGTCATCAGCACCATCGACAATGTCATCCGGTCCATCGTCGTGGGAGGGAGGGCCCAGGTGAGCTCCGTCCTGGTATTCATCGGGGTGCTCGGGGGAGTCGCGCTCATGGGCTTTCCGGGAATCATCTTCGGTCCGCTCGCGCTCACGGTGACGGTCGCGGTCCTGGAGATCTACCCGGAGCAGCGCTCATGAAACTCGCGGTGAAGGACCTGGACATCGGGACCGGGGGCCCGCTCATCGCCGTGCTGCACTCTTCCGACGCCCAGCGGATGGACCTCCATTTCGAGGACCGCGTCCGGCTCTCGCACGGGAAGCGACGCGTCGTTGCCATCCTCGACATCACCTCATCGCAGGGTGTGGTGCGGCAGGGCGTCATCGGGCTGATGGACGAACTCGTGAAGGAGCTTGGCGTCCGCGACGGCCAGAACATCGAGGTGCAGCTCGAGCAGAAGCCTGCGAGCCTGCAGCACATCCGCTCGAAGCTCGATGGAGCGTGTCTCAGCGAGGAGCAGCTCGGCGAGATTGTGTACGACATCACCCGGAACAAGCTCAGCGAGATAGAGATTGCGTATTTCGTCGCCTCGACGTACATCCGCGGCCTGAACGCGGACGAGGTCGCGGCCCTCACCAAGGCGATGGTGAAGTACGGTGAGACCCTGGACTTCCCGCCTCCGGTGATGGACAAGCACAGCATCGGCGGCGTTCCCGGGAACCGCACCACCATGGTGGTCGTTCCCATCGTGGCCGCGGCGGGGCTCACCATCCCCAAGACGAGCTCGCGCGCCATCACCTCGGCCGCGGGGACCGCGGACGTGATGGAGGTTCTCGCCAGGGTGGAGGTGCCGCTGCCGGAGCTGCGTCACATCGTCAAGCGCGTGGGAGCCTGCATGGTGTGGGGCGGGGCCCTTGCGCTGGCCCCGGCGGACGACCGCATCATCCGCGTGGAGAGCCCGCTGTCCCTTGATGCCGAGGGCCAGATGATCGCCTCGGTCCTCGCCAAGAAGCGTTCCGTCGGAGCGACGCACGTGCTGATAGACATTCCCGTGGGCGCTGGCGCGAAGGTGTGGGACATGGAGCGCGGGGAGCGGCTCCGCGGGCTGTTCGAGGGGATAGGGAAGCAGCTTGGGATGGAAGTCCACGTCCTGCTCACGGACGGTGCTCAGCCCATCGGCAACGGCATCGGTTCCGCGCTGGAGGCCCGTGACGTGCTCTGGATTCTTCTGGGCGATGAGCGCGCTCCTGCGGACCTGCGCAAGAAGAGTATCATGATGGCAGGCAAGCTGCTCGAGATGGGCTCAGCGGCCCCGCTCGGGGAGGGAGTGAAGCTCGCGGAGGAGCTGCTGCGCTCCGGGAAGGCGTATCGCAAGATGGTGGAGATCATCGACGCGCAGGGACGTCGGGCCTCACGCCCGGAGGAGCTGGTGCTCGGCCGGCAGACCGAGGAAGTCCGCGCGGCGCGTCCGGGTACCATCCGCAGCGCGGACAACAAGTTCATCGCACGCATCGCGCGGGCCCTCGGCTCCCCGAAGGACCAGGGCGCGGGGGTCTACCTCCACGTCCACGTCGGAGATAGGGTAAAGAAGGGTGATACGCTTTTCACGCTCTACGCGGACAGCTCGGAGAAGCTCGGGCACGCGCGGGCGCTGCTCTCCGCGTCGCCGTTCGACGTGCGGTGAATGCTGGATTTCGGCCGCGATGCTAAGAATGCCTGTCATGCCGGGAATCATCAGCAGCGCGGCCGAGGAGATGCCGCTCTTGACGGCTAGAACACCGCCGTGCTCACGAAGGCCTCGATCCAGGCGGAGATGACGAGCAGGATGATTGCAGCGCCCGTGAGCTCCAGGGCGTCGGAGAGCAGCTCCTTGGTCGCATGGAGATTCCCGCGGCTGCGGTAGAGCCCCATCGAGATGATGCCCCCGGCGAGGGAAGCGATGAGGTAGGCAATCACCTCAGGGATTCCGTGAAGGGCGTACCGCAGGATGCCCAGCGAGACGACGTGGAAGTACGCCCCGCCGGCGCCGAGCATCTGCGCGGCCTGCGCGACCCCCATGCGGATGAAATTCCCCACCGCGACGCCGATGACGGAGGCGTTCCATATCAGGATGAACACGGCCCCGGCGCCGTAGAGGAAGGAGAACAGCACGCAGAAGAGCAGGATGCTCAGGTTGTTGAGGAGCACCTCGGCGAAGAACCCCATGCGGTCGCCCGCAAAAGGCGCGGTTGCAAATCCCTGGACGCCGCTGATGGCCTGGGTCTGGGAGCTGAAGAGCGTCTCCAGGTGCGCAGACGGCACCAGGGTGTACCACACCGCGAACGCGACCATGACGCCGAGGAACAGGTAGAAGAGACCCTGCACCGCCGCTGAGTGCTCCCTCCAGAGCAGCCGTCCGGAGCCGTGCTGCTCCTCCTTGCGCTCCAGCCTCCGGATGGTGTCGTAGAAGACGGGGAAAGCTGCGATGACGGTGAGGAACACCGCGACCAGGCTCGCGCTCTGCCGGAATATCCAGAGCGAGAGCACGATGGCGACGCACGAATAGAGGAAGCCGAGCAGCACCGTCCTCCCCGGATGACGCGCGGCGGCCGCCGGGTCCGCAATCAGTTCGAGGACCATGGGGAAACCTTTATAAGAGCGCTGACTCCTGACCCGGGTATTCTCCTATATAAGCCTGGTGGCCGATGGCATACTACGACACTTCCCCGGAAGAAGTCCTGAAGGGACTCGGCTCTTCCCGCTCCGGGCTGAGCGAGGGGGAGGCGGCCCAGCGCCTGGAGCAGTACGGGCCGAATGAGCTGGTCGTCGCCGTCGGCGAGACTCCGTTGCAGATGCTGCTCGCCCAGTTCAAGGACCTCATGGTCCTGATTCTCATCTTCGCCGGCATCATCTCCCTCATCTTCCACGAGTCCATGGAGGAGGTCTACGAGGCGCTGTTCATCTTCGCCATCGTGCTCGTGAACGCCGCGGTCGGATTCTACCAGGAATTCAAGGCGTCCAAGGACGTCGAGGCCCTGAAGGGGATGCTCTCCCAGAAGGCGCGCGTGATGCGCTCCAACGAGCTCCGCGAGATTCACGCCCGGGAGCTCGTGCCCGGTGACGTCGTGCTGCTGGAGGAGGGGGACATCGTCCCGGCGGACGGCAGGCTGCTGGAGGTCGCAAGCCTCAAGGCTGCCGAGGCTGCGCTCACGGGTGAGTCGCTTCCCGTGGGGAAGCGCACCGAGGCGCTCAGCCAGGTGCAGGTCAACGTCGCGGACCGCATCAACATGTGCTTCATGGGCACGGTGGTGTCCCATGGCCGCGGCCGCATGGTGGTCACCGAGACCGGGATGTCCAGCCAGTTCGGCAACATCGCCTCCCTCACCCAGAGCGTGCACGAGGAGGCTTCCCCCCTGCAGCGGGAGCTCGATGAGGTGGCGAAGTTCATCGGCAAGGTGGTTCTCGGCGTCTGCGTCCTCATCCTCCTCCTGAACGCGCTGCGCAGGGAGCCGTTCCTCCAGAGCGTCATCTTCGCCGTCGCAGTGGCGGTCGCCGCGGTGCCGGAAGGCCTGCCCGCCATCATGACCATCACCCTCGCGCGCGGGGTGCGCAAGATGGTGAAGGTCAACACCGTCATCAGGAAGCTCACCTCGGTGGAGACCCTCGGCAGCACGACCGTCATTTGCAGCGACAAGACCGGCACGCTCACGAGGAACGAGATGACCTGCCAGCAGCTCTACGTCGACGGAAAGGGCCTGCGCGTCACCGGCGTAGGGTACAGCCCAGAGGGGAAGATCGACGGCGACGCAGAGGAGCTCGGGCTGATGGTCCGCATCGCCACCCTCTGCAACAACGCCCAGCTCCGGCAGGGGGAGAAAGGATGGGGAATCATCGGCGACCCAACCGAGGGAGCGCTCATCGTGCTCGGCCGCAAGGCAGGCCTCTCGCGGGAGGCGCTGGAAAAGGAGTATCCGAGGCTCGCGGAGCTGCCGTTCGACTCCGAGAGGAAGCTCATGTCCACCATCCACGAGGTGGGAGGCAGGCGTCTGCTCTACCTGAAAGGCGCGCCCGATGCGGTGCTCGCGCGCAGCGTCTCCGTCCGGGAGCTCGGCCGCGTACGTACCCTTTCCCCGAAAGACCTGGACCGGCTCCGGCACGCCAACCAGGAGATGGCCGAAGGCGCTTTGCGCGTCCTCGCCTGCGCCTACCGCGAGCTGCCCGGGAGGACCGACCTCAAGGAGCAGCTCAGCGCGGAGCAGCTCGAGAAGGACCTGGTGTTCGTGGGGCTCGTGGGGATGATGGACCCTCCCCGCGACGGGGTGAAGGAGGCGGTTGCGCAATGCAAGCGCGCGGGCATCCGCATCTTCATCATCACCGGCGACCACGGCATCACCGCGCGGGCCATCGCGAAGCAGCTCGGCATCGCGGACGACGCGACACCGGTGGTCGAAGGCTCCCATCTGGACGAGCTGACGGACAACGAGCTCGGGCGCCTGCTGACCGGCAATGTCATCTTCGCCCGGACCCTTCCNAAGCACAAGCTCCGCGTCGTGTCGGTACTCAAGGCCGAAGGCGAGGTCGTGGCGGTCACGGGCGACGGGGTGAACGACGCACCTGCGCTCAAGGAGGCGAACATCGGGGTCGCGATGGGCATCACGGGCACCGACGTCTCCCGGGAGGCGAGCGACATGGTCCTCACGGACGACAGCTTCGCGTCCATCGTGAATGCCGTGCGCGAGGGCAGGACCATCTACGAGAACATCCGGAAATTCGTGCGGTACATCATCTCCTGCAATGTCGGCGAGGTCGTCGCCATCGTTGGAGGCATCCTTCTTGGCGTAGCGCCGGTGAGCGCGGTGCAAATCCTCTGGGTCAACCTGGTGACGGACATGTTCCCCGCGCTCGCTCTTGGCGTAGAACCTGCGGAGCCGGACATCATGGAGCGGCCTCCCAAGAGCAAGAAGTCCCGCATCATCAATGGGGCCGACGTCCGTGTCTGGCTCGCCACGGGCCTCATCATCGGCGTCGGAGTCCTGGGCGTCTTCTTCTACTCGCTGAGCCGGTCGGGGTTCACCCTGGGGATGGGACATGCGGAGGCGGAGCAGCTGCCAGGCTTCGCCCGGGCGACGACCCTCGCGTTCACCATCCTGGTAATGTACCAGGTGGTCAACGCCTTCAACTGCCGCTCCTATAGGAGGAGCGGGCTCTCACAGCTGCTCTCGAACCCCAGCCTTCTCGGCGCTCTCGCTCTCAGCGTCGTGCTGCAGGTGCTCGTGGTGCAGGTCGCATTCGCCGAGCGGGTCCTCCACACCGTGCCCCTTTCCTGGGCGGAGTGGCTTGTCATCATTGCGGTGTCGCTGACCGTGTTCCTTGCGGAGGAGCTGCGGAAGCGGTCCGCCGCGTCCGCTGCTCTCTGAGGTAGGGGAAGCGCGAGACCTTTCCGCATGCAAGACAGGTGAGCGTGACCTTGGCGCCCGAGAGACGCGTGCGGCAGTTCGCTCCCGGCACCAGGAAGCGCTGGCAGCCCGCGCAGATGCGACGTTTTTCTGCAGGCAGGAGATGGACCTTCGCGCGCATGGCGATGCGCCGCGCGAGTCGCACGTAGCGATTGGACAGCTCCGGCTCCTCGGAAAAGCGCGCAGCAGCCTGGCCGAGGAGGATGGCGATGCGCTCCCTCGCGAGGTCCTGCTGCCTGCGAGGCTTCGCCTTGTGCGGACGCTTCATGAATCCGGGAGCGCGCTTCCGCTCTTAAGCTTTAGCAGGCTCCGGAATAGATAATCTGGCAGCAGTACTTGCCGTTCTGGAATATAATCTGATTATTCTCGTCCCGGATCTCGGAGCCCGCGCAGTTATTGCAGAGCTTGCCACCCCTTCCTGCACAACTCTTCTCCGTATCGCCCAGCCCCTTGTTAAAGAAGGTGATTCTGCCCGTGAAAATCATCACCATCACCACGAGGACGATGATGACGAGCGCTGCGACGACGATTGTGTTGAGCGTAAGNTCGCCTTTCCGGCCCCTGAGTAGTCTCATGAAACCTCATGCAATTTCTTGATATTTAAAGCTTTCGCATCGGACAAAAGCCGACCGGCCTCTTCGCAGGCATGGAGGTCACCGAGGCCCTGCGCCAGGCGCTGTCTGGCACGATTCCCTCCTCAGGAGAGGTCCTCGCGGACCTCCCGGCCGCGCTGTACGACCTGCATCTCCCGGGGTTCCGTCCGCTTCCGGCCGAGGGAGAGGGCATGCTCTGCTACATCGATGGCGGGAGCGCGGAGCTGCTCAGCGCGCCGCACGTGAGCGTCCAGCTGCTGCGCAGATGCTGCCTGCGCTACCGCTTCGGGAAGGAGATTGTGCGAGAGGAGCAGCGCAGGGAGGAGCACTACCTCGTGGTGCGCGCTTCCCGCCAGGGCGCTTTGCGGTACGAAGCGGAGCTGCTCGGCAAGGGCTCCTTCACGTTCAATCCCGAGGACAGCGCATTCCTGGTCCAGGGCAGGCGGCCGGAGCCAGGCGCGGTCGCCGGAGCGGTGCGCAGGATCTACGAGCTGGAACTCGCAGCGGAGATGTCCCACGCGGGCACCNTGGTGCTGGACGGCACCCTGGAGGCGAGATATCCTGGAGAGCGAGAGCTGCTCGACCGCTGCGGACCCCTGCTTGCGGTTGCGAAGCGCTGCTCGCTGCTGACCCAGGAAGGGGAGGACCTGCTGCGGGCGGTCTCCCGATGCGCGCCCCAGGGGACATGGAGTGCGCTGCTCGCCGAGGGACGCACCGACGCGCATCGCGCACGCGTGCACGCCGTGAAACTCCATCCTCGCAGCCGGCACGTCTTCCGCGTCGAATCCTCGGGACCAGCGCTGGGCCTCCTCGCACGGCACAGCAGAGACGCCGCGTTTCCGGGCTATCCCTACGGGCTCATCGCAGTGGACCGGCTCGCACGGATTTCCAACGAGGAGCGGCAGTTTCACCGCAGCCTGCTCTCTTCCCGCCTGGGAAGCCTCTGGCAGGAACTCGATACGGACGCGCACGGCATCCTGGATTCGATGGAGTACTAGCGCGACATCGCCCGGAGCATGTCCGCCTTGGTGATGACCCCACGGAGGGCTCCCTTGCTCGTGACGAGGACGATGGGGAAGTGCCGCAGCAGGGGCGCGACGGCGCTCATCCGCGTGGTATCGGAGACCGTGGGAGGGACATCGGCCATGACGTCCTGCACGAGGGCTGAGGTGATATTGCGTTTTCCTGAGGCGAGTGCGTCGAGGATGCCGCCTTCGGAGAGCAGCCCGACGATGCGGCCCTGGCTGACCACCGGAAGCTGGGAGATGCCCCGCTCGTTCATCACCTGGATGGCCTGGCCGAGGGGTTGCTCGGGGGGACAGCTCAGCGGCTCCGCAACCATGACGTCCTTCGTGAGCTGCTCCCGCTCTTGGTCCAGGCTTTCGAGCACCGCGAAAATCTGCTTGGTTCTGGTGAATGTCGGGTCGAGTCTTCCTGCTTCGACCTTGGCGATGAGACTCTGGGAGACCCCTGCGCGCTTCGCCAGCTCCGCCTGGGTCAGTCCGTGCTGGGTGCGCAGTCGCTTGATGTCCGGAAGGTCGTAGAGCACACCTGAGAATAATTCAATTCAGCTTATATTCCTTTCGGAATTTACCCTAAGCGGCAGTCGGCCCCAATGCGGAGAATGAGAATCATTCCGGTGAAGCAGTCCGGAACCCGGCATTCCGGCCGGATGCCTGGTGTATTCTGTCGTCAGGCTTCCTGGACCTTNCCCGCGTCGTCGAGCAGCACCAGGCGCCAGCCGACGCCGGCCTTCTGGAGCGCGCTGAGCACCGCCATGTGCTCCTTGCCGCTGCCCGAGATGAGATTCACCGCGACCTCGAGGTCGGAGAACTTGCCCTTGAGCTGGCTCATGATGCTCTCGGCAATCAGCTGCAGCGGCTCCTCATCATTCACCACCACGAACTCGAACGGCCGCTCCGAGGTGAAGCGCTCCTTCCCGAATGCCGTGCAGACCAGGAACACTTTGCTCCACTCCGCTGCTGCCATGAGCCGCGAGACGTGCGTCCAGGTCCCCTTGCCGGTGGAGAGGCACGCGACGAGGTCGGTCATGTCCCGCGTGATGCCAGGCGGTCTTAAAAGCGTTGCGGATAGGCTTATAAAATGCGTCCGGTACGTCGCGGCATGGAACATCGCACCCTGGGAAAGACCGGCCTGAAAGTCTCCTCCATCGGATTCGGCGCATGGGGCATCGGTGGCGCGATGTGGGGCCCTGTCGACGACGAGAAGAGCCGCGAGGCGGTCCGCGCCGCTTTGAAGCTCGGGGTGAACTTCTTCGACACCGCGTGGGTCTACGGCGACGGGCACAGCGAGCGCCTCCTCGGGGAGGAGCTTCCGGACGATGCGGTCGTCGCCACCAAGGTCCCCCCGATGGACTGGCAATGGCCTGCAGGCAATCCCGACCCGGAGAAAGTCTTTCCCAAGAGGCATATCCTCTCCTACGCGAAGAAGAGCCATGAGAATCTCCAGCGTGACATCGACCTGCTGCAGCTCCACGTCTGGCATGACCAGTGGCTGGAAGGTAGCTGGTCTGAGGCCTTTGCGGAACTCCGCGACGCGGGCATCGTGCGCCACTTCGGAATCAGCGTGAACGACCATCAGCCGGAGAGCGCGGTGCGCCTCGCCGAGAGCGGCAAGATTGACGCCCTGCAGGTCATCTACAACATCTTCGACCAGTCTCCCGTCGACCGGCTGCTCGCCGCTGCGAAGAAGCACGGCGTCGGCATCCTCGCGCGGTGCCCTTTCGACGAGGGCTCTCTCACCGGGGTCTTCAGCGAGAGGACGCGTTTCTCCGACTGGCGCAGGAACTACTTCACCCCGGAGCGGATGCCGGAGGTCGTGAAAAAGGTCGAGGCGCTGCGATGGCTGGAGAGGCCCGGGCGGAGCCTTGCGCAGGCGTCGCTGCAGTTCTGTCTCGCCCATCCTGCGGTCAGCACGGTGATTCCGGGGATGCGCACCGCGTCGCACGTGAGCGAGAATGTCGCTGCGGCGAAGGGTTCCCTGAGCAAGGAGGAGCTTTCGAAACTTGCGCGGCACCGCTGGGAGCGCAACTTCTACCGCTGACGACGAGAATCAGCACCGCCGTTCGGCCGCATTGCCGCATGCGTTCCGGGGTGTCTCGCAGGCCGGATATTCTCCGCAGTGCGGCCGAAGAATCTGAGGGTTTCCACAGAGCCTGCAGAACCTAACGCATGAGCAGCCGGAAGAACAGGTAATAGAGGGCGGCCCCCAGGATGAGCGCGAGCAGCAGCGCGAGCATGATGGTGGTGCGCAGCCCCGGGCTCTTCTCCGACGGGGGGAGCCTCTGCTGGTGCTTCTTCGGCTGATGGTGCGCGCCGAGGAGGTTCAGGGCCTGGTCCACGGCCGGCTCGGGCCAGCCTCTCTGGAGCAGCGCGGTCTTGATGCTCGCGCGTGGCTGTCCCGCGGCCATCTCGCGCTCGATGAACTCCTGGACCTGCGCGTTCGGCATAGCACTCTCTCGGGGATGGCGCTTTAAGAAGTTTTCCCCACGCCGCTGCATGCCGTAAGGACAAAACACTTAACTGTACGCCCTCCCCTGTGCCCATGTATGCAGAACTGCTCCGGGAGCCAACATTCAGGAAGTTGGTCCTGCTCCTTCTTCTCGTGGCGCCCTTCGAGGCACTGTCATTCTTCTCCATGCATCTTCCCCTTGTCGTCGAATTGCCCCTCTTTCTCTTCATCATCCTTCTGGTCGGCCGTGACACCCTGGCGAAGGGCGCGAAGAGCCTCCTGCAGCTCCGTTTTTCGGATATCAACCTGCTGATGACGGTGGCAATCATCGGAGCGCTCTTTCTCCGGGAATTCGAGGAGGCAGCCATCATCGTCATCCTCTTCTCCATCGGCAATTACCTTGAGCGCTTCGGCCACCAGAAGAGCAGGAGCAGTCTCCAGAACCTCCTGAAGAGCAAGCCGGAGGTCGCAACGGTGAGGGTTGAGCGGAGCGATTCGCAGGTGGCAATCGCTCAGGTGCGGGCCGGGATGGTCGTCGTGGTGAAACCAGGCGAGATGGTCCCCCTCGACGGGTCGGTGCTCGCGGGCAGGTCATTCGTGGACGAATCGGCAATCACAGGAGAATCCATGCCTGCTGACAAGACCGTCGGAGATGACGTCTACGGCGGGACGCTGAACGGAGACGGTTTTCTGGAAATCAGAGTGAGCAGGGCCGCATCTGACAGCACCTATGCCAAGATTCTGCAATTGACCGAGCAGGCCCTGCGGGACAAGTCCACGGCCCAGCAATTCATCGAGCGCTTCGCCAGGTACTACACTCCTGCGGTCATGCTCCTGGCGATGCTGCTCGTCGCCGTTCCGGTGCTTGTTCTCGGGCTGCCGTTCGCTGTCTGGCTGGAGAGCGCGCTGACCCTGCTCGTCATCGCGTGCCCCTGCGCACTGGTGCTTTCGACCCCCGTGGCAGTCTTCTCCGCGATGGGCAACGCCTCCCGCAAGGGGATGCTCATCAAGGGCGGAAGGTACGTCGAGGAGCTGGGCCGCGTGAAGGCGGTTGCCTTGGACAAGACACGCACCCTCACCACGGGCGACTTTGCAATAACGGACATCGTGCCCTTGAATGGGGTCAGCGAGGAAGAGCTCCTGGCATGCGTTGCAGGCAGCGAGGAGTATTCCGAGCATCCCCTCGCAAAAGGCATACGGCGGAAGGCGGCAGAGGGGGGAATCCCTGCTCACCGGTTCGAGAACGTGACGTTCCACAAGGGGAAGGGCCTGATGGGGACGTGCGCCGTCTGCTTTGATACCCACCACTGCGTCGGCAACCTGGAGTTCATCGCAGAGGAGCATCTGGTCCCTGAGGACGTGGTGAAAAAAATCATGGGTCTCGAGAAGGCGGGGAAAACAGTCATCGTCGCCTCGGACGCGAAGAGGGTGAAAGGCCTCATCGCCTTCTCGGACAACATCAGGCCGGAAAGCAAAGAGCTCGTGCGGTTCCTAGCGGCCGAGGGTCTGCATACCGTGGTCCTGTCCGGGGACAATCAGGAGGCAGTGAAGAGGGTCGCCGACCTTCTGGGCATCGACGAATATACGGGGTCGCTTCTCCCGGAGGAGAAGGTCGAGAGGGTGCGGGCGCTTCATGAGAGATACCGTCATGTCGCCATGGTCGGCGATGGGGTGAACGACACCCCTGCCCTGGCGAGCGCATCCGTGGGCATCGCGATGGGTGCCGCGGGTTCCGACACCGCCATCGAGACCGCGGATGTCGTCATCATGAACGACAGGCTTCAGCTCATCGCCGACGGCATACGGCTGGGCCGGCGCACGGTGCGGACGGTCAGGAGCAATATCATCCTTGCGGCCGTGTCCAAGGCGGCTGTCCTGGCCTTGGCCCTCGCTGGCCATGCAAATCTCGCACTGGCGATTTTTGCGGATGTCGGGGTCACGGTCGCGGTGGTGCTCAATGGCCTGAGTCTCTTCGGGGAAGANAAGTCGGAAACTAGGGCGAACACTTCTGACGCTGACGACTGCGGCTGCTGTGCCGATGGGACCAAGAGTGCCGCCTGCGCACCGCATGAGTGAAGGCGTCGCAGAAATCTTCCAGACTCCGGCCGCTTCGTGTCTCCTGGCCCCGGCCGGAATCCCCGTGAGTTCCAGGATGTCCCGCAAGAATGCCGCGCATTCTCCGCAATGCGGCCGTGCCGCTCACCGCGCAGCGAGCTCCTCGCGGAAGCGGCGCAGCTCATCCAGGAAGCGTTTCGCGGTCTTCGGGACGTGCTCGGGCTGCGTGGAGAATATCTCCGCGCAGCGCTGCAGGGCATCGCCGACGTACCGCGTAGGAGAGACCAGCTCGAATTCCTTCGCGTCCGGAGGCGGCGTCTTCTTCAGCGCTTTCCGGATGCGCTTCCATGTGGTGAAAAGCTCCTCGCAGCGGGCCGGGCACTGGTCCGGCGCGACGCCGAGGAGCGCCGCGGTCTGCTCCAGAAGCCCCTCCTGTTCCCCCTCGGTGCGCTGCGCAGCGGCTCCGGCTGTGAAGTACAGGCGGACGATGCCGTCCTGGATCTTCTTGGACTTGATGATGCGGATCGTCCCCGCTTCCGAGGTGTTCTTGAGGTGCGTACCACCGCAGGCCTCGACGTCGGTATCGACGATATTCACGATGCGGAGCCGCTTGCCCGGCACCGCCCCTCCTTGGTAGATGCCCATCCCGAAGCGCTTCTCCGCGACATCGCGGCCGAGGAAGGAGCTTTCGACCGGTATCGCCGCGCGGACGATGGCGTTCGCCTCCTGCTCGATGGCAGCGACTTCCTCGGGAGAGAGGTTCTGGTAGTGGGTGAGGTCGAGGTGCGCCTTGTCGGGGGCCTTCTTCGCGCCGGCCTGGTTGACATGCGCTCCCAGCACGCGGCGCGCGGCGGCGTTCAGGATGTGCGTTGCCGTATGATGCTTGGCGAGCTGTACACGCCGTTCGCGGTCTATCTCGCAGCGCACGCTCGCGCCGCGCGCGAACGGCGCGTCGCGCTCCAGCTGGTGCACCACGGCGTTGCCGTGCTTGAACACGTCGACGACACGGATGCCCTCCATGGAGCCGGTGTCGTTGACCTGGCCTCCGCTGGTGGGATAGAAGTACGTCTTCTCCAGCACAACCTGCGGGCCTGCGGCCGATGCGACCTTGCCGACAAAGGACGTCTTCGCATAATCCTCGAAGTAGAGCGCCTCGCTCTCGGGCACCTCGGTCAGGTACATCTCGCGCTCCTTGTGGGTGGCGTGCGCCTGCTCCCGCTCCTCGTGCAGCGCCGCGACCTTCGCGTAGAAGTTGTCCGGCACCGCCACGTCGCGCCCGAGTTCCCGCGCGGCATCGCGTACCATCTCTGGGGAGATGCCGTGGCTGTCGTAGAGCTCGAGGAGCTTCTCCTCGCGGACATCGGACTGCACCAGGCGCTGCACCATCGCGCGGCTCTTCTCCCTGGTCGCTGCGAATCGCTCCTTCTCCACCTCGAGGATGGCGCGCACCTGGTCCAGCCTGGGCGCGAGCTCGGGATACATCGGCTTGAGGTACTGCGCGTGCCACGCGCAGACCTCGGCGAGGTCAATGTCCCACTTGTATTGCTGGATGAAGCTCAACGCGCGACGCAGGATGGCGCGCAGGTTGTACCCGCCTCCGACATTCGAGGGCAGCCCGCTGTCCGAGAGCGCGATGAGCAGGGAACGCGAATGCTCCGCGATGGAATAGATGGCTGCAAGCGGCAGGATGGTCTCCCGCAACTCCCGCACCGGGACACCCACCTTCTCAGCGACGCCTTTCCATGCCTTCTCGATGTCGCTGACCTCGTCCACGTTGAGATAGCTCGCATAGGGGAGGAAGCGCGCGATGAGCTCCGGCTCCGGGGAGATTCCTGTGCGTCGGTAGAGTTTCTCCGTGACCGTGGGAAAGGTGGTTTCAAAGCTGGTGCTCTTCCCCTGGCAGAACCACGCGGCGCGCTCCTGGCCCTGCCCCATGTCCAGCACCTTGAGCCTCAGGTCTTCATATCCGCTCTCGGTCTGGCGGAACTGCATGTAGACCTGGTTCGCAATCTCCAGCCCCCGGGAGAAGAACTCGACGCAGGGGCCGAAATTGCCGCTCCCGGCCCAGACATCCTCGTGGAGGGTCAGCTCGGACTTGTCCAGCCCCATCCCCTCGCTGAGCCAGCTGTACAGGTCCAGGAGATAGTCGTCCGGCCGGTATTCCGCAGGCGGATGGAAGCGGTGCTGGCCCATCATCACGAAGCCCGTGTAGTGCGCGCCCGTGATGCCGACATTGTCGACGTCATTGAAGCGCAGGCAGAACTGCGGCACCGTCAGCGGGTTCGCGGGCGGCTGTACCTCGCCGTTGATGACATAGGGGATGAAGTCGTCGATGCTCGCCTCGACGAACTCGATGTCGCTCCTCCACCGCGCCACGACCGGATAGCGCGGGATGGGGGTGTAGCCGCGCTTCTGCAGGATGGAGGAGAACGACTTCCACACGCCGACGTAGTCCAGTTTGCGCTTCGCGGGGGTGTCGCCGATGAACCGGAAGCCTCCGGAGCAGGAGGGGTCCCCGCAGACAGCCTGCTTTGCCGGACTCCAGAAGAACCTGCCGCACGAGCATTGCCCCCTGGTGAAGCCGAGCTCCTGCATCGCCTTCGCGGGATAGTACTTTTNCGGGTTCCTGCGGAACTCGACCTCGTACTTCTTCTTCAGCTGCTTGTCGGTCAGCATCGCGTNGANGGGCCCGGGGCGCTATTTATGTGTTTCTGGCGGAGCCGTGACCTACGTGCGGGAAACCCTGGCCTTGGTGCTGAGCCGGGATGCCCGGGAGACATTGCAGAGCCTGCCGGGCATCGCGGCCGTATCGCCGCCTGAGGAGCAGCGCGCGTTTGGATGACAGAAACTTTAAATAGCCTCGGAGTGGACAGGGGACTGTGGTCCGCAGCCCGCCTTCCCCCAAGCCGCGCAAGCGGAATTCCAAGGGTAGTCCCATCCTGGGAGAGCCGGAGGTGGTTGACCTGCTCATCGCGGGGGGAAAGGTGAAGCGCGGGAGCACCCTTGTCCCGGAGCAGCGCGACATCCTGAGCGAGGTGGGCCACATCGGCGCGGGCCGGGCGAGCGGCGAGCTCTCCCGCGTCGTCGGCAGCATCGTCCGCGTGAGCCAGCCGAAGGTGGCGTTCTTCTCCATGTCGGATGGCCTGAAGGATGGCATTCCTCCCGGGGAGACGGTGCTGGTGTTCTCCCATGTCCAGGGCGATGCGAGGGGAGAGATCATGATGCTCTGGGATGCGGGTTCCGCCCTGGTGCTCGCCGATGTCCTGCAGAAGAAGCAGATGGGAACGACCAAGAGCCTCGCGGCCGACGAAGACCAGGGCTGTCTCGTCGCGAACGGAGGGCAGCTGTGCGAGCGGTACCTGAGCGCGGTCGGCTCCCTGCTGGACCTCAAGCTCGACCCCTCGGGATTCCGGCTGCTCGCTGCAGGTGGGAAGACGCTCTCCAACTTTCTCTCCGTCTCGGTTCTCGCAGGAAAAGAGAACGCGCTGTACCTGCGCATCCTGACAGAATTCTCCACCACCTACGAGGCCCAGAAGAACAAGACCCCCCTCAAGGGTAGTCTTGTCCTCCTTCTGGAGATGGATTCGGTGGTGGGGATGCTCAAGGCAGTGAAGGAGAAGCTCGAGCATCTGGTCATCTGAGGCTGCGATGATTGAATGCGTGCCGAACGTGAGCGAGGGCCGCGACGCCGGAAGGATACAGAGGATTACCGATGCCGTCGCGAACGGGGGCGCGCGCCTGCTCGCCGTGGAGCCGGACGCTGACTATAACCGCACGGTCATCACCTTTGTTGGTGAGGAGCGCGCCGTGGAGAAGTCCGCGTTCCTGCTCGTCTCCCGCGCGCTGGAGGAGATTGACATGCGCTCGCATAAGGGCGCTCATCCCCGCATCGGGGCCGCGGATGTCGTCCCCTTCGTGCCGCTCGAGGGGGCGAGCATGGAGCAGTGCATCGCCCTGTCTCGGAGGGTGGGAAAGCGCATCGGCCAGGAGCTGGGGGTGCCGGTGTACTTCTACGGAAAGAGCGCGCGGCCAGGACGCATCCTGCTGAGTGACATCCGGAAGGGGGAATACGAGGCCCTGAGGGAGAAGCTTTCTATGGGCGAGTGGCTCCCGGACGCAGGTCCCGCGGAGTGGGGCGAGCGCGTCGCCAGAGCCGGCGCCGTGGTTGTCGGTGCAAGGGATTTCCTCATCGCGTACAACGTGAACCTTGCCACGCAGCGGCTTGACGTCGCGAAGGACATCGCCGCCGAGGTGCGCACCTCCGGGAGGAGCATCACGCTGGCTGACGGCTCGAAAAAACGCATCCCCGGGGCCCTGCAGGCAGTGCAGGCCATGGGAGTCGCCCTCACGCGCGGCAGCACCCAGATCTCCATGAACCTGCTGGACATGCACATCACCGGTCTGCATCGCGCGTTCAGCGAGGTGAAGGTCCGTGCGGAGGGCCGCGGGGTCAAGGTGACCGGGAGCGAGATTGTGGGGCTGGTCCCGAAGAAGGCGCTGCTGGACGCCGGGAAAGCGGCCGGTGGCGAGGGAGGCGAGAGGAAGCTGGTGGCAGAGGCCATCTCATTCCTTGGCCTCGGAGACTTCGCCCCCGAGGAGAAGGTCATCGAGTACATGAGGTGAGAGGATGCTGGCATCGAAGAAGGTCAACGATTTTCTCGCAGAGCTCTCGTCAGACAGCCCGGCGCCGGGCGGAGGGAGCGCGGCAGCACTCTCGGGTGCGCTCGCAGCATCCCTGGTCTCCATGGTGTGCCAGCTCACCCTCGGAAGGGAGAAGTTCGCCGCCGCGGAGGGCAAGGTGCGCCCGGCGGCCGCGGAAGCCGTGCGCATCAGGGACAGGCTCGCGGCGCTGATGGATGAGGACGCACGCGCGTTCACCGCGGTGCTCGCCGCGTACCGCCTGCCGAAGGGGACGGAGGAGGAGAAGGCCGCTAGGACTGCCGCGATACAGTCGGCCCTGCACCTCGCGTCGTCCGTGCCGCTGGAGTGCGCCGAGCTGAGCTTCAGCGTGCTGGAGCTCGCCGAAGCCGTCGCGCCGGTGGGCAACCAGAATGCGATAAGCGATGCCGGGGTCGCCGCGCTGCTCGCCGAGGCTGCGGTATGGGGGGCGCTGCTGAACGTAGACATCAATGCGAAGTCCATCACCGACAGCACACGGGCCGAGGAGCTCAGGAAGAGAGCAGTCTCGCTCCGGGAGCGCAGCAGCGCCCGGCGCAAGCTCATCCTGGGTACCGTTCACGAGCGGATGTAGATGGAAGCAGATTTCCTCGCGCAACACGGGCAGCTCGTCCTCTTTCCCCCGGGGCCGCTGCGCGGACGCGCGTTCCGGAAGGCGCAGGTCATCGAAGATGGGGCAGTCGCCGCATTCCAGGGCAGGATAGTCGCGGCGGGGCCAACGCAGGAGGTGCGACGGAAACTCCGGCTCCTCCCGCGGGCGACTGCGCTGGACTGCTCCGGAAAGGTGCTGCTTCCTGGCTTCGTGGACTGCCACACCCACCTGGTGCATGCCGGGACGCGATGCGACGAGTTCGAGGCGCGGCTCCGCGGTGCGAGCCGCTCGCTGCTGGAAGCAGGCGGCGGGATTCACCGTACTGCCCGGCTGACGTCTGCCGCGTCCCCTGCGTCTCTCGAGCGGAAGGCCCGCGCGGACCTCCAGGTGATGCTCTCCCACGGCACCACCGCCGCTGAGATGAAGAGCGGGTACGGGCTCACCCGCGCTGCGGAGCTCAGGATCCTCGACGTCCATCGCAGGCTCATCGCATCATCGCCCATGACGCTCACGAGCACGCACCTTGCCCACCTCCCGTTCGGCAGCATGGCCACGCAGCGTAGCATCATCTCCCTCGCGGCCAGGGGACTCG
>C687J35174_10000615_pt1 | contig 53311 bp, 70 predicted proteins | sample RifCSPhighO2_01_FD_35174 | JGI IMG/M metagenome (IMG submission 35174) | reverse complement strand
TTTATCATGAAATTTTTCGCTTCGCGACCAGCAATTTTAGTCTTTCTAAATCGCAGCAAGCTGCGAGGTATTAAACCACGATTTAGAAATAAACAAAACTTACTTCAAACTCCCAAAATAAGTGAAACTAAATTATTTTAAATTACTAAAAATTCTTTAAAAATCAGAAACCCTACAAAACTTCAACACTAAAACTGCCTTCTTTTATTTCTCTAGCGCCTGTAACTGCCTTTAGATCCTCCAAGCAGTTTTTAAGCAAAAGCCTGTCTTCCTTGCTAATGACTAGATTAACCTCACTCTTCATTGACTTTTTAGCTTCGCTTTTTGCTTTTCGCACATTCTCAAGAATATCAATAAATCTATTCCAGGCATTTTCCGAATCAGCATCAGCTTTAACTTCAATTAATTCAGACCAAGAGCATAAATGTATGCTTTTCTCGCCTTCATTCTTTTTAAAATACTTTTGGTAAATTTCTTCTGTAATAAATGGTGTTATAGGGGCCATCATTTTTAAAATAGCCAAAAGCGATTGATACAAAACATATTTTGCGCTTTCTTTTTCTTCCTTGCTTCCATTATAAATTCTATTTTTAACTATTTCAAGATAATTATCACAATAGTTTTTCCAAAAAAATCGGTCTGTTTCTGCTCTAGCAACAGCATATTCATAAACTAAAAAATTATCTGTTGTATTTTTTATTGTTTTATTAAGCTGACTCAAAAAAATAGCGTCGGTTTTATGCAATATTTTTACTTTGCTTGGATTATAATTACCTAAATTCATAAAAACAAATTTGCTTGCATTCCAAAGTTTATTTACAAATCTTTTTCCAGCAACTAAATCTTTTTCAGAATAATCTAAATCCTCTCCTAATTTTGCACTTGATGCCCAATATCTTAATGCATCTGCGCCATAATTTTCAAGAACAATTCTCGGATCAATAACATTTCCCTTGCTTTTTGACATTTTTTCTCCGCCAAGCGAAACATTTCCTGAAACAATAATTTCTTTCCAAGGAATTTCTTTTTCATGCAAATAAGACTTAACAATAGTATAAAATGCCCATGTTCGAATAATATCATGTGCCTGCGGACGAAGTGAAAATGGAATCTTAGCTTTTCCATCAGAAATAGAAGCTCCAATCTGGGGAGTAAGTGAAGAAGTTGCCCAAGTATCTAAAACCATTTTTTCGCCAATAGCATCAATTTTGCATTTAGAACATTTTTTCTTTAAAGATATCGGATCAACAGGAAGTTCTTTTTCATCAGCAGTAATAATCTCATGACATCTTGAACATTCCCAAACAGGGATAGGCACTCCAAAATGCCTATTTCTCGAGATATTCCAATCCCATTCAAGCCCATTTACCCAATTTTCATATCTTTTAAACATAAATTCAGGATACCATTTTACTTTTCTTCCTTGCTCAACAAGCTGTTTCTTTTTATCAAGAATTTTAGTAAACCATTGCTTAGTCGGAAGAATTTCTATTTCTGTTCCGCATTTATCATGAACATTAACAACATGCTTAATTAACTTTTGTTCACTAATTAATTTTTTTGCTTCCAAATCTTCAAGAATTTTTTTTCTTGCTACTTTTATTTTCAAGCCGCTATAAGCTTCGGCAGTTATTACTCCCTTATGGGAAATTATAATTTTAGGCTTTAACTTATGCTTGACTATTGCAGCAGCATCATATTTATCTCCATAAGAGCAAATCATTAAAACTCCTGTTCCTTTATCCATTTGCGCACTTTCATCAGCAATTATCGGAACTTCAAAATTAAATAAAGGAACTTTAGCTTTTTTTCCAATTAAGTTTTTATATCTTTTATCAGCAGGATTAACAAAAACAGCAACGCAAGNAGGAAGCAATTCAGGTCTAGTCGTTGCAATAAGCAATTCTTTTCCACTCGAACTGAATTTAAGTGTTGAAAACAAACTATCCATTTCTTTATCCTCTAATTCTGCCTGAGCAATAGAAGTCTGGCATTCACAACACCATAATGTTGGAAAATCTTTTTGATAAATTTCACCTTTTTTAAAAAGTTCTATAAAAGATTTTTGTGAAATTTTTTGCGCATTCTTATCAATAGTTGAATAATATCTTTCAAAATCCGAGCTCATTCCAATATCTTTCCAATCCTGAATAAATCCGCTTGTTGTTTCCTTAAGTGTTTTCAAACAAAGCTCAATAAAGGCCAATCTTGACATATCTGTGCTTTTTATTTTATTTATCTTTTCAACAAATCTTTCTGTAGGAAGTCCATTATCATCTGTTCCAAAAGGATAAAAAACATTTTCTCCAAGCATTCTTCTAAATCTAGCAATAAAATCCTGTTGCGAATAAGAAAATGCATGTCCTATATGCATTTTTCCAGAGATATATGGCGGTGGAGTATCTATAGAATAAATCTTTTTTTTGCTCTTAGAATCAAATTTAAAAATTTTCTCTTTTTCCCAAAACTTAAATATTCTTTTTTCAGCTTCTTTAAAATTATAATTTTCAACAGCACTATTATTTATATTGTTTGCCTGTACTTCTTTTTTAATAGTATCCATAACCTTTTTAAATAAGCCTATATTTTAAATCTTATGGCAGACAATATTATGATGCCCTCAAGCTCAGGTGGGCTTATGAGGTTCAATGATGAGTACACAAGTAAATTTCAAATAGCGCCAGAGCATGTTATAATTCTTATTGCAATAATTATAGTAGGCATGACTGTGCTAAAATTAGCATTTTAATTCTAAAATGTTCGGCGGAATAGACCCTAAAAAAATTCAGTCAATGATGAAACAGATGGGTATAACCCAGGAAGAAATTCCAACAGATAAAGTAATAATCGAAAAAAGCGATGGTGAAGGCAGAATAATTATTGAAAATCCTCAAGTAATAAAAGTTAAAATGAATGGCCAGGACAGTTATCAGATAACTGGAAAAACCAGTGAAGAAAGTCCAGAAGAAGAAAGTGATGAGGAAAAACTCGAAGCAGATATTCAATCAATAGTTGAACAAACAGGAGTAAGCAAAGATATCGCGGCAATCGAGCTTGAAAAAAACGACGGCGATATCGCTGAAACTATTATTGCATTAAGCAAGAGTAAAAAAAATAAGTTTTAGCCAAACTAAAGAGAGGGTAACTTGTTAGGGAGAAACATCTCCATACGAGCTGAAACTATTATTGCATTAAGCAAGAGTAAAAAGAAATAAAATTCAAACAAGCATATTCCTACTAAAAACAAGCTAAACAAAATTAAGAAAGCAAACCAACCCAATCAATACTCGCTTCTTATACTCAAATTTATTACATTACCTTTATCATTAAGAGATTGCTGAGCATGCGCAAGCAATCTAATTATTTCATTAGATATTTTAACTGAACAATTCTTTGCAATAGCTGAATCCTTTTCAAGACTGTCTGAACCCGACAAACATTTTTTTGATATTACTGAAATTATCCATATAAAACCGAGCATGTGCCGAGAATTTGCATTTAAGTAATTAAAAATTATAATAAAAATGCAAATTCGAGCAGGTTTTATTTTAGAATATTCAAATTAAACTCTTCTCCCAATCCTCAATTTCATATTAATCCCTCACATAAATCCTTATTAACCGAAAATTCTTGATTAAAATATGGAAAAATTTATTGAAAGTCTTAATGCTGCAGTCAAGGATATAAGAATAGCAGATCATATGATTTATATCACTTTTCCTGTTATAAAAGATAAACGGCTTCTTCTTCAAACAATGGATCATATCTATCAATCGCTGATAAACACAATAAATGCTATTCTTCAATATGACTATGTATTTAAGCGAATTCAGTTGTCTAAAAATCCAAAAGATAACTTTGATACTTTTATCACAAAATGTGCTAGAAGATTTAATATAACCTCTGAAGAAATTTCAGATATTATGAATTTCCTTACTATAGTCGAAAGTCACAAAAAAAGCCCAATGGAATTCATAAGACATGAAAAGATAGTAATCATGTCTGAAAATCTAAGCACAAACATAATTGACCAAGAAAAAATAAAAAATTATCTTAATCTTACAAAAAGAATCCTAGAAAAAGCCAGATTTGTAATCAAGACCAGTTAATGCCTTAAGAGTAGCAATAAAGAAAGATATAAATACTACTCAATCCTTACTTTTTCGCACATTTTTCATTTAAAAAGAGGATTAAAAGATAGTGTTTTAAATAAATAACCAAACTGACAATAGACAAAATGCTGGAAAAAATAATGAAGGAAAAGATAAGTGCAGACCATCTGCTTTATGTTAGTTTGAAATATACTAAAACCTGTGATGTTATTCTTAATCTATTAAGACGATGGACCATAATGATTAATGATTGCGTTGACGGCCTTCTTGAGCAGCTTAAGAAAAGAAAGAAAATAAAGTCTATACCNATAGCGCCAAGACAAAAATCCGAACTAATTAAAATTCACTTCAAAAAAGTTCCAGAAGTAATGAAGGCNATAGANCTTTATGAATTCTACAAGAAGATAGATAATCTTCGGACAATAAGGGCATCTGAATTCAGAAAAGATGTAAGACTAATAATTGATGACAATGGAAAAGAAACTATAATAAATCTTGACAAGCTAAAAGAATATGCTGCAATTTTGGAAAGCTTTATAAGCTACATCAAACAATTTCTTCAAAACAAGTAATTAAAAATTACACTAAAAGAGCAAAATGGGTAAAGTTTATGTTATAATCTCTGGAAAAGGCGGGGTTGGTAAAACCACTTCTACGATAAATTTAGGTACCTCTATGAATCAATTGGGAAAAGAAGTTATTATTGTTGATGCAAATTTAACAACTCCTAATGTTGGTCTTCATTTAGGCTCTCCAATTGTTCCAATCACTCTTAATCATGTTATAAATAATAAAGCAAGAGTCGAAGAAGCAATCTATGAACATGAAAGCGGAACAAAAATTCTTCCAGCTTCACTTTCAATAGGAGAATTAAAAGAAATAAATCATGATAAATTAGTAGATGTATCTAAAAAATTAAGAAAAATAGCGGACATAATTCTACTAGACTCGAGTGCAGGATTAGGTGAAGAAGCAAAATCTGCAATAAAATCCGCAGATGAAGTCATTGTTATAACAAACGCCGAAATTTCTGCAGTCACAGATGCTCTTAAAACAATAAAATTAGCAGAGCAAATGAATAAAAAAGTTGTTGGAGTAATAATCACGCGCCATCAAGATAAAGACTGGGAAATGGATCTTGGAACAATCAAAGATATGCTTGAAGTCCCTATTCTTGGAATCATTCCTGAAGAAGATGCAATAAAAGAATCACAGCGAATGAAAAAACCAGTTATACATTCTCATCCAAAAAGCAGATCAGCAAAAGCATATATGAAAATAGCCCGCAGGATTTTAGGCCCAGAATACATGAAAAAAGAAAAAGACAGAGAAAACAGCCAAGGCAGTTTTCTAAGAAAACTTCTGAGGAAATTAGGATTTTGATTAAAAATTATCATTAATTTAATAATGATTTGGTCTGAATGGTTTGCCTATTTTAAGAATTGTTCAGCTTCTCTAATCTTACTCGCTTCTTATATTTAAGATTTAGGATATTATCCTTATAATCAAAAGATTGCTGAGCAGGCACAGGCAATCTAAGTTAAAAATTATTTATTTTTTCGCAATCTTCCACATAAGCTCAAAATGTTTTCGATAACCTTCTGAAATTTCTTTATTCTTTATAACTATTGCAAAAGGATTTTCCTTGCTCCATAAGATTATTGCTACTTTTTCACCATAAATATTTATTGCAAGAGGCGAAGAATATTTTTCAGGGAAAAATCTTATTTCTGCGAGTGGTATTTTGGATATTTTTGCTTCTTTTTTATCTTGATTAAAGATTATTCGTGCTCTTATTTTTGCGTCTTTTCTTCGCTTGTCAAACCAATGAAAATAAAATTCCATCATTTCATAAGCAATTGGCGAAGCGCCTAAAATAAGAATTTCATTGCCTTCTTCAATTTGATCTTCAAAAACAGTCTTCAGACCGTTTTTGCCCTTATAGAAATTAGTTTCTTCTTTTTCTTTTGTTTGCTGATAAAATTGGAGCATTTCAGGCATAACATTATTTATAGACTCCTCTTTTTCCTTTATTATCTCAAGAATTTTCTTCGGAGATGCTGCTTGAAATAACTTTATATTATTTTTTTTAATATATCCGATTAAGCCTTTTTTAATTAGCATCTCGGCTGTATCGTAAATAACCCTTCTATGCAATCCGCTTTTTCTGCTTACAAGCCCTGCGGGGCTTGGGCCGTTTTCAAGAAGAGTAGTATAAACTAGAGCTTCATTCTCTGTTAAGCCGGCTTTTCGTATGTATTCTTTTATTTCGGGGCGCATTTTGATGAGCGTAAGTTTTATATAGTCTATTTAACTATATTTTTTATAGGGAACGCGACCTGACGAAAGCCATATTTTGTTATGGGAAGTAGGATAGACGGACGCCATCACCTATATTTTAATCTTAATTATCCTCCTTTGTTCGTTCAATATTTAATAAATTATCTAAAACCAAACTTATCTGATACTCCCTAGTTCCCCGTATAAGCTCACTTTCTTGTTTTATAGTTATATTTTCTCCATCAACGATATTTATCATTTTTCTAAATGCAGGATATTGTCTATTATCTACAGAAATAAAAATAATGCAATTTTCATGCTTTTTTAAAAACTCAAGAATATCTAAATAAATTTCCATATTTTTATTCATGTCTTTTATCTTTAATTTAATAAAAGAGGATTCTATCTCATCTTTTTTTATAGTTTTTTTGATATTTTTTAAATATAACTTTTTGTTGTCTACATCCCGATAATGCTTAAACCTAGAAATTTTAGGAATTAACTCATTTAATTTATCTTTAGTTATTATTGAATATCCAATAAGATTTTCTGAAAAATCTACAAATATATAATAATCAAATTCTTTCATCCAAATATATTAGTTTTTATGTATTTAAACTTTTTGTTATTGTGGTGAGCTTTATCACCTCTTAAATTTATCTTATTGCTTTCTTATTATAATATTAAGTAAATGAACAGGAGGAAAAACAAAATGACAAACGAAACACTAGAACGACAAATAATACAATTAAATGCAATGGATAGATTTGAAATTCCAATTTCAAGCATGTCTGGAAAACTTAAACGAATGAAGCCTAAATTTGCAGCATCCTTAGATTTGCCTAATGGCAGATATACAGGAGAGCGAGTTTATGCTAGAATTGAGTTTGAAGATAAACTTAAAGCAAGACAAATGAAAGAAGCTGTTCAAGAATTCTGCGAAGAAAATCCTAAATATGGCGATATTCTTACTCAAAAAATTGAAAATAAGAGATCTGTAAGAGAAACTTATTTATATTTTGGAGTTAATGAAGGATGCAGATTAACATCTGATGATTATCTTGGAGTAATGTCAAGCTTAGGCTTTACAGAAACACAAGCAAGAGCTTTATATGAACCTTTGATAAACACAAGCAGAAGCATCGCAAGAAAGCGAGATGAAGAAAGAAGCGTTCTTATAGAGTAATTAGAATTTTTTTAATTTAAATTTTTTTATTTTCTTCAAAATATACTTGTTTTGAAGAGCCAGAAAACTTTGTTTTCTGGATTTTTATTTTATTTTTAATTATTGAATATAATAATCCTTAAAAATAGACTTTATAGCAATATACTATGCAATATTTAGAAACAACTTTAGCAGATAGCATAGAGGAAATTTTCAGAGTGGGAAGAGAGTCTTTTAACGAATTTTATCCGCGAGATAAATTTTTGAAAAGGTTAACTAATAAAAAATATTGGATTTATGTAGCAAAAGAAGATGAGATAGTTGGATTCAAAATATTTTATGAAGATGGAGATAGACAAATTTATGACTGGTTAGATGGCGTTAGTCCTTCTTATAGAAGAAAAGGTATAGCCTCTAGATTAATGAACATGGGGCGTGATTTCGCAAAAAATCAAGGATATGCTAAAATAAAATTAAAAACTCATGAAGGACATCCAGAAATGATTTCTCTATGTAAAAAATTTGGTTTTGTTGAAGTAAAAAGAGAACAGCATCATTGGAAAGATAGCATTGATAGAGAAGCTATTTTTTTGGAATTGAGTTTAGATGCGCCGCCGGCCGAAGCTCTCAATCAAGCATCAAGCGATGATATCGCTTAGCATGAAGCTTTTCTTAATTTATCGTTGGTGCTAGCGATTTATAAAGATTGTCGAGATGGAGAATATCGATGAGAAAAGGCGTTTTTTATTTTTGGCGAGCGAGTCGATATGGTCAATCTCCGAAGAGTTTTTAAAGTTTAAGATGGATAGATGATTATGGATGGAAGAAAAGAGATTGTCCGTTTGAAAGAAAACATTAAGGCAATACATAAATACAATCCAAAATATATTTTTTTGACTGAAACTTCTTCAATTCCGACAGGATTTGCACTTAAAGAGGCTTGGAAAGAAGCTTATCCTCTTGAGAAACCGCCGATATTCTACAGAATCGATCCTTCTCAGATAATGCAATACGACCCGAAGAATCCAAGTGGAAAGAAGATGACTCCTCAAATACGGAAAGACTTGGAAGATTTTTTCAAAAAAAGAATCAAAGACAGAAATTCACTTATTTTAGTTTATGATGCAGACAGTATGTCTGGAAAGTCCCCCTACGCAATAGTAGACCTATTAAAAAACCCTCTAAAATACGGGCTCAGTGAGGATATTAGACATTATAATATAAAAATGAATTGCTATCATTCATATCCCCAGGGGGATGCTTCAAGAGACACATTAAAGGAAATAACTGGAGTAGAATTGAGTGGAATTTCTGGGCACACTATTACCACTAAAAATAGACAAATCGATCAAAAAATATCTGATGAACATACAGGAAAAGATTTCAATTTTCGAGGAACAATAGTAAGAGGAAAAATCTCCGATTTATGGTATGTACCTAAAAATGCAAATGTAAAAAAACCCTACGATGTCGTAAAATTAGTTAAGGCAATTGGTAGAGAAGCCGGTCAAGAACTTCACACAGAACTAGAGAAAAAGAAAAAATCACTCGAACAAAAAGTATTGGGCTTAGCTTTAATGGTAATTGGTTTGCTTACATTCTTTCTTCAGCCTATTGGAAGTTTAACTGGATTTGCGGTTGCTGAAAATATTGCTTCTTCTGCTGGTGCTTGGATTTACATTCTTGGTTTAGGGATTATGCTAGTTGGAGTGATGATATTACAGACAGAAACTATAGATGATGTTTTAAGAAAAGTTGATATTTATTCTAGACCAAAAAAGAAAAGTCAAGGAAAAGGAGAGGCTTACGAACCCTTAAATCAAGATAATATAAAGATGTCCGACCCAAAACTTTATTTTAGCAAGGTGGGGGAAGTAAGTCTAAGGGAGTTTAGAAGAGAGATAAGAGATTTTAAAGATGACCCCGAATTGATGGATACATTCAAAAGAGAATATGGGGCGAGGCTTATAGATAAAATCCAAGAAGCAGAATACACAAAAGATAAAACTAAAAATAGAATAGGAAAGTTGTTTTATAGGGCGTTATATAAACAACCTTACGGGGCTGAAGAAAAAGAAGGTCCATTATTAAGTAAAGGAGATGCTAAAAGAATAACTAATGCATTTACATCTTGGGATGGTTCTCCAGACTCTGCTCAATCAAACATTTTATCTGAATTTAATCTAGTATATCGGGCTAAATCAGGACATGGCGAGATATGCAGCCAAGATTATCCTGAAATAAAAATATCTGTTTCCTCCACTCCAAGTTCTCAAAATGCGGGCAGAGCAATAGCAGGAGATTTAAAAAATTTAGTAAAAATCGTGGAAGAAAAGAAGAAAAAAGAGGAAAGTTAAATCTCTCTTCGTTTAACTTCAAATAAATTTCTTAAACCCTTCTCGATATCTGCCATTTGGTCTATTCTTCCAAGATGAGCCATGATACTGGCTTGCGTATGCGTTTTATAATAATTAGTTAAATTATCTATTGCCCAACTTGTTTCATCTGAAAGTAATTCATTTAGATTTATCTTTTTATCTTTATTTTCATAGCAATATCGAGTTACTAAAGGACATCTTTCAGCCTCATTTAAAAATACCGCATAAATATTATCTTTTCTATGTAGTGAAGCAATTAATCTAACTGCACTACAATCAATAGAAAAATTAGATTTATCTAAATCTGAACCAATTAAATAAATTTCTGGTCTTTTAGTTTCGTTTGTCATTTTATATTTTTCTCCTAGCAATTTGTTTAAGTAATTTTTCTTTATCTTGAATAATTTCCTCAAGTAATGTTGGTTGTATTTCTTCAACGAGATTAACAAATCTTCCAGTACTTAAATCTCTCATATTGGCATCAGTCATCTTAACAGCCATTATTAAGTTCAGGTTATCATCATAAGCTTCCATAACTCCCTTCGCCCCAGTATAACCACCAAGCCCTGCATGAGCAGCGCAGTCTAAAAAACTTCTAATAAAACTATCTCTATCTTTTCCGCTTACTGGTTCGAATCTTGCACCAAGTCTAAGAGTTCCACTCGGGTTAGTTTCAAATCTATAAGAAGCTAGAATTCCTTGTCTTGGAATTGCTACGAGAGGAATGTTGACTGCATTTATTTGTGTCTGCGTTTGAATCATATTGTAAAACATTGTGTGTGTCATTTTATTATTAATCTTCTTTAATTTTAATTTTATCTAATCTTAAAAATTTCTCAAGGCCCCCACACATAGCTATAAGTACCTCAGTTCCAGGCAATTTCTTCTCATGTTCCTTGTAAGACTCTACAAAGGATCTTGTTACTCCATTTTCATCAATCCTTCTAGCTTGTCTAAAGATGTAATCATTTATAGCATATTGAGCTAAATTGACAGCTAAACCAGCAATATAAGTAGATGGCATTGAACTTCTTAGTTCTATAGCGTTTTGACATTCTTTTCTAAATGTTTCAGATTGCTCTTGCCAATTTCTATAAATATTAGATATAACCTGCTCTTCTTGGTTTCCAAAATTTCCCAGCATAAATCCTGTAAATGCAAGATTTTTTGCAACATTTGATATATTGGCAGGACCTACTTTTTTACATCTTCGATAGCCACAAACATTATCTGCTTGGTCAACTATTCTCTGCTTAATTCTATCTACTAAATAACTCGGAGATTCATCTAAGAATATTTCATCCCTTGCTAAAGTCCAGATATCTGCCTGGACTTCTCCAAGTGGAATTTGTCTGCCCAAAGATTCTCCTTGTATTAAATGAGTTAATTCGTGACCGATAGTATGCATGCTGACATTTGAAGAAGCAAGTCGCATGTAATTGCCAGAAAGAACATCAGCAACTCCTTCATTTTTACCATTTAATACTTTTCCGATTTTAATGGTTCTATCTGTAAGTTCTGGAAACTTTGTTAAAGCTAGAGCTATTTTTGGCGTCAATGCTTGCATTTCCCCCTCGGAGAAGCTCCTAGTAAATTTAAAATCATTCATTTTATTATCAGTTATTTTTACTATTTAAACCTTTTGTTTTGTTACTTCTATATAGTGAAGACAAAAGAGGAAGATTTATAAATCCCTTTTATCTAAAGATTATATGACAAATTTAGAAGATAATTTTGAATCAAAGTATAGCAGATTTGAGAAATTAAATCTACAAAAGAATAGCGGTAGCTATTTTACCGGACTTTCAGAAATAATTAATTCTGGGCTTGTTGCTGCTTCAGCTTGTTTATATCTTGGCAGAGATAATTCTGGAAATAATGGTGGAGATACAAGTGGCAGAACAGGAGATATAGTTATTCTAGGCAGAGATGCAACTTTAAAATTTTTAAGACGATTAATTGACGAAAAAGAAGCCATAGGACTTCTTGGAGCACAGGCATCCCTAGCGGGTGCTGGTTCTATTCCATCAACAGCATAATAATTCTAGTTATAACTTAGTTTCTGAATATTTCATTTCTAATAAAGGCTTCTTAGCAAAAGCCCTCAATGAAAGGGGGTGGATGAAATATGGTATTTGAAAAACTACATAAATGGAACGAAGAAAGAAAAACCCGAAATAAAATTAGAAGGACTAAATCCGAGATATTAGAGCGGATGTCCTGGGCTAGACATTGTGGAGGGCATAATTATCAAACTGCCGCAGAAAAAGCAGAAACAATTGGCAGGAATTATCTTGCCAGCAGGCTATATGCTAAGGGCGGCAAGTATGGTGATGCGTTAAGACTGGCTCAGGTAGATGGGAGTTTGGAATCTTTAACAAATCGTCTCAAGAGCTATTTTAAAAAAGATGTGAGTGTATTGCTCGAACAAGTCCAAAGATATGCGAATACAGATTGGAGCAAGTTTTGGATATACCGAAGACGCCAGGACGGAGAGTGGGGATATGCAAGCGAAGCAGAACTATTAAGATATCAAAAAGAACAGGAAGAGTATTTAGAAAAAAGGAGTAACGATGTTTTGAATAACTTCACTTCTTTAAAAAAATATGGCATAGATATTACCAATATACTATCTTCATTAGATTCTTCAGAATCTAAGAATAAGCAGTCATTAATTGAACTATCAAAAACCGCTTTAAATTCGGACCTTAACTTTTTTAAATTAGTTAATGAATCTAGGGTAAACATTTTCGGAATGAGATACATAGACTCAAACAGGATTAAATTTTAACAAATCCAATTTTTAACCCGGCTCTTCGGAGCCGGTTTTTTTATTTCTTCAAAATGTAAATTTTGGAGAGCCAGGAAATCCTTAGATTTCCTGGATTTTATTTTTTAACTGCAACAAAAAGACCACGACCACTCTGACTTTTCTTGAAAAAGATTGGTTTTAGCCCGGCTTCTCTTAAATATTCTAATGTTTTATCTGTTTCAAAAAGTCCGAGTTCATGTAAATCTCGATAATACTTTACTTCTTTATTTTTTTCTGCAATCATATAACGAAAGTCTAGTATGGAAATATTTCCTCTCCTCTTGCTAACATTTACCCTGGCTATTTTTAAATCAGGAGAATTATAGGTCGTCATGTGAGGTTTTCCTACAGAAACTGATTGTGGTGTAAACCAAGGTTCAATAATCATGACCCCTCCTTTCTTAAGATGTTTAGATAAGTTTGATATAGTTTTTCTAAGATTTTCGTAAGTTTTAACATAACCTATGGCACTAAAGAAAGAAGTGATTACATCAAATTGCTCATTCAGATTAAAATTAAGCATATTCGCTTGAATAAATTTTATATTTTTAAATTTCTTCCTAGCAATATCTAAAATTTCTTTATTTAAGTCTAAACCAGTGCAATTAAAATTTTTCTTAAGATATCCAATATGCATACCTGTTCCGCAGCCAACATCAAGAAGCGATTTTCCCTTAGATTTTTTGTATCTATTTATCAGAGAAATTATTCTATTTGATTCTTTTGCGTAACCTTTATCAGAATAAAGATAGTCATAATACTTCGCAAGCTCTCGATACATAGCCTCTTTTGTCATAATTATAGTCAGAGTTCTTAATATAAAAAGGTTTTCAAATTTAAAAAGATAAAAAAGCAATCAAAATTATCCGACGAGTCAACAACAGCACCCGAGCCGGCTCGGGCAGTATATAGGGGGGTGCTGTGAATCGTTTTTCTCTAAAATAGACCCCTGCGAAAATGAGTCTCTATATGGGGCGGGTCTATTGCCTCAAATAGACCTGCGGGAAATAACCTCTTATATGGGGCAGGTCTTTTCTACATCGTCGGAAATAAATAGTTTATCAAAATAACTAATCATTAAATATCGTTTTTATTTAGGGGGTGTCAGTGGCTGGAATCCCTATATTCGACAGTGGCTGGTTTGGGTTTTTCAGTAATTTCAGCTTCGATTAAGCCAATTTACACCCAGAATCTGCAGTGGCTGGAATTGGCTATTTTCAAGAATTCTTAAAAGTTTTATTAAAAGAGCCACTAGCCAAATAGAGGTCTTATATGGGGGGTGGCTCTAAATTATCCGACGATATAAACACAGCATCCCGATCGGCTCGGAGAGTATATGGGGGGATGCTGTGAATCAGTCACCTGCCAGAATGAGTGCTTATATGGGTGGTGACTCGTCGATAAATTTATAATTCTTATTTTAAAAATAGATTATATTTAAGTGGTGACTCTTGCTAAATATTTACGCCAGCAATCTTCAATTGTTTAAGTCTAGTTGCAACTTCTGCAAATTGATTTTGCAAAACATTGATTTGCTCTTGCATCATCTCTTTTTCGTTTTTAGTTTTTACTAATTCTCTTTCTAATTCTGTTTTATTATTATCTAAAAGCAAATCATCTTGACTAATTGTATCTCGCATTCCAAGAAGCTCTGAATAATAGTGAATCTTATCTGATTTCTTCCAACCGAATCTATATTTGAGAGCAGACTCACTTTTGTATCTAGGCAACCAATAGCAACATGAACAATGTCTGAAGTCATACATGCTAAGTTGAGAATATTTCTGACCAGCCGGACTATTTTCATCACCCAAAACTTTCTTTGCAAGAGTTCTCAAATATCTATTTACATTCCATGGCAATATTTTGAATAAATAATCTTCTTTTCCAAGTTTTTTGGATAAAATATATTCTCTGATTAGTTCAGAACTTAGCATTAGTTTGATTCTTCTACCAAAAGTTTTAGAAATTTCTTCTCTAATGTTCAATTCTTTGAAATCACAATAAAAATCAGAAACTTTTATGTTCATAAGTTCAGTAGGTGCTCTTATTCCGGAATCAAAAAGAAACATTATGAGAATTTTATACTCAAATTTGGCATGATTACAAAGTTTCTTTATCTGTTCTTCAGTCATGTAAACCCAGTCAGGTTTTTCTCTAGTAGTATCTAAGTCTAAAGTTATATCTCTTATCTCAATATTCTTCTTGCGGTTAATCTTCATCCACCAATGCCAAAAAGACTTCAGGGATTTAATAAAATCTGAAGTTGCCTTATAGTTAGTTCCATCACGCTTCTTTATTTCCCCATTAGCCATTTTGCTGAAATATTCATGAAGATTCTCTTCGCTTATGTCTGTAATAACCCTTTTATTGTATGTTTCATAGAGTAATTTCATCATGCAGCCCAGTTTAGAACGTAGGGTATTAAGCCTTATTGGGCTTCTTGCGCCCTTCTTTGAGCCTTTTCCTACATTGATGCCTATTTCCATATCATTTAGATATTTTAGCAGCAAATCAGAGTTTTCTTTAGTTAATTTTGGAATCCTGCCTTTTATCTTAGCTTTCCAATGCGAGTATTTCTGCTGATGTTTATATGGATCTATTTTCATTTTATCTTATCATAAATTTATTTTATATTCATCTGCTATCTTTTGTGTTCTTTTGTTTATATTTCTCCTTGCCATGTTTATTGCCATAATGTTTTCTTAAACCTTGTATGTCGTTTGTAATGCATTTTTCTTTTTATACTTCTTGTACTTTTTTGGTACATATAATAAAGCCCCAGCTAATCCTGATTTTATTTTAAGCTCTAGCAGAAAAAGCATATCATCCATTCCTGCACGGAATGGTAAATGCGCCGCCGGGGAATTGAACCCCGTCCTAAACCTTTTTCCGTTCAACTTTTTGAGGGTTGACTTGTTAAGGGAAACATCCCTTACGATTGGGAAGGTTTTATACTAAACCGGTATACTAGCAGCGCTTATTGATATTTTTATATTAGTTAGGTTTTTATATCTATTTCTGTTGTGTAATTTATGATAAAAGATAAAAAATACTTTCAAATAAGCACAGCAATAGACTATCCTTCTGGAAGACCTCATGCAGGGCATATGTACGAGAAAGTATGCGCTGACGTTCTAGCAAGATGGAAAAGACTGCAAGGATTTAATGTTCATTTTAGTACTGGAACAGATTGTCATGGTTTGAAACTTCAAAGAGCTGCTGAAAAAGCTGGTAAAAGTCCAGAACAATTCGTCAAAGAAACAACTGAAATTTTCAAAGAATTATGCAGAATTTTTAATATTTCTTATGATGATTTTATAATGACTACTGAGCCTAGACATGAAAAAACAGTAGTAAATATTTTAAAAGAACTTGAAAAAAAAGATTATATCTACAAGGGAGAATATGAAGGATTATATTGTGTTGATTGTGAAACATTTTATACAGAAAAGGATTTAGTTGATGGCAAATGCCCCTTTCATCCAAATAAAGAAATAGAGAACTTTAAAGAAGAAACATACTTCTTTAGACTAAGTAAATTTCAAGATAGACTTATTAAAAGCATTAAAGATAAGGGCTTAATTTGGCCTAAAAAGAAAGAAAATGAAATCTTAAATAGGCTTAAAGAACCTCTTAAAGATTTAAGTATAAGCAGAACAAATGTCAAATGGGGTATATCCTTACCTTTTGATAAAAATAAAACTGTTGCTGTTTGGAATGACGCTTTAGTTAATTATTTATCCACGGTAGATTATCCAAATAAAAAATTTAAGGATTTTTGGCCAGCAGTTCATCTTATAGGTAGCGATATAGTTTGGCATCATACTGTTATTTGGTATTCTATGCTACTTGGAATTGGGGTTTCTCTCCCCAAAGTTGTTGTTCATGGTTTTGTTAATGTTGATGGAGAAAAATTAAGTAAAAGCAAGGGCTTAAAAGTAGATCCTTTGGAACTTGCAAAAAAATATCCTATTGATAGCATAAGATACTTTCTCATTAGAAATATTATATTTGGTTCTGATGGCGACTTTTCAGAAAAAACATTAGTCGAGCGCCATAACAGCGAGCTTGCAGACAAGCTTGGAAACTTAGTTTCTCGAGTAAGCGCGCTTGTTGAAAAATATGGTTGTGAAAAAACAAAAAATAGCCTAGTTAAAAAATTAAAACTTAAGCAAATAGAAAGCGAAATGCAGAATTTTGAAGTTGATAAAGCATTAAATAATATTTTTGCTTTTATCGACAATGCCAATGAATATGTTCAGAATAAAAAACCATGGGAAACTCATGATAAAAAAGTTTTTTACGAGCTTCTTGATTCAATAAAAATTATTGCAATTTTGCTTTGGCCATTTATACCTGAAACATGTGAAAAAATTGCAAAGCATTTTGGATTTAAGATAAAATATGCGGATATTGACAAAAGTTTAGAATATAAAAATATTAAGAAAGCTGAAATTCTTTTCAAAAAAATAGAGGATAAAAAGAGCGAAGAAAAACTTAATAAACCTAAAGAAACTAAAGAGATTATAGGAATAAAGAATATGGCAACAATAAAATATGATGATTTCGCTAAACTTGAACTAAAAGTTGGAACTATCAAAAAAGCAGAAGATGTTCCTGGAGCAGATAAGTTACTTAAGCTGACTGTGGATACTGGCGAAGAAAGAATAATATTGGCAGGAATAAAACAGCATTATAAAAAAGAAGAATTAAAAGGAAAACAAATTATTGTAATCTGCAATCTTGAACCTCGTATAATGAAAGGTATAGAAAGTCAAGGAATGTTACTCGCTGCAATAAATGAGAATCATAGTAAAGTAATTCTTCTTTCGCCCGAAAAAAAAGCAGAGAATGGCTGGAAAGTTAGCTAGATATACCCTCAGTAAAACAAATAATTCTCGCTGCGTTCGTTATGGACAAGGCTGAATCCTTCAAAGAATACTCAAACCCCTCTGACCAAATTGTTGAAAGTTAATGATGCTTAGTGTTATTCAATCTTATTCTCGCTCAAAAACATCTGAATTATCTGCCTATCGCTTAAACCAAGATTTTCCCGCTTTAGCTTTACAACAGCATTTACAGCAGAAACAGCTTGTATTTTTGATTCTATATCTGTATTTAAAGATTGCATAACATACTGAATTATCTCGCTTACTTCAACAAAAGGATTTTTATTAAAAAATTCAAGCGCTTTGCTCGCAGCATTAACCATAGCAACTTCTTTCTCTTTTATCATAATTCTAGATTGAAATCAAACTTTTTAAACAATTAGGTAATTGAGAACATAATTCCATTCTATACTTATAGCTTTAATTCTTCTTTAACGCTTCTCGCATATTTATGTGCCAAATGAAGAGGTTCAGGCATTTTATGGGGCTCTTGAATAAAGCTCTTTGTTAAATTATAAGCAGTAGGCAATGAAATTTTACTTCCAACACTTATGTAAAGAGGATTAGCTTTTTTCTTGCTTTTCAAAATCATTCCGACTTTTTTTCCATCCTTTAGTATTTCGTCTTTTTTTTCATCAACACTATCAACATCAAAAAGATTTTCAGATACGCCAATAGTTGGAACTCCTGTAAAAAGAGCAAAATGGCTTGCTAATCCCAGCCTTGGATGAGTTATTCCATGCCCGCGGATAAAAACAACATCTGGCTTTTCATTCAATTTATTATAAGCTTCAACAATACTTGGCATTTCTCTATAAGAGCGGAATTCATTAAGGTAAGGAAATCTTAGTTTATCCAAAAAATACTGTTGTTCAATAATATTAAACTCTTTATCACAAACAATAACAACCGAGATAATTCTATTATTAACAATAATAGTTTCTANTGCTCCAAATCTTGTAGCTACAGAAAAATCCTGGCTATCCTTAAGCCCTATACCCTTAGCTAATTTTATCTGCTCTTTTTTTAAAGCTTCAAGATCCAAGCCAAATCTTTGCGCTAATTCTTTATCATCCATAGTATATTTACCTCTTCTGACTAATTTATACAGAAAGTCTCAATTTTAAATCTTTCTCAAGTCAATAAACTTAAACCTAAGATTTTTAAACTCCATTAATATCCTAAATTTATGTTTAAACGAAAATGTTCTAAATGCAATAAGAATATTGAAAAAGACTTTGAATTTTGCCCATACTGCGGCCATAATTTTTCAAAAGAAAATTTTGGCTTGCTTGGAAAAAGCGACGATCTTTCTGAGCTAGACAGCATGTTCAAAAATAGCTTTGCTTCTAGCTCAAGTCTCGGAGGAAATCTTTTTGGAAAAATGTTCTCAAGCACTTTCAAGATGGTTGAAAAAGAAATGCAAAGAGCAATGGAAGAAGAAGCAAAAATGCCTAAAGCTGAAAGAATCTCAAATCAAAATCCAAATATTCGTTCAGATTTTCAATTATTCATAAATGGCAAAAGAGTACCTATTCCAAATAATATTGCAGGCTTGCAGATTCAAGAGCCTTTATTTAGAGGACAAATTTCTAAAAAAAACCATATCCAGCGCACTGCTCCAAAAATTTCAGATGAAACTTTAAAGGCCTCAAAAGAGCTTCCAAGAAAAGAAGCAAAAAGCAAAGTGTCAAGAACAAGCGACAGAGTTATTTACGAGCTCGAAACACCAGGATTGAATAAAATAGAAAACATTCTTATAAATAAGCTCGAAAATTCGTTTGAAATAAAAGCATACACAGAAAACGCTGTTTTCTTCAAAACCCTTCAGGTTAAGCTTCCACTTATGCAATATGCCATAAAAGAAGGCAAGCTTTTTCTTGAGTTTAAAACTCAGTAAAAAGATATTTTTATTCTATAGAAAGAGTTTTAAATGACTTAAATTTAGAAAACATATATAAGAGACTGTAGCTCAGCCCGGTAGAGCATTGCTCTGATATCTAGTTAAATGTCAGAAAGGCAGGGGTCCGAGGTTCAAATCCTCGCAGTCTCATTTTAATTTAAAACAAAGGTTTAAAAATAAACTTTTTATAGAATAATCATGACAAAAGTACAAAACAAACCAGCTCACGGGATGTATCACTACATGAAACATGCTTGGCAAAAGCCAACCGAAGAGCACTCAGATTTAATCAGAAAAGAAATGATTAAATGGAGAGCCGGCGACAGAATAACCAAGCTTGGAAAACCAACAAGATTAGATCGGGCAAGAGTATTAGGTTACAAAGCAAAAAAAGGAATTCTTATATTCAGAGTTGTAATTGGAAGAGGCGGGCGAGCAAAAGCACGACCAACAACAAAGCGAAGAAGCAAAAGATTTTCTGTTATGAAAATTTTAAGAATGAATTATCAATGGGTAGCAGAACAAAGAGTTCAAAATAAATATCAAAATCTTGAAGTTCTTAATAGTTATTTACTAGGAAAAGACGGAAAATTTGCATTTTATGAAGTTATTGCAGTAGATCCTTATGCTCCAGAAATAAAAGCAGATCCTCAGCTTAATTGGGTATGCAAGCCCGAAAATAGAAATCGAGCATTAAGAGGATTAACAAGCGCAGGAAGAAAATCACGAGGAATGCGAAAGCCAAGCAGAATGCTTAAAGTCAGACCAAGTCTAAGATCTTGGAACAGACAAGGAAGGTAATTTTATATTTTTATTATATAAATTAAATGATTAATTGTATATGCGGACTTAGCCCTTTTTAGTCTGGTTCGGGGCAGTCCAAATAATTGTTTTAGCCTTGTCTTATAATCTTTAGCGAGAATAAAATCCCACTTGAACAAATCTAATAATATTTAAAACTTACTAACACGAACGAAGTGAGATATTTAACAATTAATGAAAAGTTAAACATTAATGCTAAAAATAAGAATTTGCCTATGCAAGAAGTTTTGTAGTTTTGCTTACTCGCTTCTCTAAATCTTATTTAAAACTTACCATCAAATTTATTACATTATTTTTAAAATGAGATAATTGCCGAATTTATGCAGGCAATTAAAATAGTTAGAACTTATTATATTAATACTAAATTTTACAACCCAAAATTATCAATAAAATTCTGAATAGTCTTATATTCTTGAAGAAAATCATTTCCTTTTTTTGCCAGAGAAATGCTTTTTTTCCCATCATCATCAACTTTTAAATTAAGAAATCCTTTTTTTAAAAGTTCGTCGACATAGTCCTTAAACATCTGCGGAGAAAGATTCGAAGCATAAAGTAATCGTGTTGGCTTAATTATTCTGCTTTCTCGAACAGCATCAAGAATATCCTTGATAACATCTAATCTTTCTCGTTTTTTATTTATCATAATTAACTTCTCCTAGTAACTTTAATTATTCCATAAAGAAAAAGCAAGAAGATAATAGCATCAAGCAAATATATCCCAATAACTCCATATTTATTCCATACTAAAAAATAAGAGACAATAAAATTTAATATTCTAGTAATCATTATTAAAAGTATAATCCAAAGGTATAGTCCTAAAAATCCGCTTTTTTTCTGAACCTGTCCGTATTTTTCAAAGGCCACTCCACCAGCAAAACTAAATATAATAATCTGTGAAAAGAACATCATAGAATAATTTCCAAGAATAAAATCAAGAATGCCAATTATCAAAGCAAGAGCATAAAAAATAAATATCCTCGCATTAAATAAAGAACTATGACTATTTTTTGTTGTGAACCTTTTAAATAACAAGCTATAGAATAGGAAAAAACTAGCCATAACCATAAAAAATTCAAACGCTATTCTAAATCCCATAAAAAAAGAATCAGAGACAATGTGGCCATAAGTTAAATCGTACTGAACAGAAACAAGATATCTTAATAAAAAAGCCAGACCATAGCACAAAAAGGCATTTCTAAAATAACGTATGCCTTCGTGCTCGCTTAGATGATACATTTTATGGGTTTTAAAAACAATAATAAAAGAGATTATAGCCACATTTAAAGTAAAGAGCAGTTTCATCAATTCATGATTTTCAATAAGCCAGCTATAAGATAACATAAAAATTCTTAATTTTTTATTTATTTAAAGTTATATATACCGAAATATAGAGGATTGCTATATATCTTATCTATTTACTACAATTTCTGACGCCTTATAAAGACCAAATAACTTATATAAATAACAAAATGGAGGCCAAAACAAGCACTCGACTTAACTCGAAAAAAAGTGATAAAATGGATGACTCAATTCCCCCCTAACACTCATTCTGTATAAACACTAAAAAACAGATGGGCAAAGCCAAATAATGGTTTTTACACCTAACCTCTTCCATTATTTGNNTTTTGCCTGTCAATTTATTGCTTCAATTGGGAGCAATAACCCTTTAGGCTTGCTATGATAGTTTTTAGTCGTCCCAATTGAAGGCTTAAAAAATACCTCGCATTTTGATGCGATTGGGATTTTTTATTTTATGCAGAAAATAACAAAAATATAGTTTACTAAAGCTATAAAAATACATTATTCTTAAGCTAATATGGAGGGGTGACTTATCAGGGGAACCAAAGGTTACCATACGATATGCAATATCTAAAATTATGCGAAGTTTACGAAGAACTCGAAAAAAACCCGAGCAGATTAAAAAAAATAGAAATTCTTTCTGAATTTCTAAAAAAACTAAAGGAAAAAGATTATGAAATTCTTTATCTCATTCAAGGAAGAGTTTGGCCAGACTATGAAGAAAAAGAATTTGGAATATCCACTCAGCTTACAATAAAAGCACTCGCAAAATCCTCAGGAAAACCCGAGTCGGATATTGTTAAAAAATGGAAAAAAGTAGGTGATTTAGGCGAAGTTGCTGCAGAAGTTACAAAAACAAAAAGCCAATCAACGCTTTTCTCAAGCCAATTAACAACAATTAAAGTTTTTGAAAATTTAAAGAATCTTCCAGAACTTACTGGAAAAGGCACAGTAGATAAAAAAATAGGGCTGATTGCAGAATTGCTTTCAGGAGCTTCGCCAATAGAAGCAAAATATATTGCAAGAACACTTCTTAATGACTTAAGAATAGGAATAGGTTCAGGAACAATAAGGGACGCAATTGCATGGGCTTGTTTTGATAAAGAGGATAAAGAAGCTATAAAATTAATTCAATCTGCATATGATAAATCCACAGATTTTGCAATTGTTTTTGAAAAAGCTCTAAAAGGCAAAAATGAATTAAAAAAAATACAATTTTCACCAGGCAAACCACTTAAAGTTATGTTGGCCTTAAAAGCAGAATCAATTATCGATGGCTTCGAAAGAGCAGGAAAGCCCTGCGCATTTGAATATAAATACGATGGCTTTAGAATGATGATTAATAAAGACGAATTAGGAAATATAAAAATATTCACTAGAAGGCTTGATGAAGTTACAAAACAATTTCCAGAAGTTCAAGAATATGTTAAAAAATTTGTTAATGCTAAATCTTTCATTATTGATTCCGAAGCAGTCGGCTATAATAAAAAAACAGAGCAATATATGCCTTTTCAGAACATAAGCCAAAGGATAAAAAGAAAATATGATATAGAAAAAGTAGCTGAAGAATTTCCTGTTGAGATAAATGCTTTTGATATTCTATATTACAATGGCGAAGCTATGATAGAAGAACCTTTTGAAAAGCGTTCAAAGCTTTTAAGAAAAATTATAAAAGAAGAAAAATTCAAATTTAAAACTTCAGAACAGCTAATTACCTCTGATGAAAAAGAAGCTGAAAAATTTTACAAACAAGCATTAAAAGATAATCAAGAAGGGGTAATGATAAAAAATCTTCAATCAAAATATGAGCCAGGAGCAAGAGTAGGAGATATGCTTAAACTAAAACCTGTAAGCAATGAATTTGATTTAGTTATTACTGGTGCAGAATATGGAACAGGAAAGCGCGCAGGCTGGTTAACAAGCTTTGATCTCGCATGTAAAAATGAAGATACAGGAGAATTCTTGGATATTGGAAAAGTATCAACAGGAATTAAAGAAAAAAGCGAGGAAGGCACAAGTTACGAAGATATGACTAACCTTCTCAAACCCCTAATAACATCTGAAAAAGGAAAAAACATCAAAGTAAAACCAAAAATAGTAATCACCGTGATATTTCAAGAAATTCAGGGCTCGCCAAGCTATAACTCTGGCTTCGCCCTGCGATTTCCAAGATTTGCCGCATTAAGAACCGACCGAAGTATTCATGACATTGCAACAATAAAAGAAGTCAAAGTTCTGCATAACCGCGAAGTTTTGAAGAGACAGTATTAAATTCTCCTCGACAACAACCAAAAGCTTTATAAACCCAAGACCTTTTTAAAGCACGTAAATAAACCTGCAGACTTAATAAGGAAAGGTAACTTGTGAAAGGTTGACTTTGAAAAAAGTTAATAATAAACAAAGTAAACCTTGAGTTAGGAAAACCTTGGTTTTCATACAACAAAAATGGCAAAAGATTCTTTAAGCATACAAAATATTGTAGCAACAACTTCTCTTGGAAAAGATGTTCCACTAACAAAGCTTGCTAAAACACTATCCAACACAGAATATAATCCTGAACAGTTTCCTGGTTTAGTTCTTAGAATAAAAAAACCAAAGTCAGCGGTTCTTGTATTCAGTTCAGGAAACTTAGTTTGCACAGGAACAAAATCAATTGCTCAAGTCAAAGAAGTTATTCGCGAAGTAATAAAACAGCTTAAAAAAATCGGAGTTCGAGTAACAATAACCCCAAAAATAACTGTTCAGAATATTGTTGCTTCAGGCAGCATAAATATAAATCTTAACTTAAACTTTTTAGCTCTTGAACTTGAAAATACAGAATATGAGCCAGAGCAATTTCCAGGATTAGTTTACAAATTAGTTGAGCCTAATGCAACTTTTCTTTTATTCAGCAACGGAAAACTTGTTTGCACAGGAACAAAAAATAGGGCTCAATTAGAAGATTCTATGAAGCAGCTTAAAAAAAAGATACGAGAAGTTCAAAAAAGAATAAAGAATAAATAATTTTTCTATATTTAATTATCATTAATAATCCAAATAGGCTAGCGCCTTGTCAGACTGGTTTGCCTATAATTTTAAGATTTAGCCTTATTCAATAATATTTGCTACTTATCATCAAAATTTATTGCATTAATCTTTTCATAAGAAGATTACCGAGCAGGAAGAGGCAATCTATTTAGTTGATTCACATTCATTCTAAAATATCTTTTTCTTCAGGAAAAATATTTCGCTTTGTAGAAGGCACAGCTCTTTTTTCATTCATTTCGTCTCTTATTTTTATAAGTTTTTTGAAGGCTTCTTCACTTTTATCTTGAGGAAATTGATATCGCTTATACCAATGATCAGGAAAAGCTGCTGGATCAGGAACAAAGGATTCAGACATTGCTTCCCATTGGATTGAATGTTCTCTAGGAAAAAATATCAGATAAAAATCCATCATATTTTTTGTACAAACCCTTTTCTTGGAACAAAAACATCGCCTGAAGCAATTAACTTTTGGATAGAATCATCAATTTCATCTTTGCTCATTTTTCCTTCAAGCTCTTTTTCAAGCTCTTCATGAGGGATAAATTTTCCAAGCCTCTCTTCTAATCTGCTTAAAGTTTCTCTAAGCAGAATAACTTTGCTTCTCTGGCTTGTTGAAACTCCTACAGCAATCCTATCAATATCAAATGCTCCTGTTTCAGAATCTCTTCCTACTTGTTCCATATAATATCTCAATATTCCTATTGCAATTTTAGAATCTTCTCTTGTCACTTTTTTTGAAAGCCTCATTTTAGCATGAGCTTCTGAAAGTCTTACAAGAGCTTCAAGTTGTCTTGCAGAAATAGGGATAGACTTTATTCCCATTGCATCTGCAGATACATTTGAATTTCTCATTTTTACATAAAAATCTTTTATTTCTTTTACAGCTTCATCAGTCAATATTGGCTTTACTTTCTGCTTTGCATAAGCGACATATTTTCTGAACAAATGCCTTTCAATCTGCGCAAGATTCTCGCTTTTCTGATATTGAGTTAATACATGACTTGCAATAGATTCATCTTTTATCTTATCAGGCATATCCCTTAAAACAAAAATTACATCAAATCTATTGATCAATGAAGGCGGTAAATCAATTTGCTGCGCGATTGTCTGATAAGGCTCAAATCTTCCTAATTTTGGGTTTCCAGCAGCCAGTACAGATGTTTGTGCTTGAAGTGTGTTTCCTTGAATGGCTATTTTTCCGTTTCTTCTTGTTATAAAAAATCCTGTTTCTGTTGAAAAGCACCAAACTTTTCCATTGTAATTCAATTTTTTAATTGAACTCTTCTTTATTTGGGGCGTAGTTTGATTTGATAAGATAACTCTATAAAAATTTCTTCGATTGCCTCTTGTTTTTTCTTTATAAGCTAAATGCTTACTTGCAGATTTTCCCAATAACAGAGACAGCATCTGAAATTCATCAATAAGCTTTTCAGAAGTTGAACCAAACGCCTTTCCATCTTTGGAACCATCGCCCAACATCATTGCATCAAAAAGTATTTTTAATTGCCTTTTTGATATTTTAGAAACTAAAATAGGCAATTTTTTTTGATAAACTAATTCTCCGCAATTTTTTGTTAAATAATTATATAGTTGTGTATTCGTTATCTTAAATTTATTATAAGGCCCAGATTTTATTTTAGTTAAAGTAAATCCGACGTATTTTGAAAGTTTATTTAAACAATTTTCTATTTTCCTAGAGTTTTTTCCTTCTTTTTGGGTAATACTAATTGTGGGATTAGTTTCTTTTCCACCCTCAGTTACATAATATCCGATAAATTCCAACCATAAATCTGCAGGAATCTTTTTATCTTGATGTTGATGAATATATTTAATATGAGTTCTATTTTGTTTATGTTTAATTGCAGGAAGAATAAATTCTTTTATTTCAGAATTATCATAAGTCCCTGAGTTTATAAATTCTATTCGATTATATTTTATTCTTTCTGCTTCTAATGCTTGAAATTGTTTATGGCGTGGCTCTTTAAACAACATTTTATGATTCGGCGTAACAGATATATCATTTCTTTTATCTTTAAAATTATACATTTCTTGATTATAATCATACACAAAAAGTCCTTTATGCGGCAAAAATTTTATTGTTTTATCTTTTGTATCAAATTGTGCTATTTTCAAATTATTTGTTTCATTATATTTTTTCCATCCTTCTTCAGTTAAAACTTCAGTATCTTGGGAGTAACATGCCTGAACATTAGCTTTTGAAATTGTTACAGTTTGTTGTTCCATCGCTTCATGCATTGCGCTTCTATCATTAGGATCCATTTTTTCTATTTCATCAATGCAGACAATTCCTTTATTTGCAAGAACCATTGCTCCTGCTTCTAAAGCCCAGCCCTTTAGATATTCATCTTTAACAACAGTAGCAGTAATACCTGCTCCACTTGCAGCCTTACCAACAATATAACGGCCTTTTGGAGCCATGTCTGAAATAAATTTTAAAGTTACACTTTTTGCCACCCCAGGATCCCCCATTAAAAGAATATGAATATCTCCTCTCTTAACACTTCTATCTGCGCTGACTTTTCTTACTCCACTAAACATTTGTAAAACTAATGCTTTTTTAATTTCATCATAACCCCAAATACTTGGAGCAATACTTGCGGCTAATTTTTCAAAAACTTTTGGGTCAGCAGCAAGTTCTTGAATTTGCCTTTCATCTTCTTCACTTATTTTGACTTCATCATAACTTTCTTCAAGAGGAATAATATTATTTGCTTGAATAGCTAANTCAAAAACAGTNGANAATCCTCCGCTTGAAAGNGGTCTTGGAATTTCTTTCAATATACCTATAACTTTTACTCTAGCTCCNGGAGTAGTTTTTTCTTCCATTTTTGGCTCAACTAAATCTTCCTGAAGAAAAATATCCATCCTTCTAGGCTGTTCTCCTCCAACAAGAGCTTCAGGAGATTCTTCAATTATCAGTCTTTGCGCATCAACCATTTCTTTACTAATAAGTCTAAATTGCCCTTTTCTTCCGCAAGAGCATCGTGTTGGCTCTCTGAATTTTTTTTCTATTTGAAGAACAGAAATAATTGTTCCACAAGAAGGACATTCAAATTTTGCATTAACAACTTCAGGCCTTACATTCGATGCCTGTCGAACTATTCCTTCGATTGAAATAAGTTTGTTAAGATGCTTTGCTCGAATATGCCCAATTTTTGAACCCTGAGTTTCTGGAATATTTATAAAACGAACACGAGCATTTTTAATCAAACCCAAGTCATCCAAAGCAGTTTCTAAAATTTGAAGAATTTCTTCAGGTGAATTTAACAAGTCTTCAGCTAACTTATGAGAAAAAGTAGCTAAATCACTAAAATCAACAATAATAATATTTTTATCTTCTCTGATACTCTGTCCAATCTCTTTTCTGTAAGTATCAAAAAATCGCTTTGCTTCTGCTATCTGTTCTTCTTGACTGCTCTTTTCGGCCATAGAATATAGGTGCTGTTTTTTGTTTTAAAGGTTTCTGTGCTAGAATGTATATTTGTTAAACAGAGTGTCAGAAAATTTATATCAAATACACACCAACAATCTTTAAAAACAATCTGTTTCTCAAACTATCATGGTAGAGGTTAGAAAAAGAGAAACAGCATACAAATTAAGAATAGGCGATATTTTAAGGGGCTCGCCGATAGTTGAAGATATTCCTCAAGAAACTCCTAATCCAAATTCAGTTATAACTTCACCAGTAAAAGAAAGATTCCGTTTTCTTGAACTTGAAGACAAGCGAATAATTAGAGTGAATATAATTGCAAATATAGTCGAAAAATATCAGTCAGAAGGAGAGAAAAAATATGCAAGCATTACAATTGATGATGCTTCAGGTCAGATACGGCTTAAAACTTTTGGTGAGGATACTGCAAAATTGGAAAATTTTTCACAAGGAGATACTATTTTAGTTATTGGAGTATTAAGAAGTTATAATGGCGAAATTTATATTCTTCCAGAAATAGTAAAAGCAGCTGATCCGCGTTATCTTTTAGTAAGAAAACTTGAAATTGAGAAAAGTTTGGGAATAAAACGAGAAGCTTCAGCTAAACAGCCTCAAGATATGAAGCTTAAGGATCAAATTTTAGAAATAATAAAATCTGGCGAAAGCACAGGCGGAGTAAGTACCGAAGAAATAATTTTAAGAGTAAAATCTTCAAGCCCGGAAGCAATTAATGAAGAGATAGTAAAGCTGATTGAAGACGGAATTGCTTATGAGCCTCGTCCTGGAAAAGTCCGATATCTTGGATAAAATTTTAAATATTTTTGTCCAACCCCTATCTTTAAAAATGCCTTTATTCTTTGATATTTATGGCACATGAAGAAAACTATGAATCATTATTAAATGAAGCTTATACAAAAATAAAGCCAGTAGAATCAAAAATAGATAGATTCGAAGTGCCAAAAGTTGAAGGACATATTGAAGGCCAGAAAACAATAATTACTAATTTTAAGCAAATATGTTCTTATATAAGAAGAGACTGCAGCCATATGCTAAAGTTTCTGCTTAAAGAACTTGCAACTCCAGGCAGCATTAAAGGTGACAGGCTTGTTCTTACAAGAAAAATGCCCAGCAGCCTGATAAATGAAAAAATTCAGTTATATGTGAACAGTTATGTTTTATGCAAAGAATGCGGAAAGCCCGACACAGAACTAACTCATGAAGATAGATTTCATTTTATTCACTGCCTCGCCTGCGGCGCTAAAAAGTCTATTCCTAAAATATAATTTATTAATTGAGGGCTTTGATTTACCTCCCTTTTCGAAGAAAATCGTTTCAAAGTCCTCTTTGAGAATTTGATATTTTGGGGTTATTCCAAATTCTCAATTATAATTAATTCAATAATAGGCTTCGCCTCGTCAGTCTTGTTCAACATTGTAAGTTACGCTAAAGAAATTTCTTGAGTTATTTAATCTTTTTTGCCCCTACAACAATTCCAACAAACATTAATAAAATTTTTAAGTAGAAAGTCGAGCATGCGCAGACTTTCTTAATAATAATAATAATGAATTAAAATCTCAACTTTTACTTCTTAGACTCTTTATACATAATAATCAAGTTATATACAAAAGCAACAAGAAGTACTAAAAATCCTACCCCAAATAAAATTATTGTTGCACCACCCACAACTTGAAGAATTCCAGCAACATGAGCATAGTCTACATTATCTTTTAATTTAATCAAACCAACACCCAATAAAATTGATAAGATAATAATTCCTAAAAGATAAGCTAAAAGCAAACCAAAAAATATGCCTGCAATTCTTAAAAACTCTGGATTTTGCATAAGCGCTTGTCCAAGAATAGTTTGCTGTTCTGAAGTCATAGTAGTTATATCAGTAATTCCAATACCTGCATTTATTGCAGTCTCTCCAACTAATACAACCATTTTCTGAGTCATAGGGCTTATGCTAAAGCTTGCAACAAAAATAGATGCAAAAATAAGTAAAATTAAAAGTATAGAAGTAACTTTCAGAAGTTTAGAATCATATCTTTTTCCAAGAGCATAAAAACCGCAGATAAATATTATCATTAAAATCGTCGTAATAATAGATATTGCAGGTACAAAAACAAAAAAACCGAGAAGCATAAATATTGCTAAAGCAACTCCTGAAAAAAATGTATACCTAAAAAATAATGAATTTTTATCAGAACTAGAATGATTCAAATTAGTTTTATTTGGAGTTACCTTAACTGCCTCTTTTTGTTTTTTCATAATATACTCTAATATTTTTGGTATTTATAAACTTTCTGAATGATTAAATTAATTTAATAACATTTAAAAACCTGCGAATGTAATTAAGTTTATCAAGGAGGCTAAAAAAATGACAGAAGGATATTGTGTTAAATGCAAAAAGAAAGTTGAAATAAAAGACGCAAAAGAAAGCAAAACTTCAAAAGGAACGAAGATTGCAAAAGGAAAATGTGCTCATTGCGGAACAACTGTTTGCAGAATGGGCGGATTAAAGTAAAGTTTTAATTTATTTTTTATTTATGTTTAAAATATACTTATTTTGAACAGTCAGAAAATTGATAATTTTCTGAAATTTTAGTTAATTGGGGCCCTAAGCAAGCATAGCTTAAATTTAAAAAGAAAGGGCTTTTCATAGATTTATGCTAGTAAAAATTCACAGCTCTTACAGAAATGTAGTTGCAATCTGCGATTCTGATTTAATTGGAAAAACCTTTGAACAGGATATCAGGCAGATTGTTATTAACCCTAATTTTTTCCAGGGCGAGGAAAAAACCGAATCAGAAGTTCTTGAAATTATTGAAAAAGGCGCAGCAGAAGATTATACTTTTAACATTGTCGGCAAGCATTCAATAGGCTTAGCATTAAAATGCGGATTAATCAAACCAGAAGGCATCATAAAAATTCAAGACGTGCCTATTGCGTTAGTGTTGTTGTAAGGTTTAAAAACACTGTTTCTTTATTCTCAACATGCCAAACCAAAACGACTTTGAAAGCAATGAATTCGGAGATAATGAAAGCTCTGAAACAGAAACTTCAACTCAGCCAGGCCAGCCGCCGGTTTTTGTAAGAGTTCGTATTCCAAGAGGAAAAGAAGTTATTGGAAAAGTTGAATCACGATTAGGCGCAAATAGAATGAATGTTGCTTGCTTTGATGGAAAAACACGAAACTGTAGAGTTCCCGGAAGATTAAAACGAGCACTTTGGATAAGACCTGGAAATATTGTTTTAGTTGAACCCTGGGAATATGAAGGCGATAAAAAAGGGGATGTAATATTTTCTTACACTCCAACACAAATTCAATGGCTTGAACGAAAAGGATTCTTAAAAGGCATCAGCAACGAATTCTAAACATGATAAAAAAAATGGCTGCAGGAGATAAGAAGAACACCGCAGGCGAGCAATTTTATTTTAGCAGATTCAATAATAAACTAAAAATGAAATTGGGAGAAGGTTCTTGGTCTGCCGGATTCGCAAACCGCGAAAATCTACGGATTTTCGGGGCCCTAAAAATCCACGAAGATTTTTTTGGAACCCGCGAGGGGTTTTAGCTATGGAGCAGCTATACTCCAATGTACCTCGAAAAGTTATTCAAAGCAAAAAACAAATTGAAAATTCTCTTAAAGTAAAAGTAAAAATAAACGGAAATATTATTACTATTGATGGAAAAATCGAAGACGAATTAATTGTTCATAATATTATTGAAGCTCTTAATCTTGGTTTTACAGCAAATAAAGCCCTGTTATTAAAAGAAGAGGGATTTGAATTCGAAAAAATATTAATTAAAAAAATAGCAAACAGAAGAAATCTCAGCCAAGTTCGGGCAAGAGTCATAGGAACAAATCGAAAAGCTCTCGACAATATTGAATCTCTGACAGATTGTTTCATAGCACTTCATGATAATACTATCGGAATAATTGGCAATCATGAAAATCTTAGAAAAGCGCTTTATGTTCTCAAAAGAATAGTTGCAGGCAGCAAGCATGCAAATATGTATGCCTGGCTTGAAACTCAGAAAGCTTTAGAAAAAGCAGTATTCTAACAAGCAGAAACCTTTTAAAAACATCATTTCTTAGAAATAGCATGCCTTAATAGCTCAGTTGGTAGAGCACATGACTGTTAAAAATTAAATACAGCAATCATGGGGTCAGAGGTTCGAGTCCTCTTTAAGGCGTTTAATTTTTGATATTATTCGATATGTTGTTACCCTAGCTCAATAGGAGAGTAAGATTTATAAATTCTATGCGCTTAATTATTTTATGTATATTCTTCTGAAAAGGGGTAGATTAAAAGAAATAGTTATAGATGCAATTAAAAAAGCAGGCTCTGAAAAACAATTTTTAAAAATAATAAATATTCCTCGATCAAAAATTTGGAAGTATAAAACTATGAATGTTGCCCTCACTGAAGAAAGAATAAATAAATTTTTAGATTATTTAAATATCTCATTAAAAGAAGAATATATCGAAAAAAGACTTCCGAATAATTGGAGGCAGAAAATCGGAGGTATAAGAGCCGTAGAATTAAAAAAAGAAGAAGGGAATTTTGAAATGCAATTATCAAATTGTAGAAAAAAAGCAAAAACAGGCCTCCACGAGTGGCATAAAAAATGTAAAATAACTAATCCTGAAGGATATTACCTAGCTCAGTATGAAAAATTTAAAAAAATTGCAGAGTATAAATATACAACCAAAAACGGAGAAAAAGTTAGAAATGCTCTTGAAAGAGATACTGCCGATAAATTAAAATCCCTGGGAATGAATTATAAGTATGAACCCTTAATAAAAGTTGAAGGTAAATATTTTTTTCCAGATTTTCTAATTAATAATAAAATTATAATTGAATGTACAATGTGGCGAGGTTATGACAAAGCAATCAAATTAAAAGAAAAAATAAGACTATTAGAAAAAGAATATAAAGTTTATGTAGTCATACCTGAAAAGCTAAATAAATATTATCAATCTTTAAATGATAATTTAATAGAAGGATTAGATAACTTTAAAGAAATAATTAAAAGAATCTAATCTCTTCTTCATAATATAAATCTATAAAAATAAGCAAATCTTAGACTATTTATGGTAACACAAGGGCTCGAAAGAGACACTGCAAAAATATGTGATTCTCTTGAAGCAACTACTCGGTTATTAGAATATCGTCATCTAGCTAGAATTAAACCCTTATTTGGGCTTAGACTAATAACAACAAATGATACTCAAGAACGTAATCTCGAACACGTTCTTAGTCAATTAGAAGGTTTAAAAAAATATTCCTTTCAAGTAGGAGATAAAAGCTGTAGTGTAGAAATAGACTTAAAGAAAATAGAATATGGGTATGATCTTTTATTAAATCTTCCTGAAAATTTAGATTTTTCAAGAAACACGAGATTAACAAGAGAAGCTTGGCAAAAAATTTTAAGTATAATTGAAAAGGAGTATACTAAACTTCATAAGTAAAGTTTTTATACTAAGATAACATTTAATTCTTATGGAACTTGATAAAGCAATAAAAGAGAGGCATAGTGTAAGAAATTTCAAGCAGACAAAAGCTCCAAATTATAAGGAAGTAATCTCGATAATTGAAGCAGGCACAAAAGCTCCTCAAGCAGGAAATATTGAAACCATAAAGTATATTATAGTTCAAGACAAAGAAAAAATAACTCAGCTTGCAGAAGCAGCTCAGCAAAACTTTATCGAACAAGTTGATTTTCTTATAGTTATTTGTTCAGATAAATCTGCTCTAGAGCGAGGATATTATGACCGAGCAAAAATGTATTCGCGCCAGCAGGCAGGAGCTTCAATTCAGAATATGCTTCTTAAAATTACTGAACTAGGACTAGCAACTTGCTGGATAGGTGCTTTTACAGACCACATAGTAAAAAGAATCTTGCATATTCCAGATGATGTTGATATCGAAGCAATGCTTCCTATTGGTTATGAAATGGGAAAAACAAAACAATCAACAAAACCCAATTTAGACAGAGTCATTTATTTTGATGACTGGAAAAATAAGTTTATGAAACCAAAGCGCGTCGTGCAAGGTTTTCAAACATAATTCTGTAATATATACTTTGTAATATATAGTATTAATAATATAGATTAGGAGATATAGTTTAAAATATATAATAACCCAACCAGAACTCTACTTCTAATTTCCATAGCAGGAGTATGACTTAATCCTCATGCAATTACTCGCCCATTACCATCAAAATTGTTTCAAATTATTCTTATCGTTATAAGAAAACCGAGCATGCGCAGGTTTTCTAATCCGCATGAGTATAAATAAAAAAATAAACCGGCGCGTTTCCGCGCCGGCTCGATTTAAAATAAAATTAAATTAATCAAATGAATTTATCTGAAAACTTCTATTCCCAGATCAGACATTTCTCTTGACATTGTATTTCTAGACATTTCCTCTCGTTCTCTTCCAAGAACATATGGAGATTTAACACCAGTCATAATTGTTATAACTCTTACCTTGCCTTCAAACTCCTTGTTAATTCTAGCTCCGATAATAACTGTAGCATCCTGAGATAAATTCTCAGCAACTAAGTTACCAACTTGGCTAAATTCTTCAAGTTTCATGTCAGCTCCGCAAGTAATGTGTATCAATGCACCAGTAGCTCCTCTATAGTCTACATCGAGTAAAGGATGTGTTAATGCCTGTCTAACAGCTTCATTAACTCTATCAGAAGAATCAGATTCTCCAATTCCAATAACAGCAACCTCTCCTTTTTTCATAACAGCAGAAACATCAGCGTAGTCCAAGTTAATCAATGATGGAAGTGTAATTGTTTCAACTATACCTTTAATCATTGTAGATATTAACTCATTTGCTACCGCAAAAGCCTGTTGTATTGGAAGTTGTCCTGCAATATCAACTAATCGATTATTGTCAATAACAATAACTGTATCAACAACATCTCTTAATTCTTGCAATCCAAATTCTGCCTTTTCTATTCTAGCTTTTTCGCATTCGAAAGGCATAGTTACTACCGCAATTACAACAGCACCAGTTTCTTTAGCTGCTTGTGCAACTACCGGAGCACTACCTGTTCCAGTACCACCGCCCATTCCAGCAAGAATAAAAACCATATCAGAACCTGCTACTGATTTTTTAATATCAGAAATAGATTCTTTTGCAGCTTCTCTTCCTACATTTGGATGTCCACCGGCACCAAGTCCTCTAGTAATTTCTTTACCAAGAAGAAATTTATCATCAGCTTTTGTAATGCTAAGATGAAGCGCGTCAGTATTGCATCCGTAGATGGTTGCACCATTGATTCCTTTGTTGTAAAGCCAAGTTATCGCATTGCATCCAGCACCTCCGCATCCAACGACCTTAATATTAGCCTTTCCAGCCTTTAACTCGTCGAAGTTAATTTGATTCTTTTCCATATCTGCTATAGCAGATTTTGCAAATTCAAGTACCATTTTTTCTTTTTTTATTTACCTCCTTACATTTGTTTCGCTTTCTGGAACTCCGAAATATTTAAATAGTTCCGCCAGCTTGATTTATTAACGTAAGGTGATACTCAAAGAGGATTCAATCTAGAAACACACAAAAATTATTGATAACTCAATGAGTATCTCCTTAATAAATATTTCTATCAACTAATTTTTAAGAAAATTTGAAAAATTTAAGAAATATTTATTAGTTTTTCAATCGAGAAACATCAAAACGAGCAAAATTCATAGTAAGAGTCATATTTTCATAATAAATTTCAACATAAGTATGAATAAATTCTCCATTAAGAAAAGGATTAATTTCAAAATGAAAATCCTTTCCATTAGAGATTCTATAGGGGATATTATTTGGCATTTGTTCAGCAAACTTAAAAACAGATTCTCGCACTCCTACAACTAATTCTTCTAAATTCGGCTCAGAATAAGAATCGTGATATTCTTCCATAAATAATAGAATTATTCTTAAGTTATATATTATTCTAGAGGATTAAAATATTTTCTCTATCATAATTCAATCTTATCTTTAGCCAGAACATACCTTTTTGCATCATCTAATAAATTCTTGTATAATTAATAGAACCAAAAGAAGAAAATTGAACTTGTGCAAGTTTTCTTATATAGAATTTAATTCATATCCTTAGTTAAATCATTAAAATCAAGAACATAAGTTTCGGCATAAGGATATTTAGATTTCTTGATTTCAGAAGCATTATCGAAAGATTCTACATAAAGCTGCATCTTGCCTGGAACTTCTGTAGGTTTTAATTCAATAAAAAACTTGTCGTCATGATCAAAATACAGATAGGTATCAGAAACATCAAGGCAATTATTCTCAGCATAACGAGCCAATCTCTTTAAACAAAAATCAAGCACTTGGCTTGAATTGGTTATTTGAAAATCCATAGCCTATAATACTTTTTCCAATCTATTTATCTTCTCCCAAGTCTTAAGAAGTCTTATATTACTTTCTCTAACAAGAATCTTTAAAAAATTATCATCAACTAAAACTTTATTATTTTCAACAATCGGCAAAGCTAAATTTTCTGTGCTTCGAAGCTCAAGAACAATTCTCTTTCCCTCTCCAAGCGTCATTATTCCTGAATTTTTCCATCCCGCTTCACGAGCTTTATTCAACATTTTTTCTGCATCCTCAAGTTTAGCACAGCAAACATGAAGAATAACAGGTTCAAGCTTGAACATTACTCCTTCTTTGCATTTAACCGCAAGCTCAAGCGCTTTTTTCAATTCTCCAAAGCTAATTTTAGCATGACTTCTAAAAACAAATAAATCATGAGTTTTTTCCACAACATTTTTAATCAAAACTGAACGGCCAGAACACGAAGATAAAGTATAATAGTTTTCCAGAGAATTTATTTTATTACATAATTTTTCTATCGGCTTATCCCATCCGCCAATAGAACTTTTATCAGCTTTACTAAGACAATCTTGTTTTCTGCGTGAAAATGGAACATTAACCATACATTATATAAAAAACATTAACTTTAAAATACTAACTATGCAAGCAAAATCCCGTTTCTGACAATATCCTTAATTAAAGGATCCTCTTTATGATTTAAGTCAGATTCATGAAAGTAATGGGCCTCAATTTCTTTTTTGTATTTTTTTGATAATCTTTTCAATAATGGAAAAATTTGCCTTTCTAATTCTATTTTAGACTCTAGCATATTCTCGACAATCACGGCTATATCAACATCCGAATTTTCATGGAAAATCATTTTAGAATAACTGCCGAATAGGATTATGCTTTTTATTTTTTTAAATCTTGAAATGGCTTCAATAAATTCAAGAATTATAAATTGAATCTTAATTGGAAGCCCGGCAATTTTTTTCCTTTCTTCTAAAATAAATTTGATAATAGGATTTCCTAAGTTTAAATTATAAATTTTTTTATCTTTATTAATCATTTTAAGAAGATTTAGTTTATTAAGGACTATATCTAATGGAACATTATTCATTTGAGTATATTGTTTAATTTCATTTCGCGTATATTTGCTTCCAGGGCTTATGGCTAAAAAAAGCAGTATTTTCGCGCAATTTTTATCAATAATACTAATTAGCATTTTAATATTTTAGTTTCAAAAATTTAATTTTCTTCAGGTAAGGAATAAGTATACTACTTAAGAACATTTTCGCATCCTTTCGGTATTTTTCTTTCATAAACCCAGTTCCAGTATAATACTGGGCATTTGTTCTTTTATTTTCTGCCTCAGATAAGTCATTTAAGAGATTAAGAAATTCATTATAAGCAAGATTAAGCATGCTAATAATCTCTTTATTTTTTGAAACTTCTTCCATGACTTCTATTGTTGTTTTATGAACTTTGAAATTTATTTTTATATTAAATTTGTCTGCCAGAAAAAGCTTAGTAATGTCGTGCATTGCATAATATCCGGATATAATACTCCATCTCGGAAACTTCTTAAGATTAAATTTACAATGCTCAAAATTTTCTCTATATGATTTTGAAAAAAAATTAAGATATCTTGACCTTTCTGTTTCAATAAATCTACTTATTCTTTTATGATTCAGCAAATATTCTATTTTATTCATTTTTTAGGATAATACCAATATTTTGGTATTTATAAACTTTTTTGTCTTCATATATACCAATATTTTGGTACTATTTATACCTTTATTTTGGTATAAATTTTATAAGCTTAAATTTAAGTAGTTTAAAAATCTCTTTATTCTATGAAAAAGCCAATAATTGCAACAAATTTAGATGATTTATTAATCAAACATGAAGCATTCGTAGAACCTCATAAAAAAGTTTGGGCAACATTAATTAAAAAAACCAAAAATAAAAGTCTGGCTAAGTGGATAGGAAAACCTGATTACTTTGTTGGAGTTAATTTAGCCATGGATAAACTTATGCCTAAAGCAACAAGAGAAAAGAAAACATTACAAGTAAGAGGCTGGTATCAAGAAGCAGTAATCAAGTATATTCAAGATAATCCTAGCTGTGTAAATAAGCATATAGCAGAAAGATTAAAGCAATTAAAAACAAAATATACTCTGGCGTTAATTACAACAAATACTCAGAATCATATAGATAGAATTCTAAAAGTAGCAGGGTTAACAAGATTATATGATGTTATAATTGCAAGCGACACAGAACAAGAACCTAAAAAATCAGAGCTTATCCAAGAATTAATCAGCAAGTATGGAAAGCCAAAATATTATTTAACAAATAAAGAGGAGCCAGAAGCAACTAAAGAATTCGACAGATTAGAAGTAAAGGTTATTAATTCTTCAGAATTGGATTCTATTTAAATTTTTTATAATGGAAAATATAATCTTCTTGAATAAAAAGTCTAAAAATATGCTTAAATCAGCAAAAGAAAAATTTGATGTTGTAATAACAAATGATGCAAATTTTAATTATATTAATAAATTACTCGAAAAAATAAGTTAATTTTCAAACGTCAAGCATCAGGCGCGAGTTTTCGAGTCGCCTGCATGCTCTTGTTGGGCTATGAGATCATGGCTTAAGTCGTCTTCGATTATCTAATGGAGAATTGCGGTAAGTTGCAACTTTTTGATCGAAGATATTATGACATATTGCTTCTGTTTGAGCAGAAAAAGTTTTTTCTTTCTGTTCAAGAAGAAGAATCCTTTGAGTATTATCTTTAACTTCGGATATTAAGATGTCTATACGTCCATCCAATTTGGATAAATTCTCAGGAAGTTGAAGATAATCGGCAATAATTTTTCGCCAATCAGGCATGGACAGCCTCACGTTTCATTGTGGCAATTTCTTGTAATGCTCTTTCTAATTTTGAGGTCATAGTTATAATTCTTAGATTTGCTTCTTTTATAGATTTTCCAATAATTTGAAATGCCATTTCTTCGTCAATATTGGCATCTACTTGTGAAACTGGCGAAGCTGTAAACTCTTCAGATTCTCTAAATGGTTTCTTTTCATCTTCTCTTAAAATATGCTTATACCTTGAGCTATAACTGGGCTCTGTTCTTACCTGATATTCTATATTTTCAGTCTTGGATTCATCTACCATCGTATACTCTATTATTGTAATTTTTACCTTTTTAATCTTTTCTGTTTTTGAGGCTATATCTCGATTTGCCGATTCTAGCATTTGCCCTATGGAAGATCTAATATCAGTTAAAATTTCCATAACTATTTTTCCTTTACATATTTCTCAAGTAACTTTGCCTTTAGCAAAGAAGCCTTTAATCTTTCAATCAATAATTCGATATCTTCGGGTGAAACTTGGAAAATGAATCTATCGGGGACTCCAGAATCGAGGGTAATAGCAATAGAGATTATTGGAACAATAGGACAATCCTTTTCAAGGTTCATTTCTTTTGCATATTCTTCCACTTTTTCTTTGCCTTTTATTTCTCTATTAAAAACTCCTCTTATTTCAACTGTTGTTCCAATAGATTTCAGATAAGGAAAAAGTCCTTGTTTGAAAGATTTTTTAAGTCTATAATTATCGTACCACTTAACTTCTTGTTTAATGATATTTAGCAATTTTTCAATTATGGCAAGGTTTTTTGAATCGAGACCGATAGCTACCAGATCTCTAGCAATATTCTCTGGAGAATCATCTTTTGTTAAATCCTCATGAAATATTCGGAAATAATAATTGATGAGTCTTCTAGCAGAAACAGCAGTCTGAAGATTTGCAACAAGCCCCGAAGTTATCATCTTCTCTTGTATTTCCAGTTCCTCCTTTTCCGTTTTGACCAGTATAATTTCCTTTACTGATTCTATGACTGATGGAAAATTCTTTGATTCCACTTTGCATAGAATTGCAGCATCTTCTCTAAGTGTTTTAAGGTTTTCTTCGTTGAGCGGACTGATAGTGAAGGTTTTACTCTTAAATTCAATCGCCATGTTCGTTTCTCCCAATAGAATCAGTTGCTCTATCAACCTTGATTTTTCCATCTCAAAAACCGAAACACACTATCACTCCCTACATAGAGAGTCGAGCGTTTGTCAAAAAAAAGATTTTTTTCATCATCTTTCTCCTGCCCAACATCCGCGCTCAGCTTCCGAGCTTTGCGAGGTAAGCTGGAGTGCGTTGTTTGAAAATTAGTTTTACTGAATAGAAAGGTTTTTTATCCCCCTTTTACATAAAAAACCATGGAAGAAGAAAATAAAGATTTCTGCATTGAAGAAAATTCTATAAACATAAAAGATGATTCCCTGCATACACTTGCAACTATGACTGCTGCTTCTTTTATGAAAGAAGTATTTCCAAAATTTTGGAATGATGCTAAAGATCAAGTAAAAGACCTTAGTAGAAAAGACTTGGCAGAAGAAATGTTTCATGCAGGAGCAATAAACATTCTCTATGGTTACATGAAACTTATGGATACAATAGCTAAAAAAGAAGAAAAGTGATTATACCTTATATACTGAAATTTATTTTAAAACTCTAACTACTTCCCCTTTTCCAAAACTCGCACTTCCACACCCTCTGCCGAACAGTATTTTGCAAAAATATCAACATCGGTTTTATCTCCGATTATTGTTCCCCAATGCATTGGAATAACAAGCTTCGGCTTTATGACTGCTGCTGCTTTTGCAGCCTCGCCTGCATTCATCGTATATGTTCCGCCAACAGGTAGAAGAGCAATATCAATATTCGATGTTGAAAGTTTTTTCATTTCAGGAATCAAGTCAGTATCTCCTGCATGATAAATTTTCACTTCATCAATTTGAATAAGATATCCAAGCCAATCTTCATCCTGGGTATGTGCGCTTTTATTAATATTATAAGCAGGAATAGTCCAAAATCTGATATTATCTTCAAGTTGCATCTGCTCATCGCTTCCAACAATTTTTAATTTCACTTTTGCACTAATATGGCTCATCTTACTGGAAACATCAGCAGGACATATTATTGTTGTTCCATCGCCTGCAATTTTCTGAATATCCTCAATAGAGCAATGATCATAATGTGAATGAGTTATAAAAATATAATCCGCTCTATCCAATTCGTATTCATCACCCGTAAGTTTGTAAGGATCAATATAAACTATCTTTCCTTTTCCAGTTTTAATAATAAAACCAGAATGGCCCAGCCACTTTAAATCAATGCTTCTGTAAATCATGTTATTTTTGTCTTCCTCTTTTTATATTAGAATAATAGACTTTTGAGTATTTAAGATTTTATATACAAAAAAGATAAAATAAGTTTAAACCTTTTCCTACTCAATCAAATCTAAGAACATATTACTAACTTACTTCACGTACTTTTCTCGCTCGTCTAACTAACAAAACAATACTCAAAATCAAAATAAAACCGCCAATAAAATACCAACCAATATATTTATTTTTTGAACTAAATAATCCTTTTCCCATTTCTAAAGGACCTTTAATAACATTTCCTGCAATTCTAAAAAAGTTAAATCCTTCTTCTTGTGTTTCATTTACTGAAGACTCTTGAGGAGATTCATTAATTACTTCTTCTAAAACCTCACTGCTTTCGTTTTTTGAAATTGTTTGATTAGTTTTATTTATAACTTTACTAACAGAACTGCTTCCTCCACTACTTCCTCCACCCCCACCACCGCCAGATGAGCTAGAACCACTAGAACTCGAACTACTTGAACTTTCAACAACAGGAGACAAAATAGTCTCATTCGAAGTTTCATTTAAAACAGTAGTTTCAACAGAAACATTAACTGTTTGATTTATTATTGTTTGATTTTCTTCTAAAAAAGTTTCATTCAAAATCCCAGTTTCATTAACAAAAGTTGAATTTATAATATTAATTTCAGTAAGATTAGAATCTGTTGAATTAATCTCTGTCTGATTTATTATTGTTTCATTAATTATCGTTAAATTAGAAGTTTGATTTATTTCAATCAAATCTCCATTATCCTCGCTTTCTTCACATTCCATAGGATGACTTACCTTGACTTCATCATGTTTAATCCCCTTAACAAAAATATTAATCGCGTCAGAATCACTTAAAACACTTGTGTTAAAATAACCATATCCATCAGCTAAAGCAATTCCAAAACCACTCAAATCAGTATTATCCGTACTCCAGCTAAATTCCAAATCTAAATTATTTTTATTCCAAACTTTCCAAGTTTGATAAACATCCGGTTCATTAGAACACACTGAATCAATTTTAAGTTTCTGAAGCTTTCCGCTGTTTTCAACAGCAAAACCAGTTAATGAAAGATTATTATAAATAATAAAAAGACCTCCAACCAATATAACAAAAAGTAAAACCGCATAAATAACACTAAACCTCTTTTGTACCATTTTTATTCTTTTTATTTTTATCTCTCTTCTAATAAGAAACTATTTTAAGAGTATTTAAAATTTTATATGACAAATTACTCAAAAGAATCGTTAATTCTACAGACAGATTGCGTGCTTATCAAAGACAGTTAAGTAGTTAAATAAAGTAAGTAGTGTCAATAGATGTATAATATATAGAACATCTACTTATTATATAGTGACAGCATATATTTATAAACTGCAGACCATTTATTAAAATATGGAAAGAATAAAAAAATCTCGGGAAGAAATAGCCAACCTTATAATTTCAAGTTTAAATGAAAAACCCCTTTCAACACAGCAATTAAGCGAAAAAATAAAATCAAACTGGTCAACAATAAATACAATTTTAGAAGAACTAAAACACGAGGGAAAAATAAGAGAAATAATATCTACTGGGAAAATAAGCATATACCGACTGGCAGATTACCCTGTTTTTTATGGATTGCCTATTCAAAAAAAACATAGAGATCTCGCTTCTTTTTTGTTTTCAAGTATATCTAAAGCTTGGCAAGCTAAATACAAAAGTGCACCGCCTGCAACAATAATTCAAAAGATAGCAGTAGATGTAGCTAAAGAATACAAATTAGATATTCCGATTTTGCCATTTCATTACGGACTAGTTCTGCCTATTTTTACAGAAAAATCTAATTCAATTTCTGTCGCTAATGCTAAAGAGATAATTTCTGCGATAAATAAAGTTCTTCCCATGCATTCTGAAAAAGCTTGGAAAGAGGAACTAAACCAGTACCGGAAATATGATATGTTGTTTTATCTTGCAAAAAACAGGCTAGAATTTGCCTTTAATAACCATGACAAAAAAGAAATAATCTCGACAGTTCTTCAACTCTCACGGGAATTTCCTGATGATGAGGCGAACGCCAATGTTTTTGGTTTGTTTGACAAATTTATCCATAACGCAGTAATTATGCTCAATTGGAAAAATTACGAGTTAAAAGATACAAAAGAATTAAAAGAAGTATTCGAAAAAATATGGGACTTAGTTACCACAAATATGTTTTTTAACGAGATCCGAAGATACATCCTAAAAGAAGATATGCAACTTTTTGAGATCATTAAAGTCTCAATCTTAAATTCAAAAATATCCTCATTAGAAGAGATGCTGTCCGAAATAGAAACTATCGTAGGCTCAATAAATCCTGAAGAAATCGAACAGCCAAAAAGCAAATATTCTAAAATAATTGGCAAAATAATGCTCGAAGGAATAGAAGCAGAATGATCAATTGGTTTTTGGATATGTGCATCCCAATATATTATGCCTCGCAAGAAGACTATATCTTAGTTGAAAAAGCAAAGGAGTTTGTTAAAAATAAAAAAGAGAACCTATTTGTCACTTGTTTCTATGTTTTGGAAAATAATTTGCCGAAATGGATAGAAAGACAAAGGACAATCATTAAAGAGGTAGAATTCAAAATAAAAAATTCAGACTATGAGATAGGAGCATCTTACCAAAGCAGGATATTGAATAACAGGGATAAAAGAAAAGGAGATAAATTTTTCATTTCGTATTTAAATGCAGAAAATAAAGAAGAATTTCTAGATGTTTTGAAAATCAAGCAGTTAATTATGGAACAGGCATTAGATTACTTTATAAAACATTTCATTAACAAAAAAGTCATTCCTATCTCAGAAATAGATTTTGAGCTCAAAAGCAGTCTCTTTACATATCTAAATAGCAATGATTCAGACGCCAGAACTCTTGCTTCTGCAGTCCAGCAGCATAACAAAGAATTAATCACAGTACTTACGGGCGACGCGAAGCATTGGACAAAAGAGCTTTTGAATGATGCTGTTTCAATTCATCCAACATTAAGAAAAAAATATTCAAAAATTCCTGAAATAAAATATCTGCAGAACTTATAATTTAAAATGAGCCTAAAAAAAGTTATTTTCAATGGTTTTCAAAGCATTAAATTTAAGGTCAAGCGGTTTCTTGGAATAGGCTGGAAAAGCAAAGTTAGCTTGAAAAGAGCAACCTTCTCTATATCCATTAACAAGCTTGTTGCAGAAGGCTGTAGCTTGGAAAAAGGACAGGAAATTTATTCTTACCTTGCAGAAGATGAAAAAGGTAGAAAGATAATTATAACTTATTTAGACGGCAAAAAGAAAGATAAGTAAAATGGCAAGATTTATATATAACCTAGATGTAGTATAATTTGATACTACTAGTAGTATAATTCACTATAGTAAATGACATGAGCCATGTAGATCCTTCATGTCATTTCCAGAATAGTGAAGGCGCACTTAATAGTAGAAAATAAGCGCCCTTCACTATCAAAAAAACAAGGGGGCACCGCATCTTAAAAGGTGCGATTTGTAAAGCTCCTTGTTTTTTGGATGATCCAAGATTTAAAACAGTAAAGCTACGACCACATTCTAAAGAATGTGGTTTTAAATCTATGGACATAAGAAAACAAAAAACTTATTGAAAGCTAAAAAATGCTAACAAAAACACAAGAGCATATACTGAAATTTTTATTTGAAACAAAAGAAGAGAAACATACTATAAGAGGTATTTCAAAAAAACTAAAAAAATCTTATACACTTACATACAATAATATAATAAACCTTGAGAAAGAGGGGATTATCCTGGCAGAGAGTGTGCCACCCAGCAAGATTATAAGGCTGAATGAAAAAGCGCCTGAGGAAATATTTATTGACCTTGAACTTAAAAGAAAGAATGGATTTCTAACTAAACATCCTTGGATAAAGCTGATGCTTAAAGACATGATGAAGAATATTCTTAATCCATTTTTTATTTTGCTTGTTTTTGGAAGTTATGCTAAGGGTGTTCAGGATGAAAAATCTGATTTGGATTTATTAATTATTGTCTGGGATAAAAAGCAGATAAGTTCTATGAAGGCGGCAGTTTTGGGAGTTTATACTAAAATAAAGAAAAGCTTGAATGTTGTGGATATAGAAGAATTTAAGGAAATGCTTAATGGCGAAAGGATAAATATTGGAGGAGAGGCCAAAAAGAATCACATTTTGCTCTATGGAGTGGAGCAATATTATAACCTTATCAAAAACAGGTAAACAATCAAGATGAACGCCGAAGAACTAATAAAAAAGAAGATTGCAATAGCAGAAAAAATGATTCTTGAAATGACAAAGGTGGGAGAGATGAAAAATCTTTCAGAACAAGAAAAATACAATATAAGCGAATTTTATGAAGAAAAAAGTAAAAATCGGCTAAAAAGCGCTAAAATAATATATAATGCTTCTAATAAAAATAAAAAGGGATTTGATAAAGATTACCGCGACTATCCAGAAGTTATATCCGCAGCTTATTATTCTATGTATTATATTGTCCATTCTTTTGTAGCCTTAAGGTATAAACTAAAATTAAGAGAAAGTTTACGAGGGGTTCATGCAATAACCGAACACTTAATTTTATATTATCTTGTTAAAACAGGAGTTTTAGCAAAGCATTTATACGAGGAGTATCTTCAAACATTTCAGACAACCGCAAAAATACAAAAGATTCCATTGTCAAATTTTCAAATAAAAGCTTATGAGTACGCAAAAAAATACGACCAAAGTAGAGAAGCAAGAGAAATATTCACATATAATGTTAGCCCTAATGCAGAAGCAAGGAATGCAGAAGATGCTTTAAGAATAGCTGAAGAATTTACGAGTACAATAAGACAATTGATGAATTGAACATATGTTTCTGCACCCGCAAAAACCAGCGTAATATATATTTAAGTTAACTTTCTATTAAATATTAAGAGGTAAAAATAAAAATGAGCGAAAGTCAATCAAGATATAGTATTGTAGCAGATTTAACGCAGACAAAATTAGATATTATAACAGCAAAATCAAACTTAGACAGCGATACAAAAATTGCTAAACAAAAAATAGAGCAATTAAAAGAAGAATTAAATGATTTAGAAGCTTCGCAGAAAGAAGAATTTGCTTCGCAGAAAAGAAAAAAAGAACGGGAAATAAGCAACGCAGAAAGAGAGGCAAAGAACGCTGAAGAAAAGAAACAAACCAAAAGCAAAGCTTTTGATGAAAAATTGAAAGCGATTGACGAAGCTTTGAATAAAATTCAAGCAATTAGTGACTCGGCTGCAAAAGAATCATCAAAAACATAAACATTAATTATCCATAATTTATCATACTCGCAGGATTGACATTTAGTCAACATAGTCTGCAGAGCAGGAAAGCCAAAAAATAAAAAAATGCCATGTTGCAAATGGGCTGTTGTAAAACAAAGAAAACATGCAAAGCCATGCGCTGCATCCTATAGATTCTTGAATGAATCAAATATAAGGGTTAGACAATTTAACAAAATTAATATTTCGGGCTGCGAAAGCAGCCCTATTTTTTATTAAAATGGAGAAGAAAGAAGGAAAGATAAGATACAAACTCATAAATCACAAGAAAAAACCTTTATGTGATTACCTTGGAAACTGCAGAAATTTAGCATATAAAGAAGTTTATCCCGGTATGATAAAAAACAGAGAAGCTGGATGGAGTTACTTATGCAAAAAACATTTTTATCAGGAAAAGAAAAGACTTAAAAGAAAACTGCCTTATTGCTCTGTGGATTAAATAACAACTTCCTTATCTATACATAAAAATATTTCAAACCACTCACTCCAGCTTACCTCGCAAAGCTCGGAAGCTGAGTGCGGATGTTGGGCAGGAGAAATAAAAAAAAGATGAAAATTTTGGTTGCATGAATAGAAAAACTCTGCTAATTGCTTCTCCCCAAAAAGGTAAAGCAAAAGGTATAAAAAGGAGAAGGACTTATATACATTATGAGCTACGCTAATATTATTCCTGCAACGCTTGCATTTGCAACTGTTGGCGCTTCATATTTCTTAGTAAAAAAAGGATTCCCAAAATGTTCGACAGTTTTAGATTTTGGTCGTGGTCAAAAATACTGCGGAGAAGCAGGGGCAGCAGAAACTATACTTAAATATGTCCATCTTCCGCCAAATTCACATATGAATGTTATGACTGATGATTTTCAAAAATGGATATCAAGCAGAGCTTGGATGGATTTCGTTACTAAAAGTCTAGATTTAGGATCGACCATTACTGCATTTGCTGCAGGAAATGCTCACGAGACTCTTCCGCCCGAAATAGCGAGTTTAAGAAAAAATAAGAATTTAGAGATTGTTCTTTGTGGTTCAGAACCATTTGAAAAACATATTACTACTGTAAGTTCTCCACAACAAATTTGGTATGAGGAAAAGCATATAGGTCATTTTGCAGATAATTGTATTTATACTCGTTATCCTCATCAAGAAATCTGGGGGCAAATTGAAAAATATTTCTCCTTATTGAGATTGGAAAAAGTAGCATAGTGAATATTCTTCCGTCTGTAGAATTTATGGGATATTCGCTTGCTGCTTCGGCTTATCTGAGCTATATTCTACCAACTCTAACTGAAACAAAGCTTGAAATCACTTCGACATTGATCATTCGTAATGTAAGAGTTGCAGAGATCCCTATAAAGAGAATAGATCTTGCCTCCTGTGCGAGGGTATCTCTTTGGTTATTTAATTCTTTATGGTTCTTTTCCTCCATAGTGATGGTATTAATGTGCATCGATTGCACTAAGAATTATATCGACACCCTAAATACAGACATTTATTGGTGGATAGCAAATCTTATGGCTACATTAATCGCTTTAAGGGCATTTTCAATATGGACTAATAGAGTTCTTCCAAATTCCAGGTAGTGTTTAACTAATCCACAGCCCAACAAAAGCATGCAAGCTACCTCGCAAAAGCTCGGAGCTTGATGCTTAACGTTTGAAAAAATCAGACTGGATAGGATACTATTTTTATACCCAACTTCCCCGCATTAATTATTGTTCATCCTTGTGATAAAAATCTAAGAAAACTATTTTATTCTCATAAGAAAGAACTACATAAGAAAGCCTAAAAGGAGGAATATAAACTTCTCGCGTATCTTTTCGAGAGTATTTCATAGGTTTACCTATTTCAGGGTTCTGGATAATTTTTTCGATTTGTTTTTTTACTTTTTTCTTTACAGAATTATCTAATTTAGATAATATTTTTAAGAATTCTGGTTTGTAATCTACTAATGTCATTTTTGCCTCTTTTATTCTCGATTATATTTTTGATAAATCCTTAAGGAAGTCTTCAGAGGATCGGCTTACAAATTCTCCTCGCTCAAATTCTTTCCAAGCTTCTTCAGTTCTTCTTGCAAATTCTAAATCTTCTTTTAAATTTTTATTAAATTTTGTCATTTTTTTAAGAATTATTTGATCTTGATTTTTAATTAATACTAATTCTTCTCCTTCTTTCAAGTCCTGTCTCATTCCAAAAGGTATTACTATCTGCCCTTTCGAGCTCATTCTTGTAAGTCCTATATTTACCATGATAGTAAGACGTATCTTACTTAGTATATAAAGCTTTTGGATGAGGATTTTTGATTTTATATGCAAAATTAAGACTTTATTTTTAGGCTTGCACTAAGGAGCAAAATAAGGCAATGTTCTAATTGCATTAAAGCATTCATTTAGCGTTTTGTCTTCTAATATTTTAATCCACTCACCAGTATGTCTCATAAAAAATAATTGAAATTTATCTTTTCCATTAATTCTATTTCCAGTATATTCTAATCTAGCAAATCTATTTTCAAACCCAGGATATAATGCATTTTTTGGGCAGATATACTTAGAGCAAAAATAAAAACGTTGCTGAATCCATTTACTGTAAATATCAATAAGATGATTATTAACAAGTTTCTTTGGAAGCTTTTGGATATATTGTTTCTTTAAGATTTTTATTAGCTGTTCTGACTTTACCCCTATATCTTTTTTTATCTCCTCCGTAACTTTCTCTGCTTTGGGTGAATAAACCCATGTATATCCGCTATATCTTCCCATTTTTATACTTTCTTAATAACCTCCATCAAAGAATATTTTTTCTTATGCCGGGTAATAATCTCGCTCTTAACTTGCCTAAATATTGCTCCAGAATTATCGATTCTTTTTATGCTGCTTAATAATTTGCCTGCTTTTTTATAAGGATATCCAGAGCCAGAATCAATCCACTGAAATATAAGCTTCTTTAATAATAAAGAAGCTTGTTTCGAATAATCTTTCTCTAATTTTTTGGATAAAAGCTCTAAATATTCTGAGCTTGTTAAAGTTTTTGCGTATTCAAACGCCTTTAAGTATTCCCCTTCATGATAATAAATTTTGGATATAATTTCATTTATTTTAATCTTTTTGGCTCTTTCGATAATTTCTTCTTTATAATGCTTCCATTCTTCTTTAGAGCATTGTTTTTTTAATTTTAAAATAAAGCTAAGATTGCAGGTATATTTGGCCAATTCAAAAAGTGTAGCTTTTGCTTCTTTCTCTTTTCCAAGCTTTTTTAAGACATCAAGCTTTCTTTCTTCAAGCTCAACATTATATTCTTTTTGCTTATTGCACTCTTGCATGGCTTCTTTTAGTTTTCCCAGCAAGATTAACTTATCTATATATTCAATTGAAAACCCTTTTTCTTTTGCAAATTCAAGATATTCTTTATCTGCCCCTATTTTTTCATATAATTCAAGATAAAAATCATCTAAATCGCCCTTTTCGTAATATTCTTTTTTTATTTCATATTTTTCTTTTATAAGTTCTATGTCCTCTTTGCTCTTGCACATTCCAAAAAACGCTCTTTCTATATCTGATTCAAATCCATATTCGTCTTTTTCAACTAATTTCTTAATTTTAGCAATAAACGCCTTCTTTTCTTCTATTGAAGGACTTAAGCTTGCAAAAATTTCTCCGTATAACTCAAACCACTCGTTTAAAAAATCGCTTAATTCACCGTCGTCATGAACCTCATCTTGTGCCTTTATTAATATTGCTGAAGTTTTTTCTATTTCAACCAGTAACTCCTTATTCCACAATTTCTTGTTTCTTCTTAATCCTTCTGTTATGATATTAAGCTCTGAAAATAGGCCCTGAATCTCATTCCACTCCCAAAAGCCTGAAAATAAGCTTTTTATTTTGGAAAAAATCTCATTCTTTCTTATGTTGATCAGGGATTTTAATTGTGGTTCTCGCTTGACAAATTCGAGAATTAAGCTTGTTAATTCCTCTTGTGTTTTCTTGGAAAGAATATCCTGCATTGACTCCTCTTTATCCAAGGAATTTTTCTTTACCAATTTATTTACCCCTCCTTTAATCAATTTTAACAAAAGCGCTGCAGCATGCTTGCAGTTGAAATCGCACGGGCAGGAGCATTCGCAAATTACATCTCCATCAGAATCAATAGAAATACTAACTTTATAACTATCATTTCCCAAAACCGTACCTGTTAAAGTTTTATCGTCAATGATTTCTATATTTTTTACAAGGCCTTCCTCAAAATATTCTTCTCCTCTTTCTAATATCTCGCTGCCAAACAGCTCTTCAATATCTTCAATTTTTATCTCTTTTAAGAATTCCATTTTTATATTTTTCCTCTTTGATAAAAAGAAACTGTTTTAGGAGTATTTAAAATTTTATATGTGAAATTATTTAAATAGCATTAAGTTTTCAAACAGGCTGCGCCTTAAAGATAAGAATTTGCCTATGTTTGTAAGTTTTTAAGAAGTCTTTAGCTGAAATAAACCTTTTTGCCCCTTACTGAAACGAACGAAGTGAGATTGTATTAATATTATTTTTTCAGGCCGTTTATATAAGCGAGCGCCGCAGCGCGAGCTTTACTAAACCCTCGAACTCTTCCAAAGAATTTCAAAATAACTCTTATAAGCTTCTGCAGCAGCCTTATTTTTGATTATTACCGCTTCAGGAACATCTGTCCAAAGAATTAAAGCTATCTTATCTGAATAAATGTTTGTAGTAATATTAGACTCTCCAACAATTTTTGGAAAAAATCTTATATTTGTAGTTTTACTGGGGTGAAGTGCTTCTTCTTTCTCTTTTCTTACAATATGTCTTACTTTAATTTTATTTCTCTCTAAACCTTTAATAAAATGAGGTGCATAAAAAGGCATTTTTTCTACAAATAAACCAGAAGAATCAATTACTAGATTTTCCTTGCCTTTTGTATTTTCAAGAATATCTTCAAAAACTGTTTTCAATCCTTTAATACCTTTAAACATGTTCACCTGGCTCTTTTCTTCTGTATTTTTATACATGAATTTAAGATTTTCAAGAACTTCATCAACAAGACTTTCCTTTTCCTTAAGATATTCTTTAAGTCTCGAGGGATTAGAAGCAGCAAAAGTTCTTCGATTAGCTTCAATAGCATAGCTTACAAGCCCTTTTTTTATAAGCGCTTTAAGAGAATCATATCCTGCACTTCTATCAATATTTGCCTCTTTTGCAACTTTTCCAGCCATGCTGGGTCCAAGCTTAAGCAGAGTCAAATATATTTTTGATTCATTATGTCCCAAGCCTATTTTTTTCAATGTTTCGCGAATCTCTTCAAATTGCATAAAACTAGTCATTTTTCAATGTTTTTATATGTTTCTATTGTTGTAGACTTTACCACAACAAAAGCTATTATACCTTATTTTCAATAAATAATTAACTAAACAACCAAAGCGACAACGCAAGGAAAAAACAAAATGGAAAACAACTACAAACAAACAAAGAAAGACTTCGAGGGAGAAGTAATCGGATACAAGATATTACTCCGAAGAACCAACCCTGACAAAGAAACAGCAAGGGATCTCTACATAAGAATCCGAGATCTAACTGAACTAGCAGCTTAAAAAGCGAGCAAAAAAAGCAGAGAAAACTGCTGAAAAAACAAAACACCAATTAAATCACAGGAGGAAAACAAAAATGGAAACATACGAAGAAGCACATGCAAGAATACAAGGAATATTTGGAAGCATAGCTCTAGAAATCAGAACAGGTAGTAAAATCCACGAATTAAATAACCAAATCAGAGAAGCTAAACATGCCGAAACCAAAAGAGTACTAACGAGAATGGTAGCTGAACAAAGAGAAGCCCTATATCAAATAACAGAAAACCCAAGAGACAAACGACTAGCAGAGAATTGCTACAAAGCTGCCGAACAAGGATTCAGGGAAAAATAAAATAAAACTAAACCCTGGAGGAAAACAAAAATGGACCAAGAATCGAAGTAAAACTCGAAAGCATGAAAAGCATTGAAGACAAAGTGCAGCAATGGATAACACTAGATGAGCACTGGACACAATACAACTTAAGCAGATACCAGCAAAGAGATAACGCAAAAAAACTCTTCGAAGAAATCATGCAAGAAATCAAAAGCGCATACAACAGCTCAGTATACGCTGAAGTATAAAGCAGAAATAAAACGCAAGAAAACAATACAAGAAATAAAAATACAATGAAAACACAAACAAAAATAATACTAGCATCAACCAGTCCACGAAGGAAAGCCCTA
>C687J35174_10000614_pt1 | contig 53376 bp, 49 predicted proteins | sample RifCSPhighO2_01_FD_35174 | JGI IMG/M metagenome (IMG submission 35174) | reverse complement strand
AAAGAAAAAGGCTACGGAATGGGTAAATTTTCGGGTAGGATAATTAACATTCTTAAAGGCAAAAGAGAAGATATTAAACTTGTTGGTACTACTTTTGAAACCACTCCAGAAAACATTAAAAACTTTAAGATCTGGTGGAAAAGGATAAACATTGAACATGCTCTGGTTTTTTGGATAACCGGTGCCTGCACAATGGTCCTACTCTCACTTTTAGCCTATACAACAGTTTTTGGGAGTCCCGGCGTTGAAACAAGTATTAACTTTGTAATTCATGAAGCTCAGGCGATAGCAGGGCAAACTTTCCCTCTCCTGGGAACTTTCTTTTTGAGTTTAGCTGGTATTATGCTTTTCGGAACACAATTTTCGGTATACGGTAGCAATAGCAGAATTTCGGGAGAAAACCTGGTGATAATAAACCCAGACAAATATAAAATAGGCAATCTGCCCAGATACTTTTATTTATTCTTATGGATTCAAATTCTTTTAGGTATAGCTGTTTTCGCTGTAGGATTTACAGAGCCCCTTGGACTCGTTGTATTTGGGGCAGTAATGAATGCTATTTCAATGTTCGTATATTCGGGAATGATTCTTCGACTTAATACCACAATACTCGAAAAGCCACTTCGCCCTTCGATACTTAGAATTATCGTCGTCTTTTCCGCCTTTATTTTTTATGGCGGATTTTCTGCATTCACCATTGTTCAAAATCTTCAAAAATTCGTATTTCTATAATGACTCGATCTAAAACAACAATTACTGCAGCTATAATGTGTCTTGCCTCATTTATTCTTGGAATAATTTTTAACAATCTATTCAAAAGTAGTTCTTTTCCCTATCTTTCACCCGCTGTAAAACTGCGGACTTATCCCGATCTAACTAGTTACACTACCGAGAATCTTTCCCGCCGGGCAGAAAATAAGGGTGATATCAAAATCAGTAGCGTACTTGACCAAAAAGAAAACTTCACAAGTTATTCTATAGAGTTCGAAGTTTTACCTTCCGAGGCTGGTAAATCAAAAAAAGTGTCAGGGCTTTTGAATATTCCAAATGACGATAAAAGTTTTCCCTTAGTAATACTTGTCCGAGGATATGTAGATCAGTCGATTTATCAAACAGGGATGGGGGCACAAAGAGTTGGTGAATTTTTTGCGGAAAACGGATTTATGACGATTACTCCTGACTTTTTAGGCTACGGGAGCTCAAACGAACAAGATGGAAATATTTTTAAGGCTAGGCTTGAAACTTATACAACATTACTTGACCTACTTAGTTCTACTGATTCACTAAGTAATTGGGATAAAAAGAATCTGTTTATGTGGGGACACTCCAATGGCGGACACATCGCGATAGCAGCTCTTGAAATAACAGGTGACAATATACCCACATCTCTTTGGGCGCCGGTCACAAAACCTTTCCCATACTCGGTACTCTACTATACAGACGAATCAAATGACGGAGGAAAATTTATTAGGAGTGAATTGTCGAAGTTTGAAGAATACCACGATTCTAATCTTTTCTCAATTCACGAGTTTTTGAACAAGATAAACGCACCTATCCAAATTCACCAGGGTGGAAACGACAGTGCAGTGCCACAAGCATGGTCAGATGACTTTGTTTTGAAAATGAAGAAATTAGACAAAGATCTAAATTACTTTGTCTATCCACAGGCAGATCACAATATGAACCCCAATTGGGGGGAGGCAGTAAATAAGGACCTTGAATTTTTCAGTAAATTTATGAGATGATTTAATCTAATGAAAATAATGATTAAGCTTGCCACAAACGTTTTTGCGCTTTATATTGTCTCATCAATAATACCTGGGGTAGTTATAAAAGACCTCTGGAGTGCAATTGTAGCGGCTGTTGTAATAGGGGTTATAAATACATTTTTGAAGCCAGTTTTGATAATTTTGTCTTTGCCGGTGACTATATTAACCTTTGGTGTTTTTGCCTTCTTTATTAATGTTTTTCTACTTTATCTTGCGTCAAGTATTGTTGAAGGATTTACTATAACAGACTTCCCCTCTGCTATTATCGCATCAATTGCGCTGTTTTTTGTCTCCTGGTTCCTCCACAAGCTGGAGAGGTGATATAAAATCCACTTACTCGAGTTTGCAACTCCTGCTTGCGCAGGCAAGCTCGTAAGTGATTTTGATCCCCCAAAATGTTATTTAGATATGCAAATTAGAGTATTTTGGGTATAATACAATCAATGAGAAGTTTCATAAAGAAAAAATCTGGTAAGAGTTTGGGATACCGAACATCAGACTTTTTCAGAGCAAGTAATTTCAACGCAGGCGGGAAAGCTCCACAGATAAAATTCAACCCTTCGAAATTCAAAACCCAGCACAAGGGATAACTGACTATGGGTATCAGTTCAACAGTCGCAAAAGAAAATGACCGGAGCATTCAGATAAATTTTACGATTCCGCAAAGTCTGATTGAGTCCGAGATCGATAAACTTGTTGAAAAAGAATCCAAAGAACTTGAGGTTCCGGGATTTAGGAAAGGAAAAGCACCAAAACATATTGTCCGAAAAAATCTTTCCGAAGACAAACTCTTGAGCCAAGCGCTCTCCAATATCCTTCCAAATGCTTTTTACAGTGTAATAAAAGAGCACAACATCAAGGTAGTTATGTACCCCAAATTTGAAGTAGTTGGTAAAAAAGACAGCGTCATTGAAGTAAAGGCTGTAACATGCGAAGCGCCAGAAATACAATTAGGAGATTATAAAGATCTGATAAGGAACAGTAAAAAGGCAGATATTTGGGTACCCGGGAAAGACAGAACAAAGAAAGAACCTACCCGCGAACAAAAAGAGTCGCAGGTTATAAGAATTCTCCTTGAAAAATACAAAGACATACAAGTCCCCAGAGTTCTCCTTGAAGAAGAAGTAAACATTAAACTTTCCGCACTTCTTTCTCGCCTTGAAAAACTGGGGCTTACTCTTGAGGGATACCTACAGTCAATCGGAAAAACGGCTGAAAGTTTAAGAAATGAATATCTGGAGTCTGTTAAAAGCTCAATAATACTCGATTTTATTCTATCTGAAATTGCACNAAAAGAAGACATAAAAATTGACTCCAGCGAGGCTAAAGAGTTTTTTAAATCNGTTAATCCTGAAGTAGTGGACAAACCTGAAGAGAAGCAGTTAACNGGTATNATACAAATTCTCAAAAAGAGAAAGGCACTTGAAAAATTAANTTCCTTGTTGTAAAATTCCACCAAATGTTATAGGATATTTGTATGAATTTCCAAAACAAACCAAACAACAAAAAAATTGCGAGCCGTAATGTGCTTGAGAGCTTAAAAGACATAGGAACTGGGAGTGTGAATTCATTTAAAAAGGACCTTTTGGGGGGCATGTCTTCTGATTTTATGGACCAAGTATTTGGACAAGGTTACGGCAAAAAATACTCCGGAGAAATTATACCGGGCGAGTCTTTGGAATTTTCGCAAGTGTTGTCGGGAAAAAGGCAGGAGCAAGAAAGACTGGCAAGCCAAGTTCACCTCGAGCGTACCCTTATCGAAGAAGAAAAAATACTACTTGAGAAAAAAGGTAGAGAGCTTCAGATACAACTTCATGTACTAAAACAGGAAGTTGAAAATTTGGCTACAACTACTGAAGGTTTATCAAAAGAGCTTAAAATAGCCACCATGCAAGTTCCTGTCGAGCCTGGAGTATATCATGTGGTTTTTTTTGAAAAGTTAATCGAGTTTTTGAAAAGTTTCAGGAAAAAAGTCGAAAAAGCTGCAGTTTGGCTTCACGCAGTAAATAAACGTGCAAATAAAAAGAACTTCTGGAGTCTTTATAAATCTCAAGGAAGCAAGTTCTTTTTATCGGGAGAACACTACAGCCAGAGGTCGGCAGGCTAGCTTCGATTGATTATCTCTCTACGATTTAGTAAAATTTATGCCATTGGGCGGTTAACTCAGTGGCAGAGTGTTTACTTGACGTGTAAAAAGTCGGGGGTTCGAATCCCTCACCGCCCACCAGTCTACACAAGGGCCTGTAGCTCAATGGCTAGAGCACTTGGCTGGCAGTCAAGGGGTTGGGGGTTCAAATCCCCCCGGGTCCACAAGATTTGTGACAATTGCCGGTGAGCGGGAAGTACAGAATTTAGTTGAATCGTGTCGTAGAAGTTTTTGGAGATAACGAAAAAATAGTTCCTCTTATGGAATTAGCTTTATTAGTAGCTTCGGGAATTCCCGAAGAATAAACTACAACTATATATTTGACAAAAAGTGTTTCAGGCAATATCATACATACAACACTATGAACTTTGTAACAACCACTACTACTTTAACCCAATAGGGGAGGTAGATTAGTGGTTTTTTATACCTCCTCAACAGGGAGGTTTTTTAGTATTATAAAAGTATGAATTTAGATAACTTAAGACATTCTTGCGCACATTTGTTGGCGCATTCTGTGAAGCTGCTCTACCCAGGTGCTCTCAATGCTATAGGGCCTGCAATTGAAAACGGATTTTATCAGGACTTTGATATGGGTAAATGGAAAATCTCTGAAGAGGAACTTCCCAAGATCGAAGCAAAAATGCGACAAATTTTGCCAACCTGGGAAAAATTTACGTTCAATGAAGTCTCTCTTGCAGAAGCTAAAAGGGTCTTTCGGGACAACAAATATAAAGTAGAGATGGCAACGGAATTCGCCAAAGGCGGCAAAAAACTCATGACCAATAATCCGGGTGACTTCCTTGATCTTTGCAAAATGGGCCACGTTGAAAACCCCTCAAAGGAACTCACCCATTTCAAGCTGCTTTCGGTAGCCGGGGCCTACTGGCGCGGCAGCGAAAAAAACAAAATGCTTACCCGCATCTACGGCACCTGCTGGCCTACTGAGAAAGAGCTAAACGACTACTTGAAACAACTTGAAGAATCCAAAAAAAGAGATCATCGTAAGCTTGGAAAAGAACTCGATCTTTTTTCAATAAATCAGTTAACTGGCCCCGGATTAATACTGTGGCACCCAAAACTGTCCACCGTAAGAAACATTGTGGAGTCTTATTGGAAAAAGGAACATTCCAATGAAAATTATAAGTTAGTCTATACCCCGCATATTGCCAGTATGGATATGTTTGTAACCTCACGACATTACAATAAGTATATTAATTCAATGTTTCCAGCGATGCTTCATCAATACATCGAAGGTGAAAGTGCACCTGATTACCTAGTGGACGAACAACTTAAACCTATGAATTGTCCTAATCATATTCAAATTTATAAAGACAGACCACGAAGCTATCGCGAATTACCCTTTCGAATGGGTGAGTTGGGTACTGTTTACCGCTACGAACGAGCTGGAACGTTACACGGAATGATACGCGTTAGGGGTTTCACTCAAGATGATTCTCATATATTCTGTACACCAGGGCAGGTAATTGATGAGGTAAGAGGGGTTATTAAACTCACCAGAAAAATGTATGAAGTTTTCGGTTTCACAGATTATCAAGTTTATATAGCCACAAGACCTGAAAAGTATCTGGGTACACTTGAGATGTGGAATTTTGCTGAAAATTCGCTCAAAAAGGCGGCAGAACTCGAGAGTTTGTCATACAAAATTGATGAGGGTGAAGGAGTTTTTTACGGACCTAAAATTGATTCTAAAGTAAAAGACTCACTTGGCCGAGAGTGGCAGCTAGGTACTATACAATTTGACTTCAACCAGCCATCATATGCCGAAAGCACAAAAGAAGATTTGGAGGAATTTTGGGCAATGAAAACTTTTAAAGACAAATTCAAAACAAAAGAAAATTTATGGAAATATCTTAAAAATCTGGGAAGGGGATTTGATGTTCAATATGTAGACAAAAAAGGCGAAAAGAAACAGGCTGTTATGATTCATAGAACAATATTGGGATCTATGGAGAGATTTTTTGGAGTACTTATTGAACACTTTGCGGGGGCTTTCCCTATTTGGCTTGCGCCTGTTCAGGCCAAAGTTCTTCCGATTACAGACAGAAACTTAAGGTATGCACAAGATGTATATAAAAAGTTAGGGAACAGGGGAATCAGGACTGAATTAGATGATAGAAATGAAACACTGCAGTCAAAAATCCGTGACGCCGAAAAAGAAAAAGTACCATACATGTTAATAGTTGGTGACAAAGAAGAAAGCAAAAACCAAGTTGCCGTGCGTCTTCGAAATGGCAAAGACCTGGGTCAATATTCCTTGGCCGAGGCAATTTCTGAAATAAAGANTAAAATTGAANATAAGATNGTTGATTAAGGCTGNTTTCTTGTGTAAAATACAATAGAGTTANATTTCATATCAAGCTTTGAACAAACCTTTTTGGAAACTTAACGAGAATATTAGAGCGAGCAGTGTAAGGCTTATTGGGTCAAGTGGAAAACAAATAGGAATTGTTTCTATCTCCGATGCATTAGTTAAGGCAAAAGATGAGAAACTTGACCTAGTTGAAATTGCACCAGGTGCAAAACCTCCTGTTGTCAAAATTGTGGATTTTGGAAAATTTAAGTACAGCCAAGAAAAAAAATTTAAAAAGGAAAGCAAGAAAGCAAAACCTGCTGAACTTAAAGAAATACGCTTTTCACCTTTTATAGGGGATGCGGATTTTGAAGTAAGGAAAAACCGTGTAAGGGAATTTCTCGACCTTGGGCACAAAGTAAAAATAGCTGTAGTTTTCAAAGGTAGATACATGGCTAAAACGAATTTTGGCTACAAGCTTATTGAAAAATTAATAAATGGATTTAAAGAAAGAATCGTTGTAGATATGGAGCCAAAAATGTTAGGGCGTCACTTATCTGCTATAATTTCACCTGTAAAAAAGAAAAGGGGCGAAATAAAAAATGCCGAAACAGAAAACAAGAAAATCGATAGCTAGACGCTTTAAAATCACGCCTAAAGGAAAAGTCTTGCGGAGACAGTCTTTCCGAAGACACCTTAAAGCGGGTAAGTCAAAAAGCAGACTTAAAAATCTTAAAAGGGTTGTTGAAATAAAGGGTTTTTATGCCAAAAAAATTAAAAAGGCACTAGGTTTTTAACATGACAAGAGTTAAAAGTATAGAGACTAAACATAAAAAAATAAGAGAGATGGCAAAGGGCTTCAAGCATGCCAAAAGAAGAAGATTTGGCGCCGCCAAAGAAGCAGTGCTTCACGCTGGCCAATATTCATATATTGGTAGAAGATTAAGAAAGCGAGATTTAAGAAAACTTTGGATCACACGTCTTAATGCAGCTGTCCGACAAAACGGGATTAGCTACTCCAAGTTTATCGCAGGTCTAAAAAGCAATAAAATCGCCCTCGACCGCAAAATCTTAGCCGACATTGCAGTGGCCGACCCTGATACTTTTAAAGAAATTGTCTCTAGAGTATACTCCTCTAACTCGAGTTCTAAACTCTCGTGAGAGTTTATGATCCCCAATTTTACTATTTTACTGTTCAAATAGCAGTAAAATTGGTATAAAATAACTTCAAGAGTGCGTGAAGAGATAATTAATATTAAAAATCTTGCAATAGGAAGAATTACTGATGTCACCGATACCCACGAGCTTGAGTCGATCAGAATAGAATATCTTGGTAGAAAAGGAAAAATTAATGAGCTCCTAAAATCTATTGAAAAGGTTCCAATAGAAGAGCGAAAAGAAATAGGCAGACTGATAAACGAAACTAAACAAACTATCAAAATCGTTATAGAGAATAAGCTCGCAAATTCTAAACCTAAAACAAAAACCAGTTTCGACCCAACAATTCCGGGAATTAAACCCAAACTCGGACATCTTCACCCAACTACCATTGTCATAAACGAAATGTTTGAAATATTTAAACATTTGGGCTTTTCAATTATGGAAGGTCCTGAAATTGAAACCGACCAATATAACTTCGAGAAATTAAATTTACCCAAAGACCACCCGGCAAGAAGCCTTCAGGATGTTCTTTATATAGAAGAACCCGAGGTACTGCTTCGAAGCCATACTTCATCAGTAGAATCTCGAGCTCTTGAAAACCTGAAGCCACCTTTCCGAATTGCTGTTGCCGGCAAATCATTCAGATATGAAAAGGTCAACGCAAGCAACAATGTAATGTTTTACCAATTTCAAGGAGTCGCATTGCAAAAGGGTATTTCAATGGCTGATCTTAAAGGAACTCTTTACTATTTTGTGAAATCTTTTTTTGGAAAGCATAGAAAGATCAGATTTAGATGTAAGTATTATCCTGAAGTTGAGCCTGGCGGAGGTCTGGATGTCGATTGCCCATTTTGCAAACAATTAGGCTGTGCTGTCTGCAAGGGACGAGGATGGCTAGAAATCTTAGGCTGCGGAATGATTCATCCGAATATATTAAAGAATTTTGGCCATAGCCCAAAAAAGATAACGGGGTTCGCATTTGGGATGGGCCTAGACAGGATTGTCATGGACAAATTTAAAATTAAAGATATTAGAAGTTTGTATAACGGCGATATTAAATATTAAATTATGAAAATACCACTTAAATGGCTTAATAAGTATGTAAAATTGCCAAGCAAGACATCTNTTTTAACCGAAGCGTTAACATTAGCTGGTCACATGCTAGACAAAACGGAAAAAGTAAACGGTGANGATGTGGTTGATTTGGAACTTAGAGGAAATAGAGCAGACTGCTACTGCCTAATCGGAATTGCCAGAGAAGTATCCGCATTATTTGACACACCAGTTAAGCTACCTGAAAGTTATAAATCTCTACTAAAAAANAGTAATTTAAAAGAGGTTAGCTTGCAAATTAATTCTTCTTTTGTCAACAGAGCCATGATGGTTGTAATTAAAAATGTACAAATAAAACAGTCTCCTGATTGGCTCAAGAAGCCCATTCAGGCATACGGCATTGACTCGATAAATAACATCGTGGANCTGACAAATTTTGTAATGNTTGAAACGGGGCAGCCAATGCATGCGTTCGANTTAGACAAAATAGGCAACCACCTTGAAATACGAAAAGCAGTCGAAAATGAGAAAGTCACAACATTTCTAGGTAAAACTGTAACCCTAAACAAAGAAGATTTGGTCTGGGCAAATAAAAGGGAGGTCCTCTCCATTGCTGGCTCAATTGGGGAAAAGTACCACTCAATTTCCGAAAGTACAAAAAACGTACTCCTTGAAGCCGCCAGCTACGACAGAGCAAACATCAGACGCACAATCTACAGACACAATTTATTAACGGACGCCGGATTAAGACATGAAAAAGAACTTGACCCCAACATTGTCGAGAAAGGAGTTTACAGGTTTCTATACTTAGTTGATAAAAATAACTGGGGACAAATAGATCCACATGTTTTTGACTATTATCCAAAACCGGTTAAGCCCTGGACGGTTAATTTAAATTATGATTATCTTGAAACTCTTGGCGGGTTAAAACTCGACACTAACAAAGTTAAAAATATCCTAAATAGGCTGAGTTTCAAAATTAAAAAAGAAAGTAATAACGGTTTGGAAGTAATTTGCCCAACATTTCGAACAGACGTCACTTTAGAGGAAGATTTAATCGAAGAGATATTAAGGATTGAAGGTTACGACAACATCCCAACCAGAACGCTTTCCTTGGAAATTCCCTCTTATGTAACACCTGAATACATAAGTCAAGAACAAGAGCTAAAGTTAGCCGCTACGGAAGTTGGGTTAGATGAGATAATTACTTCGTCATTCGTAAACGAGAAATACCAGGAGTTTAATAAAAATATGGAACATCCCAATGCATCTCCTGTCAAAATCGTAAATCGACCCTCTCAAGACACAGAAATATTAAGAACTACACTTTTAGCTAACTTGCTCGAAGTTACCCAAAAAGTAATTAACGAAAGAGGCACGGCAGCCCAATTTTTTGAAATCGGTAAGATCTATTTCAAGCAAAAAACTCACTACGAAGAAAAAAGGAAACTCGGGCTCATTTCCTGGAGTAAAGACAGTGAAGTATTTGCCAAATTCAAAGGACTGTTGGAATCGCTTCTAACCAAAACTAATATTGAGAACTTAACTTTTGACAATCAACAAATCAACAATCCCAAACTTATTAACACATATAGTATCTCGCTGGAAAAAACAATTTTTGGTCTTGGAGGGGAATTTGGAAATATCTTTTACTGCGAAATAGATCTTGATTTGCTCCTTGGAAAGGCCCAAAACCCAACTGCTCAACTTTGGCCAAATTTTCCACCTCAAATAGAAGACATAACCTTGTCAGTCCGCACTAATACAAAAGTTGGAGATGTTTTATCGTTAATTAAAAATACTAAATATGTAGCTGATGTACAATTGATTGACACATATGAAGGTTATTACACATTTAGAATCTGGTATCAGCATCCAAGTAAAACATTAACCGATAAGGAAGTCGAAAAATCTCGAAAGTCTTTACTTCATTTAATTAAACAAAGGTTTAGAGCCATTATAAAAGAATAATTAGGTAGTTGGCGTGGGAGATGGGGAAAGATTAGACGTAGGAGATGGTGTAGCTGTGGCATCCCAAGGAACCCCAACTCCTACTTTAATCTTTCTGTCAGACACATTCCCTTTTTCGTCGCGGGCGAGAGCTCTTAGTTCGTGGGTACCTTTTTCTAGGGTTAAATCATATTCAAAAGGCAGACCGTCAAAGCTTCTTACTTTAAATCCATCCACTTCGAATTCTACTAAAGTAATTTTATAACTTGAGTCAGCGGTTACTTTCATTTTGAAAGTCCCAGGTAAATTTGAATCTAAGTCATGAGGACTCATAAAATCTACGTTTACAGGATTTTCAATCCCGCAATAGTCACTCGGTGGATGGTACTTAGGATCCGGTTGAGTATTTAACCAATTAAGTATTCCTTCCTGCCACCTATTTGGCTGTCCTGGGGCAGCAGTCGGATCTTCCTCTTTAAATATATAAAATTCTTTTTCTTCGAAGTCCCCCCTTGCAATGTCTGATGGCGTTGCAAGCTTTCCGTCAGCCTTACAGACTTTGAGCTTAACGTGAACTTGGTCATCAACCGGTTCCGTTCCCTTTATAAATATTTCAGTCCTCGAGGGAAAACCGTCATGAGCCCGGTATCCAGATAAGATATCCACACTAACAGTCACAATTGAGCTTGGCGCGTCTGTCGTCTTATTTTGCTTAGCCTCCAAAGCATTAAGAAGTATTCTTCTCCAAATAGGCGAAGCCCCAGACACGCCTGAGGCTACTTGCTTCATATGGCTGTTGTCATTGTTACCAACCCAAACTCCAACCATTACCGAAGGGTTTCCACCTAGAGTCCAATTGTCTCTTTTATCATTAGTCGTACCGGTTTTAACAGCTATCTTCCGGCCGGCAATATTAAGAAGTGAATTTGTGCCAAATATAGCTGAACGTGCATCATTATCGGATAAAATATCGGCGATTATATATGCTTCCTCGGGAGACATCACTTGTCGACCAGTTTTAGGATCATTTTCTTCCAATATTTTTCCGGTGCCATCTTCAACTTTTAGTATTGTAACAGGATCTGTTCTTCTACCTTCATTTACAAAAGCGTTATAAGCGTTGGTCAACTCAAGTAATTTAACTTCGCCTCCACCCAAAGTAAGGGACAAACCCACGCGACTTAGCGTGTCGTTTGTAGGCTCAAGAGTTGATATTCCCAAGTCATATGCAGTCTCAAGAACATTTTTAATACCCACCATAGCAAGCATTTTAACAGCTGGCATATTAATAGAATTTGCCAGAGCGTATCGCACTTGCACAGGACCTCTATATTTACCGTCATAATTTACTGGATTATAGTCGGGTTGATTTACTCCACCCGGAAAAGTAGTGGGCACGTCCATAATCAACGTCGACGCCGTATAACCTTTTTTAAGACCAGTCACGTATGTAACAGGCTTAATTGCAGATCCAGGTTGGCGAAGGGACAAAGTTACATTAACTTGTCCATCGTAATCCGAAGCAGAGAAATCTTTAGATCCAACCATAGCCAGAATTTCGCCTGTCTGTGGGTCAGACACAATTGCTGCTCCGTTGGTTATATTTAAACTCTCAACTTTTTCTATCTCTTCGGCAACCACCTGTTGAGCTGCTTCTTGTAAACTTAAGTCTAATGTAGTTGTAACCTTTAACCCTCCCGACTCAACAACCGACTCTCCAAATCTATCTTCCAATTCTCTCTGTACGTATTGCACAAAGTGAGGAGCTTTAAATGATGCACTCCTTGGATTTATCTTTACCTCCGAAAGACTTTTTTTGGCCTCTTCCTCTTGGTCAACTCTTATATGACCGTCTTCTTTAAGCCTTCGAAGAACCGATTCGGCTCTACTAACATAAGCGCCACTTTCTCCTGTGTAGGGAGAATAATAGGAAGGCCTTTGAGGAAGCCCAGCTAGAATCGCTGCTTCAGCAAGGTTTAAATCTCTAGCGCTTTTGCCAAAATATGTTTCTGCGGCCGCTTCTATGCCAAATGCTGTACCACCATAGGGCATCTCATTCAAATAAAGCTCCAAGATCTCATCTTTTGAATATCTCTGCTCAACCTGCACAGTTAGGACGAATTCTTTAATTTTGCGTAAAATTGTTCTTTCGGGAGATAGAAGCACATTTTTAACAAGTTGCTGAGTCAGTGTCGAGCCACCCTGAAGTTTGCCACGGAAAATTATGTTAAAAATTGCCCTGGCATAACCAGTCGGATCAAAACCTTGATGTTGATAGAAATTTTTGTCTTCAATTGAAATGGTGGCTTTTTTAGCCCAGTCAGAAACTTGATCTAGGTTAACTTTTGTCCTTTTCTGATCGGTAAAAATGTCATATAGTATCTTACCGTTTCTATCAAGTATTTTAGTCGAAAAACCAATCCTTCGTACGATTTGATCAGGTGGGGGTAAAGTAAAGGAAAATACTGTAATAATCACAAAAAAACCAACCAAGCCAACAACTACACTTAAGAATATAAACTTCGCAATAGTTAAAAGCTTTGTAGATTTAGTTTTACCTTTATAATCTAACAGGTGTTGTTGATACTTATACCTTTTCACTTTTTTCCATCTAACCATTGAATAATTTTACAAAATGGCTTAATCAATAACAAATTTTGACGATTATATCTTTAAGGTTTAGAATCAAAAGTAATATGGATAAGCAAAGCTTGTCCATAAACTCTGTTTATGAATAAAATTGATGACCTCTTAACTCGCGGCGTTGAGGAGGTATTGCCATCAAAAGCGAGGCTAGCAAAACTGATGAAAGAGAAGAGAATTACTCTTTATCAAGGTTTTGATCCTTCAATGCCATCTCTTCATCTTGGAAACCTTGTGGGTGTTATGAAATTAAGACAGTTTCAGAAGCTTGGCCACAAGGTAATTTTCCTAGTCGGGGATTTTACTGGAATGATAGGGGATCCGACAGACAAATTGGCAGTAAGAAAACAACTAACCAGGGAAAAGGTTTTGGAAAATGCAAAAAATTGGAAAAACCAAATCAAAAATCTTTTAACCTTTGACGGAGATAATCCAGTCGAGATTAAGTTTAACTCAGAGTGGAATGACAAAATTTCCTTCAAAGATCTAATAGACATTACCTCGAACTTTACAGTTCAACAAATGATAGAACGAGATATGTTCCAAGCAAGAATCAAGGTTGGTAAACCAATTTTCTTGCATGAGTTTTTATATCCTGTGGCGCAGGGTTACGACTTTGTAGCAATGGACGTCGACCTCGAGATCGGAGGAAACGATCAATTGTTCAATATGATGGCCGGAAGATCCCTCATGAAAGCCATGAAAGGTAAGGAGGGTTATGTGTTGGCAACAAAACTTCTTGTAGATAAAGAGGGTAACAAAGTCGGTAAGACCAGCGGCAATGCATTATTTTTATCTTCAGGCCCCGAAGAGTTTTACGGAGGAATAATGTCAATCCCAGATCAAGTAATTGAGTTAGCTTTTGAATTATTGACAGAGGAGAAACCGGAAGGGTTATCAGAGAAGATTAGACAAAATCCGTTTCTTCAAAAGAAAAGGCTCGCCATTGAAATAGTCAGATTGGTTTGGGGAAAAATGGAAGCGCAAAAAGCGCAAGAAAATTTTGATAAAGTCTTCTCACAAAGAGAACTTCCATCATCAATCCCAGAGCATTTTTTACCTTCTAAAAAACTCCCACTCTTGGAACTTATCAGCTCGACACAACTTGTCAAAAGTAACTCCGAAGCCAAACGGTTAATAAAGCAAGGCGCGATCGTGGTATCGGGTAAAACAATCAATAATCCCCGACAAGAAATCGATATAACCGATTGGGTACACCTTAAAATCGGCAAAAGAAAATTCGCTAAAGTAAAATACAGTCAATGAGTGGAACAAAATCAAAAAAGTTTTTTATGATCTTGACAGTCATTGCAAGTCTTGCACTTTTACTTACCACCTTCCTTCCCTTTCTTGGATATTTGTAAACTCCACTAACTCGAATTTGCAATTCTCGTTAGTGATTTTGATCTCCCATTTTGCTGTTTTTATTTGCAAATTAAAGTAAAATGGGTATAAGTGAGATATGAAATTGACGGACGCAGTCTACAATATCCCAACTGTCGGGCAATCATACTTTGCAAAACTTAAAAAGCTTCGGATTGAGACCATTGAAGACTTAATAAACCACATTCCAAGGCGTTACAAAGACTTTACCAATATCAAAAAAATAAAGGGTCTTAAAGCAAATGAAACCGCAAGTGTTATCGTCGATGTCGACTCAATTAAAAACGAATACACCCGAAGACGATTTGTAGTACAAAAAGCCGTTGTTTCGGACGAAACTGGGGTTTGTAACGTAATTTGGTTTAATCAAAGGTTTATTCCCAGAAATATTCCCAAAGGAAGTAAAGTCTGCCTTTCAGGTATTGTTGAAAGAGTAGGTAATAAGCTTGTTATTTCATCACCTGAATATGAAATCATAAAAGACAATCGTTATCTAATTCATACTGCAAGGCTAGTGCCAGTCTACCCCGAAACAAAGGGTATATCGTCGAAATGGCTTCGCAGCAAGATTCACACCGCTCTAGATTTAATTTGCGATAGTTTAGAAGAATTTCTAGAGAGAGATATTTTGGGTAAATATGCTTTAGAAGATCTTGTCTCATCATATAAAAAGGTGCACTTTCCGGAAAGCCTAAGTGAGGCCGCCTCTGCAAAAAAAAGATTAGCATTTAACGAGTTTCTTTTTCTTCACTTTAAAAGCTTGATACGTAAAAATGACTGGCAGAACACAAAGCCGTCCTATAGACTTATCGTCGATAAAAAAATTATAAAAGATTTTACTCACAGTCTCCCCTTTACACTTACCCCATCTCAAACACAATCGGCTGAAGAAATACTGACCGACCTTGAAAAAAATTATCCAATGAACAGATTATTAGAAGGTGATGTGGGTTCCGGAAAAACGGTCGTGGCAGCAATTGCAGCTTTTATATCTTTCATCAACGAAAAACAAACAGTCATCATGGCACCAACACAAATTCTCGCGCAGCAACACTTCGACACACTCAACAATCTTTTTGGAAAATACAAAATTCGAGTATCTTTAATTACCTCAGAAACCCAAAAAAAGGCACTTGGTAAAACTGATATTTTTGTCGGCACACACGCTCTAATTCACAAAAAAGTCATTCTTGATAACGTAGCTCTAGTTGTCATAGATGAACAACACAGGTTCGGAGTGGAACAACGAGCACATTTAGTTAAAAGGTCTAAAAAAGAAAAAAAGAGTCCACACGTACTCACAATGACGGCGACTCCCATACCCCGTACCGTTGCTCTCACAGTCTATGGGGACCTGGATCTTTCAACCTTAAAGGAGCTTCCTAAAGGCCGTAAAAGGATAAAAACCTGGATAGTTCCTGAAATCAAAAGGCAAGCCGCGTATGTGTGGATAGAAAAATTAATTAAACTTGAAAAAATTCAAGCGTTTGTAATATGTCCTTTAATTGAAGAAAGTGTTGTTGAGTCAATGCAACAAATTCGTGCAGCCACTGCGGAATACGAATCCCTCAAAAGTGTTTTCCCAAACCTTACCCTTGGTCTTCTTCATGGAAAATTAATATCTACCCAAAAACTTAAGGTTGTTGAATTATTCCGAAACGGGAAGATAGACATTCTAGTATCCACGCCGGTGGTCGAAGTGGGAATAGATGTAGCTAATGCAACAGTAATGCTAATTGAAGGATCCGAAAGATTTGGCTTAGCTCAACTTCATCAGTTACGCGGCAGGGTGGGTAGGGGAGATAAACAGTCCTACTGTCTCCTTTTTACAAAAACCATTTCCGGGAATAGCATTAAAAGACTAAAAGCAATGGAACGCTCAATGTCCGGATTTGAGCTTGCCGAACTTGACCTCAAGATAAGGGGACCGGGGGAAATTGTGGGTGTTAAACAGCATGGGTTTGGGGAACTTAAAATTGCAAGTTGGGGGGATATTAATTTGATTAAAGACACCAAAGAAGCCGCGCAAATGATTTACAAAAAGCCTAAGATGTTTAAAAAAATAACCAAATACCTCAACCTTGCTGACATTGCAATGAATTAACGCTTAAGCTAAAATATAAACGTGACACCCGTACCTAAGAAAAAACACACAAGAGGCAGAAGCAATAGGCGAAGGAGTAAGAACTTTCGTGTAACTGTTCCAAATATGTCTGCCTGTGTTAAATGTGGTAAGTTAAGATTTCCTCATACAGCATGCCCCAATTGCGGATATTACAAAAAATAAATTTTTTTGACTATTCACTCTTACCCTGTAATCTTGTAACCTTTAAATCATGAAATCAGCACAAGATCCAAGACATGAAAAGAGAAGGAAAATTATAAAAGAGCTGTTTGCAAATTCATTTTTTAGTCAATCGGCATCTCTTGCCACAAAAGACATTTTGAAAAACACAGAGCAGATTGACCAACTCATCCAAAATGCCGCCCCTCAATGGCCACTTGCACGACTAAATAAGATTGACCTGGCAGTTCTTCGCTTAGCTATTTATGAGATAAACAAAAATACTGCTCCTGTTAAAGTTATAATAGACGAAGCAGTAGAGCTCTCAAAGGAATATGGCGGCGAATCTTCGCCATCGTTTATTAACGGTGTACTAGGCACTATATTAAAGAATCAAGATGCAAAACAATCAAACTGAAAGTTTAGTCAAAAAAACACTGGCCGAATTTTTAGGACTAGAACCGGAGGACATTAACCTGGAAGATTCATTATCTGAAGATCTACATATGTCTGCATCTGATATTACCGAGTTTTTGGAAAAATTAACAGAAGTGGGAAAGTTTACCGAAAACATTGAAGTGTCCCACGACGATAGCGTTGGTAAAATTATTGAAGAGCTATCCTCTTTAGAAGAATTTTAGTGTATGAATTTAGGCGAAATTAAAAAAATATTTAAAAACAAAAGGCTATTTGATCAGGCAATGACACATCGATCGTGGTTGAATGAGAACGGTAAAAGCCGTGAAAGTAATGAACGCCTTGAATTTTTGGGCGACGCTGTTCTGGAATTTGTTGTGTCCTCTTATCTTTACCACTTACTTCCAGACAAAGAAGAAGGGTTTCTGACAACACTTCGAGCAAACTTAGTCAATACCGAAAATCTGTCTAAATTTGCCGAAAGACTAGACCTTGGAGACGAGCTTTTTTTATCTAAAGGCGAGGAAGCTGGTGGAGGAAGAAAGAACAAGTCACTACTTGCTGATACCGTCGAAGCGCTACTAGGTGCGATCTACATTGATAGTGGGCTAGCCACTACTCGAAATTTTATAGAAGAACAGCTTTTGTCTGACATTAACGAAATTCTTTTGCGGCCTTTAAAAGACGCAAAAAGCAGCCTTCAGGAAATTATCCAGGCACAAGGGTTACCGGCTCCAGTATATGAAGTCGTGCTTGAGAGCGGACCGGATCACGATAAAAATTTCCTAGTATCAGTGAATGTCAAAGGAAAGTCAATTGCGACAGGGGAGGGCAAAAGTAAATCACAAGCGGAGCAAGTTGCTGCCGAGCATGCGCTTGTAAAATTTAATCACAAAAGCTAAACTTAAGAACAATTATGCTAAAAATTAGATTGACAAGAATTGGAAAAAGAAACGATCCGGTATATAGAGTTGTGGTCGCCGAAGATTCTACAAAACCCAAAGGTAGCGTCGTAGAAGTCTTGGGTTTCTGGCACCCCAGACCGAATTTAATTAAAATTAACAAAAATTCAATTTTGGCTTGGCAAAAAAAAGGAGCCGAAGTAACTCCGGCTGTTAAAAGGCTGTTGGAGGCCAAAAATTGAAAGATTTACTTACATACATTGTCGAGGGAATAACATCAAGCAAAGACTTTTCTATTGATGAAACAACAGAGGAGTCAAAATATATTTATACAATACGTATCGACCCCAAATTATTCGGAATCATTATTGGGAAAGAAGGAAAAACAATAAAAGCTATCAGAAATCTAGCTAAGGCAAGGGCAATTATTGAAAACAAATCTGTAAGCGTTGAGGTTGACAAACTTTAAAGACTAAAAGGGTCAACTCTTTCAATTGGAGTTTGGGGGTCCAATTTTTGAGGAATAATTGGAGATTCAAGGTTGGAGATATCTCTTACTACCTCTTCCTCTTGAGCTGAAAGGGAATTCAAAGGTTGGCTAAGCGCAGGTATGTTTATCGGATAAGGTGAGTAATAACTTGTAAGTTCAACCGACATTCTGACCAAATCAGACCCTGCCATATCTTCTTCTTCTGTTTGGATATTGTTAACTTTAATCAGTGGGGTAACTTCGTAAAGTGACTCCAAAAAGGCAAAAATTGAATCTAATTTACCTTCTATTTTCGTTGTTACCGTACTCTGCGATAGTTCTCCCTGGATTCTTGGTTCAGAAATTGTTATTTCCGAAATTATAATTAGGTTATCCGCAGCTTTCTTTTTTATTTGCGAAATTACGTATACGCTGCTACTTTTTTCTGGTAATGCCCAGGTTAATTTGTTATCACTGGTAAAGCTCTCTTCATTTTTTTGTTGTAAGATTTCAATTTTCTGTTTTAGAGTATTATTATCTATGGTGATTTTTTGAAGTCTATCACGAACTTCATTTACTTTATTAAACAAAGTACTTGCCATGATACCCACAAAGAGTAACACTCCAAGTAAAGCAAATAAAGGGAGGGATACAATTTTTAAGTCTTCCATTGTTGAAGTAGTGCCTGAAGGAAATTTTAGACTAGGAAACTGTTTTCTCATTTTTAAACCAATACAAGCTCTACTTCATATTCACCATTTATATCAAATTGCAATGTATTAAGCTCAATCTGACCGTAATCATCATTCTCGATTAATACTCTCAGGAAATTTGCCAAACTTTCTGATGTTTCAAAATTTAAACTTACTCTCGACCTAGTAATATCAATCTCCAAGGTTTTTGGCTCCTGTCCAACGGGCAATCTTTTCATTAGATTTTGAATTTTGGCAAGCTTATCTTCAAAACTTCTCTCTGAAATTATTGTTTTTATCTTTCCCACCCTGTCACGCACAAGAATAAGATTTTGTTCAGCTTCTTGTAGAGATTTAATATTCAATTTCAAATTGTCATTTTGCTCTTGAACTTTTTGGAGATCATTTGTGCCTAAAAATAGAAATCCTATACTTAATCCTCCGAAAATTAAAAATGAAATGAATACCACAATTGTCAGTCTTGTTAATCTTGTTGCTGTCAATGCAACTTGAGTATTTAAAGTTCGTGATTGGGGTAGAAGGTTTATATTCTGGGGCATTTTAATCACCTCTTAGTGCAAGTCCGACGGCAACAGGATATAAAGGGTAATACCCTTGAAGCGATTGGGCAATTTTAGGATCCACTTCAACTTTGGAAAAAGGATTGCCAATAATTACTTCTATCCCAAGAATCTTACTCAAAGTAGGCACTATATCTGGCATTCCGGTAACACCACCTGTAAGAATTAATGTACCTGGTGACTCACCTTTATCTTCAGACTGATAAAAATGCATGGCTTTTTTAATTTCTTCTCCTACAATCCTGACAATTGGGTCAAGAGCTTGTTTTACCTTACCCTCAAGCTGATCTTTACTCATTCCGTAAGTCCTTTTATACTGCTCTGCTTGCGTAGCATTTATGCCCAGAGATTGTGCAACAGCTCTGGTAAAAGCATCACCCGCCGTCGGAATCGATCTTGAGAAAACCAGCATTCCATTTTTCGATATGGCAAGATCAGTTCCCTTAGCCCCGATATCCGCAATCAAAACTGTCTGATCTGACGGCGCAAGACTTCTAACTATAGACAAAAGCTCAGTTTCTACTCCCACACAATTAAGCCCTGCCATACTTACAATCTTCACATACTTTTCAACCAAGCTTTTTTGAGCAGCAACAAGCAACACCAGGACATCCGGGGGCGTGTTATTATCTCTCCTCTCCAGAATTTGGTGTTGTAGGATAGCCTCCGAAAGAGGTATGGGGACATATTGCTCAGCTTCCCATTTTATAGCAGAAGACACTTCCTGATCAGTTAGTTGAGGCAAACTTACAGTTCGGGTAAAGACCTGGAATTCAGGAAGGGATATTGAAACTTTCTTGTCATATATCTTTGCCTCTTTATAAAGTTTTTTAAGTGCCTCAACTATAGGTACAAAATCTTTTTCATCGTTTAATTTATCCGGATCTACACCCGTATAACCAATAACACCGGATGCTTTTAGTTTATATTTATCGCCGGATTTGCTAAGCTCCACAACTTTAATGGTCCTTGTGCCAACGTCTATTCCTACACTCATTGACTAACTCCTCCACCTAATGCAAACAGCGAATAATCAAATATTGGCGGTAAATCCGGATATAACGCAGTAATTTCTACCTTTCTTTCAGCCTCACCGAACTTGCCACTAGACTGTATTAGCCTTGCTTGAGAGGCGAAAACATTGTTTCCCCCACCTGAAGGCAAAGTTACGCCAAATGGTACGCCGACGCTACCATTATAAAAAAACCGTATTCTTGCAAACAGAAGTCCATTTGGTGACCTAATAACGTTATCGGGGATGTTAAATCTTTCTGATCCCGAGTCGTCTAAATCTATTGTCACTCTTCTTCTATAACCAATCCCCTCGCTTCCCACAGATGTACAGCCACCTAATCCTCTCTGGTTAGGTTTAAAATTGTTTATTGCTCTCCTTCCCGCACTCGAATCCACGGCGTAACGTGCCACTCTTATATCACTATAATTACCTGGAGTAAAAGCGTAATAAATACTTATCTCTGCTGCCGCGTCGATGCCTCCAGTCTCACCCCAACATAACCTCAAATTGGCATTATTTGCATTTGAAGCAGCATAACATGTTGATCCAGCTCCACAGGTAAGATTACCATTATCATCGTGGTCAACAAACCAAACTGTTGCAACTTCTCCCTCTTTTAATTTTTCCGGGTAGTTCATTTCACTTTGATTCTCATATTTTGGTGTAATATTTCCTGTGACCTCAACATCATTAATGGTAAAAGGGCTAAACGTGTAAGAATAATCTGTCAAGTGTCTCTCTATCCCGGCTTCTGCAGCTGAAAAAGCTCGAACAGACTCTTCTTCTACAGAAGTTACTTTTACATCTGTTATGCTTCTTGAAACAACAGAAAGAATAAGAGTTAAAACTACAGCCAACGTTAAAACAACCAATAATATTGCTTGACCAGAAACCTGTTTTCTTTTCATAGCATTCTCCATTCTAGCAACAAAAAGAAATTCCTTTCAACAGCTAAATCAAAAATTCCGCAAGGTTATATTCGTCGATAAATCAATTCTTGCACTTTCGGCTCCTGACACGTTTTGCTCCTGAGCACTTATAGTAACAGTTACTTCTCGAGGATTAATGGGGACATCACATGTTATTGTGCAGGCAGTTAAGTCAATTTCATCAGTATTAAGAAGCCCTCCCGAAAACCCTTGGTAATAAATGTTATCGTCATTACCTGTAATGTCACACCTATAATTAACGGCTCCGTCTAACTCGTCATTGAAGTCAACCTGATCAGGGTTTCCAGAACAATCAAAACCTGTCGCCATTCGCAATCTTCTTTCCATGACACCCAAAGCATACTCCAAGTTCCCACGCAATTTACCAGTAGCCTCCGCCTTTCGAGTGCCACGCACAGACAGCATTACAGATTGAGTCGCAATTATAGCAAGAACTGCAAAAACGCCAATTACGACGAGCATTTCAATTAGAGTAAATCCAGCCTTTTTTACACGTTTCATAATTAATTTTGTACACCCTCCTGAACAAAAATAGTTGTGACAACAATATCATGCGTGCCTCCAGGTTCAGTCCATGTTATTGTTATAGTCGCGTCAATTATTAAACTAACACCCTCTACGGTTTTTGTGAAGCTACCTTCTCTTAAGAAGCGGGTGTTAACTATAAATTCCGAAGCACCACAAGTGGCAGTCGATGACCAATCAAGACTATCAAAGCAGCGTGGTGAAGTATCCGTGTTCGAATTAAAGGTGGTCCAGCTTTCGTCTCTTTGCCCTCGAAGCCACTCAATTGCTTCCCCGGCCAACTTGTTTGCCTCGGTCTTATCCCTAGCAAAAGTCGAAGTTTTTACAGAAGAGGTGGACAGTGACACCACAACGACCATAATAAGAGCAATAACACCCACTGCAACAACTATTTCGAATAAAGATTGGCCTTTACAAGTTTTTTTCATCTTATCGCCCCCGATTCATCGACACTTATAACTACTTCTCTTCCAGTAACCAAGTCATTTACCCTTATATCAACGCCGCTTGAATGGGGGGTATAGGTTGCGTTTGTTCGAAACTCAATGTCAGTAAAGTTATTTAAGCATAAACTTTGAGGTAAATTTGCCACTTTTATGTCTAAAACGTCACCCCCAGTACAGGATGCATTAATCCTGTAATTATTTCTCCATGCACCGATACAACCATTTCCTACACCGCCGGTTCGTTCAAAAATATAAGCGCTCAAACTCTCGCTTACCCCAGTACATAATGGGTCGTCAGGTTTCCTACCAGATGATGCCCATTCTCGGGCAAGGTTCAAGTCCGATCTAACCTGCCTTACAGCAGACTCCAAAACTTGCCTTCGTGAAAAGTCTCTGTAACTTGCGGTTCCTACTAAAAAGATAATTCCCAAAACTACTGTTACAACTAAAATCTCAACAATTGTAAAGCCTTTAGATTCCCGGACAGGCTTGGTCATTATTATTCAATATATCACACTAGGGGCTAGATACGCAGTAATTACAGCGACCAGCAGACCCGCAGTTATTCGTCCCACAGCCTGTACCTGAACAAATTGCCGGGGCTTCCTCGAGAGCAGCACAAACAGAATAGGTAAGGTTACCTGCAGGACTGGTGTAATAATAAAGCCTAGTTGGGTTCTGTGGATCACCCGGCCTGGATTGAATATAAGTGTTGCCACCACATAAAGCTGGCGCTGTCCAAGGTAAACTAACGTTTGGCATGTTAGGAGGATACGTATCGCAATCAGCTCGGTAAAACTCAACCGCAGACCTAATTGTCTCCAGGTTTGATTTCCTTTGGGCATCTCTTCCCTGTATTCTGGCATTTTGTAAAGCAAACAGCGAAATCGCGGTTATTATTCCAATTATCGCAATCGTAACCAACAATTCGATCAAGGTAAACCCAGCACTGCTTTTCTGTTCGTTGTATGTTCCTAACATGCTGTTAATGGCGCCGGACAAGCATTGGTCCATCCTGTAGGATTACTTGTTGTACAACCAACTCTACCATCAGAACAAGACACAAAATAAGTCACGGGCGTAGGGGGCTTTTCCAATCTTACCCATAAATAAAACGTTGCTGCACCTGCTGCTCCTGTACTTACGCCACCATCAGAGCGATAAAAATAAAAATTTGCACTTTGTGGCTCCTCAGGACATACCGCTAAACCCAAATCGGCACACAGAGTTGTAGAAACGCGTACATTTGTTGCGTCTCTCAGGGGATAAAGGCTATTATTTCTATTTGCATACTGTTCCACGGCTGTCTGATATTGCTTTATGTCGCTTTTTCTTTGTGTGTCTCTGGCACTGGATCTTGCCCCGCGAAACGTAAACATCACTGCTGCACCCAACACGCCCAGTATAGCAATCACAATCAATAATTCAATAAGAGTGAAACCAGACCTAGTAATTGATAACTGATGTTTGGTGACTGGCAGAGACATCGCTAATTTTTAATATACACTAACCGCCAGTCACAAGTCACCATTCACTTTTTCAATATCTTTTTCATATTCTTCGATCGATTTATCAAGGGGAGTTTCTTTATAACCCAAGCCGAAATTACAGATTTTGTTTCCGCAGTAAAGATTTCGTGTGATAATACGAGGATTGTACTCAGCCTCAGTTGTTCCCTCGAGTGCGGCGTAAATTTGGTAATGAGTTCCGCTTGATAAATAGTAGTAACTTACACCTAAGTTGCTATGTGGATCCGAGGGTAGGGGAACGCCTGCAAAATTATCATTTCCCCAGTTACAAGCTCGAAATATCGGGTCTCCAAGTTCATCTATTTTGCCGGTTTTACAGCCCCTTATCCCACCATCAATTGACTCGGGAAAATAACTATATTCTTCTCTGAAATTTTCAAGCAATCTACTAATATTTCTAACATCCAGCTTTCTTTGTGCGTCGCGGCCCTTTCGAAGAGATACCCTGAGGTTGATAGTAGTCAAAAAAATTACAACTAAAAATGTGGATATTATTACGTAGTATTGTTTTTTAGAAAGGGAAAACACTTGACACTATTTTATCACCAAAAAACATAACTATAAAATAAGATGCAATCATAAAAGGTCCAAAGGCAATTCTTTGGCCAAGGTGAGCTTTCTTTAATATTAATAAAAACAAAGCTACTGCCCCACCCAATATAAAACTCAAAAATATCGAAAGTACACCTAAATTTATACCCAATAGTAAACCGATTAGTATTGCCAATTTCACGTCTCCCAAACCCATTCCAGCTCCCCGAGTCAAAATATGCAAAAGCAGTAAAAATAGTGCGGACGCTAAAGAAGCCAATAAATTCTCATAAAATTTTGGGTACCCGGAGAGAATTAATATTAAAAACGCTACACATAAAGCTATAAATATCAACTCGTCGGGAATAATTTGTTGTTCAGTATCGATTACAAAGATAGAGATAAAGATTGATACAAGAAAGATAACAAAAGGTAAAAAAATATAATCGGGAATAAGCATTAACCAGGGAACATTAGCTCTTATCAAACCTTGAGCAAAAAAGCTAACAAGAAATATTATTGCTGTTGAAAACTCTATCAGGGGATAGCGGGCGGAAATCTTTTTATTACAATTTCTGCAGCGACCCTTTAGAAAAAAGTAAGAAACGATAGGCACATTGTCATACCAACTAATTTTTGTCTTGCACTTGGGGCATATGGATCGCCCCTTTATAACAGATAAATTCCTTGGTGTTCTGTATGTATAAGCGCTAATAAATGAGCCAATTATTAGCCCGCATACAAAAACTAATATTCCAGTTAACATTTATTCTCGACATAATCAACGCCAGAACAATTAATCTACAAAATCACCCAACTCCTGAAGTTCTGGCGTTTAAATTAGTTAATAAATTGGCCTGTTTCATTAACAACAGGTTGATTGTTATCGCACCACAATCCACCTCTTCCCTCAGATGTATTATATGCAAAATATGCGGTTTCAGTACCACACTGTTGAGTATTTGTAAGCGCTTCAGCTTCTGTATATACCACTGCTGCTCCACCGTCCGCGTCAAGACACCAATCGTTTTGGTCTGCACCAGCAGGGCAATTTTGCGATCCCACCGGGGCTGCAGGAACAATTTGTATTTCCCCAGCGTCTACCAAACACTCTGTTATCCATGATGGGCTTGAGTTATAAGCAAATGGTGCAGTCGTGTCAGTACAGGTATCGGTTGCAACAGCACTATCGGTAGGATAAACACCGTTTCTGGCTGCTGCAAATGCCTCCAAAGCATGCCCAAGCTGGGCTACTGTCGAAGCACGACCAGCATCTCTGGTTCTTCGAAACTGCTCAACAGGATTTATTGCAATCAGCACTACTACGGCCAATATACCGAGAACTGCAATAACAATCAAAAGCTCTACAAGTGTAAAACCCTGCCTGCCGGCAGACTGGCTTTTTTTAATTTTCAAATTGGACAGAATTTTTTCACCCCCCCCATATGATTACAAATCTAGTATGTAATTATTACAAAGTAGTTGTCAAGTTATAAATCGGCATTATTACAGAAATAACCAGAAACCCGACTCCTATTCCCAAAAAAATCATAATAATAGGCTCTATTGCAGCGGTTAACGCTTTTAGCTTTTGCTCGCTTTCGGTCTCAAACACATGACTCACTTTTGAGAGAACTTCATCCATTTTACCGGTTTCTTCCCCAACGGCAATCATTTGAGGAAGAATAAAAGGAAAGGCTTCCGCATGTTTTGCAAAAGAGTAGGCAATAGGAAATCCTTTGGCCACATTCAAGCTAACATCATCCATTGCCTCGGCTATCACACTGTTTCGAATTACATCTCTGGTGATCTTCAGGCCATCAAGAATTGCTACGCCTGAGCCTACCATAAGAGATAACGTTCGAGTGAGCTCTGTTAATATCACCTGTCTATTCAATGACCCAATAAGTGGGATATTAAGAAGCAGGCTGTCAATTTTGTTTCGTCCTGATTTGGTTTTTGCGTAAGCCTTTATTAAAAAGATACCTACAACCACTGACAGCAGAATCAGAGGCCAGAACTTTTGAGAAAAATTAGATGTGCTTATTAATATTTTCGTTGTAAAGGGTAACTCAGCGTCAAATTGAGTGTAGAGATCAGTCATTCTGGGAATTACAAATATCATCATTATTGCCGATACTACAAGCATGCCAATAACAATGATAATGGGATAAACCAGAGCGCTTTTTACCTTGCCTTTGAATTCTTGGGATCTTTCCATATTATCTGCCAAACGAAGTAAAATTTTATCCAACACACCACCGGTTTCACCTGCTTTTACCAAGGCGATATAGGTAGGAGAAAAAACTTTGGGAAATTTTGAAAGAGAATTCGAAAGCGACTCTCCCCCTTCCACATCGGCAAGTATTTGAGTAACAAGACTTGAAAACGAAGGCTTGGATTGTGTCCGCAAAATCACTAAGGATTCTGTAATGGGTAGCCCTGCGTTAATCATCGTAGACATCTGCCTGGTAAAATTTGTAACGTCCCCAGACGTTACTCTTTTAGTAAATCTTGAAAAAATTGAAAATAGGTTTTCGTAAGAAGGCTTAAGGTCAATAACAATGAAGCCTCGATTCCGAAGTAATTTTGCGGCAGCCATGTCGCTAGCCGCTTCCACAAATCCCATAACAGTCTTACCGTTAGTGTCTTTCGCTTTGTAGCGGAATTTCTTCATTTAAAATTCAGATTTTATCTGGCTTTACTTGGCGTTGTAACTCTTCTGGTCGGAGGCTATAGGACAGTGCCATTTCCATTGTGACCTTACCATCGCGCACAAGTCGTGCAAGCGTGTACTCAAGGTTGAGCATTCCGACTTCTTGGGAAGTCTGGATAATAGAGTCAATTTGATGAGTTTTTCCTTCACGAATCGCAGTTTTTATGGCAGTAGTCGCAAGCATAATTTCGTAGGCGGGAAACCTGCCTCCGGCAATAGCTGGAATAAGCCTCATTGAAAAAACGGCCTCGAGCACATTTGATAACTGCAATTTTACCTGGTCTTGCTGGTCCTCGGGAAATACATCCACTACACGATCGATTGTTTGTGCGGCGGAGTTTGTGTGTAACGTCGCAAATACCAGGTGCCCCGTTTCTGCCACAGTAAGTGCTGAGGCGATTGTCTCATAATCTCTCATTTCCCCAATCAACACAACGTCGGGATCTTCCCTCAGAGCCGACCGAAGAGCTGTTGCCCAGGAATGAGTATCGTTGTGCATCTCGCGTTGGCTTATGATTGCTTGCTTAGGACGGAAAATAAACTCAATAGGGTCTTCTATTGTAATAACATGGACTGCCCTATTTGTATTGATCTCATCTATTATAGCGGCGAGTGTAGTAGACTTCCCGTGACCAGTAGGGCCTGTTACGAGTATCAGACCCTGTCTAAGATTTGTAAAACTGTGAAGAATTTTGGGAAGGCCAAGTTTATCTATTACTGGTACTTCAAGCGGGATCATCCTAAAGGCAACGGACGACTTTCCTCTTTGTGTGTAAGCATTAGCGCGAAATCTCGCTTTTTCTGAAAAATGAAGTGAGAAGTCAATTTCTTTATTTACAGAGAGTCTCCCCAGCTGCTCAGCTGAAAGGATCTTTTTAAGGTGTTCATCGACAACTTCAGGGGTCAACACCCCTTCTCCTGAAATAGAGTAAAGAACACCGTCCACCCTTATCGAAGGTGGTGTGCCGACAACAAGATGAAGATCCGACGCTTTTCGGTCGACCGTCAATTGTAAAAGCTCATTAATATTCATGAATTTATTCCTGACCCACTCTAAGGACCTCTTCTATTGTTGTTACTCCTTCCAAGACTTTCAAGTACCCATCCTGCTTTAAGGTAATCATTCCTTCATCTTTTGCAACAGCTTCAACATCCGAAGCAGGTTTTCTCTCTAATATCAGTCTACTAATTTTCTCAGAAACTGGCAAAACCTCAAATATAGCAATTCTACCCATGTAGCCAGAGTTATTGTTTTCGCTCGTAGGTCTCCCTCGATAAAGCTTAATTTCCCGACTCTCAGGGAAAAGAGAGCCCAAAACCAGCCTCATGTCATCCAAAATTTTTGGTTCTGGGATATATTCCTCCTTATTTTTTTCGTCAATTCTTCGAAGCACTCTCTGAGCCGCAATGCAAGTCATTGACGAAGCAAGTAAAAACGGCTCTGCGTGCATATCAAGAAGTCTAGGCAAGGCACCTGAGGCGTCATTTGTGTGTAAGGTCGAGAATACTAGATGACCAGTAAGCGAGGCTTGAATTGCAAGATCAGCTGTTTCCTGATCACGAATCTCGCCGACTAAAATGACATTCGGATCTTGCCTTAAAAAGGACCGCAGCCCCGATGCAAAAGTTAAGCCCACTGCAGGGTTAATCTGGATTTGGTTAACACCTGGGATTTTATATTCAATTGGATCCTCAAGAGTCATTATGTTTATCTTCGACGTATTAATTTTTGAAATAATCGAGTATAGAGTCGTCGTTTTCCCTGATCCTGTTGGCCCGCAAATGGTGATAATTCCATGAGGCCTAAGGATTGCGTCTTCCAAATTTTTAAGAGCCCGACCACGAAGCCCAAGCATAGGAAGGTCAGGTATACCACCGGTTTTCTTGAGTAATCTCATAACCACTTTCTCGCCCCATGAAGTCGGGACACTTGAGACCCTTAAGTCTACCTCTTCCTCCGTGGTCTTAAAGTTAAACCTTCCGTCTTGTGGAATTCTTTTTTCATCAATTTTCATTCCAGCAAGGATTTTTATCCTCGAGATAATTGCGTCATGAAGAGCACGGGGTACTGTAAGCTTCTCTTGTAAAATTCCATCTATTCGATAGCGTACTCTAGTCGATTTCTCCTGAGGCTCGATGTGAATATCCGATGCGCGCGATTTTACCGAAAATTCAAGGATATGGCTCACTATTTCACTTGTCTTCTCTTGACGAATTACACCAGTCTGTGCCGACAGGTCAAGTGTTCTAAATTTGGATTCTTCAGGGGCGACTTCTTTGAGAGCCGCCGTTACTTGTTGTGACAAAGAAGTAGAATATCTAAATGAAATGAATTCGATGATTTTTGACTTCTCCGCGGTTAAAGGCTTAACACGCATACCAGTTTTTTGTTCAACAAACTCGATAGCGGTCAGGTCCAATGGGTCTGCCATCGCTATGACAAGCACTTTTTGAGTGCGGTCAATATTAAGAGGGAAAACTAAAAATCGCTCGGCGACTTCTTTTGGAAGAATAGATAACGCATCGGGGTTAACCGGGCTTGACGACAGGTCAATATAAGGAACGTTATAGTAAGAAGCTTTTGCTTTTGTTAGCTCCTCATCTGTGACTATATTTTGGTCTTTTAAAATCTCTTCCTGAGATTTACCGGACTGGACTTCGGCGAGTTTTATCTGATCGCCACGTTCACGCGTAAGTACTCCTTGAGTTACTAATACATCTATTAAAGAAGACGCTTCTTCATTGTCTTTATTTTGCGTTCGTTTTGCAGGCATATATTCATATTGACAAACTTGAACAACTAAATCAATGTTAAATCTTGACCTCTTCTTACTTACCTTCTATTCTTAAAGTCAGGAGTAGTTTTTCGATGATAGATCAGTATCCAATGGTTGTGAATAAAATTCCTTTCGATCAAAACCAAAACCGTTTTTCTGGAAAGCGTCTTACTATTGCTTTTATTATAATTGCTCTTCTCATAATATACACAATAACTGTTTATTATTTTTTGGTCTTAAGAAAAAGTAAATCGTCTAACACTAGCCAAACTGTCACCAATGGAAACTCCACATCTGAAAATAAACTGCTTCCATTAAAACCACTTCAGGCCAGCAATGATTCTGAAACACAGGTACTCTATACTGAAACATATCCAGGGATGGTTAACAGAGAAACATCAGAACAAGTTTTGGGTTTCTACGCAAACCAAGTGGCAGATGATACCAATGAGACACAACTATTTCTTTATGGCACGGTACAGGAATGGGACCATGGTGGAGGCCGTATCAAAATCCAAACTGATTACGGGGTAGTTGAGCTTAAGGCTGATCCGGACGGAATCTTTTATCCGCCAAAAACTCAAGGTAAGTTGATACAGGAAACCGCAGTCCCGTCTTTCTTAAACAGACGTGTCACGCTATGGCTTGATATCAGGAACGGCGAGTTGTTCACCGATCAACTGGCAGTAACGGTTTACTAATACTAACATGAAAAAAAATTTCTTAGTGATTTTTACTTCAGTGATTGTTTGGACATTTTTGAAAATTCCGACCGTTGCCTTTGGCGCCCAATGCACTAGTGACAGCGATTGTCAACAGAACATACTTTATTGTGATGAGAGTTGTGGCGGTTCATTCTGTAAATATTGTTACGCAGATAATGTGTGCGTCGATGGAACATGTGAAGTAGGTAGTTGCGATAGAAGCAGCTGTCAAGATGGATGTCCATGTACCGGTGGACAACAAGGTCCAGATTGCACAACACAAACTAGAATCTACAACGGTCGTATCACTCTCGATCAAAACCGAAACAACAGCCCGGACGAAACAGCGACTTATGGTCGTTATTACAATTTTATACAAAATTCCTCTCATCAGTGTACGGAAGGTGGACCCTATACAAATGTTGATATTTTTACGATCGGTATACCAATCAACACTGACGGACCAACTTGCAGAAGCGAAGGGGCAGTTTTAAATGAATATCGTAACGCAGATATAGGTATGATTGGTTGGTCGAAACCCGACGGTGCTGCAGCATGTGATGCTTATGACTCGGGGGCATGGAGAAATGGAGTGGGTCAAGGTAATTATACAGGTGGTCTTAACCCAAGATATGGACCATTTTGGTATACCCAAACAACACGAGATAAATCTGGAAGAAGTGTGGGTTGTATTAAGCCTAATGGTTGGTTATGCAGTCAACCATATTATGCTGTTGACCAGTGGGATAGATGGTTAGCAGAAGGGATATCTTTTTGGGCAAAACCGGATGTTACTTGTAGAATAAGCCAAACTACGCCTGGTACAGTTAATGCGGAAGTTCCAGAAAACTTCACAGCCGACTGCGCAGGATCTGGACGAGGCCAGACACGCATTTTTTATAAGTCAACTGCAGCGGCAGCTAACGCGCTATGGACTCAATCTAATGGCCAAATTACTGGTTCTGGGCTTATTACCGATAACATTACTTTTCCATCAGCCGAAGATTACTATGTTACCGTAATCTCCATATCAGGTCCTTCAGAGGCACGGTGTTCAGGCAATCCTTGGTGCCCCGAGTGGGACCCAGTAACCGCAACAAGTGTAACAGATTGCAGAGCTTGGGTGGACTGCAACCAAGGGTCAGAAACAGTAAATGGTATTGTGGGGAATGATGTAATTACAGTCTCAGCTCAACCCCCCCCGGCTGGATGTGAAGTTACAGCAGTAACCGATACAAATAATCTACAAATAGGCGAAGTTAGGGATGTTTATGCGACAGTAAAACCAACTGGAGGAGCCACTATTGATCAAGTTTTATTTCAATCACAAAATAATTCCATAGCTAGAATGAATGGAGATGCTGCAGTGTCTCCCAGTTATATCTATACTGACAACACGGATTTCTCCGACATTTTAGGTAGAACTATTACTGCTACAGGAGTAGAGGGTGTAGGTGTCGGAAATACAACCATTTTAGTAACCGCATACCTAACACCTTCATTTGGTAATATATCTTGCTCAAGTACTGGAGTAGCAGATCCTGACGGCACAGTGACAGTAATACTTCCTGGTCCATGGTGGCAGACTGTTGGAGGGAATGTTTTTGCAAACGGTAGTATTAGCTCAATGATTCCTTTCGCCTGTACGCCACCAGGGTGTGATCCTTATTTAGTCCGTGAGTTAAATGACAACTCTTCACTTTATCCCGGGATTACTCTTTATAATTCAGCGACCGCACCCAACTTCGGTATGGGTAATGGCAGACTTGTAAGAGATAATCTGGAGGAAAATTGGCTTGTGAACAGCTCGACGCCCTACAGTTCTGCAACTAGGCACGATTACAGTTACTTTTTTAACAAAATCCCAGTAGGAGTTACGCCACAAAATCCAACAACGCCTGTAAACGGAAATCTATCCTGTGTATCATGCAGCTTCGATGGTTATGAATGGTATACATATACAGGAGATTTTACTATTGAAAGTTTGACTCTAGCTGTTAACCAAAACGCAGTACTTTTTGTTAACGGAAACTTAACCATTAACGGCAATATAGACATGCCAACTCCAGCTTCTCAGTTTTTCATGGCTGTGGTTAACGGAACCATTAATATACAAAATCCATCTCTCAATCCACCGACCCAGACAGTTAACGGTATATTTGTAGGTAACCAGTTCGTAGTTTCTGCAGGACCATCCCAGCTAGTTGCAAACGGATCTGTAATTTCTTGGGGACAAGTAAATCTTGCAAGAGACCTTGTTGCAAGAAACACTACAGAACCAGCAGAACTTTTTAACTTTAAGCCAGGATACGTAATTAGAATGCCTAAAGCACTCCTTAAACGAGGCGGGTTATGGAGGGAGCTTGCTCCTTAACTACCCATGCATGCGTATCTTGTGGTTAGCCAAGATTCCTTGAAGTCAGAAAAATTTATCCAGGAGCTGTCAACCCCGAAAAACGCCGAAGTAATAAGACTTACTTTAAACAAAATTGAAGATGTGAGAAATCTCAATAATTTTACAAAACTCAAAAGTGTGAATCCTGTTGTTTTTGTTTTAGAGTCATTTCACTTGGCTTCTGAAGAAGCACAAAATGCTCTCCTTAAAACACTCGAGGAGCCTCAAAGTAGCCTCCAATTTATAATCACGACCGAGTCATTGACCAACATTTTGCCTACAATAGTTTCAAGGTGCCTGGTTTTTAATATCAAAAATTATACCTTACAAGTTACAAGTGAATACTTAAACGTTTTAAAGACTTTTAAAGAGGGAGCTTTGAGCGAAAAATTCGAAATAGCAACAAACCTTAAAACAAGAGAAGAAGCAATTAAATTTTTGGGGAATTTATGCCTGTATCTTCACCAAGAATTACATAAAAACATTAACATAATCAAACTTTTAAGCCGATCTGCTACTGCCCTCTCTAGGATAAAATCAAACGCAAATATAAACCTCCAGCTTACAAATCTCATCGCGAACTCTTGAAATCTGTTATATACTCATCTTACTCAGGGTTGCAACCTTCGTAAGCTTGAATATGATCCCCCAAAATGCTATTTTGGGGATGCAAATTAAAGTATTTTGGGTATAATAAACAGGCAAGCATAAAGCTTGCTAATTGATCTTTTATGGCAGTAAGCGATTACACAGCAAAACAAATTCAAGTTCTTGAGGGGCTTGAACCTGTCCGAAAAAGGCCGGGAATGTACATCGGTTCAACGGATTCACGAGGTCTTCACGAGTGCCTTAGAGAAATAATCGATAACTCTGTTGACGAATCTCTTGCTGGGGTTGCACAAAATGTATGGGTAACACTTACCAAAGATGACTGGGCGGTTGTTCGAGACGACGGACGAGGAATTCCTGTAGATAAACACTCGTCGGGTGTTTCAGCCCTTGAAATTACCATGACCAAACTCCACGCAGGAGGAAAATTCGGCGGTGGCGCCTATAAAGTTTCAGGCGGTCTGCATGGGGTTGGGGCATCGGTTGTCAACGCACTGTCTTCAAACTTTCTTGTAGTCGTACTTCGAGACAATAAAGCTTACTTCCAGGAATATGAAAAGGGTAAACCGAAAAATCCGGTGAAGGAGGCATCAGGTGAACAAGTCGCCAAGTGGTTTCCAAAAGAATGGGGAATTAAAGCGGGCGTGAACCTGACAGGAACATTAACAAGATTTAAACTAGACACCTCTGTTTTTAAAGACCTGAAGTTTGACAAAAACAAAGTCAAAGCATTACTTAAAGACCGGGCATATTTGGTTGCCGGACTAACATTTCACTTCACAGACGAAAGAGACGGTGAAGTTGCTCATTATTATTTTGAGGGTGGAATTGCCTCGCTTGTGGCTCACTCCACTCGCGATAAAAACCCCATTTCTGATGTGATTTACTATAAAAAAGAAGACGAGGCAATTTCGAGTGAAGTTGCCATTCAATACACCGACACATATACAGAGTCTGTTAAAAGCTTCGTAAATGGGATAAATACATTAGATGGCGGAACACATGTGACCGGCTTTAGAATAGCTTTAACAAGGTCGATTAGTGATTATGCGAAAAAGTCAGGGTATATTAAAGAAGACAAAAACGGATTAACGGGTGACGATATGAAAGAAGGCTTGAATGCTGTCGTTTACGTTAAAATGCCTTCGGAGTCACTGCAATTCGAGTCACAAACCAAGGCTAAGCTTAATAACCCCGAGGTCCAAGGACTAGTAGCCTCAATGACAAAGGAAGGACTTGATACTTATTTTGAGGAAAACCCGGGGGATGCCAAAAAGATTATAGAAAAAATTACTCTCGCAGCAAAAGCAAGATTGGCTGCTCGTGCAGCAAAAGACGCGGTACTTCGAAAAGGGGCACTTGAAGGCTCTTCTCTTCCTGGTAAACTTGCCGACTGCCAGTCCAGTGATCCAGCTGTCTCGGAAATTTACATTGTTGAGGGTGACTCGGCTGGAGGCTCTGCCAAACAGGGGAGGGATAGACGCACTCAGGCAATATTACCTTTGGGTGGAAAAATTCTTAATACCGAGCGTGCCCATCTGGATAAGATTGTTAAGTTTGAGGAACTTAAAGACTTAATTGTCGCCCTGGGTGCCGGAATAGGGGAGTCTATCAACTATGAAAAACTAAGATATCACAAAATTATAATAATGTGCGACGCAGACGTTGACGGAGCTCACATCGCAACTCTTCTTTTGACTTTCTTTTTTAGGCATATGCAAGACATAATTAAAAATGGCTTTTTATATCTAGCCCAGCCACCTTTATTTAAAGTAATAATCGGTAAAAACGTTTACTACGCCTACAGCGACGAAGAACGAGACCAGATATTAAAAGAGCACGCAAATGGCAAATTTAATATTCAAAGGTATAAAGGTTTAGGTGAAATGAACCCTGGACAACTCTGGGAAACTACCATGGATCCTATTAACAGAACGCTTAAGCAGATAACTATAGAAGACGCAGAAGAAGCAGATAAAACCTTTACAATGCTCATGGGTGAAGAAGTGCCGCCGCGCAAGCGATTTATCCAGATGAATGCGAAGTTTGCTAATTTAGACATTTAAATTTCAAATATGGAAACAATTATTAAACTGTCTTTTGGAACCTCACTAGTTACAATATTTTATAGTATTTATCTTATTCGCAATATTTTAAGTTTTGACGCGGGAGATAAGAAAATGCTCGAAATCTCGGAGGCTATCTCCGAAGGAGCGGGAGCTTATTTAAAAAGGCAATATAAAACAGTATTTATAGTTGCTGCCTTTTTACTAGTATTATTGTGGCTTTCTTTGGGTTTACCGTCTGCGTTAGGATTTGCGCTTGGAGCTCTTGCTTCCGCATGCACCGGCTTCGTTGGGATGAATGTGGCGGTCAGAAGTAATTCTCGAACCACCCAAGCCGCCAAACATGGTCTCTCCCAGGCTCTCTCTGTCGCCTTTAAAGGGGGCGCCGTCACTGGTCTTTTGGTTGCCTCTCTGGCACTTTTTTCCATAAGTCTAACTTTAGCTCTGTCTAAAATTTACAGTTTTGATCCAATTTTACCCCTTGTTTCCTTGGGGTTTGGAGGATCTCTAATTTCAGTTTTTGCCAGACTCGGTGGAGGAATATATACAAAAGGAGCGGATGTAGGAACGGACATGGTGGGTAAAATTGAAAAAGGAATTCCAGAGGACGACCCCAGAAACCCCGGTGTCATAGCGGACCTGGTCGGGGACAATGTAGGCGATGATGCAGGAATGGCAGCAGATCTTTTTGAGACGTATGTCGTAACCACAGTATCTGCAATTCTACTCGCCCAACTCGTCTTTCCGGAAGGTGCTAGTACTCTTTATCCTTTAGTAATAGGTTCTGTCAGTTTAATTGGCTCAATAATCGGCACATTTTTTGTTCGGCTTCCCAAGAGCAAAAAAATCATGCCTGCTCTATACAAAGGCCTGTCTGTTGCAACCCTATTTTCGACTATCGCTTTTTGGTTCCTACTAAATTATTTTCCCCCAGTCTTCCCAGGTGTTGGCACAATGGCAATTTTTCTTTCCTTTCTTACAGGGATTGTTATCACGGTCGGAATGGTTGCTATAACAGAGTACTTCACCGGTAAAAATAGTCCTCCAGTAAAAAACCTTGCATTGGCTTCCGAATCCGGTCATGGAACAAACATTATTGCAGGCTTAGCTCTTTCGATGCGCTCAACATTTGCTCCAATCTTACTCATTGGAGGATCTATTCTATTCACATACAACCTTGCCGGGCTATACGGTGTCGCTATCACAGCTGTCTCAATGCTTTCTTTAACCGGCATAGTTGTTGCAATTGACGCTTTCGGACCGATTACTGATAACGCGGGTGGAATTGCTGAGATGTCCAACCAACCAGACAAGGTAAGAAAGGTAACAGATGCATTAGACGCAGTTGGTAATACTACAAAAGCAGTCACAAAAGCTTACGCAATCGCTTCAGCAGGACTTGCTGCTTTGGTCCTTTTCGCCTCATATGTCGAGGAGCTAACACTAGAGGGCGGCTTAGCTAGTCCTATAAATTTTTCTATTTCTGACCCAGAGGTTTTAGTTGGACTTTTCATTGGAGCCTCACTTCCCTATCTTTTTGCGGCTTTTGCATTGGAAGCGGTAGGAAAAGCAGCTCAATCCATCGTCACTGAAATTAGAAGGCAGTTTCGTGAAATCAAAGGAATTATGGAGGGCACATCCAAGCCAGACTACAGAGCTTGTGTAGATATCGTCACAAAAGCAGCAATAAAGGAAATGGTAGTACCTGCACTGCTTCCGGTATTAGCACCAATCCTTGTGGGACTACTGCTTGGAAGTAAGGCTCTGGGTGGTTTACTCATGGGAATAATTATAACGGGTCTTTTCGTGGCAATTTCAATGACTACAGGGGGAGCAGCCTGGGATAATGCCAAGAAATATATTGAGGCAGGTGCCTTGGGTGGAAAGGGAAGTNTCGCACACCAGGCAGCCGTAACTGGAGACACTGTTGGAGATCCTTACAAAGACACCGCCGGCCCTGCAATAAACCCTATGATCAAAGTAGCAAATATCGTAGCACTGCTTCTTGCTCCATTTTTAGCTTAATCCAAGACAGCGAAATCCCAGGCTTTCAAGCCGGGGATAAAGCGATAGAAATAGAAATAGTGCCGAAGGCACAAGGCGGATATAAAGATGCCACGGGCTTTAGCCCGTGAGAGTATCACTGTATTTCAATTTATACATAAAAAGCTACCCACGGGTTTAAGTTCCTTTAAATGAGTTTCTCCGTCAAAATAAACGGATGCCGTGCCACCATCTAGATTTATGGCGTCTGTTATCTCAAGTCCAAACTCATCTTCATATTTTTCAATTAAGCTTGGCAAATCGACTAGTGTGGGTCCGGAAAAAAAAGACTGGGGGTCATAGAAAGCCAAAAAAAGGTCTTTACCATCAAGTGTTTGTACAAAAACAATACGTCTGGCTTTCTTATCCACAGGGAGGTCTAGGTTAACTTTTTCCCCACCTCGAAACAAAACGGGTCCTGTTTGGAAACCAAAAGAAATTTCTCGATTATCAATTTTTTCTAAGATATCTAATTTCCCGTTTTCAAAAGACACGACTAACCCGTTAAAAAGTCTATTATTTTTGAACTCACTCAAATATCCATCTGCTGTTTTAAAAAGCCCTATAGGAACATTTTCCTCGCCATAAAACCCGCCGTTAACCAAGTAAGAACATTTTTCTTTTTCAAGTATTTCCGTTGACGAAATTTTATTTTCAAAGTTTGAGATTAGATTCACAAAGCTATTTGGATTCAAAGTAAAACCAGTCACAGTAAAACCCGACATGGAAAAGTTTGTGCTGGTACTTTTTTCAAAAACTTCTGCAACTCTTTCTACCTCTTTTGGAGATTCCCTCTGTAACAGATCAAAATAAAAAATGGCTAAAAATCCCAAAATTATTACAGCCAGTATTACTTTCATATAATAATGTAGTATATTATTTATAATGTGGCCTTCCAATAAACGCCTGTTTTTTTTAGCTCTAGCCGGAATCATTTCCATCTTTTTGATAGGCCTAATAACTCTACTTTTCCTCAAAATCAAAAAGCCCACAAATCTAAGACCAGACAATAAAGAGCTTGCTACCAATACCAGCTCCCAGAGCATTGTCATTAAAAAGTTCGAATCTGAAGAGGAAGTGGGCAAATATATACTTCAGAGTGAAAGTGATAGTTTACTTGGAGCCGCCTTTGGCCGAAACATTCAAACTTTTGGTCTTGATGGTAGTGAGATTGGTATTGGAGCACCTGGGATAGGATCCGATCTTAAACAACCCGTGCTTGAAAGATACTCCGAAACAAACATCCAAGTTCCCGGCATTGACGAGCCTGACATGGTCAAAACCGACGGCAAACAAATTTATTATGTTCCCAACCAAAACTATATTTACTCATTTAAAGACACGTTCCATGACCCCAACAAGACAATGGTAAACATTATTAAAGCTTTTCCTCCAGAAAATCTCTCAAAATTAACAGAGATACAGGGAGGTGGTAGCATGCTTCTTACTGGCAACACCCTGGTAACATTCGGTTCGAATATGGTTAAAGGACTCGACACAACTGAACCTGACAAACCAAAAGAAATTTGGAAACTAAACCTAAAAGATAATGTTTCTATCGAAACGGCACGTTTAAAAGACGGCAAAGTATTCTTGGTTACCCGTGCCTTTTTAGACAGGTCCAGTCCTTGTCCTAAACCTATAATTGAGGCCAATGGTCGTGAGATGGTCATCGACTGTGTTGATATATATTACCCGACAGTCAAGTCAAATACCGACTCTTTGTTTACAGTCTTGGTAATTGATCCCAAAAATGGTGACTATTTGCAAAACGCCACGTTCATTGGCTCATCAAGTAACTCAGTTTTTTATATGTCGCAAAATAACATTTACATTACCTACCAGCTAGCCACTGATTTTGTGGAATTTTTCTACGGTTTTATTACCTCAAAAGCCCAGGACCTATTTGACCATGCAACTTTAACAAAGCTTAAGGATTTGACTAATCTTGAGATTAGTAATCAAGCAAAGCTGGTGGAGCTTGAAAGTATACTTTCAAATTACCAGCTTACTTTAGCAGATGAACAAAGGCGCAAGGTTGAAACAGAACTAACAAATAGACTAGATAACTACTCTACGGAGCATAAAAGAGAATTATCTCAAACCGCCATTGTTAAAATAAATACAGACAACTTAGAAAGTTCTCTTGTGGGAGTAGTCCCGGGTTCCCTTTTAAATCAATTTTCGTTAGATGAATACAACGAACATTTGCGAGTTGCAACGACAATTTCGTCAAACTTCATTGTTTCAGCTGAGTCTGAAAACGATATTTATGTTTTAGACCAAAACCAACAGATTGTAGGAAGTGTTTTGAGTCTGGGTTTGGGTGAAAGGATTTATTCTGTAAGATTTGTGGGTAATATCGGCTACGCCGTAACCTTCCGGCAGACTGATCCTTTCTACACTATAGATTTAAGCAATCCGACTAACCCCCAAAAGGCCGGCGAGCTAAAAATTCCCGGATTTTCATCGTATCTTCACCCCCTTAGTCAAAATTTGATCCTGGGCGTAGGAAGCGAACAAAACCAAGTGAAACTTTCGCTTTTTGACGTTTCAAAAACAGACGCCCCTATAGAGATCTCGAAATATGTTCTAGATGAGTTTTGGACCCAAGTTTCAGACAGTCATCATGCGTTTTTAGTCGATCCTGTTCATAAAATATTTTTCCTGCCAGGGGGCAAAAGCGCATATATTTTCTCTTACCAAAACAGCCAAATCAATTTAGTTACAGTCTTTGGGGAAACAGATATAGTCAGAGCAGTGTATATCAATGATTATCTCTATATACTGGGAAGTAACAATATTTCTGTATACAATGAGATTGATTGGCAAAAAATAAACTCGGAAGAATTATAACCTTGAAAGATTTAATAATTCCATTTAGAATGTAATGAGGGGGTGAGTTATCTTGGAAAAAAAGACTCTAGGGTATCAAATATTTGCACTCGCTTTGTTTGCAGCCATCATGATATTACTGCCACTTTTGACAATGATTAACCGAGGAAACCCTCAGGTTAAAATGGTAACTGCATCACAAGGCAAGTAAAATCTATATCTTCTTGTTGCAGCCACAACTTCAAAATACTATAATGAAGCAAGGCTTGTTAAGCCTTTTTTATGCCCGGAAACAAAGTTCTTCCAACAGAAATTAGCAAAGAAGTCCAAAAAAGTTATTTGAATTACGCCATGAGCGTAATTGTCGCAAGAGCCCTGCCTGACATACGCGACGGACTTAAACCCGTGCACCGAAGAATTCTTTTCGCGATGCATACAATGGGNCTCACACACACATCCGCATTTACCAAAACAGCAAAAGTAGTCGGTGAAGTGCTTGGAAAATATCACCCCCATGGTGATATGGCAATTTATGACGCGCTTGTCAGGATGGCTCAGGACTTTACTCTCAGATATCCTCTAGTACAGGGCCAGGGAAATTTCGGATCGGTTGACGGAGACCCGCCGGCTGCCATGAGGTACACGGAAGCCAGACTCTCAAGTATCTCCGAGACAATTTTAAAAGATATCGACAAAGATACCGTCGACTTTGCTGATAACTTTGATGCAACCCTTAAAGAGCCAAAGTATCTACCGTCCCTTATTCCAAACCTACTGCTGATGGGTTCAGAAGGAATAGCCGTTGGAATGGCTACTAAAATTCCCACACACAACCTGGGTGAAGTAGTAAGCGCAATAGTTACCACAATCAAAAAAGGTAGGGTCGTCGAGATAGAGCAAAAAAGGCGCGAAAAGACTGACTTTTTTATTAAAAAAATAAACTTGATTGCCGAGGGTGTTGAAAAGAAAATTGAAGAAAAAGACCTTTCAACTTCCGAAGTGGGGTTTGAAAGCGACATCACAGTTGACGAACTTACCGAAATATTACCAGGTCCAGATTTTCCAACAGGCGGTGCCATATACGACGCAAAAAGCTTGACTGAAGTTTATGCATCGGGTAGGGGGAAAATAGTAGTTCGCGGAATAGCAGAAATTATAGAAGGTGCAAAGGGTAAAACCCAAATAATAATTTCAGAAATTCCTTACCAAGTGAACAAAGCCGAACTTGTAGTCAAAATTGCAGAGCTTGTAAAAGACAAAAAAATCACGGGAATATCGGGCCTTAGGGATGAGTCCGACAAGGATGGAATGAGAGTAGCGGTTGATCTTAAACGAGACTCAAAACCCAAGTCGGTCCTCAATAACCTCTATAAGCACACAAAGCTCCAGACCACTTTTCCTGCAAATTTTGTCGCCCTAGTTGATGGCACTCCGCATCTTGTCAACCTGAAGCAAATTCTCGTTGAATACATAAAACACAGGCAGAAAGTAATCACTAGAAGAACTATTTTTGATTTGACAGCTGCTAAAAAAAGAGCTCATATTTTGGAGGGTTTGAAAATCGCCCTTGATAATCTCGATGCTGTAATTAAAACAATAAGACAGAGTAAAACCCAAGAGGACGCTAAAAATGCGTTGATGAATAAATTCGGTTTGACTGAAATTCAAAGTAATGCAATCCTCGATATGCAACTTAGGCGTCTTGCAGCTCTTGAGCGCCAAAAAGTAGAAGACGAGTGGGAAGAAGTCAAAAAACTCATCGACAAATTGTTAAATATATTAAATAACCCACAAAAAGTGTTAGATATTGCAATCGATGAACTAACGGACTTGAAAGAAAAATTCGCTGATTCCCGAAAAACCCGAATTTACAAGCAAAAACTAGGGGAGCTTAAAGAGGAAGATTTGGTTGCCAAAGAAGACGTCCTAATTACTGTAACTAGAACTGGCTACATCAAAAGGGTTCCAAGGAGCACTTATAAAGCTCAAAGAAGGGGAGGGAAAGGGGTTGTTGGAATGACTACAAAAGAAGAAGATGAAATTGAGCTTTTTGCTTCAGCAAGCACACACGACACCTTGCTATTTTTCACTGACCGAGGAAGGGTTTTTGGAAATAAAGTTTGGGAAATTCCAGAAACGTCAAGACAGTCAAAGGGACAAGCTTTAGTAAACTTTATTAATCTGGAGCGTGATGAACAAATAAGATCCATTTTTCCAATGAACGGAGAGTCTAAAAAGTATCTTATAATGGCTACCGTTAAGGGTGTTATCAAAAAAACAGCTCTTGAAGCTTATAATAACTTACGCACAAATGGGCTTATTGCAATCAAGCTTACTGAAGGAGATAAGTTAATCTCCGTACGAAGTACCACAGGACATGATAACGTAATGCTTCTCTCCAAAATGGGTAAATCAATACGCTTCTCCGAAAATAATGTGCGACCAATGGGCAGAGCTACCACTGGAGTTCGAGGAATAAAACTTGCAAGCGGCGATGAAGTGATAGCAATGGAAGTTTTTCCTGAAAAAATAATTATTCCAGCGGACAAGCGCAAAAAAGTTTACAGAGATATTTTGACGATCTCACAAAACGGCTTGGGCAAGCGCACTAGAATCAATTTATTCCCACAACAAAGAAGGGGTGGAAAAGGAGTGAAAGCAGCGATAGTAAATAGTAAAACAGGAAATCTTGTTTCAGCAGATCTCATTGACCAAATCGTCGATCAAATGGTAATAACGAGTAAATACGGTCAAGTGATAAAGCTTCCAGCAAAAAATATCCCACAGCTCGGAAGAGCAACTCAGGGAGTAATACTCATGAGGTTTACCAAGAAGGGGGATAGTGTTGCAGCTGTGACAACCTTAGAAAAAGCTGTTGAAATGGAAGAAGAAGCTCCAAAGTAAGGTATCACTTAAAATACAAATCTACCTCCCACGACCATGGAATGTCTCATGAATTTCCCTGAGTTGTTTATTAGTTACATGGGTATAAATTTGGGTTGTTGATATGTTTTTATGCCCGAGCATCTCTTGGACCGAACGAATGTCTGCTCCTGCCATAAGTAGGTCGGTTGCAAAACTATGACGGAGGACGTGTGGTGTAGCTTCTACAGGAAGTTTAATTTTTTTTACATATTTTTTAACCATTCTTTGAATCGATCGGGGAGTAAGACGAACCTTCTCGTCTGTTATTGTTGGATCTGTCTTCCCTTTATGCCGGATAAAGAGGGGATAAAGGTGATCATGTCTCGCCTCCAAATACTTATTTAGCCACTCTGCCGCTCGTGTAGACAAAAACACTACTCTAGCCCGTCCCCCTTTGCCAACAATGCCAAACTCACGCCTATCAAGATCTACTTTGTCACGATTAAGCATAACCAGCTCCGACACACGAAGACCGGTAGAAAACAGCAATTCCAATATTGCTTTATCGCGTTTACCGTTTAAAGTTGACAAACTCGGAGCGTTAAGAAGCCTATCTACCTGGTCGCCCGACAAAAATTTTACTTTCCGGTCTTCTACTTTTGGCAGATCAATTTTATCGGGAGCCATTACTTTAATATCAAGCTTCGTTAACCAGCGCAAAAAAGACCTAAGAGCTATTATGTGGTATCCCTGGGTGCGCCTAGATAAATTACCACCCAGACTCCCATGTAGTCCCGGATGCGAAGGTAGTCGTGATAAGTAAACTCTATAGTGACGAATTATCTCCGGGTTTATTTCATTTATCGAAAGAGAATATTTGTTATTTGTAAGCCATTGGGTAAATCGATTTAGATAATGCCTATAGTTTCGAATCGTTAGAGGGGAAGAGCCCTTTTCTATTTCCAAATATTCCAAAAATTCTTCTATTTTCTTTTGAAGTTCATTTTGGGCAGACATCTTCTAGTAACTCAATAAATCAATAATTCAGTTTATACCAAGCTTGCCCAAGTGTCAATATTGTGCGACAAATATGTGTGTGGACATATCAGCTCACTCGTACACTCTTACTAATCTCATTGCTTTTTGCCTTCACCATTTCATTTCTAAGGCCCCTTCAGGGCACTGGATATATATAGATACTCATTAATTAATCATCTCTTATCACTTCTCTANAGAGAAACCCCCAAAAGGGGAGAGACTTGTAATCACAATCGGTTTCAAGTGTATAACTTCGGCATATGTTAGGGTTATGCTTTACTAAAAACAAAATTGTTAAAACGGGAATTAAGAAAATAAGCTTTAACCTCTAGCATTACCAAGAAGTAAATAAAACTTTTATCTTTACGGCGTAAACCACGTAAAAAGTACTTCCCCCTTGGATATCCAACATGCGTCGCAAAAGTATTATTGTGCGACTTTATATAGAACTCCCCTTTAAAGATGGGCGATCTCTTTGAGTACTAAAAAATCCTAACTAACCCAAATCATATATTTGCTCCCACAAAGATGTGTGCTTACAATTTAAAGGGATTATTAACCTTATTAACCCATGGGGTGTCGGTAGTTGTTACACTTATCCACAATTGTGCCTGTTGAATATATCATAACATATCAAATGAATTTGTTTCGGGTTTTATGTGGCCTATAATATTTAAGTGTCGTGAAAATAAACCATAGTAATTCGTGAAAGATTATTTTTAAAATAGGTTTTGTACCTTTTGTCTCTCCCCTCTTCCCCGCGCTTATGTCATCCTCCCCAGTGAGTGACAAAAAGCATTGCAACAAAGACTAATACACCCAATATTATATAATCTTTAACAGTATCTTTAAAAAGTCTGCCCTCAATGTAGGCTTGCCCCAACCCTAAAAAAATATAAATTGAAGCTGTCAGAAAAACTGAACCAACCACTACCGTAACAGGCCAGAAATACAAAAGGGCCGCAATCTGTCCAACGAGTAGTGACGAGACCAAGGACTGGGTAAAAACTTGCCGACTAAATGACTTATTTAAATCGCTTTCCCAAAAACCTTGGAAAAAAAGTAGAAATGACACAAAGACTATTAAAAGTATATGAGTAACAATGTCTGTTCTAACCGAAAATATTGCGTCGAAAATAAGAAATGAGGTTATTAATGTGAGAACAAAACCAACACTTTTGGCAGCGCGGGCTAAGGCTATAGTTCTTATAGCTGCAACGGTAAAAATGTTATTTGTTAGACAGATTGCATATATTCCTATTGCGTAAAAAACCAGCACCGGTACGCGAGTGTATATCACGGTAGGAAGTAAAAACCAAAATAACCCGACCCCTACAGTGAACATCGGTGGAAGTATCAAAGATAAAAGCGTCGTGTTTTTCCCTAACCCTTCCCTTAAAGACCAAACAAAAAGCAAAATAGATAATAGAGACAAAAGAGAAATCCCAAGTAGTCTATGTTGATCTTCCAAAAACTGGACAACTAAAAAACCAAGTGTTAATAAAACTGATGTGAATACAAATTTTTTTCTTTTAGTCATGGAGGGTCTATTTAAGGATTTAGTTGCCTTAGTATTAAATCCGGAATATCGACGTTTGAATGAACCCTCAAAACATCGTCATGACTTGAAATATTATCCAAAAAGGATAATATTCTTTTAGCGTCATCAATATTACCAATTTCTCTGAAATTTTTAGGTTTTTGGGTAATTTCCGATAACAACACTTCAAACCCCTTTTCATGAATCATTGCCAGCTTGCTTGAATAGTCATTAGGATTAACATAAACCTCGATGGATTCATTCGTCTCCTCTACTTCATCGACTCCAAGATCAATAATACTTAAGATTTGTTGTTCAGAGTTCTTACTCTTTTTAATCTCAATTAAAGCTTTTTGTTCAAAATTGTAAGCCACCGCGCCTGGACCGCCCATATTTCCTCCTCCCCGCTCAAACAGGTTTTTAATTTCTTGGCCAGTACGATTCCTGTTATCAGTTGCTGCCTCCACCATTACAGCAATTCCAAGAGGCCCAAAGCCTTCATACACCACCTCTTCAAGTTTTTCTCCCCCAACTCCTGAGGCAATTGCTCTCTCGACATTAACTTTGGGCATATTCTGGGCTTTAGCTTTATCAATAACCATTCGAAGTTTGAAATTGGAATCCGGGTCTGGTCCACCGCCTGCTTTAACAGCAATGGAGATGGCCCGAGCTAATTTGGAGAAAACATTTCCCTTCTTGGCGTCTTTTAACTCTTTTTGACGGTGAATGGTTGCGTAGTGCGAATGTCCTGACATGCGTTAATATTATACCTCACCAAACCCCTGAAGAATAGCGGTTTCATCTTGACAATCACCTTTTCATAACTATACTGTTATGCAGTCGGTATTAAACCCAAAAATGAACGACGAGCTTGCCCAACTGGCTATTTCTGCTGCCTTTAAAGGTAGTTGGAAAAAAGCAATAGAAATAAATAAAAAAATCCTCAAAAATAACGCTCGCGATGTTGAAGCACTTAACAGACTTGCTCGCGCCTTTGCCGAAACCGGAAAAAAAGAACCAGCAATCGCAACCAGTAAAAAAGTACTTAAAATTGATCCTGTTAACTCAATAGCCAAAAAGTGTCTTACTAAATGGAAGTCTTTCTCAACAGACACTAAAGATAAGGCAATCACAGGGAATGTCGACGACTTTTTGGAAGAATCAGGAAAAACCAGAATTGTAAAATTGCTTCACACTGGCGACGAAAAAGTTGTCAATTATCTTGATGCTGGCGATGAAGTCAAACTCCTCTGCTACACTCATCGCGTGTCTGTTTCCACTGCCGATAATAAATACATCGGAAGACTAACAGATGATATATCAATGAGACTAATTAATTTTATAAAACGGGGTTATGAATATAAAGTATTAGTCAAGTCAATAAGTAGCGGAGATATTAGAGTTTTTATTAGGGAAATTTCCCGAGGAAAAGGAATGGAAAATATTCCGTCGTTTCCACAGGAAAAGCTCTCTTACATTGCCTATACCCCACCCCATTTAGTTAAACGTCATGAAACACCATACAGTGAAGAGTTACAGGAATAAGTTTTTCCCCACAATCACTTCAACATCAAAGTTACCTGTAGGTTCACCATTTTTTTGTTCGCAGCCAAACACCCTTGCTATTTTTTTTCGCGTATAGCTGTCTTTAGCTAAAACAATACAAGACTTTTCTTCTAAATCATCGTTCACTATATCCGAAAAAGACGCAAGTTTCGGGCCTAATATCTCAAGAACTTTTCCAAGTATCCGAGCCTTAATTTTCAAGTTTCCACTGGACTTTACTACTGCATTGAGGTTCTGCCGACTAATTACAGGATCCGTATAAATTCCTATTAGCTTAGGAGGCAGATTGTCCTCACTTATAATATATCCTTCATCACCGTCTTTGAGTTTACTTTTAACTAGAAATGCCGAGTATTGTCCAAGATCAATCACTGTGCGATTCTCCCTTGACACGCGAAATCCATAAAAAAATAGTCTAAGTTTATCCCCTGTAGTTAGGTTTGTTTCAAAGCCAGAAAAAAGTATTGATAGCCTGGTAAGTAAGTTTGTTGACAACAATCCCACTCCCTTCTCATGAACAAACGCCTCAACGGGTATTTTAAAAGATTTAGTTAATGTTTCCTGTAATAATAATCCGCCAATTTTCTCATTTTTGCTAAGTTTCCATAGATTTTTAATCTTAAGTTTCCCGAAACCGCGGGAAACATCCACTTCGGTGTCTTGAGGCACTTTTACCACAATTATCGCTGGAGTGATTGGAGAGATAGTGTAAATAAAAACATCGCCGCTTTCTCCCCCAGACACAATAGTAAAATTAGTTTCCCCATTCCAGTAAGACTTGGAGAGAACAAAACTTAAAATTAAAGTAACACTAATAAAAATTCCGACAGAAAATACTAAGCGGGCAGGTTTCTTTCTCATTCTTTACTTAGATCCACAAAATTTGCTCTACCAATCTTTCTAATCCCAAACGCCTTAAGTTTTGTCAAACTCAAAATTCTTTTAATGTATCTGCCTGTAACAACCTCTGGTACTAAGACCATATCCGAACCTAACTCATAAAGCCTTATTGCCTCGGTTTTGGTTTTTGAAGAAATTATTGTCAGCGGCTTTCTTGAAAACTTCTTTATATGTTCAAGTAATTCCACATTATCTAAAAAATCAGGTACTGTTGAAATTAGGACCCTTGATTTTTCAAGTTGTGCTCTTTCCAATATATCGGTATCAGCCATATCCCCGAATAGAACAGGGATTTTCCTACTTGTCAACTCTTCGTATACTTTAGGATTAAAATCAACCACGATAAAGCTAATTTTATTTTTTAAAAAATATTCAGTTAAAATCTTACCAGTTCTATGACAGCCAAAAATTACAACGTGATCCTTAAGTTCCCCGGAAAACTCCAAATCAGGCTCTTTGGTAACGACTTTTTCAAATATTCCTAGGTGGTCTTCAAATTTCTTATAAATTTTCTCAGAGTGTTTTACTAAATAAGTTGAAATAGTTATTGTTATTATTCCTGTAATAACTACTATGGACACATGACTATTTTCAAGATGGCCCAAACTTTGACCCAGAGCTACAATAATAAGCGAAAACTCCGATATTTGAGAGCTTAAAAGGGAGGGAAGAAAAGCTGTTCTCTTTTTATACCCTAAAAATCCTATTATACCCATAATAACGGCTGGTTTTATAGTAAGTACAAATAAAGAAAAGGCTAATACAGGTAAAACTATTTCTAAAGAGAAACTTACACCCAAACTACTACCCAAATAAATAAAGAAAATTGCCAAAAAAAAGTCTCGGAGGGGTCTAACCTTACTTGCTACTTCTAAGTGTTCAGGTAGGTTTGAAAGAGCAAGACCAGCCAGAAAACCACCCACTTCAAAGCTAAAGCCCATTGCCCGCACTAAACTTGCAATCCCCAATGCCCAAGCCAGACTCGAAACAAATAAAAGCTCAGGAGAATTCCCTAAAAACCGGTCAAAAATAAAGGGTAAAACTTTTCTTGATAGAGATAAAATAATAGCAAAAAAAACCAATGCGTTTACCAAAACAAAAACCATAGAAGGAAAGTCAAGTTCTCCAAAGCGCATACCCGATAAAACCACAAGAATCATCACCGCAACAAAATCTTGAACCAAAAGAAAACCAACGGAAATTTTTCCGTATAAGCTACCCAGGTCCTTTTTTTCTGAGAGAAGCTTTACGATCACAATTGTTGAAGAAAAAGTAAGAGCAATCGCCAGATATAAAGAATGAAGAGTTTGAAACCCTAAAAACTTGGAAAATAAAAACCCTAAAATTGAAGTAAAAAATATTTGCCCGATACCCGTGTAAATCGAGGTTTTACCCACAACGGGAAGCTCTCTTAAATTCATTTCAATACCAACCAAAAATAAAAGAAGCGTAACCCCTATTTGTCCTAAACCTTGAATACCTTCTTTGTCGCCTGGGTCAATGAGTCCCAAAGTAGTAATTGCAATACCTGCCATTAGATAACCCACGATTACGGGTTGCTTCATTAGCTTTGCAATTCCTGCGCCGAGTGATGCTGCTACCAAAAAAGCAGATATCTGAAAAAAATTCATTGTTTTTTAAGGCTCATACTCATTTTACATTAAAAAGACCAAGAACGCCTTGAAGATCTTGGGTTAATTTCGATTCAAATGTCAACTTCTTAAATGTAAAGGGGTGGAAAAAGCCTAATTTATTTGCATGCAGAAATAGCCTTGGACACCATGTTCTGTCTTTTCTTGCAGTTTTTCGACCAGCGTAAAAAGCATCTCCCACAACCGGGTGATTGATATACTTCATGTGTATCCTTATCTGATGAGTTCGCCCTGTTTTTGGATAAAGTTCAAGCAATGTGTAGCATGCATCATCTAATAAGTAATATGCAATCACTTTATAACTTGTCTTCGCAGATCTTCCTCCGGGGAGCACGCCAAATCGGTCGCGTCTCCAAGGCAATCTTCCTACAGGTGCATCGATAATCCCTTTTTCAGGACTGACTTTCCCATGAACTAAAGCGATATAAGTTTTCTCCACCACTCTTTCTCTAAACTGTTTCTGTAGATTGTCATATGCTTCTTTTCTCTTTGCGACAACAAGTATTCCACTGGTTTCCTTATCAAGTCTATGCACGATACCCGACCTATTCTCCCGGNTTTTAGCTAGAGGATAATTATAGTTTTGTGCTAGCCAGCTTTGCAGAACCTGCAGTCCTATTGTTGTTTTAGCAACGTTGACCACCCACCCTGCGGGCTTATCTAAAACAAGTAAATGATTATCTTCAAATACTACTTTAGGAGTTGCCAAGAAACTACTTCTCTCTTTTTCTTTCACAATTAACNCAAATAGTGGCTTCGGGGTANATCATCAAGCGATCTGTATCAATCATCCTACCGCAGTTTTCGCAGATTCCGTATTTACCAATTTTAACTCTTGAAAGAGCCTTCCTTGTCTGAATAATGTTTCTAATTATCTGCTGTTTAATTGCCGAGGTCCTAGCATGCCCGAATTGTTCGTCTGCTTCGGTATCAGGTGCAGCATTATCGGTTACCCTGCTGTCTTGGGAAAAAGGATCTTCTTTCTCGATATCTTTCTTTCTTTTGTACAAATTTTTAAGCTGACCGTTTAGAAAATTAGCAACAGGAATCAATAGAGTCTTGGGAAATACTACAGCTTCTTTTGCTTTAACTACTTTGGCCTTCTTTAAAATCCTTCTCTTCATAATCCTTTGCTCAATCTTATCAATATAAAAATAAAAAACAAACAGACTAAAAGCGATGGTATGGCGTCAAATTTACCTAAGAAGGATATCATATCGGGGAAAAATATAGCAACAGGTACTCTTGAAGCAAAAAAAATAATCAGAACAGCGAGGCTTGAAAACCCTATTCTGCCCGATTTGTACCAGCCAAAAGATTTATATTTACCTCTTAAAAAGTAAAAAAGTAGTAATAGCCAAAGAACGAAAACCATAATTGCAAAAGACAAGGGACTATAAAGGTTTAGAAAAAAACCGACTAAAACCACTTCAAATAAATAAAAAAAAGACAAAACGGCGGTTTCAAGTCCATCTAAAAATTTAATTTTTGCTCGATTTAATCCTATAACAAACCCTATAATTGCTCCTACATATGAAAGCCAAAACCAAGCAGTTTTATAAAAAATTAGAGAGACCAAAAGGCCGATAATCATGAAAATAATTACATGGAAGCCNAAAGAGAAAATNTNGTTNACTTTATAATCTTCACGAAGNCCNNNCCANAAAAAGNACAAAAAAACTATAANACCAANAAACGAAAAANGNNGNCAATAAAATTGACATACTTTTATCAAAAAGTATACACTAGTTGCTACAACTTAAACACTTGACTTATGCTTGAGACTCCACATGTGGCCGTAGCATCTGCAATCGCAGCTAAAATACCCAATCCGTTAATATCGATTCCATTGTCATTTGCAAGTCACTTTTTGCTAGAGAGAATTCCACATTGGAACCCGCACTTAATGACTGAAACTAAAAGATTCGGAAAACCAACCTCAAATAGTGCCAAAGTAGTTCTGCTGGACGTTGCACTCTCACTTTTTACAGGCTTTTTAGTCGCAACTTACACCTCCCAAAACTCTTTCCATTATGTCACCATCCTTGCTGCTTGTCTTGCCTCTGTGCTCCCAGATATAGTGGAAGGGCCATACTTTTTTATGAAAATACGAACTAAGTTCATTGAAANGTGGATTGGGTTTCAAAGGTCAATTCAAAANGANACTNCAATTATTCCCGGGCTTTTGACACAATTTGTAACATATTTAGGAGCTATGTTTGTGGCTTTTAATTAGCTCTCTCGACGTACTCACCAGTTCTAGTGTCTACTCTTATCTTTTGTCCCTTGTTTACAAATAAAGGCACGCGAACCCTAAGCCCGTTTTCTAAAGTTGCACTTTTATAAACATTGCTGGCAGAATTCCCTTTAATACCGGGGTCTGTCTCTCTCACTACTAAAGTAACTTTTGGGGGTAGTTCCAAAGATAACGGCTTATCGTCCCAAAATAACACATTTACACTTTCCCCTTCTTTGGTATAAACAATTTGTTCTTTGATTACATTTTGTGGTATTTCTACCTGTTCGTAAGACTTCGGGTCCATAAATACGGCGTTTTTCTGGTCGTGGTATAAATATTGTAACTGACGTTTAACTGTATTTATCTCCTCCACCTTAGAGCCTGAATTAAAACCAATTTCACCTACAGTACCAGTTATAATATCTCGAACAGTAGTCTTAATCACTGCATTGCCACGACCCAATTTTTTATGCTCATAGCGGGTAACGATATATGGCTTCCCGTCCTGCAAAAACGTCTTTCCTGCTCTTAAATCCGTTACACTTATCATCTAAGTGAATTTTATACCAAACATACTTTAATTTGGGTAGATCTTTCTTTCGAGAGTTTACCAACTCGAGTAAGATGGGTATACTACTTTTTGATATAATATCGAGAGGATAGGCCGAGGTGGC